>Ga0070670_100004109_pt1 | contig 12164 bp, 8 predicted proteins | sample KBSS63metaG_FD_64665 | JGI IMG/M metagenome (GOLD analysis project Ga0070670, IMG submission 64665) | Switchgrass rhizosphere microbial communities from Kellogg Biological Station, Michigan, USA - KBS S6-3 metaG | ecosystem: Host-associated > Plants > Roots > Rhizosphere > Soil ... | reverse complement strand
GGCCCAGGCGGTGGGGTAGGCGACACGATGTGGTCGAAGCTCCCATCGCCCTCGTCGTAGTTGACGATGAACACAGTCTTGCTGAACACATCGGGGTTCGATACGAGGATGTTGAAGATTTGCGAGATGTACCACGCACCGTAATCGATTGGCCAATCCGAATGCTCGGTGTAACCGGCCGGCGCAGCGATCCAGGAAACCTGCGGCAGCTTGCCGCTTTGCACATCGTTCCGGAAGTCATCAAAAAGGTGTTCGGCCCAAGCCAACCAGGCTTCTTCTGGCGCTCCACTCGGCGGGATAATGCTGAGAACGTCAGTTCCTGTGGCGGCACCTTCGAACAGCGGCGCACCCGGAGTTGCAGCCGCATACTGATTGAAGTAAAGGACCGTGTTGTCTGCGAAGTTGCCGGTGAACGCATTGCCGAATCCCTCACCGTCTCCGAAGAACGGCGCGCCAGGCCCCCCGGCGAGGTCCTGATAGATCTTCCATGTAATACCGGCTGCCTGTAACACTTCGGGAAAGGTGGGGAAGGTCCAGTAGGCATCGTTGATGCTGAGACCATTGTAGGTCATCGGCCCGGCGCCATGACCATCAGCACCGGCCGGGCCGAGGTTGCTTAGATTGCCGATACAGCCCGACCACATGTACATGCGATTCGGGTTCGTTGGCCCCATGACGGAGCAAAAATAAGCGTCTCCTACGGTGAACGCGTCTGCTAGAGCACAGTGGTAAGGGACGTCGTCGCGCGTCATGTAGGACATCGCCATAGGGCCTCTTTGTACAGCCCATTGGTCATACTGGCCATTGTTCCAGGAGGCATGAGTTCCATTCCAATCGTGACCCGTTCCCGGCATATAGAGTCCGCCCAAACTCTTCAGAACCGGCGTGACGCTGTTGGGGTTTAGGCGGAACGGCGGAATCACATCAACTCCATTTACTGGGCCTCCCAGGTTTCCGAAGTTTGGCGGGACCGAGAACCCTGCAGCTTCATTGGCGGGGCCCGCCGGTTGTAGAAAGACCGAAACCTGCGTGCTTCCGCCATCCCTGAGCGGTAGATTGATCTTTACCGCCCGCGGGTCGTTGAATCCGCGCACTCCGAAAATGGTGCCGAAATGATGATCGAACGGACGGTTTTCCTGCGTGAGGATGATGATGTGCTCAACATCTTGAATTGTGCCGGTGCGATTGCTTGCCGGTATCGCAAGCGCCTTCGCAATATTTGTTTTCAACGTCGCCAAGCTGAAGCCCGCGGCGCCCGTCAACTGCAGGAACTTGCGACGATCAATAGACATGAAATAGTCCTCGCTTCGAAATTTCGGCTACGAATGCGTTGTGATTGACAAAAGCATTCAGCCATCCACATCACGCCGATAGTATCTGTGCCGCGTGGTGAATTTGGGACAACGAGAAGATGAGAGTTAGATGAAAATGAACCGTTGAGTTGTGGAAACCGCAAAACTACAGCTAGTTTTGTCCCGCGTTTGTCAGGGGAAACACTCTATTTTGTAAACGGCATCTTCAGGTCAGCGTAAGACGTGTGTGCCACCTACTATAATCTGCTGTCGTAGGAACCTTCTCGATGTCTTCTGTTACTCAACTGGAAGTCGGACGCATTCGTGAGTTGAGCAAATGCGCGCGTCATGCCGAGGCGATTAGCGCTGCTCAAACGCTGCTTACCCAAACGCCGCAGGACCGCGACGCGCTTTATTTGATCGCCGCCAACCAGCGCTGTTTGAACCGTATAAGTGATGCATTGGCAACCTTGGAGAAGTTAGAGCGACTGCATCCTCGGTTCAGTCTCTTGTACCAGGAGCGTGGTCAGTGCTACCTGACTCTTCGAAATTTGCCGGCTGCGATCGTCGCGTTCTCACGAGCGGTGAGTCTCAATCCGGCGCTGACAACGAGTTGGTTGATGCTCGAACGCCTTTATCGTGGCATTGGAGAAACAAAACGTGCGGCTGCGGCATCCGAGCACGTCTCTGTCCTGCAACAGCTCCCGCAGGAAGTGGTGCGAGCTGCCAGCCTCTTCTCGGATAGAGATCTGCCTCCAGCGGAGAACATTCTGCAGAAATATCGTGCCGCGGGAGGGAATCACGTTGAAGCATTGCGATTGTTAGGGCGAATTGCCCACCAACGCAAGGCGTTTGAAGAAGCAGAGACTCTGCTCGAAGATGCTGTCAAAGTTGCTCCCAACTATCGCGCCGCGCGCCTTGACTATATCCGCCTATTGCTGGATGCACAGAAATATATGAAGGTGCACGACCTTGTTGCGGGCCTACTGGAACTCGACACCGCAACTAACGATCTCCTTCCTATGTACGCTGCCGCCTGTGTCGGATTAGGGCGTCATCAGGAAGCCATCGCGGTCTATCGACAATTGGTTATCGCCTCACCGGCGTCAGCTGAGTTGCATGTCTCGCTCGGCCACGCGTTACAAAGCATTGGACGGCAAAGGGAGGCAATCGATTCATACCAAGCGGCCGCCAGCATCCGACCAAACTTTGGCGACGCGTATTGGAGCTTGGCAAACCTCAAGACCTATCATTTTTCTGAGGGCGAGATCTCCCGTATGCTCGCAGAGGAGGCCGCGCCAGGCACTGATCGAGTCGATCGTTACCATTTATGCTTCGCCCTCGGCAAAGCGCATGAGGATCGGGGCGAGTACACGCAATCCTGGCAATTCTACGAACGAGGCAACATGCTCAAGCGCGCTGAAGTCCGCTATGACGCAAAAAGATTCGAAATTACTGCTCGCCGGGAGATTGAGGTGTGTACCGCAGAATTCTTCGCGGCGCGCTCGGGTGTCGGTGCGCAGGACCCCGATCCGATTTTTATAGTAGGCTTACCCCGTTCCGGCTCAACACTCGTTGAGCAAATCCTAGCCTCACATTCGCAGATTGATGGCACTCAGGAACTCCCAGAATTTCCTCGCATCGTACGCGAACTGGAAAGGCCCCTCTCAGATCCTGCCAACCCACGGTATCCAGCCGTGCTCACCGAACTTGCGCCAGACAAATTCCGCAGCCTCGGCGAGTCTTACATACGCAATACCCGCCATTATCGCGAGAAGTTACCGTACTTCGTGGATAAGATGCCAAACAATTTCCGCCACATTGGGCTGATTCATCTCATATTGCCGAATGCCAAAATCATCGACGTGCGCCGCGAGCCGTTGGCCTGTTGCTTCAGTAACTTGAAACAGCTGTTTGCCAGCGGGCAGGAGTTCACCTACGGCATTGAAGACATCGCTCGGTACTACCGAACGTATCTCGAGCTCATGCGACACTGGAAGCGAGTGCTTCCCGGACGAGTTCTCCGAGTCTCCTATGAGGACGTCATAGAGGACGTCGAGGGAAACGCACGTCGAATCCTGGAATTCTGTGAGCTGGAAGTCGAACCTGCCTGCATCGAGTTCTACAAACACCAACGCAACATTGCCACTGCAAGCTCAGAACAAGTTCGCCAGCCAATTTTCCGGACGGGGCTCCTACCCTGGCGGGCTTACGAAGCATGGCTAGACCCACTCAAGCACCATTTGGGCGACGCCCGATTCGCTTATCGTGATTAGACGTAGCATTCGGCAGCGATGCATGTAGCAACTCGGCCAGACAAGTTTCTTCCTCCTGAGGACACTAAAACTCAGCGAGATCGTGGAAATCGCGAACACGATCGCCCAAAAAGCAAAGCTCCGCCATCCGCTCGCGGAGCTTGCAAGCCCCAGGTTATTCGTGTCCTTTTAGAGACTGCACCCGTGAGGTTTCGACGATCCACCGCTCTTCGCGGTGTATCAAGCCGAAACCAGTGTATGGCGTGAAGCATTCGACTTCGTTTGTGCCATGTCGTCCCTGATCACCAACGATAAACGAGGTCCCGACAGCTAGTTCGAATTAGAGTCGAAGAGATCGGACATCACTTTCACACTTTCATCGCAGGCATGATTCAGACAGGGCAGTTCAAAGGCACCTTCCAGAGTCTTGAGCAAGGAAAAGTGAGTGTAGCGTTTTGCGCTGGAGTGATGTTGTGGTTCGAAGTTCGTCTCGACAATGGCAGGGACTTGATTCACGTTCGGTACGAAGCTGTAGTCGTTTTCATCCCACACGACCACTATGGCATTGCGACCCTGCTTCCAGACGGTAGAATTGTGGATGGCCATCACAATGTTCCGCAGAGTCAGGTCACCCAAGTAAATCAGGGCAGGATTCAGTCCCGATTGAATGCCCGTGTCGCTTGGGTCGAAGTCGCACTGAGGGCCACCATTGCCGCGCCCATGCTGATCGGTGCATTGGTTCGGAGCAATCAAAGAAAAGTTCGGCACGCGACCTGTTCCCAAATCCTCAAACAAACCTCCTCCCCCATGAATCCCTTGACGTTTTTTAGACTCGAATTCGAATCCTCGCCTTCCTGGACGCTCTGGAAGTAGACAAACGGGTTGTGCTTGGCAGCGTAGAGCTTAATCAAGGTCTGCGCTTCACCGGGAATCACCGACGGAATATTGCTTGCGTCCGTGAAGAAACCATCGCTGAAGTTCACGCCGTCTGCGCCTTGCGGTGGGAGGCTTTCCTGGTAGCTCTTCCAAGTACGGTGGTGTTCGGCAAGTTGATCCGCAATCGTCTTGCCGATTGTGTTCGGCGTCGCTTTAATCGAAGTCACGCCGTCTATGTCAATCAGGCCGGGTGGGCATGGATCGGTTGTGTCCGGGCTCGGGCACTCATTCGTGAGATCGATAGCTGGAGTCTCTCCATCGGTTCCTCTTCCCGCGATTGGGCAAAACACTCGGGCTGGACGGAAAGTCCGTGTTGACCGTTGCAGTGGAAAGATTGGTCATGCAAGTCGCATTGTGCCAATCGGGGTTATTGTCGCTCCGCACACCGAAGTTAGATCCGCCCACGATTTCAAGATAGTTGGTCAAGCTCGGGTGCCCGATGGCAAAGTAATTGAGGGCTGAGTTCGCTTGCTTCGCGTATTGATTCGTAAAGGGAGCGTTTCGATTACCAATGAGCTGCGAATAACCGTGATTTTCCATTACGATGACAAAGACGTGGTTCAGGTGTTGCACACCTTGGGGGACTGCACCCTCAGCTGCGAAAATGCTCCCGGTCAACGTAGCTACTGAAAGCAGCGTCAAAAGCGTCTTGCGTTTCATAAATTATTCACCTTTTAACGTAGGTTGGAGTTGCGGGCGTCCCCTGAAAAAGCCCGACCGGAGAACCTACCAACAAACGAGTTTCTAGGTGGTCAAAGGGAATTTAAAGATCAGTGAAAAGTGCATCAACTTCAGAAGCAGGTAGGCGACCTGAAGCTCGGTTACTCTTAGTCTTGCACTCTGCCGGGCTGTAACAAGCAACGTCACGCATCCGGAGTCGCTTCTGGGAAGTGGGAACGACCAGACGATTCCAATTACGAACCATCGAAAATCAGCCGGCGTGCTGGTGGCGGGAATTCTACCGTTACTTGAACCCGCTGAATCGAGAATCGGGCACTGGCTGCCGGGGCGACTGGCCAAAAGCTGGTCAGCCCTATCAAGTTTCAACGGTTCGCCTCTCAGGAAGCGAATGCCCAGAAAGTACGCACCCTGCTCAGGATTAAAAGCATTGCAGTTCTAAAAATCACCTCCGTTTAGTAAAGGCGCGTCCCTGCACTGCATTAGCGCCCTTCTTCGCCTCAGCATCGCTCTCGGGCAAAATTGCTGCTTCGGCCGCGGCTGCATCAGCTTTGGTCGGCGGAGTCAGCGCAAACTGACAAGAACCTCGCGCCACTTCCCGGCCCAATGCTCGCAGCTGCTCAGTCAGAGTTGGATCTATGGGCTTACCTTGCTCGTCGAAAGCCTTCCACGCCTGCGCTATCGGGAGCACGAGCGGCACAGCCCATCCGCGCAGTGCGCGCACGACGAACTCCATAGTGTTCACCGCCTGTAGGCCCTGCACTCCGCCAGCAGTGCTGATCAGACCGACAACTTTATCGGTCAGATATGACGGCTGGCGATTGCCAAGTATCTGCAACCAGTCGAGGGAATTCTTAAACGAACCACTGATAGTGCCGTGGTACATCGGGCTGCTCCAGATCAGCCCATCGGCGTTGTACATCGCGTTCGCCATCTGTAGCACAGAATCAGGAGGATTTTGACTACCGGGCTCGTACATCGGGATTGCTAGCTCGCGAATGTTAAAGAGCTCGATTTGAGCACCCGTTTCTGTCGCCCCCTCTAATGCGATCTTCAGCGCGGCCAGGCTGTTGGAGCGTTTCGCCAGTGAGCCACCAAGGCCGACTATCGTTAAGCGGTTCTTCATGAATAGCCTCCGAGTTACTTATAGAGGATGACGCAATAGGCAATCTGGATGCGGCGGAGTTGCCAGCAAGGTAGGTCAGAAGGTTGCTCTCGGGCCTACGCCACATCCAGGAGAGGCAAATCGCCAGGCGGCGTGGCATCACTCCTTTTCGCGATCTTTCGTCCCCGTTCATCTCGATTGCTTTCTTGCCCACCCCCATTAGGTTTTGAATCTCAGCAAAACGACGCAGCATCTTCTGTCCATGAGCAGTTGCCCGAAGGACACTTATATGACTCGGTTCAACCTACTCGCAACGATCCCATTGATTCTTGTTATTGGCCTCGCCCTCGGATTTTCCTCCGGGTGTGGAAAGACGGAGGCAAAGCGGCCCGCTCCGCAAGCTTTGCCGGTGAAAGTCCAATCAATCGACCTTTCACCCGTGCCCCGCACTGACGAATACGTTGCCACGATAAAGTCGCGCCGGTCCGCAAGCATTCAGCCTCAAGTGGATGGCACCCTTACTCGAATATTGGTCAAGTCCGGGGACCGCGTCCGCGTCGGTCAGGTATTAATGACTATTGATCCGCTCAAGCAGCAAGCCACCGTTGATCAACAACGCAGCACGGAAGCACAAAAGAAAGCAGTCTTCGACTACAACCAAACCGAGGTGGGGCGCCAGAAGAGGTTGTTTGAAGGAGGCGTGACCAGCAAACAGGAATACGACTACGCGGTCCAGGCTTTTGAGAACTCGAAGGCTGATCTGGACTCGGCGAGAGCAGCGCGGATCACGCAGGAACGTCAGCTCGCCTATTACAACTTGACCGCTCCATTCAGCGGGATTATCGGCGATGTGCCCGTGCACGTGGGGGACTATGTATCGCCACAAACCCTGCTGACCACAGTCGACGAGAATGCCGAGCTCGAAGCGTACCTTTATATACCCACCGAGCGTGCCTCTGAAATTCGTATGGGGCTTCCCATGCAAATCATCACAAGCAGTGGCCGATCGCTCGAGACGACCAAGATCGATTTCATTTCGCAGCAGGTCGATAACGCTCTTCAAGGCGTTCTGGTGAAGGCGCCCGTACACGCGCCACTCGATCGATTTCGAAATTCACAGCTGGTGAAGGCGCGCGTGGTATGGAGCACATCCCCGGCACCCACGGTGCCCGTGCTTGCCGTTACCCGAATCGGAGGACAGGCGTTCGTCTATATCGCCGAGTCATCGGGCGATGGGGCAGTCGCCAAGCAGAGGGCCGTTTCGCTGGGGGACACCATAGGAAATGATTATGCGGTCAGCGATGGGTTGAAGGCCGGGGACAAAGTTATCATTTCAGGCATTCAGTTCTTGGTGGACGGAGTCCCGGTTCGTCCCATTAGCTAACAAACCAACTTCATTGCGTTCGCGGGCGAAGACGTAGTCCCCGCAGATTGCACAGGTGCCACTTGGTTGATTTTTTCATCCGACGACCGATTTTTGCTACGGTTTGCGCGCTCCTGATTATTTTGGCAGGAGCGGTATCGATTCCTACGCTCCCGATTTCGCTATATCCAAACCTTGCGCCGCCGCAGGTCACGGTTTCTAGCAACTACGTGGGCGCAAACGCAAGCGTGGTTGAGTCAGCCGTAACGGTTCCGCTTGAGCAACAGATTAACGGCGTCGAGGGCATGCACTATATGACTTCGACTAGCTCGAATGATGGCACCAGCACGATCAATGTTGTTTTTCGCACTGGCTACGATCTGAACGTCGCCGCGGTTGACGTGCAGAACCGGGTTGCAACCGCGCAAGGTCGCTTGCCGCAGGAAATCAAAAACACCGGTGTCACGATCACGAAGGCGAACCCGAATTTTGTTTTCGCAGCCGGGTTTTTCTCGCCCGACAACAGCCTCTCGAACCAGTACATTTCTAACTACCTCGATGTATATGTGAGGGACGCGCTGAAGCGGATTCCGGGAGTGGGTGATGTTCTCATTTTCGGCGAACGTAAATACGCAATGCGAATCTGGCTGGATCCCACGAGGCTCGCCGCGCGCCAGCTCACCGCTGCGGACGTGATCTCCGCGTTGCAGGAGCAAAACGTTGAAATTCCGGCGGGGCAGCTTGGTCGCCCGCCCGCCGATTCGACACAGAGTTTTCAAATTGCATTGCGAGTCGTAGGTAGGCTCTCTGACCCGAGAGAATTCGAAAGGATCATCCTTAAGAACACGCCCAACGGCATTGTGCAGGTCAAGGACGTTGCTCGGGCTGAGATCGGCGCCGAGAGTTACGACACCAACCTAATGTACAGCGGACACGAAGCAATCGGCATCGGCGTGCAGCAGCTCTCCAATGCGAATGCGCTCGACGTCGACCGGGCTGCCAAGGCGGAGCTCGAGGAACTCTCGAAATCGTTCCCACCTGGAATGAAGTATGTGATCGCGTTCGATACCACAACCGTGGTTGGCGACTCGGTAAAGGAAGTAGTCACTACCCTCGAAGAAGCAATCCTGATCGTCATCATCGTCATCTTTCTTTTTTTGCTAGATTGGCGCGCGACAATTATTCCCGCTGTCACGATTCCCGTTTCCCTCGTCGGAACATTTGCCTTCGTGAAGATGTTTGGGTTTTCCATTAATTCTCTAACTCTATTCGGAATCACTCTAGCGACCGGACTGGTTGTCGATGACGCAATCGTTGTCATTGAAAATGCGCAGCGCCACATCGATGCAGACCATACGGATTCCCACACTGCCACGTCGGTCGCGATGGCTGAAGTAGCGAGTGCCGTCGTCGCGACCTCCCTCGTACTGATTTCTGTCTTCGTGCCGGTATCGTTTTTCCCCGGCACAACCGGCATTCTGTACCGGCAATTCTCGTTGACCATTGCTTTCTCGATCGCGATCTCGTTGTTTAATGCATTGACGCTCTCGCCGGCGTTGGCAGCACTTCTGCTTCGCGGCGAGGAATACAAGTATTCGCTTTTCTCGTGGACACGCATCGGATGGCTCACCCGCGGGTATGAGAAGTTCGTGCGAGGCGTCGAGGCAGGGATTCGCGGGACTGCCACGGGATACGGCAAAGCCATCTGCCGCGTGCTCAAGTATCGCTACGCGATGATCGTACTGTTTCTCGCCGGTCTGGCGGCCACTGCTTACATGTACCGGCATGTTCCCACAGGATTCGTTCCACAGGAAGACCAAAATTATTTCATTGTGGTCGTTCAGGCACCCCCGGGAGCGTCGTTGTCTTATACGACCAACGTCGCGAGACAGGCCGAGCAGATCTTTCGCGCCGACCCAGATGTCTTCGGAACTTTTGCCGTTCCCGGATTTTCCCTTTCTGGGGGGAGCTCGCCGAACTATGGATTAGTTTTCGCTCCCCTGAAGCCAATTGATGATCGCCGGGGCGCAGGCCACGGTGCCAGCGATATCGTCGCTCGTGTATCTCCGAAACTGTTCGCTATTCCCGGTGCGATCGTTGTGGCCTTTGAGCCGCCAGCGGTGAACGGCATCGGAAGTTTCGGCGGGTTCCAGTTCCAGTTGCAGGACTTAGGGCGGAACACTCTGCAGGATCTCGACACCGTTGCACATAAGATTGTCGCTGCCAGCCATGGGCGACCTAGCCTGACCGGACTGTTTACCAGCTTTACGGCAAACGATCCTCAACAGTTGGTCCAAATCGACCGCGAGAAGGCGAAAGCCATGGCCGTGCCGATCAACCAGGTCACTCAGGCGCTCGGTGTCTACATGGGATCAGAGTATGTGAACGATTTCGATTTCAACAATCGTTCCTATCGTGTCTACGTTCAGGCTGACCAGCCGTTCCGCATGAATGCGCGTGACCTGCGACAGTACTACGTTCGCTCTGACACGAACGGGTTAGTGCCGCTCGGAAACATTGTTTCGCTGAAGGACACGTCAGGTCCACAGGTCATCAATCACTTCAACCTGTTCCGCTCGGCGGAGATCGATGGCGCTCCAGCTCCGGGCTACAGTTCGAGCCAGGGATTGCAGGCGATGGAGGAACTGGCTAAGCAAAACATGTCGCAAGGGATGTCGTTCAATTGGTCCGGTCTGGCGCTAGAAGAGGTTGAGGCCGGCGGCAAGGCAATCATAATCTTTGCCCTCGGTCTGTTGGTGGTTTATCTCACTCTCTCCGCACAATATGAGAGCTTCGTGCTGCCTTTCATCATCCTTTTGGCTGTCCCTATGGCGGTGTTGGGCGCCCTGCTGTTCATTTCTGCACGCGGTCTGGTGGACAACGTCTATGTCCAAATCGGCTTGGTCATGTTGATCGGCTTGTCTGCGAAAAACTCCATTCTGATCGTCGAATTCGCCGAGCAACTATTGCAGCAGGGCCGCACGATCATCAACGCCGCGATCGAAGCCGCCGAGCTTCGCTTGCGCCCGATTCTCATGACTTCGTTCGCCTTCATCCTTGGTGTGCTTCCACTATATTTTGCATCTGGAGCCGGGAAGATCGGCAGGCACTCGGTTGGGACCGCCATCGTTGGCGGAATGTTGTTCTCCACCGTTCTGAACTTGTTCTTTATTCCCGTGCTTTACGTAATCGTTAAGACCTTGTTGAAATCTCTCTCCAGACGAAAGGCATCGCCGGTTCGCCAGCCTGAGGAGCGCGAAGTATCGAGAGTCGCTTAAAGCGAATGCTGGATCGACTGCCCAGCAGCTAAACTATTAGCCATGTTTGAAAGCATCCTTTGTCAAATCACGGGATATGACCCTGAAGTCCTCGAAACCGCCATTGAGCTTGCAGTCGAGATCGCGCGCGAAGGGAGGGAGGGGCGCCGCATCGGCACGCTGTTCACCCTTGGTGATGAACAGGCTGTACTGACCAAGTCGCGTTCATTAATTCTTGACCCTCTGAGTGGGCATCCAGAACCACTCCGCCACCTGAGCGATCCGAATCTACGCGGAACGATCAAGGAGCTTGCCCAACTCGACGGAGCATTCGTGATTAGCCGCGAGGGCGTAGTTCTCGCCGCGTGCCGTTATCTCGATGCGCTCGCGTCGAACGTTGATGTGCCTTTGGGTCTCGGCAGCAGGCATCTTGCGGCAGCGAACATGAGCGCCGTGACCAATGCAGTAGGGATCGTTGTTTCTGAGAGTTCTGTCGTTCGCCTGTTTTGCCACGGGAAACTCGTAGGCGAGATCATCCCGGAGCTTTGGATGATGGACCACGCGACCAAACTTCGGGGCACGATAAAGAAGGAGACTTACGGCGAGTTGACCGTGCTGACGCCAAATTCAATACGCGCCTTCACGGCCAAGTAATTTTGCCCGACGGTCACACGATCCGAAGGTTATGGGACGATGGGTAAACTCCCGCGCCATGAATACGCTCCGCTGCACCACAACGGTGCTGATTTCCGCGGCGCGAGGGAAATTTAACAGTCACTCATAGGGCAGCAACTTGACCCGGCCAGCATCCTCAGCGACAATCCTTCGATCCAAGGGATTCGTGGCGGTGTTCTCATGAATCACGACGTAGCCGTATCAAAGGCACACGAGATTGGTTGCTCCGTACTGGCCCCATCTGCAACGCAAAACGACAAGGCGGGACGATTCCCTACCGAAGCTGTGGAGTCGCTTGGTCAGAGTGGACTGCTTGCGTTGCTGCTGCCCAGGGAGTTTGGCGGTTCGGGATTGGGTCCCCGTGCGTTTGCCGGAGTAACCGCAGCGCTCGCTGAGTCAGACGCTTCGGTTGCGATGGTCTACCTAATGCATGTTCTTGGCACAGCTTGCATTTTGGCAGCGCGGCCAGGCACGACCGAGGCGACCACGCCAGTTCTAAAGGAAATTGGGGCGGGCCGCCATTTGTCCACGCTTGCTTTCAGTGAAGCTGGCTCGCGCAGTCATTTCTGGACGCCGATCTCCCGTGCACAGCGGAATGGCGGA
>Ga0070670_100004107_pt1 | contig 12167 bp, 11 predicted proteins | sample KBSS63metaG_FD_64665 | JGI IMG/M metagenome (GOLD analysis project Ga0070670, IMG submission 64665) | Switchgrass rhizosphere microbial communities from Kellogg Biological Station, Michigan, USA - KBS S6-3 metaG | ecosystem: Host-associated > Plants > Roots > Rhizosphere > Soil ... | reverse complement strand
AAACAGCCCGGCCGCCACGTTCACCGCCGCCACGGAATCGCGATTGGCCAGCGCGACATAAAGCGTTTTGCCATCTGCCGTGAGAGCGAAGGCGCAGGGATGCGTACCCGGCCGCACAGGATCAGACGGCTTCAACAACGCAAGCTTGCGCCCGACCACATTCTTTTCGAGATCCAGTTCAACAATTTCCGAAGCGTTCCACAGCGCGACGTAAGCACGGCGTCCGTCTTTCGAGAGTTGCAGCGCAACCGGATACGTCGATGGCACCGCATTGCTCTCTGTCAGGTCGAAACGGTGTTCAACTTTCCCGGTCGCCGCGTCAATTAGCAACGCGTCATCGGTCAAATTCTCCGCAACCAGCAGTTTCTCTGCGCCGCCCCTCTTGACAACCGCAATCGCCGCCGGAAAAGGAATGCCCTTGTCGCCATCCATTTCTCCGATGAGCTTGGTCTTATGTCCCGGCTGCAGCGTTTCGAGTGGCAACTGAATCATGCGATCGGGCTCGATCCGCCCGTCGATGAAGCGATACACCAGGATCCCACTGCCTGTGTCATGCGGCCCGCTCTTCGGCTGGTTCTTTCCTTCCGGGTCCGTTTCCGAGCCGATGCTTGCATACAGGCGCGTTCCATCGCTGCTGAACGCCAGGCCCGAATAGAGCGTCTGGTTCCCGCGCCCGGAGTACGTGCGATCATCCGGGAAGTCCGTCACCTTGCCCGTCTGCGTGTCGTAGACCGCGAGCGACTGTTCGTATTTCGACTCATAGGTTCCATAGCCGGCATTCACGGTCACCACGTAAAGTCCGTCCGGCGACACCGCCATCGAGATCGGCTCGCTGTTCAAACGCTGCGGATTGCCCGGCACAGGTTCAATCAGTTGCTTGCTCGTGGAGAGATTGATCGTCTGGGCGACAGTGGACTGTGCTCCGATCATCGACAAAACGCTAGCAACGAAAACCAACACCGAATTCCGCATGGCAAAACAATATCAAACAGCACGCACCAGTTTTTTTACAGATTGGTGACACTCATGGTTGCCCGCGTCCTCTCGAGCGGGTCATCTGATTCACCTGCAATAATGGATACTCATGCAGACGGTTGTGACAGCAGCGAGGCTCTGGGATGGAACGAGCCTCCACCAGAATCCCCTCATTCTCATCGAAGACGGCCGTATCCATTCTGTTACGAGCCGCGAATCATCGGAACTTCCCGCTGGCGCGCGCTCTCTCGACTACCCGGGCGCGATCCTTGGCCCATCGTTTTTCGATGTGCACTTCCATGGAGCTGCGGGGCACGACGTGATGGAAGCGACCACTCCTGCCCTCCAGAAGATCGGCAGATTCATCGCCTCGCGCGGAACAGCAGCGTACCTCGCGACCACAGTTACCGCGCCGATGGATGATACGCTGCGCGCGCTCGATAGTCTCGCCAACGAAATTGCCAAGCTTCCAGAGCCGGGTCGTGCGCGTCCCCTCGGCATTCACCTCGAAGGTCCGTTCCTCTCGCATGAGAAGCGCGGCGTCCATCCGCCCGAGCATCTTCTGCCCCCAAGCACAGCCACATTCGACCGTCTCTTCGATGCGGCGCACGGCCATGTACGCCTTATCACGATCGCGCCGGAATTGCCCGGTGCAGACGAATTGATCCGTCATGCCGTCGGGCGCGGCGTTCGCGTATCGCTGGGCCACTCCAATGCGACTGCCGCGCAAACCAGGGCCGGCATTGCTGCCGGCGGATCGAGCGCGACCCATACCTTCAATGCAATGCGCGCTCTCGACCATCGCGAACCGGGGATCCTCGGCACTGTGCTTACCAGCGACGACCTGTATGCGGATCTGATTTGCGACGGCGTGCACACCACCCCCGAGATTGTTCGCCTCTGGTGGCGTGCAAAGGGACCAGAGCGGGCAATCCTCATCACCGACGCGCTGGCTGCTGCCGGCATGCCTGAAGGCGAGTACTTCCTCGGCGGATTTGCCGTTGAGGTCAAGGACGGACGCGCCATGGCTCGCGGAGTTCTTGCCGGCAGCGTGCTTACGCTCGACCGCGCCCTGTCGAATTTTGTTCAGTTCACGGGAGCCACAGTCGACCAGGGGTTACGATTGCTCACCCGCAATCCAGCAGCCATGACGGGCCTCGATCACCGCGCCGGCAGCATCGTCCCAGGCCGCGCTGCCAATCTTGTCGCAGTAGATGAGCAGGGAAAGCTGGTCGCCTCGATCATTGCCGGAGCGCCGGTGAGCTAACCCGCAGCCTTCGCCAACTGCTGAGCGCGCCACACCGCACCCTCGATGCCGGCCACTTCCGTATCGCGCACAGGCATCTCCGGCGCGGCGGCCTTGAGGCCTGCAAGAAAACCCTCCCGCACGATATGTGATTTGCCAATCACACTGCCTATCCATGCGACCGGCACCTCAACTGCAAGGTTGTGTTTACGTCGGAGCTTGGACCGGACCAGAAGGACACTGTCCACAAGGTCATCAGCGGCCTGCTGCAATACGCTAAGGGCGACTGCATCGCCCTCCTCTGCGAGCTTGCTCACAGCGGGAGCGAGTGCGGCGAAATCTGGACCGGGCGTGCTGTCGCCAAGGTTCACCAGTTCTTCCAGCGTCTTCGTTCCCCAGATTCCACCCACGATCTTCAGAATTTGCGTGGGCTCTTCGTGATCGTAAGCACGGAGAGCGCGACGTACCGCATGCAAACCGATCCAATATCCCGAACCTTCATCGCCAAGACGTGAGCTCCACCCGCCTGCGCTTTCGCGTCCTCCGTCGGGAGAACGGCCAATGCAGTTCGACCCTGTTCCGGCGATCTGCAGAATGCCTGGACCGCCTTTGAAGGCGCCATCCAACGCGATCACCTCGTCACCGACAACTTCGGAGTGCTTCACGCCGAACTCTTTGAACACTCCTCCAATCCATTCCTTCACGCCCGGCATCGTTGCGCTCGCCACGCCCGCTGACGCAGCCTTGACGTCGTTGATCCCCGCCTTTGAAAAGACTTCTTCGAGAATCGCACGTAGATTCGTTTCCGCAGCCTTGGTGCCGACGCGCAGCCGTTTGATTGAACCATTCTCGGCGAATGCCAGCACCTGTTCGCCGTCGACGATGGAGGCGCGCGTTCTTGTACCTCCTCCGTCGATGCCCAAAACTGTGCTCATTGTGGTCCCTGCTCCTCTTTGGACGGAGTTGCTGCATTCGTGGTCTCACCACCATTGTCGCGCAGCGTACCGGCCAGCACATTTAAGCTGCCGTCATTCTTCGGGGTCTTCAACCCGAGCATGTGAGCGATCCACGGATACAGGTTTGTATTTTGAAAGGGAGCGACTGTTTTACCTGGGACGATGTCTGGTCCAGCTGCGAAGAAAATAGCCTTCATCTCCGGCATCCCCATTGGATCGAAGCCATGCATCCCTGCCTCCGGAGCTTTGTCCGGCTTGCCCTCTGGCGGTTTGTGAGCCCGGATCGCAAAAGGACCGGTTGCGATCACAACGGGGTCTCCCGCGCGTGAATTCTGGTTGTATTTCAGGCTTGCCGGCACATCCTTGCGACGATACGCCATGAACTGGGAAGACGCCTGCTTCAGCTTCGTGTAGGCTCGCGCTCTGTCTTCTTCAGTTTTGCCGTAGAGCAGTGTGCCCGCGTTCTCGAAACCTCTGAGATCGGCGAATTCGTCAAGCGTGATCCAAGGACCCTCAACTCTGGCCATTCCGTGATCGCTCACAACCACCAGGTCGATTGGCAAGCTGGTACCTTTAAGTGCCTTCTCCAGTCTCCCAATCAGCTTGTCCATCTTCAGAACTGCCGTTTTCGTTTGCGGCGCATCTGGACCGAACTGGTGCCCTACATGGTCGGGTTCGGAGTAGTAGATAGTGATGAAGTGCGGCCGTTCCGTTTCTGGCATTTTTAACAGCGCTACTGCATCATCGATGCGCGCTTGTTCCACCTCGTCAGTTGCTTGAGTCTTGTTGTCGAACTGCGCATACCAGGTCGGCCGCTGCCCCGCAATCTCCGCTTCCGATCCCGGCCAGAAGAGACAAGCCGAACGCATCCCCTGGCTTTCCGCAAGACTCCAAAGTGGAGTACCGCTGTACCAGCTTCCATCGCGCACTACAGTTGGATCGGAAATGGTGTATTTTGCCTGCTTCGTCTCGTCGTAGAAGTTGTTGGCCACCAACCCGTGATGCTCCGGATAAAGTCCCGTTACGATCGTGAAGTGATTCGGAAAGGTGAAAGAGGGGAAGCTCGGCATCATCCCTTCCGGCGCCCACACACCCTTCTTTCCGAGCGCCAGAAGATTGACAGCCTTGTCGCGTTTGGCGTAATCCCATCGGAATCCGTCGAGCGAGACCAGAACGACGTAATGCTCTTTCTGAGCGATAGCCGAGTTCGGTCCGTTCTCAACATGAACGAGGGGAAGCGCGGCATTGCCCCCGGCGATCGGCCGTGCTTCCTGGGCCACCGAGAGAAGGGATAGCATCAGCCCAATCAGCACGACCCCAACCCTCTTCGGAACCCAAAAACACATTCTCGTTCTCCCCGAACAGCTTATCGCACGAGCAACCGTTATCCCGACAGCCTGCTTCGCAGGCAGAGGACTTCTTCGGCAGCTGCCGTTCGTGTGCCATTACGCCGATTGCCGCAGGGCACGGTCAGTCAGGGAACGGACGACCGATATAGTTCCTGAGATATAGTTCCTGGCCGGGATCGGTACCTCATCGGAGAATGCGGCCATCCCCTTGAAGTGCTCCTTCAAGGGGGTGGCAACGCATGATTCTATCGGCTCGGAGACTGCGGAGCGGTGGCTGCAGGAGCCGGTGTCTGCGCGGGAGCAGGCGCGGCCGCAGGAGCTGCGGAAGCGGGCTGGTCCTTCGCAAACTTCCGGATGTACTGGACCATGTTTTTCACTTCGTCGTTGGTTGCCCGAGCCGCGTCCTCCGGAGGCATCTTGCCCTTGCCCTTGCGAATGACCTCGATCAAATTCTGGTCAGATAGTCCTGCCAGGCTCTTGGGGTCGCTCCAGTCCATCAGAGTGAGGGACATGTCTTTCGCCAGATCGCTCTTGCCATCGCCCGTTGCGCCATGGCAAAGCGCGCAATCCACTTCGTACACCTTCTTGGCCTTCGCCATTCCGTCACCGCCAGACGACTTCTTGCCGGCGGCGGGCTGGTTGGCTTCCTGCGGGGGACGTGCGGGAGCGGAGGCGGCTGCTACAACCAGCAACACGACTGCCGCAAAGAACGCGAACGACTTAACCATGACTGTCTCCTCAGTTGCAGGTGTCTGGGGATTCGGCATCGGCAGCTGTACAAGTTTTATTCGACGCCATTATAGGCCCGATTGAAAGTGAGTTGCATCACGTCTTTTCGCCGCATCGTTACCGGGTGTGCACATAACCAGACAAACTCTGCGCCGCAGCCGTAAGACTCGTTGTGATATACGTTTGCACATGCTTCGATGCAGCATTCTTTTGGCGCTTTCTGTAGCTCTCTCCTCGGCAACCATCACTCCGCTCACCGCGCAGAACCCGGCGCCAACGCCGCCCATGGGCTGGAACAGCTGGGATTCCTACGGCCTGACCATCGATGAGGCCGACTACCGCGCCAACACGAAAGTCCTCGCAGGCATGCGCCAATACGGATGGCAATACTCCGTCATCGACGAGGGCTGGTACATGCAAGACCCCTTTGCCGAAACCGTCGAAGCCAAAAAGTACATCTGGGACGAGAACGGCATCTTGATTCCCGATGGCCGGCGCTTCCCTTCTTCCGTGATGGGCGCCGGATTCAAACCGCTCGCTGAATGGGTCCACGCCTTCGGTCTAAAGTTCGGCATTCACATTGTTCGCGGCATTCCCCGCCAGGTCGTCGAGCAGAACCTCCCCATCGCCGGTACCAGCTTCCACGCCAAGGACGCCGCCGACCTCGACTCCCCTTGCCCCTGGGATCAGGGCAACTGGGGCATCAAGGACAACGAAGCCGGCCAGGCCTACTACGACTCCATGCTGAAGCTCTACGCCAACTGGGGCCTCGACTACATCAAGGTCGACTGCATCAGCGACCATCCCTACCGCCCCACCGAAATCCGCCAGATCGCCGACGCCATCCGCAAAACCGGCCGCCCCATCGTCCTCAGCCTCTCGCCCGGCCCCACCCAGCTTGAACACGCCGCCGAAATCGCAAAGTACGCGCAAGTGTGGCGCATCACCGACGACCATTGGGATGGCTGGAGATTCGAACACAAATCAACCACAAGCGAATTCCCCGTCGGCGTGCACGACGAGTTCGATCGCATCGCCGCATGGGCTCCCTACGTCAAACCCGGCAACTGGCCCGACCCCGACATGCTGCCCGAAGGCTTTCTCGGTCCGCATCCGGGCCTCGGCGACGCTCGCCAGTCCCGCTACACGCAGGATGAAGCGCGAACAGAATTCACGCTGTGGGCCATCTCGCGCTCGCCGCTCATCCTCGGTGACAATCTGACCAAACTCGACGACTTCTCGCAATCCCTTTACACCAACAAAGAACTCCTCGACCTCAATCAGAGTGCAGTCGAATCCAAACCCGGCCTTCTGCCAAAAGGCAAGGAGAACGATAAGGAATTCCCGCAGCGCTACTGGTACGCCAGCACCGGCGGCCCCAACCCGAAACGATACGTAGCCGTCTTCAACCTCGCCGACGCCAAAACAACTGCCAATCTCCCGTGGATGATCTTCCACCTGCCCAACAAAAGCTTCGCCGCATTCGACGTCTGGAATCAGAAACAAATCCCGAAATCAAAAACACTCCAGGTCGATTTGCCCGCGCATGGCTGCGCGCTGTTTCGTATCGAGTAGCAGGATGAACCGCCGCTCACTCCTTCGCGGAATCGCCGCAGTCCTCTGCACGGCACGCTACGCCCAGGCTGATTCCGCTGCTCGTCACCGATTAGCGGCCGCAGCGCGGGCGCAGGTTGGGATCACAACCGGCTACGATCCCGCGTGGACTGCCATCAGCTATCCCAACGGCGACGTGCCCCGCTCTACCGGCGTCTGCGCCGACGTGGTGATCCGCGCCGCTCGCGATGGCCTCGGCCTCGATCTGCAGAAGCTGGTCCACGAAGACATGCTTGCCCACTTCGACGCATACCCCGCACGCCGCACTTGGAGATCAACGCATCCAGACACCAATATCGATCACCGCCGCGTCCTCAACCTCGAAACATATTTTCAGCGCGATCGCGCTTGCCTCTGGCACGCGAACAATCCGGTTCCCGGCGATGAATTTCCGAAACCGCTCCACATCGGCGACATCATCACGTGGCTGCTTGATGCACGGCTTCCGCATATCGGAATTGTCGTCGAAAGTTCCAACTCTGCCTCTGCGGCCAAAAACGCAGAATGCCGGATCGTGCATAACATCGGCCGAGGAACAGAGCAGTCGGTGCTTGCGGAGTTTCACCCGCATCGGGCAATCGGGCACTACCGCTGGCCCGCCGATTGAACTCTCGCAGATTCCAACGACGCACGGTGCCCTCCATCGCAGTCCTCCGCCATCCCGATGTGCGAAACTAAGTAGTCGGTTGGGAGCGCCTCCTTGCCCCAGACCTCCTCCGGCAAGGTCTAATTGATGCCCGTACTTCGCTCAGCCTTTATCGCGCTCTCTCACAATCGATCCCTTCGAAAATTCTCCGAACACTCCAGCTTCGGCGGCAAACTCAGTTCCCGCTTTGTCGCCGGCCTCGAAATCGAAGACGCTCTTCGTGTCTGCTCGCAGGTCAACTCGCAGGGCATGCACGTCACCCTCGACTCGCTCGGCGAGAGCGTCACCAACGCCGATGAAGCGCACCGCTCCGCCGACGTCTACCATCAACTCCTCGACTGCATTTCCGCCCGCAAACTCGACTCGAACATAAGCGTGAAACTCACGCAGATGGGTTTGACGCAGGACCCCGCCCTGGCCGAGCAGATCGCCACCGACCTCACTCGCCACGCGCAGTCCACCGGCAACTTCGTCCGCATCGACATGGAGGACTCGTCGCTCACGCAGGTCACGCTCGATATCGTGCGCCGCATCCACGCACGTCCCGATCTACGCGACCACATCGGCATCGTCATCCAGTCCTATCTCTATCGCTCCCAGGCCGACATCGAGTCCCTCATCGCAGACGGCATTCGCGTGCGCCTTTGCAAAGGTGCCTACAAGGAACCACCAGAGGTTGCCTTCCCCAAGAAGTCCGACGTCGACGCCAGCTACATCAATCTCATGAATATGCTGCTTCAAAGCCCTGTTTACCATGGCCTGGCAACCCATGACGAAAAGATGATTGCAGCCGCAAAGACGTTCACCGCGCAACGCGGAATCGATCGCAGCCGTTTCGAATTCCAGATGCTCTTTGGAGTGCGACGCGACCTGCAGCGCAGCCTCGTCACAGAGGGCTACAACGTGCGTGTCTATGTTCCGTTCGGCCGCGAGTGGTACCCGTACTTCATGCGCCGCCTCGCCGAGCGCCCCGCCAACGTCTTGTTCATCGCCAAGAACATGCTTAGAAAGTAGGACCGGCGTGAGGTGAACAGACGGCAATAGTGCCCGTTTGAGAACCGCTTTCCGCTAACTTGCTAACTCGCTATCGCCGCGACAGCGGCGCTAACTTGCTGCTTTTGTCAAACGAACCTCGTCCACTGGTCAACGATTCCGTTCTCACGCACTCACTGCCCCGGAGCGCCCACCCGCGATCGACGGAATGATCGAGAGCGTATCCCGGCCCGACACCTGCGAATTCTCCTTCTCCGGCAGATAACGCACGTCTTCATCATTCAAATACAAATTCACAAACGCTCGAACCTTGCCCTCGTTCGTGAACAGATGCTTGCGCAACTCGGGATACGTGCTCGTTAGAGAATTCAGCGCCTCGGAGACCGTCGCTCCGCCAATCTCCACGGCGTCCTTGCCTCCTGCATACGTGCGCAGCGGTGTGGGGATATAAATCGTCATTTACCTTTGATCCTTCATCGAATTGGTTCCTCGAATGAACCTTTGATTGAGGGTTGGTTTTGAAAGGGCACGGCTTCAGCCGTGCCGTAAATCTGTCTGAATCAACTTTCAGTCTCTGCGCGAGCATTCCTATGAGCCGCTGTTTTGAAAGGGCACGGCTTCAGCCGTGCCGCTTAAACCCAACAAAAGTGCTTGGGCTTTAGCCCCTGAGGGAAGAACTACTTCGAGTCGGAGACTCGAGCAGAGACTCCCTTGATGTTGACTCCACACGATCCTCCATCTCAATCGTCTCCTGCTCAAACCGCTTGTCCTCTTCTGTCGTTCCGGCCAGCAGAAATGAATTCGTAACCGTCGCCTTCCCTTTCGCCACTGATGTGATCACGTACGAGCATCCCAGCCAGTGCGCTTCGGCGAAATCGGTCCGTGACCACTGCGCAGGATGATCGGGATGCGAGTGGTAAAACCCCGCAATCTCCAGCCCCTTCTCTCGCGCGCTACGCTGGATGCGCACCAGCTCGATGGGAGCGATGTTGTAGCGGTTGTGTGCTGAGTCCGTCCGCGTGTTCCCCGCCCTTACCGAATCAGCAACGACCCATCCCTGCTCGCCGGGCTTGCCCAGCAAGGCTCCGCAGCACTCGTGCGGATAGGTCTCTTCCCCATGCGCGCGAATCGCCTCGTACACCTCTGTCGTGAGTTGGAGAATACTCAACTCTCCTCCCAGAAGCGCTCGCTCAGATACTTGTCCGCCGAGTCCGGAAGCACCGTCACGATCGTCGCCTCGCGTCCGGCTGCGGATTCTTCGGCAGCAATCTGCTCGCAGGCAACGACCGCGCCTGCGGCAGAAATCCCAACCAGCACACCCTGCTCGCGCGCCACCCGCTTGGCCATCGCGTAAGCCGCCTCCGTCTCCACGTCGATATTCCGGTCCGCGAGCTTCGGATCGTAGATCGCCGGAACGATCGCCGTCGCCATGTGCTTCAGACCTTCCAGCCCATGGAACGGAGAATCGGGCTGCATGCTGATGGCCTGAACCGTCGGCTTCAGTTCTTTCAGGCGCCGCACGGTTCCCATGAACGTTCCGCTCGTTCCCAGTCCCGCCACGAAGTGAGTCACAGTCCCGCCCGTCTGCTTCCAGATCTCCGGGCCCGTGGTCTCGTAGTGAGCCCGCCAGTTCGCGGGGTTTGAATACTGGTCCATGTAGCAATAGACTTCGGGCTCGTTGGCCGCGATCTCTCGTGCCCGCCGGATCGCGCCATCCGAGCTCTGGTCAGGATCGGTCCACTCCACCTCGGCGCCGTAAGCTTTCAGGATCCGTTTCCGCTCCTGCGAGACATTGCTGGGCATGACCAGCTTCACCGGAAATCCGAATGAGGCTCCCAGCATCGCGAAAGCAATACCCGTATTGCCGCTGGTGGCATCAAGCAGGATCTTGCCATTCCCGAGCCTGCCTGCCATCAACGCGTGCCGCACCATTGAAGCCGCGGCACGGTCCTTTACGCTGCCGCCCGGATTCACCCACTCGGCCTTCGCCAGCAAGGTGACCCCGGGATTGGAACGCGCAATGCGATCCAGCCGGATCAGAGGAGTATTTCCGATCCGGTCAATCAACTCGGAGCCATACCTCTCCGCTCGCGTCGCGTTCCCTTGATCGCTCCAACCCGCATCCGGAATGTAAGCCCTGTGCGCCACTATGCCCTTTCTCCGATGAGTTGATGCCCTGTAGATCAATGCCCTGACCACTGATCACTGATCCCCGTCTTTTCGTCCCCTTGTCCCCTCGTCCCCTTGTTTCCTCGTCCCCTGCTTTACCGCGGTTGCGTCGTCGTCCGCAGATACGGCTTCACCGTCTTGAACCCTGGGAACTGCTTTTCCGCCTGCTCATTCGAAACCGAGCCGGCAATGATCACATCCTCGCCCTGCTTCCAGTTCGCGGGAGTCGAGACCGGATGCTTTGTGGTTAGCTGGATCGAATCGAGCACGCGGATGATTTCGTCGAAGTTGCGCCCGGTCGTCATCGGATAGCTCAGCGTCAGCTTGATTTTCTTGTCCGGTCCAATGACGAACACTGTCCGAACCGGGGCGTTCAGCGCCGGAGTCCGACCCTCGCAGCTATCGCCCGCGTCGGCCGCCAGCATGTCATAGAGCTTCGCAATCTTAAGTTCGGGGTCGCCGATGATCGGGTAATTCACGTCGTAGCCGCCCACGTCCTTGATGTCCGATGCCCACTTGCTGTGGCTCGACACCGGGTCCACGCTCAGCCCGATCACCTTGGCGCCGCGGCGCTGGAATTCCTTCTCAAGCGCGGCAACCGCGCCCAGTTCCGTCGTACAAACCGGTGTGAAGTCCTTGGGATGCGAAAAGAGCACTGCCCAGCCGTCGCCGATCCACTCATGGAACTGGATCGTTCCCTGGGTAGTTTCTGCGCTAAAGTCGGGGGCAACATCGTTAATGCGGAGAGACATTCTTTCTTCCTCCAGAGGCTCTTGCCTTTGTTTTTGTCGTCCAAAAAATCAAAAACCCACTCGCAGGTCGCTGCGGGTGGGTCAGGGGAACGAAAACCTAGATCGATCGCTCTCTCAGACACAGACCCGCAGGCTGTGACACAGACAACAACAAGCCATGCGGATTGTGGAGAACGGGGTCATCGACTGCCCTAAGGCTAGTGCCTCCGAATAGTTGATGTCAATGCGCCGCCTCGCGACGCGAAATCTTCCCGGATGTCTGGCCCCATGGACGAGCCGCCTCACGTCGATGCGACCTCAAATCGATCCGACAAACTTAGCGGAAGGTTTCTCGTTCCCATTTGCAGGTAATTAGCTCCTTTGGGCGCAGAATGGTGTTTGAACCTGACAAACAAACCCGGGAGACCCGTTCATGAACAGCGCGAGGCTTCGCCTGCTCCAGTCCTAGGAGGGGGCTAAGTGCCATGTTTTCTATTAAGTAGAAATAAGTCATTTAGAATCTATTAATTGCAAAAAACACCAAGGAAATAAAAGTGAACAGGAAAGATGGTAAGTGCCACGTTTTCTATTACATACTCGTAAGTGCTTCAGAATCTACTAAGTGCAGAACAAAGGGGAAAGTAAGGAGCAGTCGTGAGGTGGATACGCGATCTGGGACTGGCCCCCAATTCGAGTCGAAACACTCCCCTTCAGGGTAAGTGCAGTGTTTTCTATTATGTACACGTAAGTGCTTCAGAA
>Ga0070670_100004105_pt1 | contig 12167 bp, 10 predicted proteins | sample KBSS63metaG_FD_64665 | JGI IMG/M metagenome (GOLD analysis project Ga0070670, IMG submission 64665) | Switchgrass rhizosphere microbial communities from Kellogg Biological Station, Michigan, USA - KBS S6-3 metaG | ecosystem: Host-associated > Plants > Roots > Rhizosphere > Soil ... | reverse complement strand
TGGAGCCTGCTTTTTATGAGCGTTACCCTGTACATTATCATTTTTTCGACCATCAACCGGACTCAACTGATACTGCGCACCTATGATAAGATGGTATTCGATCCGTTGCGATTTAAGGCACAGGGTTTTTTTGAGCAAACACGCGGCGATCTTGCCGATTTGGCCATATATAAGTTATACGATAATCCGAATAAAAATGCCTCGCATGATTTCGGGGTTACTATGTTCGGATATATTTTTATCCGTATGATTCCCCGATCCATTTATCCCAACAAAGACGAGTTTTATCCGCCGCCGCAAATTGTTACGAATCTTAAAGCGTACGACGCATACTGGGCAAAACAAAGCGGCGAAGCTATCTTAAGTGTCGCTTCGTTTTATATAGCCTGGGGCTGGTTAGGTATTATACTAGGCCATTTTATCTGGGGATTATTGTTGCGAAAATATATTTCCGGTATTTACTTTTTAAATCCGCTTAGCCTTGCAAGCAATATTGTTGTAGCATTGGCCACATTTCAATGGATCACAAGGGGTTATTTTCCCCAAACCATCGATCACTTTGTTTATCTTATGATCCCGGTCTGGGTTTTGAAATATTTGTCCAGACGTGTTGTATATAAGAATAATATTCCGCCGGCAAGGAAAGAAGCTCTTGTATAATTAAATGAATCTGTCCGGAAAATTGGCAAATCAAAACCCGGCAAATGTGATTGCAAATAAGTGTCGATTAGAGCCATTCATATAGTAGACAGCATTGATCCGGTGAATATGGGCGTATGGAAAGCAGCTATTGCCAATGCAATGGAACTGGCTCAAATGGAGGTTCGTACAGAAATCTGGTATCCCGCTTTAACAGATGCGGCCATCCCCCCGGAGGTGACGGGTTTAGCGTTAAAAGAATTTTCTATCAGCGGACTGGAACAGCAAATCGTCGACAGGCAGCTCGATAAACAAAAAGACATAATTGTAACACATGGCTGCTGGCGCTTTCCTTCAAAATGGGGTAGCCATTTACGTAAGAAAGGATTTAAGTGGATATATACTCCCCAGGGTATGCTGGAACCGGCGGCCATGCAAAAAAAAAGACTTAAAAAGAAAATATACTTTTCTTTATTTGAAAAAAAGATGGCTGCCAATGCCAGTGCCATACGGGCAGTTAGCGGTCCGGAACAGCACAATTTGCAAAACCTGTTCCCGGCCAGCCAGCTAGTGCTCATTCCCAATGGCGTAACATGCGATGCTGTTTTTAAGCGATACCAAACCAGCAGCACGCTGAATTTTGTATTTATGGCAAGATTGCACGCGAAAAAAGGACTTATTCACCTCGTAAATGCATGGCTGCAATCATCATTATTGAATAATCCCGGTTACAGGTTGTTAATAGCAGGACCCGATGACGGAGAACTGGCATTGATAAAACCGCTTATTGCCGACGCTGGTAATATTGATTATGTTGGCATGGTCTCGGGTGTGGCAAAACAAGATTTGCTGGAAACGGCTGACTATTTTGTACTGCCCTCTTACAGCGAAGGTCTTCCAACCGCCCTGCTGGAAGCTATGGCAAAAGGGGCTGTCCCGGTTATTACAAAGGAATGTAATCTTACCGAAGTGTTTAACCTGCAACTGGGGTACGAAATAAAACCTGCCGCAGACAACATCAAAAAAACGCTTGAACTGCTGGCGCAGAAAGGAAATGATAAGGCATTGCATGATAAGCAGGCCTGTTGCTATCAATTTATAAAAGACAATTATACGCTCGGAAAAGTTGCCGCCCTGCAATACCGGCTTTATCAATCATTGCTAAACGCGGTGCCGGCAGCCGTTACTATTTAAAATAATAATTCAATATTTATAACCAGATGTATATTTTAGGGATCAATGCTTATCACGCCGATTCGTCCGCGGCTATTTTTAAAGACGGGATCATGATAGCCGCCACGGAAGAAGAACGTTTTACCCGTATCAAACATTGGGCAGGCTTTCCAGCCATCGCTATAAAATTTTGTCTGAAAGAAGCAGGTATTACGCTGAGTGAAGTGGACTATATTACCATTGGTCGTGACCCGAAAGCAAAATTTCTGAATAAATTGAATTATCTCCGCAAGCATCCGTCACTGGTGCTCGGTGCCATCAAAAGATATAATAACAGCAGGCAGGTAGCCAGCCTGGAAGATGAGTTTAAAAAAATTGACAGTACTGTTCCCTATGCGGCGTTAAAAGAAAAGATAAAGAATATAGAGCACCACCGCAGTCATCTGGCTTCTGCTTTTTTCGCGTCTCCGTTTGAAGAAGCTGCGATTTTATCAATAGACGGTTCAGGGGACTTTACTACAACCATGATCGCAGTTGGCAGGGGAAATAAAATTGAAGTACTGGATAGTGTTGACTTTCCTGTTTCCTGCGGATTATTTTATACGGCGTTTACCCAATATCTTGGGTTTCCTCACTACGGCGATGAATACAAAGTGATGGGCCTCGCTCCTTATGGAGAACCAAAATACGTGGATAAAATAAAAAAATTGATAAAATTTCTTCCCAACGGCTTATACGACTGGGACGAAGATTATTTTGTACAGCCCACCAAAGCCGGTTTTAAATATGAGAATAATATTCCGTCAGTCGGTAATTTGTACTCAGAAAAATTTAGCAATGAATTTGGTAAACCGCGTGACACAAAGGCGGATTTATCTCAATACGACAAGGATCTCGCAACATCCGTGCAACGGGTAACAGAAGAGCTAATCTTCCATATCCTTAAACACCTGAGAGAAAGAACAGGCATGAAGAATATCTGCATAGCCGGGGGAGTTGCACAAAATTCTGTAGCCAACGGCAAGGTGGCTGAAGCTACCGGCTTCGACTCGGTATACATACCTTCCGCTGGCCACGATGCCGGAATTTCTATGGGTTCAGCATTGTATTATTACAACCACGAATTGAGCCAACCCAGGATGCCTCCTATTTATTCAGCTTATACCGGTGCACGGTTTTCAAATGCAGAGATAGAAGCTTTTCTGCAGAGCAGAGGTATTGCTTATAAAAGACTTCCGGATGAAGAACTGTATAATGTGGTTACGGATAAACTAATTGAGCCGGGTGTAGTCGGCTGGTTTAATGGCCGTGCAGAATTTGGCCCAAGGGCATTGGGTGCAAGATCAATTTTGGCTGATCCGCGCAATCCAAAAGCAAAAGATTTGCTGAATGCTAAAATCAAACGCCGGGAAAGTTTCCGCCCCTTTGCCCCATCTATTCTTAAAGAATACAGCAGCGAGTATTTTTTAAAAAATGATATCGTTCCCTTTATGGAAAAAGTATTTCCCATCCGACCGGAAAAGCGCGCCGAAATACCCGCCGTTACACATGTTGACGGAACGGGAAGGTTACAGACAGTTGACAAAGATTTATCGCCTATGTATTATTGCCTGATCGATGCTTTCCGGAAAAAAACAGGCGTCCCCATTTTGCTGAACACTTCTTTTAACGAAAACGAGCCAATTGTAAATAGCCCGGGAGAAGCATTGGATTGTTTTTTAAGGACACAAATGGATATGTTGGTTCTTGAAAATTGTGTCATTACAAGAAGCTAAACAATGCGCATCTCCGTCATCACCATATCATATAACAGCGCCGCTACAATAAAAGATACGCTTCAATCGGTGGCGGGGCAGGAGCATAACGATGTAGAACATATTATTATTGATGGAAAGTCTACCGACAATACCGTGGAGATAGCATCGGGATTCCCCCATGTGGCTAAATTGGTTTCTGAACAGGATAAGGGTCTCTATGATGCTATGAATAAGGGACTGCTGCTGGCTTCAGGTGACATTATCGGGATACTGAACAGTGATGATATCTATACAGACAGCACTGTTTTAAAAAAGGTTGTACAGGCTTTTTCTGATCCCGCTATTCATTGCGTCTACGGCGATCTTCAGTACGTGCACCAATACAACCCCACAAGAGTGCTCCGCACCTGGAAAGCGGGAAGGTTTAAACACAAAAACTTTTTGTACGGCTGGATGCCGCCCCATCCGGCTTTTTTTGTTCGTAAAGAAGTATATGATAAAGTAGGTTTTTTCGATACCACATTACAGAGTGCAGCTGATTATGAAATGATACTGCGTATTCTGTACACCCATCAATACACACCGTTCTATATTCCTGAAGTGCTGGTGAAAATGCGATCAGGGGGCATCAGTAATGCTTCGCTGAAGAATCGTTTCCGTGCTAACCGTGAAGATGCCCGGGCCTGGAAACTGAACAACAAAAAGCCGCATTTTTTTACGGTCTACCTAAAGCCCCTTCGCAAAATTCCACAATACCTTATCAGATAAAGCCGGCTTGCAGAAAGTTATTGTAAGGGTAATATTGAGCAAACATTACCGAAATATCTTTATTCTATGTTTTCAATCTTCAAACGGAAATATCCTCACCAATCTACCGATCTCAGTGGCATTGTTACCGATATGCACGCGCACCTGTTGCCGGGCATTGATGACGGATCGCCTGATACAGCCACTTCTTCGGTACTAATCAAGGGACTTGAAGACCTCGGTTACCGCCAGTTTATTGTTACACCGCATATTATGTGGGATATCTATAAGAATACTCCCGCAACCATTGATAATGCATTGGATCATCTCAGACAAAGCGGTTCATATAATAACGTACGGGCGGCGGCGGAGTATTTTATGGACGACCATTTTACGGAGCAACTCGATCGCGGCATTCCCTTGCTTGCTATCACAGGTAAAAAGATTTTAGTGGAATTTTCTTTTGTTGCACCACCTTTTGATCTGAAAGAACAATTGTTTAAAATGCAGATAAAAGGGTATGAGCCTGTGCTGGCGCATCCCGAACGGTATGTTTATTTTGCGGGTAAAAAGTCTATCTATGACGATTTCAAAAGCATGGGTTGCCTGTTACAAATAAACCTGCTGTCGCTGTCCGGATATTATGGCAAAGTTCCGTGCGAACTGGCGGAATGGCTGATTACAAAGAACTATGTGGACCTTGTTGGAACGGATCTGCATCACCAACGCCATCTGGAAGTACTTCGAAATGGAAAAAAATGGATGCCTGCCATCAACAAACTGCTTGACAGCGGAAAGCTGATAAATCCATCTATTGCTTTTTGACAAAGTGACAAAGCAAAATTTGCTTAAAACCGTGGCGGAATGTACGAGGACATTGTAAGCAAAAGAAAAAAGATAGCCGTTATTGGCCTCGGATACGCGGGCTTGCAGGTAGCGCTTGCATTTGCAAAAAAAACAAGTGTAATTGGATTTGACAGCAACGAAAAAAAAATCCAGTCATTAATCGGTCACGCCGATCCCGGAAGAGAAATTGATCGGGAAGCATTCGACAACGCTCATATATTTTTTACTTCCAATCCGGCGCTGCTTGTGGACGCTGTTTTTTTTATCATAATCGTGCCAACGCCGGTTGACAAATACAATGTCCCCGATCTTAAACCGCTGTTGGCTGCATCGCAAACAGTAGGAAAAGTGCTGAAAAAAGGAGATTACGTGGTCTACGAATCTACTACCTATCCGGGCTGCACAGAAGAAGACTGCCTGCCGGTGCTGGAACAGTTTTCTGGTTTGAAAATGGGAGTGGACTTTAAACTCGGATATTCGCCTGAACGGATCAACCCCGGCGATAAAAAAAATACATTAAAAACAGTGGTAAAGGTGGTCTCGGGTAATGATGCAGTAGCACTCAGCGAGATCGCCAGCATCTATAAACTGGTTGTAGACGCCGGCGTACACCATGCGCCGTCCATAAAAGTGGCCGAAGCAAGTAAGATAGTAGAAAATGTACAGCGGGATCTCAATATCGCTTTGATGAACGAGCTATCGCTTATTTTTGATCGCGTTGGCATCAATACGTTTGATGTAATAGAGGCATCCGCCACTAAATGGAATTTCTTAAAATTTCAGCCTGGTTTGGTGGGGGGGCATTGCATAGGCGTCGACCCTTATTATCTCACCTATAAAGCGGCTTCGCTGGGGTACGAATCAAAAGTTATTGCGGCAAGCCGTTTTATTAACGATGATATGGCAAGATATGTTGCCAGGAAAATCATTACCCATGTTGTACGTAATTCATCAAAGCCGAAAGTGCTGATAAAAGGAGTTACATTCAAAGAAAACGTAAGCGATATACGCAATTCAAAAATTATTGACACCGTAAAAGAGTTACTGGCTTTTAATATCCGCGTTGATGTGGAGGATCCGTATGCAATAGCCGGAGATGTGTACGAAGAATACGGGTTGCATCTTACCAGTATGGTTGATAACGATTATGACGCCGTTGTTGTAACGGTGCCGCACAACTCTTACCGGGAACTGGATGATGCGTACTTCTGTTCAATATGCACTATTGATGCCATGATATTTGATCTAAAAGGCATTTATAAAGACAAAATATTTAACCGTAAATACTGGAGTCTTTAATGCCGCACACTGCTGTGAGGTAAATTGAACTTATACCCATCCCCCGCTATTCCCGCCGCTTTTTTCTCCTTTTTCTCCCATCTGTTTCGCAGTAAGCAGTTTATCCAGCCTTTAAAAATAACAGTAACCGTTAAACATTTCCGGGCCCGGAGTGTTCTTTCTATATGAACGCGTTTACCATAAAGGATCTGGAAAACCTATCGGGTATAAAAGCGCATACGATCCGCATCTGGGAGCAACGGTATGCTTTTATTAAACCTAAACGCACCCAAACCAATATCCGTTATTATTCTACTGAAGAACTAAAAAAAATTCTTAACATATCATTGCTGAATAAATATGGATACAAGATTTCTCATATCAATAAAATGAGTTCAGATGAGATAGAAGAAAAAATAATCTCCCTTTCACAGATACAGGCACAGCAGGAACGCATTGTAAACGATATGATACAGTGCATGGTTGATATGAACATTGAGAAGTTTGAAGACGTGCTGGACAGTTATATTTCACAGCGCGGATTTGATAAAGCTATCACCCAAATTATTTTTCCTTTTCTCGAACGCATTGGTATTCTGTGGCTGGCCAACCATATCAACCCGGCCCAGGAACATCTTGTAACCAATATCATCCGGCAAAAGCTGATCGCCGGGATAGAGACCGTTTTTACCCATATTCACACAGACAAAATGGTGCTGCTTTTTCTGCCTGAAGGCGAGCACCATGAACTGGGACTTTTATATATCTGCTACCTGTTAAAAACCCGGGGTATTAAAACCTTGTACCTGGGCGCAGACGTGCCGGCGGCCGATGTTGAGTTTGTTTGCCGACTGAAAAAGCCTGATTATTTATACACGCATCTCACCTCCGCCGCCGGTAACTTTAATTTCGATAAGTTTATCAACCAGGTACACGCCAGGCTGGAAGACTTTCCCCTCGTGATTTCAGGTCAGCTCACCGCCTCTTATAAAAAAACCCTGCCGCCGAAAGTCAGCCTCAAAACTTCGCTCCAGGAAGTAATCGATTATATATCAATCCTATAGCTTTTACCTCTTATCTTGCTTTCCCACCGCTCATGCCACTCCTAATGACAAATATGCATTCGCTATACTGCGGTATGTAATTTGTATCCCATCACTTGTCATCCAAATATTAAATACAGCAGCGGAGTTCCAGATATAGTTTAACATACACTTGCAGGCGAAATTTGGTTATTTCCTAAAATTGTGTTTAATTTTGTTATATAAATACTTAAACACAAATTGTTATGGCATCTTTAGAGTTTAATCAAATGCTGGTTAACAATTCGGAATTTTTAAAACCGTTCGCAATTACACTGACGAGAGATTCTGATGCAGCACAGGATTTATACCAGGAAACATTATACCGGGCTTTGGCCAATAAAGACAAGTATAACGTTGGTACCAATATTAAGGCATGGTTGTATACCATCATGCGTAATATCTTCATCAATAATTACCGCCGCAGGGCAAAGCAAAACACCATTTTCGACAACACACCCAATGATTTTTTGCTGAACCAGGCCCAGGTTGCTACCTCCAATGCCGCCGAAAGCATTTTAAAAATTAAGGACATACAACAGGCAATTCATCACCTTCCGGAAATCTTCCGTAATCCGTTCCTGTTATATTTTGATGGTTATAAATACCATGAAATTGCACAGATGCTGGGTGAGCCGTTGGGAACCATTAAAAGCAGAATACATTTTGCGCGTAAATTGCTAAAAGCGCAGGTGCAGCGTTTCTAATCATTCCGGTCCGCCCGGATTAATTCATTAGATGAAAGCCCGGCTGTAATTGTTGCAGAGCAATCAAATCGCAGTGCGTTCCTGCACTGTGCTAAGTATTCCCGCTGATAAAGCCTCCAGGGTTATAGCATTGAATAGCTACGGACAAATTATGGATAGCTGCCTGTTGTAACCATATTTAAACAGCCTGAACAGTTATACCTGCGGACAGATGCAGAATTACAGCCATTATACTGGCAACGCTCCGTCCATTTCGTACATTTGCTTAAATAAAATAATTTGATACTACACGATATTATATTGGTGAACGAACAGGACGAGCCGGTCGGAACAATGGAAAAAATGGAAGTGCACCAGAAAGCATTACTGCACCGCGCCTTTAGTGTATTTATTTTTAATAGCCGGGGTGAAATGTTACTGCAGCAGCGTTCACACAAAAAATATCATAGCGCCGGCCTTTGGACAAACGCCTGTTGCAGTCATCCCAAACCCGGAGAAGATACCATGGCCGCTGCAGAAACACGCCTGCAATATGAAATGGGGTTTGGCGCACCGCTCACAAAAATTTTTGAGTTTACCTACCGGTCTGTATTTGATAATGGACTGACAGAGTATGAATTTGATCATGTCTACGCTGGCGTGTATGAAGGCGGAATAAAGCCTTCTCCGGATGAGGTGAATGACTACTGCTATAAAAGCCTGGCCGAAATCAAATCCTCATTGCAATCACATCCGGCTAAATATACCACCTGGTTTTCCATTGCCTTCCCATTAATTGAAAAATGGATGGAAGCGCAATCTCTTATAAAAGAATGCGCTTAGTTTCCGGGTTAAGAATCTTCATTTGCAAGATCTCAACCATGCGTCCCGCCTTTCAACAGGCCGGTAACAGCTATTGATTAATTCCATGACAGCCTTTCTGGCAAAGAAATTGCGGCGCTATCATCCCCATCCCTTCCCGCCTTTGAATTAGTTACACTCTTTATTTATTTAATGATTAAGCCGGTTGCATGAAAAAAATTTACGTCTTTTCTATTTTATCTCTGTGCGCAATAATACCTGCGAAAGCACAAATCAATTTTACCGCAAACGATCCGGGAAGCGTTCCCGTTTATACCACTGAGTTTTTATATGGCTCCAATATGGGAGGATATTATCCTCCCTGGACAAATCAGAAGATAGCAGATATAGCTGCAGGTAATCCGGCGCTGAACGTAAAAGGAGTTGGGATAAAAAGTTTGCACCAGCCACTACCCGAGAACTTCCTGGATACATGGGGGTACAGTATTAGTGTGAATGATTTTATCCATTACGCCAGCCTCGGCATAAAAGATAATACGGTTTTCCTGGAACTCCCTTCCGATGCACATGCTGACAACACGGTTTATCCCGGTTGCAGCAAAAAATCTTTGCTCTGGAATAATTTGTATACCTCTATTTGGGATGGTGGTGCAAATGGCACCCCGGTAAACGAGGATAATTATTTTGCACTGTATGTGTATAAAACAGTTACCATTTATAAACCATGGGTTAAATTCTGGGAAGTAGTAAATGAACCGGATTTCGACTATGGTTTAAACGGCTGGAGATCGCCCGGTGACCCGGGTAACTGGTGGGACAACAACCCCTCTCCCTGTGAGCTCGCTAATTTGCAGGCGCCAGTTTTCAGCTATATACGCATGATGCGTATCGCCTATGAAGTGATCAAATCGATAGACCCCACAGCTTATGTAGGTATGGGTGGTACCGGTTATCCTTCCTTCCTGGATGCCATTCTCCGGAACACAGACAACCCGGCGGATGGCTCGGTAAACGCGGGCTACCCGGTGAAGGGGGGCGCTTATTTCGATGTAGTAAGTTTCCATTATTACCCCATGTATGATTTGCGTTATGTTAATAGCAGCGGACAGGTAGTTCCCACGCGATATTCGGATGCGGCCGTGGATCAGTACATCGCCAGAAAAAACACACTGAATTCCGTTTTGGAAAATCGCGGCTATAACGGCAGTGTCTACCCGAGAAAAATATTTATCAATACCGAAAACAATATACCCCGTAAATCCTTCAATGGATATATCGGTAGTGATGAGGCCCAGCGCAATTATGATATAAAGGCGCCCGTAGTCAGTCAGTTACACGATATCCGGCAATGGTATGTTTTTTCAATTGTTGACGATTCCACCTATGATGCCGCAACCGATCCATTTCAGGTAGTAGGCCTTTACCAGCCGCTCGCCGACTATCCTCCATACACCCAGCAACCCAATAATTCCGGCATTGCCTATAAAACCGTGTCAGACCTGCTGAATGGCTTCAGCGCAGATACGGTGCAAACCAAGGCTTTGAATCTTCCTGCAGATGTCCGTGGCGGTGCTTTTAAAAATGCCCTGGGTGATTATATATATGTGCTTTGGGCGGCCACCAGCATAGATAATTCCGAGGCGGCTAATGCTACCTATGCTTTTCCTGCCGCCATTAACATGCCGGCACAGGTATACCAGCGAAGCTGGGATTACTCGGCAACTAATTATTCTCCTATGACCTCTTCACAAGCAATAGCATTAACCGGTGCGCCATCATTTATTTCTTCGCCGCTTGTTATAACAGCATTGAAACCAGATTCCATCATCAATAACCCTGCAGTTTATTTTTCAGTAAACCTGTATCCAAACCCGGTAAAAGACAAGCTAACAATAAAATTGCGCCTCAGAAAAAAAGAAAAAATCTCTATAAAAATAACCAACGGCATGGGACAACCGGTGGCGCAGGCGGCAGATAATACCATATATGAAACCGGAGATAACTTTATTTATATACCACTTCCGGCGAAAATTAGCAGTGGCATTTATTATTGCCAGTTAATCGCGGGCAATAACACACAAACGATAAAATTTATTGTCACAAAATAAGACAGCCGCAATGATATAGTTGAATGACCCGCTGATAAACAGCGGGTTTTTTCATTGGTTGTACCTTTGATGATATGAAACGCAAAAAAGAAGACAAAAAAATATATATTAAGAATATGGTTTGCAACCGCTGTATTGCGGCCGTGAAGCAGATATTCGACAAAGAGCATATATCGTATCAATCGGTATCGTTGGGAGAAGTATTGCTGGATGTTCCGATATCAGTTAAGCAAAGGGCATCCATTGGCGAAGACCTGGTGGTTGCGGGGTTTGAATTGTTGGATGACGCCAAATCAAAACTGATCGCGAAAATAAAAACGCTTATCATTAACCATGTGCATTACAATGAAACGGATGCAAAACATAATCTCTCTGCATTGCTATCGTCTGCGCTTCATAAAGACTATGCTTCGCTCAGCCGCTTATTTTCCGAGGTAGAAGGCGTTACCATTGAAAAATACAGCATCAGCCAGAAAATTGAAAAGATTAAAGAACTGCTTGCCTATGGCGAAATGAATTTAAGCGAGATCGCATTTCAAATGGGATACAGCAGCGTGGCCCATCTGTCTGCGCAGTTCAAAAAGGAAACCGGCTTTACAGCATCCTGGTTCAGGGCTAACCGCAGTATCACCCGCAAAACACCCGACAGCCTGTAGCGGTCAAAATATTATAAATCATTTGCAGGATTGTATAACGATGCCGGCATAACCGCCCGGTAACTTTGCAATATAAATTTATTGCTATGACACATTCTTATACCATCGAAGGAATGACCTGCAAAAGTTGTGTAGCCAAAGTAAAAAGCAGTTTACTGAGTACGGCGGGTATTGAGGCGGCCGATGTACAACTCGAAAAACCGCAGGCCACCATCGTTATGCAGAAGCATGTCCCATTGGACGAATTACAGACCGCTGTGAACAAGGCGGGAAATTATAAAATAACTGCGGACGATGATCAGATGCCGGCTGCCAGTTCCTGGTTCCATACTTATAAACCTGTATTGCTGATCTTTTTTTACCTGTTTCTGGT
>Ga0070670_100004102_pt1 | contig 12169 bp, 6 predicted proteins | sample KBSS63metaG_FD_64665 | JGI IMG/M metagenome (GOLD analysis project Ga0070670, IMG submission 64665) | Switchgrass rhizosphere microbial communities from Kellogg Biological Station, Michigan, USA - KBS S6-3 metaG | ecosystem: Host-associated > Plants > Roots > Rhizosphere > Soil ... | reverse complement strand
CGTTGACCGAAACTTTGGCTGTCGGAGGCGCCGCGTTGCGCAATGGCAGCGGACGGCTGCCGATCTGATCGACCAAAACAGCAACAGGACGGCTGGATTGCTGAGCAAACGCACCCGTAGCAAGCACGCAGGACAAGACCAGTATGTAAATAGGGGAATTTTTCAAGAAACTTCACTTCGGCAGCCGGACGATTCGTTTCGAATCCCTGGCTTTGCGCCCGCCGCGAACGGCGGTTGCCTTTTCGGTAAAGGTTTGGCATTCGGAGCGAATGCCGACATTTAAAAGACATCAGCAATGCCTAGTCCTTTCCAGAAACCTACTATTAATGATTTAGAATCGGGTTATGGGCAAAGTTCCGGTTGGGATAACCAGATCTCAGATAAGTAAAATTGAAACCGAAGTCGATCCGGTTTGCAAAATGCGTGTAACGCTGGAAACCGCCGCGGCGAAGTACGACTACGAAGGCACGACGTATTACTTCTGCAATTCGGGCTGCAAAGAGAAATTCGCTGCCGATCCAGCGCGGTATTTGAGCAGAAGCCATTCGGATAGGATGGCCGCGGCACCGGCGAGGGAGTTTATCGATCCGGTGTGCGGGATGAAAGTGTCGCCGGATACAGCAGCGGGCAAAGTTCAACACACGGGCGAAACATATTATTTCTGCTCGACCGGATGCGTGGATAAATTCAAACACGATCCAAAAAAATACCTCCAAACCAGGAGACTGGAAGACTTGCCGCAGGATGCCGAATATACCTGCCCGATGCATCCGGACATCGTCCAGATCGGACCGGGGTCGTGTCCGATCTGCGGCATGGCCCTGGAACCGAAGGTCGTCACGCTTGATGATCTTCCGGACACAGAGTATCTGGACATGAAGCGGCGGTTCTGGATATCAGCTATATTAACCGCACCAATCTTCATTCTCGCGATGTCGGAGATGTTTGTGAACTTCGAGTCGCTTTTAAGCCTCCCGCATGGTCGAGCATCTTCGATCTCGCTCTGGATACAGTTCGTGCTTGCCACGCCTGTTGTGCTCTGGGGCGGTTGGCCCTTTTTCCAGCGTGCGTGGGCCTCGGTGAAAAATGTGAGCCCGAATATGTTCACGCTTATCGCAATCGGAACAGGTGCGGCATACCTACTTAGCGTTGCGGCATTGTTCGCACCCAATTGGTTTCCCTCGGCGATGCGTGATCCGCATTCGGGCTTGATCCCTGGTTATTTCGAGTCTGCCGCCGTCATTACAACGTTGGTGTTACTTGGACAAGTTCTCGAACTCCGGGCACGTTCGCAAACCTCGTCCGCGATAAAAGAATTACTTCGACTCGCTCCCGAAACCGCGACACTTGTTTTCGATGACGGAAGTGAAGATGTGATCGATCTGCGTCACGTTCACGTGGGACAAACGCTGCGGGTTAAAGCAAATGAGAAAGTCCCCACCGACGGCGAGATCGTCGACGGTGATACATCGATCGATGAATCGATGGTCACCGGCGAATCGATTCCGGTCGAAAAGCACTCCGGCGACAAAGTGATCGGTGGAACCATCAATGGAAATCGCTCGTTTTTGATGCGCGCCGAGAAGGTCGGCAACGAAACTCTGCTTGCGCAAATAGTGAAAATGGTCGGCGAGGCTCAACGTTCACGAGCTCCGATTCAAAGGCTTGCTGATGTCGTTTCTTCTTACTTCGTTCCGACGGTCATTTTGGTCGCGATCATCGCCTTCGCCGTTTGGCTATTTGTTTTTGGCAGCCTCGCATATGCGATCGTCTCTGCAGTTTCAGTCTTGATCATCGCCTGCCCGTGTGCGTTGGGCCTAGCGACCCCGATGTCGATCATGGTCGGCACCGGCCACGGAGCTAAGAACGGCGTGCTGGTGAAGAAAGCAGAAGCGCTTGAAACGCTTGAAAAAGTCAACGCGATCATCGTTGACAAGACCGGCACACTTACCGAAGGCAAGCCGGCTGTGCAGAGCATTGTTGCCGCCGACGGCTTTGTTGATAACGAGATCCTACGGCTAGCTTCGAGTTTGGAACGAAACAGCGAACACCCGCTAGCGACCGCAATTTTAGATCACGCCCGTCAACTTGGAATCGATCCTCTTCCCGTCCAAAACTTCGACTCTCAAACAGGCAAGGGGATCACGGGCACCATCGATGGTCGCGCGGTAAGTGTCGGCAAAACGAGCAGGCCAAACGATCACAAACAACTGGCCGAAACAGCGAATGCTCTTCGAGACGAAGGGCAGACTGTAATGTCTGTTTCGGTTGATGGCCGCATCGCAGGATTGATCGGAGTGGCAGATGCCCTGAAGCCATCCGCCAAGGCCGCCATTGCGGGACTTCACAAACAGAAGCTGCAGATCGTAATGATGACCGGCGATAACGCTCGGACGGCTGACGTGGTCGCGAAGCAACTGGATATCGACCAGGTATTCGCGGAAGTAATGCCCGAAGACAAAGCCGCGAAAGTGAAAGACTTGCAATCTCGAGGCAAGATCGTCGCGATGGCCGGCGACGGTGTGAACGATGCACCGGCTTTGGCTCAGGCTGACGTCGGAATCGCCTTTGCAAGTGGCACGGATGTCGCGATCGAATCAGCCGACATAACGCTGCTGAAGCCAGACCTTAACGGCATCTTAAAAGCCATCCGCCTCAGCAAAGTAACAATGCGAAACATTCGCCAAAATCTTTTCTTCGCATTTATCTACAACATCGTCGGCGTCCCGATCGCCGCGGGTGTTTTATTTCCTATATTCGGGGTTTTACTGTCACCGATGATCGCGAGTGCGGCGATGACATTCAGCTCTGTTTCCGTCATCATGAACGCCCTCCGGCTCCGAAACGCCAAACTTTGATTCACTTAGACATAGAATTCATCATTTGTTTGTCAGTGTCTCCCTGTCTCTGTGGTTAAATATTTTTGATGGGAAAGATATCTTTGGCAATTCACGGTGGTGCAGGAACGATACTTCGGTCGCAAATGACGCCCGCTCTGGAGGACGAATATCAACACGGACTCGAAGCTGCGTTAAAGATCGGCTGGGATATATTGGGCGCCGGAGGCTCATCGTTAGACGCTGTCGAAGCCGCGGTCATTTCGCTCGAGGACTTCCCGCTTTTTAACGCCGGCCGCGGCGCGGTTTTCACGCACGAGGGAAAAAACGAAATGGACGCGGCGATCATGGACGGCGCGAGTTTGAAGGCCGGAGCTGTCGCTTTCGTTCGAAATATTCGAAATCCTATAAAGCTCTCTCGCCAGGTCATGGAGCGGACCGAGCATGTCTTGCTTGCCGGCGAAGGGGCGGAACAATTCGCGAGGCAAATAGACGTCGAACAGGCCCCGGACGAATACTTTTTTACCGAACATCGCTGGCTGCAACTCCAGGATGCCATTGCCGGTGGACGCACTCAGCTTGATCACGCCGCGGCCAGACCGGTCGGCACGGTTGGCGCGGTCGCGTGCGATAGAGACGGGAATCTCGCAGCCGCAACTTCGACCGGCGGAATGACGAATAAGAAGTTTGGCCGCGTCGGCGATACTGCGTTGATCGGTGCCGGAACGTACGCCGATGACATTTGCGCTGTTTCCTGCACCGGCCATGGCGAATATTTCATGCTCGGCGTCACCGCTTACGACGTGGCGGCGCGGATGCATTATAAAGGTATATCGCTAGATGTCGCGGCGAAGGAATCGATCGATTCACTCGCATCGATCGGCGGCGAAGGCGGGCTGATCGCAGTAGATTCCGGCGGCAATTTAACCATGCCATTCAACTCGGAAGGAATGTATCGAGGTTCAGCAACGCCAGACGGTATCCAGACCGCGATCTACAAGGATTAAGTCGCTGCTTGCTGGGCCAGGTTTTCTTCGATCAACTTGTCTCTGATTTCCTGAACATACTGAATATCTTTTGGTACCAAGTCTGCAAGGGTCACTACCAACTCGCCTTTGCGCGCATTTTTGATGGCATGATGGATCGCATCACGGCTCTCCGGAATTACCCTGACAGTAGGTGTTTTACCGCTTTGTGCTATTCCTTCTTGCAGCAGCTGGAACAGTTCTTGTTCCGTACGTCCGCGCAAATAGTTGCCACGCCTGATGACGATGCGATCGAAATTCTCGGCGATGATCTGAGCAAATTCGCGAATATCGTCGTCGCGTCTATCGCCCGTACCATTTAAAACGGCAGTCCTATATTTATTCGGCAGCTTATTGATGAAGTTTGTGAGACCGCGGGCGCCGGCCGGATTGTGTGCGTAGTCCATTAAGACCGTCGCGTGGCCGACCTCGATGAAATTCAAGCGGCCCGGCGTCTGCGCCGTGCCCGCGTTGAACGTCGTGAGCCCGACACGTATGTCTTCGATCGAGACGCCGTGAACGAAGCATGCAAGTGTTGCCGCGAGCACATTCTGGACCATAAATTCTGCTCGGCCGCCATATGTCAGTGGAATATTGGCGACCTTCTCGACGCGCACCTTCCATTTGCCCTTCAAAATCGTCACAAAACCATTTTCGTAAACGCACGAAACTCGGCCGCGCTCCGCGCGACGAACGATGTTCGGATGATGTTCGTCCATCGAAAAGCACACCACCCTCCCATCGACCAATTCTTTCATTCGGTAAACCAGTTCGTCTTCGGCATTCAAAACTGCGTATCCGCGCTTGCCAACCGCGCGAGGAACTACAGATTTCACCCGTGCAAGATCTTCCAGCGTGTTTACGTCTTTCAGGCCTAGATGATCAGCTGCGACGTTCAACACGACGCCGATATCCGCGTGGTCAAACCCCAACCCAGAGCGAATAATTCCGCCTCGCGCAGTCTCTAGCACTGCAACATCGACTGTGGGATCTTTGAGCACGAGTTGCGCCGATACCGGGCCGGTGTTGTCGCCCTGAACGATCTGTTCATTACCGATATATGTACCGTCTGTCGTAGTAAAACCAACGGTACGGCCTGAGTTTCGAAGAATGTGTGCGATCAAGCGAGTCGTCGTTGTCTTGCCGTTCGTTCCTGTGATCGCAAAGATCGGGATGCGTGACGGCGTGCCCGGCGGGAATAGCATATCGATGACGTGCTCGGCAACATTACGGCCGATGCCTTCGCTCGGAGATAGGTGCATACGAAAGCCCGGCGCCGCATTTACCTCGATAATTCCGCCGCCGGTTTCTCTAAGCGGTTCGCTCACGTTCGGTGCGATCACGTCCACGCCTGCAACGTCGAGTCCGATGATGCGTGCGATCCGCTCGAACAAAAACACGTTCTCGGGATGGACCTCATCGGTAAGGTCGATAGCCGTACCGCCCGTTGAAATATTTGCGGTCGTCTTTAAAAAAAGTCGTTCACCCTTTGGCAAAACGCTTTCCAGCGCGTATCCGGATTTGGTGATACAGCGCATCGTCTGGCCATCGATCTCGATCTCGGTGAGCACTTTCTCGTGCCCGTACCCGCGACGCGGATCTTTATTCGTTTTGTCGATCAGCTGCTGAATAGTAAGTTTACCGTCGCCAACAACGTGCGCAGGTACGCGCTCGGCAACGGCTATAAGCCGGTTATTAACGACGAGAGCGCGGAAGTCCGAACCCTCCAACTGCTGCTCAACGATGATCCATCGCGAGTATTCCTTGGCACGTTCCCATGCCACCTTCGCGTCTTCAAGCGACCTGATCCCGACGGTCGCTCCTTTACCATGGTTTCCATCCAGCGGCTTGATTACGACTGGATATCCCACTGCTTCAAGTGTCTCTTCGAGTTCGTCGATATCGCGAATTCGGTAACCCTTCGGAACGGGCACACCCATATCACCGAGTAGTTTTTTGGTCGCATGTTTATTGCCGGCGATGTCCGTCGCTATCTGATTCGTATTCGCCGTAACTGTCGCTTGTATGCGCTTTTGGTGTACCCCGTATCCAAGTTGAACAAGTGACTGATCATTGAGGCGAATATATGGAATGCCGCGGCTTTCTGCTTCCTCGACCAACGAACCGGTTGAAGGTCCGAACCGAACGTCCTCGCGAATCTCACGCATTCGCCGTAGGTCATCGGCGACCTCTGCCCGGATCTCATCAAGCGGTTTGTCTTCTGCAAGACCTACGAACAAACGGACCGCGGCGCGTGCGGCATAACGTCCGACCTCTTCTTCGTGGTAACTGAAAACGACATTGTAGACGCCGGGATCGCCGGTTTCTCGCGTACGGCCATATCCTGTGTCCATTCCGGCAAGTGTTTGAAGCTCGAGCGCAAAATGTTCGATTATGTGGCCCGCCCACGTTCCCTCGGTTACACGTCTTAGAAATCCGCCTTCTTCGCCGTAACTGCAGCCGTGCTTTTCAAGTGTCGGAAGCAGTTCGACCATTCGATCATAGAAGCCGGGTAATTTATCGGACGGCCTTTGCTCGTAGTCGCCGATATCGAGCCGCATTATTATCAGCTTCTTCCAGTAGCCGCTCCAATAATTCGGCCCGCGCAGTGTTCGGATCTCTAAAATTTCCATAAGGCGAATCAAGCTAGATCAGGAATCAGAAACTCATTTGGCGGCGGGATCGGCCGCCTCTGCAAATAGTCGTAAACAAGCCCGTCCTGAAGAACGTGAAGCTGTACGCCGAAGACGCTGAATGACTGGAAATCGTCAACCTCAGCGATCTCGTTGTAGGTGATCTTCGATCCATCAACGACTGTAACCGATCCACCCCCGAAGACCTCCATATTCCCCGATTTATCCAGAATAATTGCGGTGTTTTCATCGATCCCAACGCCGAGATTATACGGGTTGTATGAAACAGCCGTGATGAGCCGGCTAATGCGGCCGCGTTCGGTAAAGTGTTGGTCGATGATGATGTTTTTAAGAAATCCGAGGCCGGGTGAAAGCCGTACCGAATTCTTATGTGGGTGCGATGTCGATTCGCCGCGAACGATCATCGAAGTACTCATGCCGGCCGCACCCGCACTTGTTCCTGCAAGCACAATATCCGTTTCCGTCACCATTTTTCTGAGCCGAGCTGCAAACTGCGTCCCGCCAAGCAGCGAAACAAGGCGCATTTGATCGCCGCCGGTTATGAAAACACCGGTCACGCCGTCGAGCAACGCATTAACATCTGCATCGAACACATCCTGTCTGGACGTTGCCCGCAACACGCGCGGATTCGCAATTCCCAGATTTCGGAATGCCTGCGTGTAGACGTCAGCTGCAAACTCCGGGAAATCCGAAGCGACCGGAACGATCAAGATCTCGGCCTTTTGCTCGCCGGCGAGCGAAAGAAATTTCCGTAAGATACGCCGCTCGTTATATTTATCTTCTGCGCCGCCGATCACAAGCAGGTGCCCGCCAATGATCTCGCGGTCATGCGAATCACTCATAAATAAAAGAAAAACTTAAGGTTAAGTTATTGCAATCGGTGGGAATGGTCAAGAATTGCGTTTATGCTCCGTGCTCTTTGTGTTCTTTGTGCTGATGAACTTCCTGAAGACTTCGAACCACAATACGTTTTTGCGATTTCTTAGTTGAGATCGCTTCCACAAGTGCTTCGGCTCCCGTGATCGTGGTTACGCACGGAACATTAAACTGAAGAGCGGCCTTTCGTATCGCTTTCTCGTCGAAGTGGGAGGTCTTGCCTAGTGGCGTGTTGATGATCAGCGCGATATCGCCCTGGCGAATGAGGTCGGCGATATTCGGTCGGCCTTCGTTTACTTTGAACACCGATTCGCACTCGAGGCCGACTTCGCGGAGCCGATTTGCGGTACCGTAAGTAGCGACGAGATCGAACCCAAGTTTGTTCATACGACGCGCGAGTATCACAGCCTGGCCTTTATCGGCATTTGTTACTGAAATAAATGCGCGGCCACCCATCGGAAGCTTCAATCCGGCACCTTCCATCGCCTTGCCGTACGCTTCTCCGAAGGTTGAGCCTACGCCCATAACTTCACCCGTCGAATGCATCTCCGGTCCCAGGATCGGATCGACGCCCGCAAACTTCTTGAACGGAAAAACCGGTGATTTAACGAAGACCTCAGGAACCGACAGCACATCAGGCAAATTGAAATCCGAAAGCTTCTTTTCACCTGCCATGACGAGCGACGCGATCTTGGCGATCGGTACTCCAGTCGCCTTCGCGACAAACGGAACGGTTCTCGACGCACGGGGATTTACTTCGAGGACGTAAACGCGGTCGTCCTTGATCGCATATTGAATATTCATCAGGCCTTTTACGGAAAGAGCCTTTGCCAGTGATTCGGTGTAGTGCTGGATCGTCTCAAGATGCTCGCCCGGGATCTTTTGGGCGGGCAAAACGCTGGACGAATCGCCGGAGTGAATTCCGGCCTCCTCAATATGCTCCTGTATCCCGGCGATAACCACCGTAGTTTCATCGGCCAATGCGTCAACATCGATCTCACCCGCGCGTTCCAAAAACTTGTCGATCAGGATCGGCTTCTCAGGCGAAGCATCAACGGCCGAGCGCATATATTCGTCAAGTGATTGCTCATCGTAAACGATCGCCATCGCCCGACCGCCGAGCACAAAGCTCGGCCGTACGACGATCGGATAGCCGATCTCCGCGGCGACCACTTTTGCTTCTGCCGGCGAGGTCGCAGTGCCGTTCGGCGGCTGCGGAATATTCAATTTTCGGAGTAATGCACTGAACCTCTTTCGGTCTTCGGCAAGGTCGATCGAATCCGGTGATGTTCCGATGATCGGAACACCTGCTTGATGTAGTTGGTCCGCAAGATTGAGCGGCGTTTGCCCACCAAACTGCACGATAACACCGTCCGGTTTTTCGATATCGACGATGTTCATCACGTCCTCGAACGTGAGAGGCTCGAAGTACAAACGATCCGAAGTGTCGTAATCTGTTGAGACAGTTTCCGGATTGCAGTTGACCATTATTGTCTCGAAATCCGCATCGTGCAGTGCAAATGACGCATGACAGCAACAGTAGTCAAACTCGATTCCCTGGCCAATACGATTTGGGCCGCTTCCGAGGATCATGATCTTGCGTTTCGAGGATGGATCAGATTCACACTCTTCTTCGTAAGTCGAATAAAGATACGGCGTGAACGATTCGAACTCTGCGCCGCACGTGTCGACGCGTTTGTAAACCGGCGCAATTCCGTTCCCCTTTCGATGGTCGCGCACTTCCAATTCGGTCGAGCCTGTCAAAAATGAAAGGCGTCGATCAGACAAACCGTATTCCTTCGAAGTTCGGATCTCGTCGTCGGAATAGTCACGCAATGGTTTCGCATCGAGCGAATCCTGAAATTCCATTACCTGCGAAAGCTGATCCAGAAACCAAGGATCGATCTTCGTCAGACGATGTACCTCATCGATCGAATAACCGCTTTGCAATGCGTAGGTAACGTAGGAGAAACGCTGCGAATTCGGTCTTGCCAATTTTCGCTGGAGCTCTTCGTCAGGTACATCTACTAGCCGCAAAGGTTTTACTGCTTCAAGTGAACGCAGTCCTTTGAAGAGCGATTCTTTGAATGTCCGTCCGATCGCCATTACCTCTCCGACGGATTTCATTTGCGTCCCAAGGACGTCCTCGGCACCTGGGAATTTTTCGAATGCCCACTTGGGAATTTTTGTGACTACGTAATCTATAGTCGGCTCGAACGACGCCGGCGTTTTCTTTGTGATGTCGTTCGGGATCTCGTCGAGCGTATAGCCCACGGCAAGTTTTGCCGCTATCTTCGCTATCGGAAATCCCGTCGCCTTCGACGCTAGAGCCGACGAACGCGAAACACGCGGGTTCATTTCAATGATCCGCACGTCGCCGTTCTCCGGATTTACCGCGAATTGGATATTTGATCCGCCCGTTTCGACTCCCACCTTTCGAATACAAGCGATCGACATATCACGGAGCCGCTGATATTCGACATCTGTCAATGTTTGGGCGGGGGCGACTGTTATCGAATCCCCAGTGTGCACTCCCATCGGATCGAAATTTTCGATCGAGCAAATGATCACCACGTTGTCGTTCAGGTCGCGCATCACTTCGAGTTCGTATTCTTTCCAGCCGAGGATCGATTCTTCGATCAGGACCTGAGAGACCGGCGACGCGGCAATGCCATTCTTCGCAAGCTCTTCAAATTCGTCAGGATAAAACGCGGTTCCTCCGCCGGTTCCTCCAAGCGTGTATGACGGGCGAATGATCGCTGGATAGCCGGTTACTTTGACGATCTCTCGTGCTTCTTCCCACGAATGGGCAAAGCCGCCCTTCGGCGAAGGTATGCCGATCTCGTCCATCGCCTTTTTGAAAAGCTCGCGATCCTCGCCGACCTTTATCGCCTCGATGTTCGCGCCGATCAGCTTCACACCGTATTTTTCGAGAATTCCCTTCTCGTAAAGCTCGACCGAAAGATTCAAGCCGGTTTGTCCACCGACTGTCGGAAGCAACGCGTCGGGCCGTTCTTTCTCGATGATCGCAGTCGCGGTTTCGAGCGTAAGCGGTTCGATATACGTTCGATCCGCGATCTCAGGATCGGTCATGATCGTCGCCGGGTTCGAATTTACGAGCACGACTTCAAAACCTTCGGCTTTCAACGCGCGGCAGGCTTGTGTTCCCGAATAATCAAATTCACAAGCTTGCCCAATGACGATCGGCCCTGATCCGATGATCAAGATCTTTTTAATATCAGTTCGCTTTGGCATTCTCGATGTTCAGACGCAAGGCGAGATTATAACCGATAGGCGGCCCGACTGCCGAAACCGCAGCGAGAAATGAAAGATCCCGCGACGAATTGAATCGCCGCGGGCCCATTTTGAAACAAGATAATTATTATTTGAACGGGATCTTCGGAATCCCGAACGGGATCTTTTTCTTGATCTCGTTTGTACCGGCTTCGATCAGCTTGCCGGCAATTATGTTGCCTAATTGCGCCGCCAGCTGGCTATCAAGTTTTTTCAAGCGATCCTGAGTCTTCTTTGCGCCCTTCTTGTCACCGGCGGCATTTTGCGTCGAGCCTAGATTGAATAGGCCGTTAACATAATTACCATCCACGCTAACCGCTGTATTGAAAGCCTGTAGAGCCAGAGAAAGATTATTCATTCCGCGGTAGCTCAGGCCTAATTGATTCAATGCGATCACCCAATTCGGATGCAATTCGACAGCCTTGTTCAACGCATCAGCGGCAGCCTGGTGATCGCCAAGCTCATTGTTCGTCGAGCCAAGATTCACATAAGCAGCGTCGAGTTTCGGATCCTGCTGTACCGCGGTACCAAGATAGGTTCGAGCAAGCTCGAATTTCGCTTTCGCGGCTTCCTCGTCGCCGTTCTTCTTATCGATCTTTGCGGCATTGTAGTAAGCCCAGCCAAGGTTTGTATTGTCCACCGCGGTCGGATCAAGATCGCGAGCTGTCAGTAACCGGGCGATCGCTTTGTCCCACTCATTCGTTTTGCCGAGACAAAATCCCCATTCGCTGTAATGATCCGGGCTCTTTGTATAACCCGGTTCGGCGGCCTTGTATGAGGCGTTCGCTTCCGGGTAGCGCTCAAGCTGTCGATATGTGCTTGCAAGATTCGCCTGGGCAGCGTAGTTTGTTGGATCGATCCGCACGACATTCTGGTAAGCGGCAAGTGCGTTCGCATAATCTCCGCTATTGTATGCAGCTACGCCGATCTCGTACCAAGCAGCGCTCGAGTTGGCATCGAGCTCGATGGTTCGCTTATATCCAGCCATCGCGTCAGCCGAGCGTCCGGCCTTATCGTACATTGAAGCCCTGAGGAAAACCGCGCCCGCATTATTTGGTTCAGCGGCGATCACTTTATCGAGCATATCGATCGCTTCCTGAGTGCGGCCCTGCTTCGCGAAAATGTCGGCACGCGCCATTCTTGCTTCTGTATTTTCGACACCTGCAGATTCAGCCTTGGCCAAATATGCCTCCGCTTCTACATAATTCTTTGCTTCGGCATGCGCTAGGCCTAACGGCAGGTAAACGCCTGTAAATTCAGGATCGATCGTGACCGCCTTGTCGTAATTGACTATCGCTTTTGCGTTGTCGCCGTGGACATCATAGATCTCTCCAAGCTTTGCGTACGCGGCGGCATTTTTCGGATCAAGCTGGACGGCCTCGTTCAGGTATGGCAATGCCGCTTCGTTGTTTGCCTGGCCTGCAGCCTCGACGCCCTTTGTTGTAAGCGCCTCGCTTAGCCCTGTCTTCGCTTCAACGTTTTT
>Ga0070670_100004096_pt1 | contig 12185 bp, 7 predicted proteins | sample KBSS63metaG_FD_64665 | JGI IMG/M metagenome (GOLD analysis project Ga0070670, IMG submission 64665) | Switchgrass rhizosphere microbial communities from Kellogg Biological Station, Michigan, USA - KBS S6-3 metaG | ecosystem: Host-associated > Plants > Roots > Rhizosphere > Soil ... | reverse complement strand
GCGCCCACGAGGTCGAGACCGAGCCAGTCGCGGCCGTGCCCGGGATTGGCGAACAGACGGAAGGCGTGCGCATCACCGGGCGTGGCCCCGCCCACTTTGAACACGATGTCGAGGTCGCCGTCGCCGTCGATGTCCGCGAACGCCACGCCGTGCCCTTTGTGCAGTTCCCCGGTGCCCGACGACACGGTGACATCCGAGAACGAGCGCCCCTCGCGATTGTGCAGGAGCACCGCCCCCACGGTGGCGGCGTACGACGGGCTCCCGGTCCCGAGATAGATATCGGGATAGCCGTCGTTGTCGACGTCGCCGAAGTTGGAGCCCATCGGCATGTAGACGCGGTCGAGCCCCACCTGCGCGGTGACGTCGGCAAACGTGCCGTTCCCGAGATTGCGATAGAGCTTCATCGTGGCCGCATTCGGCGGCCGGTGCAGGTAGCGGCGTGCGGTCTCGTCCACCGACAGAAAGTAGCTCGACACCAGCAGGTCGTCCCAGCCGTCGTTGTCGTAGTCGAAGAACCAGGTGGGAAACCCGCGCTCCGGTCCCGGCACGCCGGCCTGATCCGACACCTCGGTGAACGTGCGGTCGCCGTTATTGCGATAGAGGAAATTGCCGCCGCCCAGGTTCGCCAGGTAGAAGTCCACGTCGCCGTCGCGATCGTAGTCGGCCGCCGCCACCCCTTTCGTGAAGGCGGTGCGGGCCACGCCGGCCGCCGGCGCGATGTCCTCGAACGTGCCGTTGCCCTTGTTGCGGAACAGTTGCGACGGGCGGTTCTCGTTGCCGACGAACAGGTCCAGGAAGCCGTCATTGTCGATGTCGGCCCACACCGCCGTCTGCGTGCTGGTGGCGGGACTGGCGAGGCCGCTCGCCACGGTGACGTCGGTGAACGTGCCGTTGCAGTTGTTCCGCAGCAGCGACTTGCGCTGCGGCTGCTCCCACCCACCGCGCAGCACCAGCACGTCCTTGCAACCGTCGTTGTCGTAGTCGGCCTGCACCAGGTTGAGGCCGCCGAGCTCGCCGGTGAGACCGGCGCTCGCCGCCTGATCGTGGAACCGGCCGTCGGATCCGCGACGGAACAGCTGCATGGCGCCGCAGCTGTCGAAGTTGGAGGTCAGGATCTCCAGCGCCCCATCGTTGTCGAAGTCGTCCACCACGACGCCGCCCGCCGAGGAGAACGAATCGATGCCGAGCGCCGGCGCCACGTCGGTGAATCGGCCGATGCTCTCTCCCGACTCGAAGGCCGATGGGAGGATGCGCGACGCGGCGGGCACGCCGGATGGGTACGAGCCCGCGGCCATGTGCGCGAGGTTGAGCAGCCAGGCGAGCTCACCGTCGCCGGGCCGGCGCGCGAGCGCCTTGTTGAAATAGTCGATCGCGGTGCGTGCGCCGCGCGGATCCTGCAGGGCGGAAGGCTTCGGCGACAGCAGGCAGCGATCGCCGGGAGCGCGATAGACGCCGTTGTCCATCTCGGCCTTGTGCAGGTAGGCGACGCCGAGCATTTCCTCGAGCTGCGGCAGGGCCTCGGGAAAGTTCTTCACTGCGCCCGGATACGCCTGCTCGAAGCGGGCGATCGTCTCGCCCATGCGTCCGTCGTAAGCGTGAATCTGGCCCAGGATGACGTCAGCCTGGATCACATCCACCGGATCGGGCGCGGGCGAACGGCCGCCCGCCTTCATCGCCGCGATGAGCGCGGTCATCGACTCGATCATCTCGGCCAACGACGATCGCCGCGCCTCGCAGATCTGCTGCGGGTGCATGTTCCAGTCGTCGTGCGCCTTCGGGGCTTCCTGCAGGATGGTGTTGGCTTCGGCAAAGCCGTCCACGCTGACGGTAGGCTGCACGGCGCCGTTGGCCGAGAGCCCGCCGATCTCGGCAGAGCGCAGGCGACGGCCCTGGCGCGGCTCGGCGAGCTGCACGACGCCGAAGCCGGTGGGCAGGCGGATGACGCCGCTCGTCGCGCCGGGCTTCAGCGCCGCCAGCGCGTCGCGCAGTTCCGGCCGCAGCTCCGCAAGAACGACCGGACCGACGAGGCCGCCGCGCGCGGCGGACGGATCGATCGACTCGGCGGCGGCAATCACGTCGGCGTCGGCGCCGCGACGGAGCCGCTCGGCGAGCTCGCGCGCCGCCGTCTCGCTGCTCACGACGATCAGCCGGAACGTCACCTCGCGATCGAGCTGAGGCGCAGGCGACTGCGCGAGGCTGGTCACGGGCGCGAGCTGCCACGCCAGCACGGCGGCGACGACAGCGGCGGCCAGTGCGCGGGTGGTGCGCGGCATTGCCGCGTATGATAGCCGGATGGTCCGAACGCTGACGATTTCCGCGCTTTTGCTGCTCGCGCCGGCCGTGCCGGCACTCGCGCAGGCACCTGACGGCGCTGCGACATTCAACCGGTCGTGCGCGACGTGTCATCGCGAGGGGCAGAACACGGCGCCCACGCCGGCGGTGCTGCGGCAGCTGTCGCCGGAAGGCATCGTCAACTCGCTCACCAACGGACGGATGCAGGTACAGGGCGCCAGCCTGAGCGACGCCGAGCGCCGCGCGATCGCCCGGTTCCTGACCGGCCGCGCGCCCGCCGCGGTGACAGCGACCGCTGTTGTCAACAAGTGCACCACGTCGCCGGCAATGAGCGACGCGGCGACGACGCCGGGTTGGAACGGCTGGGGCAACGGCGTCGCCAACACGCGCTTTGCCGCCGACGCCGGTCTCACCGCCGCGGACCTGCCGCGCCTCAAGTTGAAGTGGGCGTTCGGCTACGCCGGCGTCAACGCCGCGCGCGCGCAGCCGGCGATCGCGGGCGGGCGCCTCTTCGTGGCCAGCGAAAATGGTGAAGCGCACGCGCTCGACCCCAAGACCGGCTGCACCCACTGGACCTACAAGGCGCAGGCCGGCATCCGCACCGGACTCAGCGTCGGACCGTACAAGACGGCGACCGGCTCGGGGCAGGCGGTGTACTTCGGCGACGTCAAGGCCAACGCCTATGCCGTGGACGCGCAGACCGGCCGCGAGCTGTGGGTGCGCAAGGTTGACGATCACGTGGCGGCGTCGCTGACCGGCGCGCCCACGGTGTCGGGCGGCACGGTGTTCGTGCCGGTGCAGGGTCTCAACGAAGAAGGCCAGGGGGGCACCGGCAAGTATCCGTGCTGCACGTTCCGCGGCAGCCTCGTCGCGCTCGACGCCAACACCGGCGCGGTGCTGTGGAAGACCTACACGGTGGACGCGTCGCAGCCGCGCGGGACGAACAAGGATGGCATTCAGATGTTCGGGCCCGCGGGCGGCGGCATCTGGTCGTCACCGACCGTGGATACCAAGCGCGGCCTCGTCTACGTCGCCACCGGCAACGCCTACGCCGATCCGCCGCAGAAGATGACCAACGCCGTGGTCGCCATGGACGTGCGGACCGGCGCGGTGAAGTGGGTCCGGCAGACGACGGCGAACGACAGCTGGACGCTCGGCTGTCAACCGACGAACCCGGACAACCCGGCCTGCCCCGCCACGCTCGGCCCCGACCACGATTTCTCCGCGTCGCCGTCGCTGACCACGGTGAACGGCCGTGATCTGCTGGTGCTGCCGCAGAAGTCGGGGATGGCGTGGGCGATCGATCCCGACAAGAACGGCGAAGTGGTCTGGCAGCGCCGCATCGGTGAGGGCAGCGGACTCGGCGGGCAGTGGGGCGGCGCCGTAGATGGCCAGCAGGCGTATTTCGGCGTGTCGGACCTGCTGTCGCCCAACCCCGGCGGCATGCGCGCGGTGAGCCTGGCCACCGGCGAGATGGCCTGGAGCGTCGAGCCGCAGAAGCCGCTCTGCGGCGAAGGACGCACGTGCCGCGCCTCACAGGGCGCGGCCGTCACCGTGATCCCCGGCGCGGTCTTCTCCGGGTCGCTCGACGGCGGCATGCGCGCCTATGCCACCAGCGACGGCAAGATTCTCTGGACCTACGACAGCAACCGCGAGTTCCAGACCGTCAACAACGTGAAAGCGATCGGCGGCGGCCTGGAAGGCCCCGGCGCGGTCGTCTCGGGCGGGATGCTCTACTTCAACTCGGGATACGGCGGCTTCATCGGCAATCCCGGCAACGTCCTGCTGGCCTTCGGCGTCGACTAGACCGCACGTAGTTGCAGGTCTTTAGACCTGCCCGGCCTGCTCGAGCGCCGTGATGAGCGCGTCGGTGTGCTCGGGCTTGCCGACGCTGATGCGCAGGCAGTCGCGTAGACCGTCCTTGTCGAAGTAGCGCACGAGCACGCCCTGCTTTTCGATCGCCTGCTTCACGGCCTTGGCGTCACGGCCGCCGCCGACGCGGCACAGCACGAAGTTGCTCTCGCTCGGCAGCGGCGTGAGCCACTCGAGCCCGCGCAGCGCCTCGGTCATGCGCTGGCGCTCGGCGGTGATCGCGATCACGCTCTGATCGAGCCACGGCCGATCCTGCATCGCGGCAATCGCCATCACCGACCCGGCGACGTTGGGCGTATACGGCTGCTTCACCTTCCACAACTGCTTGATGACGGGCAGCGGGAACACGCCGTAGCCCACACGCAGACCGGCCATGCCCGCCAGCTTGCTGAACGTCCGCAGCACGATCAGGTTGCCGCGTTCAGGAACCAGCGGCGCCAGCGACTGCTGCGTGCTGAAGTCGATATAGGCCTCGTCCACCACTACGACCACCGGCAGGTCGAGCAGGCGCAGCAGATCGGCGCGCGACGTGATCGAGCCGTCTGGATTGTTCGGGTTGGTCACGAAGAGCAGCTTGGGCGGCACCCCCGACGCCTCGAGCGTGCGCACGGTACCCTCGACCGCCTCGACGTCCACCGAGAAGTCGCGGCGGCGCGGCACCGAGACGTACTGCGCGCCGAGCACGTCGGCCTCCCACTTGTACATGCCGAAGGTGGGCGGCAGATCGATGATGAACTGCCCCGGCTCCACGAAGGCACGCGCGAGCAGATCGATCACTTCGTCGCCGCCGGCCCCGCACAGGATGTGCTCCATCGGCACGCCGACGAACGCGCTCAGCGCCTCACGCAGCGCGGCCTGGTCCGGGTCTGGATAGATGTGGAGCTCACGCGAGGCGGCCAGCGCCTCCAGCGCACGCGGCGACGTGCCGTACGGGTTCTCGTTCGCATCGAGCTTGACGATCCGTTCCACGGGCAGCCCGAGCCGCTTCGACAGCACGTCGAGCGGCACGATCGGCACGTAGGGCTGCATGCCGCGGACATGTGCGGCAATTAACGCTTCCACATTCATGGCTGACCCATGATAATCCGCGCGGCTCATGACACCTGGACCCGGACGCGGCTCGCGAGTGCGGTACCGCGTGCTGTGGATGGCCTTCCTGCTGGCGATCATCACCTTCCTCGATCGCGTGTGCATCTCGTTTGCCGCCCCGCGCATGATGGAGGACCTCGGGCTCACGATGGTCCAAATGAGCCTGGTCTTCAGCGCCTTCACGCTCGCCTACTCGCTGTTCGAAGTGCCCTCGGGATGGCTCGGCGACGTACTCGGCCCGCGGCGCGTGCTGACCCGCATCGTGCTGTGGTGGTCGGCCTTCACGATGCTCACCGGCGCCGCCCAGGGCAACGCTTCGCTGCTGGCCATCCGGTTTCTGTTCGGCGCCGGCGAGGCAGGCGCGTTCCCGAACGCCGTGCGCAGCTTCTCGCAGTGGTTTCCGGCGCGAGAGCGTGGCAAGGCCAACGGCGTGCTCTTCTTCGGCTCGCGCCTGGGCGGCGCGCTCACGGCGCCGCTGGCGCTGGCGCTGATTCAGGGGTGGGGCTGGCGCGCGACCTTCGTCGCCTTCGGATCGATCGGCGCGGTGTGGGCGGTGGTGTGGTTCTCCACCTACCGCGATCGCCCGGCCGATCACCCGGACGTGGATGCCGCGGAGCTGGCGTGGATTGCCCAGGATGGGCCCGCAGCCGCGCACCCGGTGGCGACGCCGTGGGCGGCGCTGCTCTCGAGCCCCAACCTCTACGCGATCTGCGCGATGTACTTCGCCCTCGGCTACGGGCTCTATTTCTATTTCACCTGGCTTCCCACCTATCTCACGCGCGAGCTGGGGTTCTCGCTGGCGACCGGCGGCTTCTTCTCGGCGCTGCCCTTCCTGCTCGCGGGCGCCGCCAACCTGGCCGGCGGCTGGTACACCGATCATCTGGCGCGCACGCGCGGCCTGCGCACGGCGCGCTGCACACTGGGGTCGCTGTCGTTTGCTACCTGCGCGGCGCTGCTGCTCGCCTCGACCGTCATCCCGTCGCCGATCGTCAAGGCGCTGCTGCTGGCGCTCGCGCTGGCGTCGGCCGACTTCGCGCTCAGTGCCTGCTGGGCCGTCTGCCTCGACGTGGGCGCCGCGCACGCCGGTGTGGTGACCGGGTTCATGAACACGAGCGGGAATCTCGGGGGGCTGATTGGACCGCTCGTCGTGGGGCTGATGGTCGAGCGCTGGCAGTCGTGGACGTACCCCTTCTACGTCACCGCCGCGGTGTACATGATGGGCGCCATGGCATGGCTGTGGATCGATCCCGAGCGGCGAATTGCCTGACGGGGATCGGCGCAGGGCGCTCTACTCCAGCGAGAACGGCGGGTAGTCGTCCACCATCAGCAACATGTACGCCTCGACGCGCAGTCGCCATCGCATCGCTCCGACCCCGAAGTCGAAGAGCGTCTTCGGGTACGACCCGGTGAAGAGAATCACGAACCACGCGGCGATGGTCGTGAAGCCCCAGGCAAGAATCACGAAGAGCAGCACGATGACGTGCGGAATCACGTAGATGAGTCGCAGCGCGACGCTGAGACGATCGCGTGGACCCAACGGTTCGAGAATCTCGATCGATGCCGGATACGGCGCGTCGCCAAACGGCGGATAGGGATCCTCGAACAGCATCAAATACGAAAGCGCGCGCACCCTCCAGCGCAGGTAGAACGCCGTGAACTGCCGGATGCCGATGATGTGCGTCCCGGCGAACACCAGCGTGAACCAGCTCACGACCGCGAGGAAGACAGCCACCGCGCCGAGCAGGCCGCCTTCGCCACTCGCGCTGCGATTGTCGGAGCGCGAGCCGAAGGCAAAGCCGACACCGCCGACCAGAATGATGTGGGGGATCGCGAGCAACAGCCGGAAGAACGTCGTGAGGCGGTTGCGGTTGACGTAGGCGGGCTCGACGCCGACATAGACCGGAAACGGCATGGCGCAGACTATATGCGCCTTATCGGGGGGCGATCACCGCGAGATTTACCGCAGCGCGGCCTCCATCGCCGACTGCCACGTTCGTCGACGGTGCCACCAGCGTCTCCAGGAACGCCGGATCGCGCCACGCGCCGGGCCCGCCCGCCGGCAACGACGCAACGGCGGCCACGTAGTAGCTGCCGGGCGGCAGCCCTTCGACGCTGAAGGCACCATCCGCGCCGACGGTCGCCGCGCGCATGTAGCGGCTCTGCGCGTACCAGCGATCGCGACCCGGGGCAAACACGATGGCGGTGGCGCCGGCGGCGGTGCGGCCGTCCCGATCGCGAACGCTGCCCGTCACGCGCGTGACGCGATCGGTCAACACGACTTCGACGTCGTCGATCGACTGGGAGGCGGTGCCGAACGTGAGCGGGCGATCGGTCACGTCGATGCCGCGCACGCGGATCTCCTCGAGGGCCCATCCGGGCGGTGTTCGCGTCACTTCGATCCGGCGCGGTCCGCTGATCCCCGCCAGCACGAACGTCCAATCCGGGCGGATGTCCGCTGTCGCGCGGCCGCTCAGCGGAGCAAGATCGGGATCAGACGGGACGGCTTCGATGTCGATGCCGGCTCGCGGCGGCGTCGCATCGGGCGACGAGCCCCGGAAGGTGAGGCGCCCGGCAATCGCGGAGCCCGCGGTGGCCTGAACCGTCAGCCCCTCGAGATCACGCTCGCCCACGGAGATGGACAACACGCCGAACTCGCCTTCGGTGGCGCGATTCCGGCTTCCGCGATACGCCTGGATGACGTACCGCCCGGGCGACACGTTGGGGAATTCGAAGGCGCCACTGTCGTTGACGCGCGCGCCCACCGCCATCGCGAGGGAAGACGCGGTTTGACTTGGAAACAGGCTCAAGCTGCCCACCAGCCCCGGCCGCCCCTGCGCGTCGCGCAAGATGCCCGACACGCGCGCCGTGTTCTGCCGGACGAGCGTGATGTCGGCGCTCGCCTGCGCCTGCCCCGCGCCGATGGTGAGAAACGGCGACGACGACGCCTCCGCGACGCCGGGGTAGTAGGTCCGTGCGTATCCGGGAAGTTCCGCCGTGGAGACGTCGCCCGCGCTCGCCGACAGGATGTACTGGCCGGGCGGCACGCCGAAGATCCGGAACACGCCGCGGTCGTCGGTCGTCCGGGTGTACCCCGCGGAGACGAGCCGCCGGCGGCCGTCCTGGAACTGCAGGCGCAGCAGCTGCATCAACGCGCCCTGCACCGGGTCGCCGAGCTCGTCGAGCACTCGTCCAGTGACGCTGCTCCAGGGCGTCAGCGTCAGCTCCCTGGTGGCTCCAGTGGCCGTCACGGTAATCGTCCGACCCAGCGGCATGGTGTCGCTGGAGTAGCCGGTCTTCGACGCCCCGATCACGAACACGCCGGGGGCGACGTCGGCAAACGCGAACCGGCCGTCGCGGTCGGACAGAGTGCTGGCGCCTTCGCGCCGCGCCTGCGGCGAGAGCCGCACTGTCGCACCGGCGACGACGCCACCGGTGGCGCTGACGACGCGGCCGTGGACGACCGTCCCCTGCTCGCCAGGAGTCAACGGGAGCAGCGGGATCGGCGGAGGACCGACCATCACGCCACCGTCGAGAAATGTCGGCGACTGGTAGCTCGCGGGCAGCGAGAGATCGATCCGGTCGATCTCGTCACCGGCCTTCACGTCGAGGAGTTCGGCGTCGGCCGGCGCCTCGACGCCCGGGAAATACACGACCCCCCGCGACGCAATCGGCTGCGCCGACACCACCACGCGCCCCGCGGCGAGACCGCTCAATCGAAACTCGCCGCGATCGTCGGTCAAGCTGGTGGCGACACCCGAGAACGTCTGACCGCCCGGCACCGGGGCCTCGGCGCGCACGGCCACGTTGGGTGCGGGCTCGCCGCGTGCGTCCACGACGCGGCCGACGATCACCGCGGTGCGCGCCATCCGGGCGTCGCTGGCCCGGCCGGACTGCAGCGGGATCTCGCCACGCGCGTAGCCGGCCTTGACCACCGTCAGACGCAGGACGCCCGGAGGAACGGACAGCGTGAAGCGACCGGAGGCGTCGGTGAGGGTGGCGCGGCTGGCCGCGGCTGTCGTGAAGCTGACTTTGGCGTTCGGAATCGGATCGCCGGTGTCGTCGGCGACGACGCGACCTTCGAGGGGACGCAAGGCACCCGATTGCGCTCGCGGCAGCGCCACGAGCGCCAGCAGCGCAGCCACGACCACGGGAACGACGGGTACGCGAGTCATCCGCGTCGAACGCTCAGCGGAATCTTAGACGACCCGCCCGTCCCCGTGGCCGGCTTACTGCGCGGGCAGCAGTTCGATCTCGACGGTGACCTCGGACTTCACCGGCCGGCCGTTCTGGCGCGCCGGCTGGAACACCCACTCGCGAGCCGCCGCCAGGATGACCGGATCGTAGGCGGGATGAATCGTCCGCCGCGTGGCCGCCGCCACCACGTGGCCGCGCGCATCCACCTCCACCGCAATCGCGCCGGTGTACTTCCGCGAGGCCGTGTGCGCATCCGGCGGCATCCACTTCGGCAAGGGCCGCACCACCGCCACCGCCGGCTCGAACGCCACCGCCTCGCTGGCCGTGACGCGCATGGGCGCTGACGCCGGGCTCACCACAGCGGTCGGGCCGGTGGCTGGCGTCGCCGGTGCAGCTTCCACGGGCGGCGGCGGCAGCGAGGGCGGCAGCGTCGCGGCCACGATCGATCGCGAGATCGGGTCAATCGGCGGAGGCGGTGTCTGTGCCCGCGTCAGCTCCACGAAGGCGCTGGCGACGAGGGCCAGGTCGGACAGCGCCTGGTCGTTCTGCAGCGCCGGATCGTCGAGCAGCTTCAGCACCAGGTCGAACTGCTCACGCGCGCGAGCGATGGCCCCGTCGCGGTAGCGAGCCGTGGCCTCGGCAAACCCGCGGCGGATGATCGGCGGCAGCAGCCGCCGGCGGACGGCCGCGAACTGCGCCGCGACACGCGGCGACGCCGCCTCGCCGTCGAGCACGAAGAACGGATCGGTCGCCACGATGTCCGACATCGCGCGTTCGGCGGCGTCCGGACGGCCGAGGGCGATGAAACAGAGCGCGCGGTACTGATGCACCGCCGCCGACGGCTGCTCGACGGCCACGGCATCCAGCACCTCGAGCGCGCGCGTATACATCGCGTCGTCGTAGAGCCGCAGCGCCTCGGCCAGGCGGTCGCCGGCCATCGCCAGTGATGCCGTGCCGATGAGCGCGGCCGCGATCAGTCCGACCATTCGCACACGCATGGGTCTCCTACTTTCCTGCCTTGAAGTCCACGCTCACCCGCGCCGGCTGCGCCATCGTGACCACCAGCGGCACACGGCGCTCGCCCAGTTCGGGGTGACGGAGCACGATTTCGTGACGGCCGATCGTCCGCATCAGGGTGCCGATCGGCGTCTCGCCCACGCGCTCGCCGTCCACCCACACGTCGGCCCACGGCTTGGCGTTGATCGAAATCGACGCGCTCGGCAGCCGGACCGGCAGGATGGACGTCTCGCCGGCCTTGATGGTGACCATCTGACGGGTGGCATATCCGAGCTCGTCGTTGCGGAGGTCGAGCACGTGATCGCCGGTGGGGAGCATCAGCCGATCGACGTCCGTGGTGCCGAGCAGTCGCGCATCTTCGGAGATGCGCATCGCCACCGGGACTTCGACGTGGAGCCATCCGGACAGCGAGCCCGCCGGCGCCGGCTTTGTTGCCGCTGTGGGAGCGGCGGGGCGGGGCGGCGGCGCCAGCGTGCGCTCCATCGGCACCGGAGCCACGCTCGCCGCAAAGGCGACCGGCGGCGTCGTCACGCGGATCGCCAGCGGCTCAGGACCGTTGGCCGTCTGCAGCGCCCACAGCACCACGAAGGGCGCCTGCCCGATCGTGAGCAGGCCGAGCACCGCGACGCCGACAAACCAGCGGCCGCGCTGCACTGGCACCGGTACCGGCACCGGTTCGACTGCGGGAGCCGGCACCGGGTGGACTGCCGGGGCCGGGGCCGGATCCTCGGGGGGCGGCGCCTGCGGGATGGCGATGCGCGACACCGCCGCCACCCGCTGGAACAAGGAGCCCGCCAGCGGGCGTGTCGCCTGGTCGTCCTCGCCCTCGGCGCCAAACTCGCCCATCGGGTCGCCCAACGTGTCTTGACTTAACCAGACGACGTCTCCCAGGTGGCTCATGTCAATTCGCTCCATGTGTGACAACGCAGGGGTGCCATGGACCGAACGGGTGAGGCGCGAGCCCGGATGAGACTGCTAGAATCCCCCTCCGTGACATCACTGGCCGAGGCGGCCACTACCCCCGTCGAGCCGGACGCGACCGAAGGCCCCTGGTACCGTCAGGTCACCCGCGATCAGTGGCGCGCGTTCTGGGCCGTATTCCTGGGATGGATCGTCGATTCGTTCGACTTCAACATCCTCACGTTCATCGTTCTCGACATCCAGAAGAGCTTCACGGTGGACAACGCGCTGGCAGGCGCGCTCGGCACCGTGACGCTCGTGATGCGGCTCGCCGGCGGCACGATTGCCGGCACCGCGGCCGACAAGTGGGGCCGCAAGGGGCCGCTGATGGTCTCGGTGCTGTGGTTCTCGCTCTTCGCGGCGCTGAGCGGCTTCTCCACGTCGTACGCGATGCTCTTCGCGCTGCGCGCGCTCTTCGGCCTCGGCATGGGCGGCGAGTGGGCGGCCGGCATGCCGCTCGTCTTCGAGCACTGGCCTGCGAAGTATCGCGGCCTCGCCTCGGGCCTGATGCTGGGCGGCTGGTACTGGGGCTATCTGCTCGCCGCCTTGACCTTCCAGTTCATCTACCCGCTCTTCAGCGGAACGCCCGATCTCGCGTGGCGCGTGATGTTCTGGGTGGCGATCGTACCGGCGCTCTTCACACTGTGGATTCGCTCGCGCGTGCCCGAGAGTCCGATCTGGCTGAAGCGAAAACACGCGGGCACGGCGCCGTCGAACATCTCGGTCATGCGCATCTTCCAGCCCGATCTCATCTGGACGAC
>Ga0070670_100004090_pt1 | contig 12189 bp, 12 predicted proteins | sample KBSS63metaG_FD_64665 | JGI IMG/M metagenome (GOLD analysis project Ga0070670, IMG submission 64665) | Switchgrass rhizosphere microbial communities from Kellogg Biological Station, Michigan, USA - KBS S6-3 metaG | ecosystem: Host-associated > Plants > Roots > Rhizosphere > Soil ... | reverse complement strand
CACCCGTCACTGACGCATGACGAGCTCACCTTCCTTCTGGGCAATGCGTACACCCGCTACTACATTCGTCCGTCGTTCCTGACCAACTACCTGCGCATCCGGGCGCCGTTCGTGCGCCCGCTGGTGCAATCGCTGGATGCGCGGGTTCACCGCCGTTACGCGCGCCAGGTCGCGCTGATGGAACGGTCGCTGTCCCCGAGGCCGGTCAGGTGATCGCGCTGAGCGGCGTGGCCGCGCTGCTGCCGTATGCCGGAATCCTGCTGGCAGCGATCGTCGAGGGCGAGATTGCGTACATGGCCGCAGCCGCGCTGGTCGCCGAAGGACGGCTGCATCCACTGCCGGTGCTGGTCGCCGGCGCGCTCGGCGCGACGATCGGGGACCAGGCGTACTTCTACCTGTTTCGCGGCTGCGTGCCGCGGTGGCTCACCCGCTACCCGTCGCTGCGGCAGAACGTCGGGCCACTCATCGGCCGCGTCCGGCGTCACGACTCACTCATGGTGCTGCTGATTCGCTTCGCACCCGGGCTGCGCATTGCGCTGGCAGCAGCCTGTGCAGCGGCAAATGTGCCGGCTCGAAAGTTCTCCACGCTGAGCCTGATCTCGGCGTTCATCTGGGCGACGGCGCTGCTGGCGCTGGTCGCGTGGCTCGGACCGACCTACCTCGCGCAGTACGGACTCGGCGGCTGGCGTGGAGCGCTGGCAGCCGGGGTGGTCATCCTCGTGATGTTCAGGATGCTGGCTGTGTACGAACGTCGCGCAATAGAGCGCACTGATTAGGAACGGCTATGGCAGCAATCGGGAGATTCGGGAGCCGCGTGGTCCCCAACCTGTCGCACATCATCGAGGACTGCCGCGCACGCAGGCAACTCGTACAGGGACCGCACATCGAGGAGTTCGAGCAGGCCTTTGCCGGCGTGCTCGGGCCGGGCCACGTCCGCGCCTGCTCGACCGAGTACGGACGGATGGCGCTCTACTTCATCCTCAAGGCGATGGACTTTCCGCCGGGGAGCGAGATCGTCGTCCCGGCGTTCACCTTCTGGGTCGTTCCCGAGATGGCACGCGTCGCCGGCCTGACCCCGGTGTTCGCCGATATCGATCCATCGACGTTCACGCTGAGCCCCCGCGCGGTCGAACGAGCGATCACCGAGAGGACGCGCGCGGTCCTGCCGACGCACCTCTACGGCCTGTCGTGCGACATGGATCCGATTCTCGACCTTGCACGGCGCCACAAGCTCAAGGTGGTCGAGGATTGTGCACACTCGCTGGGTGCGACCTATAAGGGCCAGATGGTCGGGACGCTCGGCGACGCGAGCTTCTTCAGTTTTCAGGCGTTCAAGCCGCTCAACACGTATGGTGGCGGACTCGCGTGGATGCGTGACGCCGAGCTGGCGCGACGAGTCGGCGAATTCGCGGACGCTGAGCCGTGGCCCGACGAGAAGCGCGTCGAGAGCATTCTCACGTCCGGCAAATGGCAGCACACGTTCATCCGGCCGAAGGTGTTCACCTACTCGCTGTTTCCGATCTGGTGGGCCGCTTCCTGGGTCAACGCCAAACCCGAGGAGCGCCTCTGGGAACCCGTTCGTCCGCTCGACCCGGTGCCCGGCAAATACCGGGGACGGTTCACCAACGTGCAGGCGGCGATGGGTCTGGCCGGCCTCAAGCTCCTTCCGGAGTTCATCGAGCGAACCAGGCGTCATGCCAGGATACTGGACACCCTGCTCGGTGATGTTCCTGGCATCACGATTCCGCAGATCCCAGCTGACCGGACACACGTGTACTACCAGTACTGCGCCTATGTGCCGGACACCGAACGCATCGTCAAGCGGTGCATCCGACGCGGGGTCGACGTCGCGCCGATGCACGTCGACGTCTGCACGAGGATGGATCTGTTCAAGTGGCAGGGAACGCCGGCTCCCAGCGCGGAGCACGCGTCCAGGGCGGTCCAGGTACCCGTCTACGAGTCGCTTCAGGATCAGGAAATCGAGCGCGTCGGACGACTCGTGCGAAATCAGGTTCTGAGACTGGGCACAGCGTCGGCGCCCGGCTTGTCCGAACTGCCCGTTTCTGACGGGATGTCTTCAGACTCTGGTATGCAGACTTGATGTTTTACGCCTCGGCAGGACTGCAGACGTTCAACGAAGGATGACATCGACCTTGCCGACTCGACCCGTCTACTCAGAACTACAGACCTGCGCTCGTCACGGGCGACGTGAACGACGCCCTTCCAGTGTGAACTCCCATCCCAGTCCCCGTCGGTGCAATTCCGCCTCATAAACAGACTCACTACCGATGGCGCGCGAGAGCGAGGTCGCCACGAGAGTGGCCAGAAGGAGTGGCAACACGATTGGATAGTCGCCCGACAACTCGAACGCGAGTACCGCTGCTGTCAGAGGCGCATGAATGCTCGCGGCGGTCGTTGCGGCCATCCCCACCAGGGCATAACTGCCGGCCGCCAGCGGCGCGCCCGAGACCATCGCCGCCAGATGTCCCCACAACGTTCCCACGGCCGCACCGACCAGCAGCATCGGGGTGAAGATTCCTCCGGGGACGCCGGACGAGACTGAGAGGCTGGTCGCGATCACCTTCGCGACCGCCAAGAGCGCGATGGAGCCGACGATCATCCGCTGATCGAGCATCGTGTTCAGCGGTTCGTACCCGTTGCCCGCGACCTCCGGGAGACCGATCGCGATGGCGCCCACCAACGCGCCGCCCAGTGTCGCCCGGAATGGTTGCGTCAACGGATGTCGCTCGAACCGGTCTTCTATCAGCGCCAACGCGCGCTTGAAGGCGAGTGCAGCAATCGCCGCGAGCAGGCCCAACGCGCCGCACCACAAGAGATCGACGAATGATCCCAACGCGAACGCTCGCTGCCCGTAGATCGGCCCTGCGCCGACGATCGTGCGTGTCACCACAGTGGCCATGATGGTAGCCGCGATGACCGGGAGCATCGCCAGCGGAGCCGCCACGCCGACAATCGTTTCGAGCACGAACAGGACCGCGGAGAACGGCGTGTTGTAGGCGGCGGCGAAACCAGCCGCCGTTCCTGCCGCAACGAGGACCCGTATTCCATCGAGCGGAACACGCATCCGTCGGCCACATGCCGCCCCGATCGTCCCGCCGAACTCGATGAGCGGACCTTCACGGCCGATGGACATCCCGGATGCGATAGCCGCCCAGGATGATGCGACACGTGAGAGGGTTGTCCGCACGGAGAGCTGCACATGGCCGAGGACGACAGCCTCCATGACATTGCTGACGCCCTGTGCCGGCGATGCCCGCAGACGCGAGATCACGCCCGCGACCAGGCCTCCCAGCGTCGGCAGCGTCAGACGCAGCCACCACGGGACGGCCGCCACGGCGTCGACCACATTGCTCGCATCGAAGACCGCCCGGTACCACCACGCGAGCGATGCACGGAAGGCCACAGCGAACGACGCCGTGCCGATCGACACGAGACACAGCGCCATGACGAAACGCAGTCGCGTCGTCACTTGGAATGGCCCGGTGTGTGGCCGAGGGGAGTCAATGTGCGACAGCGGCAGAGGACGAACGTGGCAACTTGAACAGTTTAGCTCGCTGATCAGACGTCAGAGTCTTGCGCATCGCCACCAACATCAGGGCGCGACGTACGTTGCGTTGGGCGCGCAGGAGTTCGACTTCGTCACTCAGTCGCATCACCACCGCAACGTCGGCTTCCAATTCGATGGCACGCAGCAGCTCGCGATCCAGTTGCGCGATCTGCTGCTGCAGCGCGATGCGCGCCGGCACGTCGCGCTCAAAGAGCGAGTCGAACTGTCGGACTTGTTCGGCAGTGAGACGAAGGTTCTGCTGGATGGCCTGATCGCGCCACCAGCGCTGCGGCGCCGCCAGCACGCCCTGTGTCGCGACGATGGCTGCCGCCATCGCACAGAACGTGACGCACACAGACAACACGCGTTGTGTGGAGCGTTCACGAAACAGCGACATCGCAGTCACACAACGCTGCCATGTTCTAGGGTTGTGCACCATCCTGTCGTGATGGGAGCCGCCTGCTCAGCAGTGGGACCTCATGAGCCAGTTCGCCCTCACGCCGGCTGCTGAGGGCGAACTGCCGAACATCCCCGAGTATCTCGCAGGCGATACCCGATCCGCGCGGTGAACCAGCGCTCCATCCAAGAAGATCCATCCTTAGACGACGCTATTGCAGCGTTGCAAGCGCGGCCTGAATGCGCTGTCCCTGCTGCCCGGTGATCAGGCTCGAGAGCACCGTCGCGAAGCGCTGATGCCGTACTCCCGAGTGGATGTATTGCCAGCGATACGCCTTGAGGAACGCGGCCTCGATCGCCCGGGCTTCCGCGTCGTCTACCGGGCGACCGCAGGTCGCCACGAAGTAGCCGGCGTCGGCTGACGCCTGGGCCTGCAGAATCCCGTCTACGGCGGCCACCAGCTGGATCAACTCGTCGACGGCGCGATCGCGCTCCTCGGCAGTGACCTCGGCGTCGATGCGCAGCAGCTCGAGCTCGTCGAGGATGGCGTGCTGGCTCTCTTCCTTCCAGTGAAAGAGGCACACGTCCTTGAAGATCTCCGAGAGCTCAGGGTCCGGCGCGATGCTCTCCACGTAATGCAGCAGCGTGAACAACTCGATGTCCAGCGTCAACGCAAGCACGGCCCATGTGCTCTTGCCGAGCACCGCGTGGGCGACGCCGTTGGCGTCGACGTCGAAGCGATAGCCGGACGGCAGCACGTCGCCGATCATCGCGTCGATGCGGCGGAACAGCGCCTGATGCTTCAGCTCCTCGTCGCTGAACCGGACCAGCGCTTCGAGTGCCACCTGGTCGCCGAACCAGTGATCGTGGCTCAGTTCCAGGACCTTGGCGTTGATGAAGCGCTCCACGAGTCCGAAGATGTTCGCGTAGGTACGGCCCTGGATCTGGCTCACGAACCGCCGTTCCCCAGGGGAGAGCGTGGTGAACTCGCCGGCGAGCGAAAGGCCGTCCGGCAGGAACTTGTGGGCCGTATCGAAGCGACGTCCCCGGATGACGTCCGTCTCGATGTCCCAGCGCACCCGTTTGGACGACTCCACCGCGCGCGCATACCGCTGGGTCTCAGAAAGCGTGTCGATCGCAATCATGATCTGTCTCCTTCGCGGGTCCGCCTGAAGGCGGACACTACAGTGACGCTGCCGACCAATGGAATCATCGGCCTGGCGGAGCAACACTAAGCGGCCGTCGCGCGCGGATCTATGATTGGGCCGCCGGGAAACATGACCGGGACGCCGGCTCTGATCACAACGCCTGCAGAGAGACCACATGGATGCACTGTCTGATGTCTTGAGGGTGGCGAACCTCACCGGCGGTGTGTTCCTGCACGCCGAGTTCCGCGCACCGTGGTGCATCGTCGCGCGTGTGTCGCCGGAACATTGCGCGCCGGCGCTCGGGCCGGCATCCCACCTGATCGTCTATCACTACGTCGTCGAGGGCGACCTGCACATCCGCGTTGACGGCCAGAGCGACGAGGTCGTGATTGGCGCCGGCGAGGTCGTCCTGCTTCCGCGCAATGACCTGCATCTGATGGGCAGCGACTTGACCCTGGCACCGGTGGCCGGGAGTGATGTCATTCGGCCGCCGACCAACGGCGGGCTGTTCTCGATTCAGCACGGCGGAGCCGGCGGGCGCACCCAGATGATCTGCGGGTTCCTCGGTTGCGCCAACGCCGCAGGTAATCCGGTGCTCTCGACGCTGCCGCCGCTGCTCACGCTCAACCTTGCACAAGACGTGGCGGCGGAGTGGATCCGGGCGACGTTTCAATACGGCGCCGCGGAAGTGGCCGCCGGCCGGCCAGGATCCGAGACGGTGCTGGCCAAGCTGTCCGAGTTGCTGTTCGTGGAAGCCGTGCGCCGGCACGCCGCGTCGCTGCCAGAGGGCCAGACCGGATGGTTCTCCGGTCTCCGCGATCCCTACGTGGCGCGCGCACTGGCACTGCTCCATCGCGAAGTCGCGAGACGTTGGACCGTCGATGATCTTGGGCGCGAGGTCGGCCTGTCGCGCTCGGCACTGGCCGACCGCTTCATGCATTTGATCGGCGTGCCGCCGATGCACTACCTCGCGCAGTGGCGCATGCAGGTCGCCACGCAGAAGCTCCGCGGCACCAGCACCTCGCTGGTACAAGTGGCGGAGACCGTCGGCTACGACTCCGAAGCCGCATTTTCTCGAGCGTTCAAGAAGTCGTTCGGCGTGGCGCCCGCCACATGGCGACGCTCGAACGGTTGAGCCACATGCACCGCACTGCTGCGAATTAGTTCCCACCTGCAGAGATTGGCGATCGTGCGCGGTGGACAACGGCGCCGCCGCACGCGATAGTGAATTGAGCAGGAGGAGCGTGTGTTGAAGTTTCGACTCGTCAGTTTGATGTGTGCGCTGACACTACTCTCTATTCCTGCGACATCAACGGCGCAGACGATCGCCGCAATCGATGTCGCACCCGCCGCCGAACTGGAGCCAGTACAACAGCCGCAACCGCAACCGCAGGCGCAGCCGCAGCCCGCATCGCCCCGGCCGACGGTGGCGGCCGAGTACAGCGACGCCTACGTGAAACGTCGAAAGATTCATCTCTACGCGAGCTTTGCAACGGCGCCGCTGTTCGTAGCGCAGTACATCGTCGGCCAGAAGCTCTACGACGACGGAGGATCAGACGGCCAGCGCGGCGCGCACTCGGCACTCGGGGTCGGCATCGGCGCGCTGTTCGGGGTCAACACGGTGACCGGCGTATGGAATCTCTGGGAGGCACGCCACGATCCCAACGGCCGTCGTCGCCGCCTCATTCACGGCCTGTCGATGCTTGGCGCCGACGCCGGGTTCGTGGCCACCGGACTGCTCGCGCCCGGCGACGAAGGCGGCGACCAGGGAAGCCGCTCCGCGCATCGCACGGTGGCGCTCACCTCAATGGGCGTGGCCGCAGGCAGTTACGTTTACATGCTCCTGACACGGTAACGGAATGGCATCTGAGCTGACAGCGCTGTGCTCGTCATGGAGCAGTTACTACGGGAACCATCAGGCCCTGTCGGTCACGATCCGTTCGTTGCACCTGCTCGCGCTGGTCGTTGGCGGTGGGACTGCCGTCGCGGCCGACCGGCGCGTCCTCACGTCGAGGCACACCGGATTGTTGGCTGACGCGGTGGGCTACATGCGGCGATCACATCGCACCGTCATCGCCGCCTTCGTTGTGATTGTCGTGACCGGACTGCTGATGGCGCTCTCCGACGTCGAGACCTACAGCGTCTCGGTGCTGTTCTGGACCAAGATGGCGCTCGTCGCGCTCCTGATCGCGAACGGTGGCCTCCTGACGGCCGCCGGACGACACGCACACGCATCGTCATCGCCGTGGCAGCGTCGCCTGGTCGCTGCGTCGGCGATCAGTCTCATTCTCTGGCTGGCGATCGTGTATGCGAGCAGCTGGCTGATGGTGGCAGCATGAGCCGGGACACGCGCGACTGCGACGGCTGCCAGTCTCGCCGTCAATTCTTCGGATGTGTGACGGCGTCGCTGACGGGCGCGCTCGTCCTGCCGGTGATCGCCGACGCGCTCGACCTGCTGCCGGTCGTGGAAGCAGAGGGGGCGCAGGCCAGCGGCTCGGAACACGCCTACCCGATCCCGGCCCAGGACAGCGTCACCATCGACAAGAAGGCGCAGATCATCCTCGTGCGGTATCAACAGAAGGTGATCGCGTTCAACCTCGCTTGTCCGCATGAAAACACCGCGCTGAAATGGCGGGAGAACGACAAGCGTTTCCAGTGCCCCAAGCACGATTCCAAATACACGCCGGAAGGGGTGTTCAAGGACGGGCGGGCAACGCGCAACATGGATCGCCTGGCGATTCGGCGTCAGGGCGACCAGGTGCTGGTGGGCACCGACCGTCTGTATCAGTCCGACAAGCAGCCGAAGGAATGGGCCGACGCCGTCGTTCCGCTGTAACGATCGTTAGAACTCGAGTTGCAGGCGCACGCCGACGGTCCTCGGGACGCCGAGCGCCGTCCCGGAGAACAGGCCGGCGAAGTTGATCGCGTTGAGACGGTTCGTAATGTTCATCACATCCGCCTGAATCCGAAAGCGTTGGCGGTCGGTCCTGAGAATGGTCACGCTGCCGGACGCATCGATCGACGCTGACGGTCGCACCCGGCCTGCTTCGAAATCCACGCGATCGACGATCCGCTCGCCGTACTGCTGGATGGCTGCATCGCGGTCACCGGCGAATTCGACGGGCAGGCCGCTTCCGTACGATCCGGCGACGGCCACCCAGGCGCGCGGCGACAGCTCGTAGCTCACGCGCGCGCGCATGGTGTGCCGTTGATCCTGCGAGATCGGAAACCGATCGGTTGCGCTCAACGCACTCCGCTCGTCATCTCCAACGAGCAGTCCTCCGGTCATCGGCAGCGTCCCGGTTCCCACCATGTAGGCGTAGCTTGCAAATCCCGACAGCGCGCGCCAACGCGGGACTTCCACTTTTATCTCGGTCCCATGGATGTCCGCGCGCTGGAACGACATCGGAAAGCTGACGCCCGTATTCAGCAACACGTCGTCGTCCGCGAAGTTCTCGACCGTGCGCGTGAACTGTGTGACGTCCACACGCAACAGGGACAACAGCCGCTTGGACACACCGGCTTCGAAGAAGTGGCCGAGCGACGGCGGCACCGGGAGCCGGATGACGCTCTCGTTGACGACGTCGAGCTTCGGCGAGCTGGCCAGCAGCAGGTTCTCGATGGCGGGCGTCTGGAACGCGCGATCGTACGATGCGCGGAACACGAGGTCCGCCGCTGGCCATGACCACGCAACCGCAACACGCGGACTGACGGCGCTGTCCGTCACGACCAGCGTGTAGTGATCCCAGCGCACGCCGGCGTTGATCGTCCAGCTACCAAGGGCGACACGATCCTGCAGGAACAGCGCCTGCTCGCGATTGGGGGCGCGGTCCGCAAACGAGAACGTGGGCGGCGTGCTCGGCTCGAACAGTGATGGATCAGTCAGCTGGTAGCTGAACGCTTCCCGAATGGAGCCGAAACTGGCGTCGAAGCCGGCTTTCCACTCGTGCGCGCCGGCATGCGCGGTGACGGTGCCGCGCGCGTATCCTTCCCGGAAACCACGATCCTGTTGCGCGGCGATCGGTGTTGACAGCGCGTTCGACGACAGCCGGGCACCCAGCGTCCGGGCCATCCCGCGGACGTCAGCCAGGACGTTCGTCGAGAGCACGTGCTGATAGGACAGTTGCAGCGCCGTCTCTTCGCTGCTCCGCTCCTGACGCTGCCCCGCGCCTTCCTGAATCAATTCGTTGGGCACGAGGAATCGAGTCTCGCCGTGGCGGAGAACCACTCCGAGCCGATCCGCCGCGGAGAATTCGCGTTCGAACACTGCTGCGACGTTCGAACCCGTCCCATGGTTCGTGAAATTCTCTTCAACCGGCGGATCCAGATAGCGATCGGTGCGCGCGAGGTTTCCGCTGACTCCAAGCGTCGTGTGCTTCCATCCAAACTGCGTGCTGGTGAATCCCGTCGCGGTCCCGAAGCTCCCGATCGATGTGCCGGCGGCACCATGAAGTCCCTGGCGAGCCTGTCCGGCCGTCACCACTTCAATCACGCCGCCAAGCTTCCGACCGTACTCCGCGGGGTATCCGCCCGTGACGATGCTCATCGCGTGGACATCGTCGGCATCGAATCCTGGAGCGAATGTCGGAGAGCGATTGTCGGTGAGCGGGAGCCCGTCGATGACGTACTGCACCTGGTATTCCGATCCGCGCGGATGCAGGATGCCGTTAGCCTCGAGGAGCCAGCCTGGTTGGGTGTTGACCACGTCCGAGAGCGCACGGCCGGGCAAGGCGCTCAGGCGGCGCTGCAACGATTCAGGGCCCACGCGGTTCGTCGAGCTCGTTTGACGCAGATCGAGCAGCGTCTCGCCCGGATTCACCGTGACCTCCGCCTGGACCGGCGCAATCGTCAACGTGACACGGAAGTTGAGTGGCAGCGCGGATTCAACGTCCAGCAGCGTCGTGAACGGAGCGAACCCGTCACGCGACACCGTCAGCCTGTACCGCCCGAACGGCAATGGCCTGGCGACGAGCGCGCCATCGACGGCGGTCTCGCGTGTCTGCGCGAACTGGCTGGCTGTGCTGATGAGGGTCACGTGGCTCTGGAGGCCGAGGCCGCCAGCGTCAGTGACCGTCAGGCGTAACTCACCAGTTGCGCTTTGCGCAAATTGCGCGCTTGCGAGGAACCACCAGAGGACGAGTGCCGGCATTGACCGGCTGATTGTACCGGCCCGGAGTTCCTCGCCCGCTCAACCGCGAAGACACCTGGCTAGTACGTCGACTTCGGCTTCGGCTTGGACTTCGCTTTTTGCTCAGCCTTCACGCCGCCGTGCTCCTTGCACGCGTTCGTCTTGAGCGTGGCCTGATCGGTTTTGCCATCCTTGCAGACATAGGTCGTCTGCACGGCGTTCTTGGTTCCTTCGCCGACCTTCTTTGCGCCCTTCTCAGTTGCGTCCACACCCTTCTTTGTCGTATCGACAGTGGCCTCCCCAGCCTTCTTGGCACCGTCCTTTATGGCGCCGAGCTGCGCAAAGGCCGGGCTGCCGGCGGTACAGAAAGCGGCGACCACAAGTGATGCGATAAGTTTTCGCATGATGCACCTTCCCCCGGAATCGAAGGTTCAAGTGACGTTCCACCGCCGCCGCGAGCGCAGACGATGGATTCGGTAGCCCTGCACTACCGGTCGAAGTACAACAGGTAATCAGAACGGCCGGTTGAGAATAATCTCGCGACACGGCCGGCAGTGGCATCGCCGCCGTTCGCGTCGAGGCCCACGACCTGCGGATACCAGCCACCGCCTTTCATGATCCGCTCCGGCGGTGACCATCCCATCGGATCTGACAACTCGGCGTTGTACGAAATGTAGCTGCCCTCTTCGCCGAAGCTCTCATCCTTGGCCCGGTTCACGAGCATGACATACCGCTCGAGATACGTATTCCAATGGATGGACGGGCCCCAGAAGGCGTCCACTCTCGGGTCGCCATCGTGGAATGGCTCCAGTGTGGGAAAGATCGCCGTCGGCTGCGGCATCGCCCAGACAAGTCCTCGTTCGTCGAAACCCGAGAACAGCAAATCACCAGCTCGTGGGCGCGCCGGAGGCAGCCACAGACCGTTGGCGAAGATCTCTGTCTTCCCCACCGGTGCGTCGCGATCGGTCCACAAATACCGGGCGGCGACAACGCCCTGTTCCTGTGATGTCGCTCCGTACTGCGAAAAGTACAGATACACGTAACGGGAATCGCGATCCAGTGTCGCCGAGAAGTCGCCAACACCGCCGACGATGTAGGTGTTGAGCGTGTCGCAGTCGAAGGTCGACGAAGACGCCTGAATCAGCGTGCCAAGGTTCGTCCACGTCACGCCGTCGTCCGTGGAACGCATCGCGCCGATGCGCGGCGCCGTCCGGGTCATGCTGCGACAACGCGCCGGGAAACGCTCGTTGTGATAGAAGCCGTACCACGTTCCGTCAGCGGCAGCGACGACCGCCTCGATCCAGATTCCCCCGTCCGGCGCGCCGACAATCGTGACCGGTGTGGCCGGCGACAGGTCGGCCAGCGATGGGCCCGATGAACGACTTGGTGTGCCGCCGAACGACGTGAAGACGACCAGCGTCGGTTCCCCATCGACGACCGTTCTCAGAACGGGGCTGTTGCTGTCGACCTCTCCGGTAAATTCGACGGAGGGTGTGCGGAGCAGAGTGACCGTCGGGTCTTCCGACGGAGGGGGTGGGTCACTATCTCTCGGGACCGCAAAGCGGCGGTCTTGTCCGGCGCCAAGAACGGCAACGGTGACATCGAAACATCCGACGACGATCGCAAAACATAAGGTGATCTTGCTTACCGCGCGTATCCCCATATAAGGATGAGATGACGGTAAGCGAAACGCTGCGCGTAAATCGTTAACGGATCGTTAAGCGGTTGTAAAAGAAATGACGACACCAATGGTGCTTGTGGCGACCTGGCGCGACGGATTGTTCGTCGTCGCCGGCGATACACGCGAACAAGAGCTCGCCAGTCGATCGGTCAGAGCGCTCACCTCCGATGGGCGTGGCGGCGCGCTCGCCATCGTCGACAGGCACTCACTCCGCCAACGCACTCCCGACGGTCTGTGGAACACGATCGCGACCGCGGAATTCGATCTC
>Ga0070670_100004089_pt1 | contig 12189 bp, 8 predicted proteins | sample KBSS63metaG_FD_64665 | JGI IMG/M metagenome (GOLD analysis project Ga0070670, IMG submission 64665) | Switchgrass rhizosphere microbial communities from Kellogg Biological Station, Michigan, USA - KBS S6-3 metaG | ecosystem: Host-associated > Plants > Roots > Rhizosphere > Soil ... | reverse complement strand
CTTTGCTCCTGTACATCGATCGGGATCGTTAAATGCACGGGCCCGCGCCGTCCGCTGAACGCGAGTCGCACGGCGCGGGCGATGAACTCCGGAATTCTGCGCGCATCGGGGACCATGAACGAGCCTTTGCAAATCGGCGCAGCCATGGCGACCTGCTCGATTTCCTGCTGTGCGCCGCGTCCCAAGTCGTGCGTGTCGGCGCAACCGGCGATGGAGATGACCGCGCCTTCGGTATGCATTGCGTTGGTCAGACCGGGAATCGCGTTGGCGAAGCCGGGCGTTGTGTACATGCACACGCCGGGCTGCTCGGTGATGCGGCTCCAGGCATCCGCCATGTGGACGGCGGCTTGCTCATGGCGCGTATCGATGATGCGAAAGTCCTGATCCGACATCACGTCGAGCAGCGGCAGTATATGATCACCCGCCAAGCCAAAGACATTTTTTACCCCTTCGAGCTTGAGCGCTTTGCAGATCAGATGACTTCCGGTGGTTCGCGCCATGGATCTCTCCTGATTTGTTTGATTGTGTTTCCCTATAGCATCGGCCAGGCTTTTCTTCTAGGAACAAGCGGTCGGCGTGAGGACCGCGATGCGTTCCTTCCAAGGCCGGATAAGAAACAAGACCAAAAGGGTTGCGAACACCAGCAGACCGAGCAAGATCCATAAGACGATAAAATAACTTTGCGTGCGGTCGTAAATCGCGCCCGCCATAATGGGGCCGGCAAAGCTGCCCCACATATAGAAGAAGCTCATCATGCCGCGGATTGTTGCGAAATTGCGCCGGCCGAAAAAATCACCAACCGTTGCCCAGACGATCGGGAACGAGGCGTCCAAAAAAGTGAACGTCGTGGTGAAAAGCAAAAGCTGCCAATAATCCGAGCCGGCCAAGAGCGCCGGCAGGGAAAGCGCCGGCAGCAAATGACAGGTTGCCAAGAGTTTAGGCTTGTTTACCCGATCGGCAATCCAACCGAGCACGAAATGAGCGACCAGATTGATAAACGCAAACGCGCCCAGAAGGGATGCGGCGGCGGCTTCCGACAATCCCTTCCAGACCATCAGCGGAACGAAGTGCACGGTGGCGGTGCTGTAACAGGTAACGCGCGCCGTCATCGCAATCACCAGCAGCCAGAAAGCCCAGGTTTTCATCGCCTGGCGGCTGGTGACGTCCGCTGCCTCGGTTACATTGGCGATCTTACCGGAAGAACTTACACCCGCCGAGTCCAGCGGGTCTTCCCCGTCAGGAAGCATGCCCAAACTTTCCGGCGAGCGTTTGAGCTGAAAGCTTAGCGGCAAACACACGGTCAAAAAAATGCAGCCAGAGGCAAATGCCGCCCAACGCCAGCCGATCGACGCCACGCCGACTGCCAAAAGCGGCGAAATCAGTGCGCCGCCAACGGGCACCGCTGCGCTGATAACCGTCATCGCTCGCGCGCGCTGGCGAATGAACCAATTGTTGGCTACCACCAACGGCGAATGAACGAACCCGGCGACGAAAGCAAGGCAAATCACGCCGAGATAAACGGTGAGAAAGCTCGCGTAGCTATTTACCCAAGACAGCAGAATGTAGCCGACACCGGCCAGAAAAACCGCGGTCACAATAATCGGTCGCGGCCCGTAGCGATCGATGAGATGGCCGACGAGCGGCGCCTCGATGGCGCCTTGCGCGCGCGACAGCGAGAAGGCCAGAGAGGTCGCGGCGCGGCTGAGTCCAAGATCCTGGCTTATGGGGAGAAAAAAAACCGTGAAGCCGAACTGATGCAATCCGCCGCCGACGATGCGGATGAGAGAAACCAACCCGACCATGCGCCAGCCGTAAAAAACGTGCGAGGAAATATTGGACAGAAAACCCACGCCGGCGCGAGAAGTCACGCGCCGACGTTATGTGAACGAAAGGGCGGGCGTCAAGGGAATGATGCTTACCAGTAATTTCGATCAGCGCGTTGCAATTTCCGTCGACTATTCTGTCTGAGGCTTTGTCCCCACCGCGCAGTGAAATGGCTGCGCGATGAAATAGGTTCCGTTCGCCACTGCCTGAGCAACGCCCGTGTGCCACTCCTGCGTTTCCTCGGGCGTGAGAGCGCTGAGAATAGCGCTATGGGCAAACTGCGCTTGCGGTGTTTCGGATTGCTCGAAGGCGGCAAGCTGTGGTAACATTTGTACACGTGTCAGCTCTATCTGCTTAAAACGCCGATACAAAGTGGCATCAGCGCAGCCTTGAGTACCGACGAAGCCGTGTGGGGTTTGTACTTTGGTTTTGAGCTCGGGGCGTAATGGAATATTGACGATCCACGGAATATCTAAGGCACGCACCATCACGGCGACGCGGCCGCCTGGTTTCGTGACTCGGAATAGCTCGGCGAGCATGCGGTCGGCGTTTCCCTCTTCAAGAACAGTAAACGACAGCGCAATATCTACATGCTCGTCTGGAAAGGGAAGCGCTTCGGCGTCTGCTTCCTGAAACGTGATGATGTCTGCTAGACCTTCTTGCATCGTGAGAACCTTAGCCTCGCGCAGCAAATATCGGTTCACGTCGACGCCGATGATCGGATTAGCCTGTGACGTGTATCGGGCGACCCAACGATCCAGCACGCCAGAACCACAGCCAACTTCGAGGACGACCTCTCCAGCCCGTGGTTGCACCACATCAATCATGCGCCGTATTACGCTTTGATACCCGGCGGCACGGCCGCGTGATTCCAGCATTGCTAGAAAACCCAACTCAGGACCGCCGAGCACGATGGTCTGATAATGTGAGCGAAGCCGCGATAGCAACGGGTCCCATTGAGAGGACGCTAAACTCAGCGGTAGTAGCACGAGCGGCGGGCCTTCGCCTTGACTGTGGTAGGTAATGCCCGCAACTGTACCCTGAGCATCGCCGAGCACCCTTTTATTCGTCTGCGGTGAGTCCTTCGAGAGAAAGCTGAGTAAAGCGCTTTCGACGTCTGCAGTGCAATCAGCGATAGCATCGGCCCACGGCGGACTGAAATAATCCGCAAGCCAGATTGCTGTTGCCTCTGGGAGGTTCTTTATCGCGTCGCGCACCATCGTACCCGGGCGGCCCTCGTCCCCGGCAATGATCAATAAACGATTACCCAACGTGTGGAGGCTCGGATCAACGCGGGGTGGACAGACGAGTGTCAGCGATGCGATCCGTTCAGAATGGGCTTGCACGAATCCCGTGACATCCGCCAGCATCGAAGCCGCAAAGTGGGCGCGCTCGATTTTCAAGTGGTCGAGCAGCTGTGTGAGCCGATCAGCCACAGAAAAATCTGCTGTCATCAGCGCACCTCTTTGATGCGCTCCACCGCCCGACCTAGCGCGGTTGGTTTTCAATTCCATGATCGCTCTGCTCTACGGTTGCGGCGCTATGTTCTTGTTCATCCGGAATAAGTTATCCGGGTCCCATTTTGATTTGGCTTCCGCCAACCTCTGATAGTTGTTTCCGTAGGCCGCGCGAATGCGCTCATCGCCCTCTTCTTCGGTTAGGAAGTTCACATAGGTGCCGCCGGTGGAGAAACAGCGAAGATCGCGCCATGCGGCACGCGTCCACTCTATGTTCGCGTGGTCGTCCTCGACCTTTTCCCACGACGCCGCAATGTTGAAGACCGAGCGAGCCGTCCGGTTGCCGACAGCTGAGTGTGCATCAGAGAGACTGTTTAACTCGCCATCGATCTGGAAGAGCAGAATCACCGAATGCGGCGACAGCATGCCGCCGGAGTACTCGATGGCTTTTGCCAGCAGCTCCGGCTCAAGCGTTGGCAGATACTCCGATTTCCAGTAGTAGCGCCGGCCCTTCGGCTGGGTCGCGTCGAGAAGACTCTGCTGTGACACATAGGAGCGGCGCTGAATGATATCGCCGACCGGGGAGCCGAAGGCCTTAATTGGTGCGGCCAGTTTTTCTCCTTCGCTTACTGTACCATTGTGGCAAAAGAATAGGGCGACGATGGGTTTGCCATGAATCTCTTTGGCCAGCCATGGGGCTGGAGGGGCCATGCGCAGTGCCGCAACGCATGTGAGTTCGCGGGGAGCCTGCTCGGTAAAGCTCCTGTACATGTCGAGGACGCGGCGAGCATCCTCAGCGGGCCACGCGATTGCGCCGGCGATGATTTCAGGCCCAACTGGAAAGAGCCGGTATTCGAAGTTGGTGACTACTCCGAAGTTGCCGCCGCCGCCGCGGAGAGCCCAAAACAGGTCGCTGTTTTCTTTTTCGCTTGCGCGAACGACGCGTCCGCCGGCGGTGACCACGTCCATCGACAGGACGTTGTCAGAAGTCCAGCCGAAGCGCCTCGTGAGATAGCCGAAGCCGCCGCCTAAGGTCAAGCCTGCAATACCGGTGTTGGAAATGAAACCCAGCACTGCAGCCAAGCCATGGACCTGAGTCTCACGGTCGACGTCGCCCAACAGGCACCCGCCTTGGGCGTGGGCTGTACGTGTAGACGGGTCGACCCACACGCCGCGCATGCGCGACAGGTCGAGCATCAATCCGCCGTCACACACGGCAAGACCCGAAATGTTATGACCGCCGCCTTTGATGGATAAAGTGATGCCATGCTCGCGCGCGAAGTTTACGCAAGTCACAACATCGGCAACGCCAAGGCAACTTGCGATGAGCGCGGGACGGCGGTCGATCATGGCGTTCCAGATCGAGCGCGCATCATCGTACCCAGCATCGCCTATTCCGATTAGCTCGCCGCGCAGACTCTCCTTGAATTTTCGCACGGCCTCTTCTTGCAAAGTAATCTCTCTGTTGCGGGTTTTGATTTGCAGACCAGCCATCGTGTACCTCCTTTCGTAATAAAGTGCATGGCGAGACGGGCGAATTAAGGGAGTCTCAGCAGCCGCGAATCTCAGACTTCCGCCCAATTTAGCTCATACACACGAACGGGTTGATCGAACCCTTTCGGAGTTACGTCGCCCAAGTCCAGAAACGGCAACTTTTTGCCCTCGCATTGATCGAACACTACGTGCGCGACCAAAATCTGCGCCGGTTCAGCATGGGCGCAAAGGCGCGCCGCCAATTGAACGGCCTTACCGAACAAATCACCATGTTCCTCAATGGGCTCGCCAGCGCTTAGACCAATGCGTAAAGTCAACGGCGTTTCCGGATTTTTCTTGTTGTACACGGCAAACGCTTTCTGGATGTCAACGGAGCATTCGACGGCATCGGTCACTGAAACGAAAGAGGCCATAAATCCGTCGCCCGTGTGCTTGACCTCGCGTCCGCGATGCGTCTTGAGGGAGTTGCGCGTGAGCGCATTATGGATATGGAGCAAATGCAGAGCCTTGGTGTCGCCGTACAGCGTGGTCATCAGTGTCGAATCTTTCAAATCCGTGAACATGATCACGCGGAAACCTGCATCCATGGTAATACCAGCTGATTTTGCGACTGAGGGATCCATGCGTGGAGGATCTTTGATCCGACCCAAAAAGGCATCCACCACCGCGGGGTCAACCTCGAGAACTTCATTGGGGACGGAGCCGTGCGCCTCGTTGTGAGCTTGCTCAATAGTGTTTCGGTTCGGCGCCTCGATGAGACAAAACGCCGTACAGCGCGCCTCATCGAACCAGTAGGTTAGAAACTTGATCTTGTATTTATCTTGAAGCGCCAGATCTTTTTGGTGTGCATCTGCGACCGCATGTTGAGTGGCTCCTTCGATATAGTGACGATCCATGTAAACGGCCATGGCTCCTCTCCTTGCTAGAGGTTAATGCCGTTACCGCCGACTCCGCTGCCGCTTGCGCGGCGCCCGAAGAGCCTAGGGCACTGCTGACCTTCAATTCGGCGTTAATCGGCGGAGCTGTGAAAGCGAAGATTAGATTCGCAGGACCGCTTCGCGGCGGAAGAGGTCTTGATGAGATGCGAAGTGAGATTGACTTTGAAGCGGCAATCTCCCGAGCGAGCGCAACCGAACTCGGCGAGCTTTAAGCAGCGGCGCGGATTTTCCAAAAACTTTCGTACGCGAAAGCCTGATCGGCGATACGTCAGGAACTTCCGACTCGTCTGCAGGATCAAAACTACCGGAAAAAACCGGCCAATCGACGGACGTGGTTGGAAGCTCTTGCCAAGTCGGTTCAACAACCGCCGAGAGGTTGCTCAGCAAACCTAAAGTTACGCAAAGAATAACAGCAACCGGGAGCCTCACGAAGCCAAGACTACTCAGCCGAATCGAATTGTCAACGGCATATTTCGCAGCCACGTGCGACGGCGCAGTTGTATTCGATTATAGCTGAATTGCTCGTCAGGCAATTTTGGCTTTATAGAATGCAGTCGTGAAATCGAGACCAGAGCAGCTTTTTGTCTCAGCTTACTGTCACGCGATCACTTCGCTTCGAATGGTATTCCCGTCTTGCGCGAGATATCGAGCAGGTCATCCACTACCGGCCTGATCAGCGGGATGCCTTCTCTGCTTCTGATCGCTTCGGCTTCGCGCTCCGGGTCGCCGGGGATGAGCGGACCTTTGGTGCCTGGCGCCGGTTTGGTGTTTCGGAAGACGTGAATCCATTCGTCGATTTGTTTTTTGAATTCGTCTTTGTCGATGAAGCCGTCGATCTGCATGGCGCCGAAAAAATGGCCGATGCCTTTGCCGACGCTTCGCTCAGGAATCTCTTGGCGCAGCGCGAACGGCGGCGCAAAGGGTCCCCAATTGGCGCCGCTCAGAACGCAGCACAGTATGTCGACCATGGAAGCGAGGCCGTAACCTTTATGCCCGCCCATCTTGCGATCCGAGCCGAGGGGCAACTGCGCGCCGCCATCGATCATGTCTTGGGGATTGGTTGTGTCGCGACCATTCTCATCGATAATCCACCCTTTAGGAACGGGCTCTCGCTTTCTAAGCGCAATCTCGATCTTGCCATACGCCACTGCGCTGGTTGCCATATCGATGACGATCGGCGGCTCTTTGTAGCCCGGAAACGCGATTGCGAGCGGATTGGTGCCGAGCATTCGCTCCGCGCCCCAGAGCGGCGCGACGAGTTTGGTCGTGTTGGTCATGGCCCAGCCGATCAGATCGCGTTCGAGCGCTTTTAGCGGATAATATCCGGCGATGCCAAAATGGTTGGTATTGCAAACGCTGACCCAACCGGAGCCATACTGCTCGGCTTTGTCCATGGCGACCTCATTGGCCTGCGGTCCCACGATCAAACCCAGACCGTTGTCGCCGTCTATCGTGGCGACGCTGGCCTTTTCCCGGACGATTTTGATCTTCGGCTTGGGATTGATCCGGCCGAGCTCGAGCATCTCGAAATAGGTATGCAGCCGAGCGATGCCGTGAGAATCGATGCCGCGCAGATCGCTTTTGGTCAATACATCGGCGGCCAGTGCGGCGTCTGCTTCCGTAACGCCGAAATGCATAAAAACTTGAGCGGAGAAATTGCGCAAGTAAGCATCGGAGTAAATTGCCACCGTGCTATCGTTGTGGAGCGGACCCATTTTCGAACAAACTAACTACGTGGCAGCATGAGATGTCAACGGCGGGTTTGCGCCGTCGGCCAGGAGAAACTGCAGCAGCAAAGTCTGCTGAAAAGAACTGTAATTATCATCGGAGATGATGAAGATGATTGTTCCTCTGGGCGTTCGCTGAACGGCGATGCCCTCATAATTCTCCGCGGCAAGCGGCTGCTCGAGCTTTAATAGCTCTTTGCCCCTGAGTTTGGCCCCTGCTCGCACCTGCTCGCCTTTGATGAGCGTTACGCGTGCCGACAAAATACCGAAAGGTACATAGCGCCGTTCAAGAACAAACACATCGCCATTGTCGAGGGTGGCACAGTCGGTGACGTGAAAGCCGGGCGCCGGCATGTACGATAACTCGACAGTACGCTCGGCATCCATCAGCCAGCCTTTAAAGCTTCCGTCCCGATTTGCGAATTCTTCGGTCAAAATCAGAAGCCGTCCATCGGGCAGACTCGCTATGCCTTCCATACCGCCGTTGGCAGGCGCTCGTGAAATCTCGGGTGGAATTTGCACCGTGTTGGGAACTGATTTCATCGTAAGGGGCGGCGCAACGTAACGCCAAAGTCGATGAATACTTTCAAAGGCAACCAAAAACGATCCGTCTGCGGCGCCGGTCAGCGCCTCGGCATCGCGCAAGCTGCCGCTGACTGGTGTCCCGCTCGGCGTTAGCAGCGGCGCGATCTGCCAGTCCAGAAGATTCATCAAAGCATCATTTTCATTACGAACCATTTTGGCGGAGAGCCAAAAACCCTGGTCGGATATCGCGTAGAGTCTGCCGTCAGAACCAATGGAGAGTCCGGACAAGCCGCCGAAACGCTCGTCCCTGGACGATAAATGAAAAGCGCTCACGAGCCTCAGGGCACCGAACTCGGTCCTTCCGGGATGCTTCGGATCGACATCGATGGGGCTGAGATCAACGAGAGATGAGTTGTCTGAATCCACAGCCATGCGCGGAAAAAAGCATGCAGCTCCTGAGCAAAAAACTGCGCAAGCCAGAATGATCGCCGACAAAGTTCTTATTTTCAGTCGCGCCATCGATCGACGAGAATCGCATCAACTCTATTACCGCTCAAGACCTCGACCCATTCATCTTGACAGCGAAACAGCCTCGTTATACGGAGGATTGTTCACAGCGTGGACTATTGCCGTTGCCGTTGTGACGGACCGAAAGGGGCTGCAGTGAGTGAAAATATCCGAAAATTTTCTGTTGTTGGCCGATCGATTCCGCGCGTCGACGGTGTCGATAAGGTGACTGGTCGGGCGAAGTATACCGGCGATCTGATTGTTCCTGGGATGATCGAAGGAAAATTTTTACGCAGCCCCTATCCGCACGCGCGCATTCGTTGCATCGATACGGCCGAAGCGGAAGGGATGCCAGGCGTTATAGCGGTGCTCACCAGCCAGGATCTCACCGATATCGGACCCTACATAGGCCGCGGCAAAAACAAAGATCAGCCGATCATCGCGTTGGATCGGGTGATCTTTGCCGGACAACCCGTCGCGGCAGTGGCCGCCGTCAATCGCGCTACGGCGGAAGAAGCGTTAAGCAAGATTCATGTTGATTACGAGGAACTACCCGCGGTGATCAGCGTGGAGCAGGCGATGGCGGAGAGCGCGCCGCGCTTACATGATTTTGCCGAACGGAATGTTTGCGCGCGTCACGAGCTTATCAAGGGCGACGTGGAAAAAGGTTTTGCCGAGGCGGACATCATTGTCGAAGACGAATTCGACTTTCCGATGATCTATCACTACTCGATGGAACCGCATGTTGCCATCGCGCAAGTCGACCATGAGGGCATCACGATCTGGACTTCCACCGGCCATCCCTTCGGCGTGCGTGCCGACGTCGCGCAGGTCTTTGGTTTGCCGCTCTCCAAAGTCCGGGTGCACGTGAATTATGTCGGCGGCGCGTACGGGAGCAAGTCCGGAGGTAAAATTGAACCGCTGGTGGCGGCCTTGGCGCGAAAAGCGCAGCGACCCGTACGAGTGGTCACATCGGTTGCTGAGGCGATGGTGACCTGCCGCCGGCATTCAATCAAGTGCAAAGTCAAAACCGGCGCCAAGAACGATGGCACCCTAACGGCGAAACAAGCCGAAATTTTTCTCAACACCGGCGCTTACGCGGAGACCGGGCCGATCGTTGCCGGACGAACATTGACGCGGATTCTCGGCCCGTACCGCTATCCAAATCTGAAAATCAATTCGTATTGCGTTTATACCAACACGGTTTCAGCCGCTTCGTTTCGCTCCATCGGCGGCCCGCAAACGGCGTGGGCGACGGAATCTCAGCTGGATATGCTCGCGGAGAAACTCGGCATCGACCCCGTGCAGCTACGGCTCAAAAATCTTGTCGCGAAGGGTGAAGAGCTGAGACCGAAATATCGGCCCCTCGACACCGATCTGACTAAAGGTTTCAAGCTGGTCACGGATAAATTGGGTTGGGACGGTCCAGTCTCGAAGGATGGCCATGGGCGTGGGGTCGGTTTCGGGACGACCGATCCCGGCGCGCCGCTGGCATCGACCTCGACGGTGCACGTGCTCGCGGACGGCAGCGTGGTTTTTATGTGTGGCACTTCCGAGTTGGGGCAAGGCGCGAAAACGATCATGAGCCAGATCATCGCCGAAGAGCTCCGCGTTCCGTTCGACCGGGTTACGATTCGCCCCATCGATACGGCATTCACTCCTTTCGATCGTTCAACGGGATCGAGCCGGTCGACCACGGTCATGGGTAAAGCGGTGGAGTTGGCGGGCAGCGACGCGCGGCGGCAAATCGTCGAGCTTGCCATTGAACACTTCGAATGCCCGGAGGAGGCGATCACGCTTCGCGACGGCGAAGCGATGGCCGGCGGCAAAAAAATTAGTTACGGCGAATTGATCAACCGGCATTTTGCGGATCAAGGCGGGGAGTTGGTGGGCACCGGTTACGCGCACAGCGGCATGGCACCGACTCCGGCCAATCCACTTTTCTGGGAGATCGGCATCGGCGCCGTGGAAGTTTCCGTCGACCGCGAGACGGGCAAGGTTCACGTGGAAAAATACGTCACCGCAGCGGACGCGGGCAAAGCGATCCATCCGCTTCAGTGCGAAGGACAGGACGAAGGCTCGGCCATGATGGGCTTCGGCCACACGTTTTATGAAGCGTACCAGTGGGAGGGCGGACAGATCATCAACTCGTCCCTGGTCGATTACAAAGTACCCACCTTCGGCGACGTGCCCGACGAATTTGAGTCGATTCTCATAGAAGATGGCAATGGCCCAGGACCGTACGGAGCCAAGGGGCTGGGCGAAGGCGGCATCATTCCGGTCGCTCCCGCGGTGGCGAACGCAATTTTTTGGTGCACGGGTGCGCGCATAAAAACGTTGCCGCTGACGCCGGAGAGAGTCTGGCGGGGAATTCATGAGGCTACGAAGGGATAGATGGGATTTGCCCTCACTCTTCCCTCTCCCAATGGGCGAGGGTGGTAACTTTTCATTGAGACGGTGACTAACATGAGTCAACGGAGTAGTTGTGTCGTCAGGATTTTATCCCTGTTAATTTTGGGTTTGACAGCTTTCGCGCACCAGGCTTCCGGCGCGACTGTCGAAGAAACCCTCGCCGCGCTCAATGCCAAGCCGGCAGAGGAGCGCCAGAAAATATTAGTCGAAAACGCCAGGAAAGAAGGCAACGTTACTTTTTACGCGGCAACCAATTTGCGCGATACCCAGGAAATCGTCACCGGCTTTAATAAATTTTATCCCTTCGTCAAAGTCGGCATCACCAGTCTCGGCGGACCGGGCGTCTTGAACAAAGTCACCACCGAAGAGCGCGCCGGCGTGACCGTCGCGGACGTGGTGACGATGACCGGCAATTATGTGCCGGAGCTCATCGAAAAGAAAATGCTGGCAAAATATCGAAGCCCGATGGTGCCGTTCGTCCGGAAGGGCTTTGTCGATGCCGACGGTTACTGGCCGGGCGTGTACGCCATCGGGTATACGATCATTTACAATAACAAACGAGTATCGCAGAAAGAAGCGCCGAAGCGATACGAAGATCTGCTGCAACCGCGTTGGAAAAACAATTTGATCATGGATGGCGAAGCCCATGATCTGCTCGCCGGTCTCGTCGATCTCTGGGGCGAAGCCAAAGCGACTAATTTTTTAAGGCAAATCGCTCAAGACCAAAAAGTCACGTTATCGCGACAATCGCATACTTTCATGACGCAACTCGTGGCGACGGGTGAACACGACGTCATCGTGGATGGCTACGTTCACAACGCCGTTGCCCTGAAGGAAAAGGGTGCGCCCATCGATTACGTCGTGCTGAACCCGACCATCGTGCGGCCGCCATCGACCATCGCTATTCTCGCTCGAGCTCCTCATCCTTACGCCGCGGCGCTGTTTCTTGATTACCATCTATCGAAAGAAGCGAGTGAGATCATGGTCAAAAGCCAAGGGCGCTGGGCGCCGCGCAAGGACGTGCCCTGGACCGTGGAGCCGCAGGGCGACGTGCATGTGGTTTCGGCGCTGCAGTGGGGGCCGAAGATGCGAAAATTAGTCGACCTGTTCAATAAAAGCATCGGTCAGTAAAGAATCCAGTGAACCACGGAGGCGCTGAGAGCACGGAGTAAAAGAGTTTTTGATTAAGAAATACTCTGAGCTCTGCGAACTCTGTGTCTCTTGTGGTAAGTCTTTCTCGTTATCTGAACAGCACAGAATAAAATTGCGGAGGATGTGAATGAAACCGGAAAAAGCCCAACTGGT
>Ga0070670_100004088_pt1 | contig 12189 bp, 9 predicted proteins | sample KBSS63metaG_FD_64665 | JGI IMG/M metagenome (GOLD analysis project Ga0070670, IMG submission 64665) | Switchgrass rhizosphere microbial communities from Kellogg Biological Station, Michigan, USA - KBS S6-3 metaG | ecosystem: Host-associated > Plants > Roots > Rhizosphere > Soil ... | reverse complement strand
GCTGACGCGCGAGTTCGGCGACACGCTCGTGCCGATCACCTACATGAACTCGACCGCGGCGATCAAGGCGTTCGTCGGCAGGAACGGCGGCCTCGTCTGCACGTCGTCGAACGCGAAGGCGGCGTTCGAGTGGGCGTGGGCGAAGAAGCCGCGCATCTTCTTCCTGCCGGACGAGCACCTTGGCCGCAACACGGGCACGGGGCATGGCCTCGCGCTGGAGTCGATCGGGTTGTGGGACGCGCGCCTCGACCCCAGGGTCGTGATCGCGCGCACGCCGCGCGACACGAAGCTGGTCGTGTGGCGCGGCTATTGCTCGGTCCACCAGCGCTTCACGCCCGAGCAGGCCGAGTTCCTGCGCAAGGAGATCCCGGGCATCCGCATCATCTGCCACCCGGAATGCCGCTACGAGACGTGCCAGGCCGCGGATCTCGTGGGCTCGACCGACTTCATCATCAAGACGATCGAGAACGCGCCGCCCGGATCGAAGTGGGCGGTCGGCACCGAGATCCACCTCGTCAACCGCCTCGCCAACGCTCATCCGGACCGGCTCGTCATGTCGATGCAGCGCAACGTCTGCGCATGCGCGACCATGTACCGCATCGACCCCGTCCATCTGTGCTGGGCGGTCGAGAACCTCGTTGCGGGACACGTCGTCAACGAGATCGTGGTCGACGACGAAACGATCGAGTGGGCGAAGGTCGCACTCGCGCGGATGCTCGAAATCCGCTAGGCGCCGAGCAGCGCGCGTTCCCTTTCTTCTGCGAGACCTGCTGCGCGTGGCCCGGGCGGCCGCGTGGCATCCCAGTCGAGAATCGCGCGGATCGTGTCCTCGAGCGGGCGGAACGTGAGCCCGGCGGCGAGCGCGCGGTCGATCCGCTCGGTCATGAAGCCGGCATGGTCCGCGTCGGATGCCGGAATCCACAGCGGCAGCTCCATCCACGGTCCGACCTCGCCCAGCTTCTCATCCGGCGTCCACACGATGCGTGACGGCGGCGCGCCGCGTTCCCGCGCCACGCGGGCGCAGGCCTCCAGCACCTCGCCGAACGTGAGCTTCGAAGCAGGTCCGGTCGCGAGGAACGTGCCGCCCGCCTTGCGCTCGATCATCCGCACCATCCACTCCGCGAGGTCGCGCACGTCGATGAACTGCACGGGCCGCTCGGGCCTCCCCGGGGCGAGCACGTCGCCGCCCTTCATGAACCGCGTGGGCCAGTAGGTGAAGCGGTCGGTGCCGTCGAACGGCCCGACGATCAGGCCCGGGCGCACGATCAACGCATTCGGATAGGCCGCGCGCGCCGCCTCCTCGCACTGCACCTTCAACGGTCCATAGAACTCGCCCAGCGCCTTCGCGGGGATCGGCCCCTCGGCCGACAGCGTGTCGACCTGCGCCTGCTGCTCGGGCGTGAGGCGGCCGAGCGGGGAGTCCTCGTCCTGCCCGGGCGCGGCGTGGGAGGCCATCGTCGAGATCGACGACACGAGCGTGTAATGGGGCACCTGCGCGCGCAGGGCCTCGGTCATCGATCGCACGTCGCGCGGCAGGTAGGGCGCGGTGTCGACCGCAGCGTCCCATGTGCGGCCCGCGAGCTTCGCGCGGCCCTCGGGCGTGGTGCGGTCGCCGTGGATCTGCTCGACGCCGGGGAACGCGGAAGGGTCCTGCTGACCGCGGTTGAACAGCGTGACCTCGTGGCCTGCGTCCAGCGCCCCGGAGACGACCGCGCGGCCGAGGAACTTCGTGCCCCCCAGGACGAGGATCTTCACGGCCACAGCCTCGTCACCGTCCACGCGCCGTGGACGCCCCGCTCGAAGCGGAAGCGGTCGTGGAAGCGATTGGGGCGTCCCTGCCAGAACTCCATCGCCTGCGGCCACAGGCGGTAGCCGCCCCAGCCCGCGGGCCGTCGCAGCTCGCGCTCGCCCACGGAGCGCGCGGCGAGGGCGAGCTCGAGCTTCTCGTAGCCGGCGATCATCTCCGCGCGTTCGGGCGCGCGTTCGCTCTGCCGCGAGACCGTCGCGGCAATGCGGGATGCCAGCGAGCGCGTCGCCCAGTAGGCGTCGTTGTCGGCCGCACCGAGGCGCGTCACGGCGCCCTCGACCCGCACCTGGCGCTCGAGCGCCTGCCAGTGGAACGCGAGCGCGGCCTGCGGGTTCTCGGAGAGCTCGGCCGCCTTGCGCGACTCGTAGTTGGTGAAGAACGTGAATCCGCCCGCCTCGTCGACCCCCTTGAGCAGCACGAAGCGGTTCGACGGCACGCCCGACGGCGTCGCCGTGGCGAGCGCCATCGACTCGGGCATCACGACCTTCTTCTTCACCGCGTAGTCGAACCATGCGCGGAACGCCGCGACCGGATCGGGGCCCAGGTCCGCGAGCTCGAGCCCGCCCTTGTCCTTCATGCGCCGAGCCTTGCCTTGAGGTCGCGAGCTCTGTTGCGCGAGACCGGGACCTCGGTGCGGGCCTCGTCGTCGAGCCGCAGGCGATAGGTGCCCGCGAACGCGGCATGCAACGAGCGGGCGTGGTCGAGGTTGACGATCGCGCCGCGGTGCACACGCTGGAACTTCGCGGGATCGAGCCGCTGCTCGAGCTGGTCGAGCGTGAAGTTCACCCAGTGGCGGTCGTTCGCGGTGGCGGCGAAGACGAGCTTGTCCTCGGCGCCGAACCACAGGATCTCCTCGGCGCGCAGGATGAGCTGGCGCGCGCCGGTCCGCACCGTGAAGCGATCGAGCGCGGGGGCGCCGGCCGTGCGGGTGCGCGCGACGTCCTCGAGCAGCGAGGCCAGGCGCGCCGACACGTCGTCGGGCCGGTCGAGGTCCTTGCGTGCGCGCGCGAGCGCCTCGGCCAGGCGCTCGGCGCGGAACGGCTTGAGGAGATAGTCCACGGCGTTGGCCTCGAACGCGCGCACCGCGTAATGGTCGAACGCGGTCGTGAAGATGACGAGCGGCCGCGGCTCGGGCAGCGACTCGAGCAGCGCGAAGCCGTCGGAGTCGTGCATGCGGATGTCGAGGAGGAGGACGTCGGGCTTTCGTTCCAGCACGGCCGTGCGGCCCTCGGGCACCGAGCCGGCCTCGCCGACGATCTCGGAGCCGCCCAGCTCCTCGAGCAGGCGGCGAACGCGCGCACGCGCGAGCGGCTCGTCGTCGACGATCAGGATGCGCAGAGGGCCTGACATGGGCCCCGACAATACCGCATTACCAGGCCAGCGAAACCCCCGCGACCAGCAGGCGCCGCCCGAAGTAGGAGTCCTCGGAGCTGCGCACGCTGTAGTCCTCGTTCCACGAGTAGCGCAGCGTGTTGTGGCGGTTCAGTACGTTCAGCGCCTCGAGGTAGGCCACGCACACGCTGCTGGCCTTAATCCCGCCGAAGGACGGCAGGGAGAAAAGGTAGGTGGCCCGCAGGTCAACACGCGAGAACGCGGGCATCCGCCCCGAGTTGTTCTCGCCCTCGACCGGCCGCCACGCCCCGCGCTCGGGATCGAACGTGCGCCCGATCACCGGCGTGTACGGCGCGCCCGAGCTCGCCGAGAGCCGCGTGCCCACCGTCCACGCCGGCGCCACGCGATAGCTCGCCACCAGCGTCGCCGTGTGCCGCACGCCGTACGACGCCGGCAGCGTGCGCGGGTCGTCGAGCTCCTTGCGCTTCGAGTCGAGGTAGCCATAGGAAACCCAGCCCGCCAGGTCCCGGTGCGAGGCCTTGAGCAGGACGTCCAGGCCCTGGGCGTAGCCGTGGCCCTCGTTCGCGTAGTACGTCGTCGAGTCGTTGGTCACGAGGTGACGGTAGTTCTTCCGGTAGAGCTCGACGCGCGCGTTCTTGTCGCCGTCGAGCCACTCCCAGCCGACGATCGCGTGCGCGGCCTCGAGCGGCTCGAGCGCGGGATTGCCGTACACGGGATCGAGGTACTCCGGGCCGGGCGACTGGTGGTAGCGCCCGCCCGCCACTCGCACGGTGTGGTGCGGCGACATGCGCCAGGCGAGAGCTGCGCGCGGGTCGATCGTCCAGTCGGCATGGTCGGCGAGCCGGTCGGCGCGCACGCCGAGCGTCGCATACACGGGCCCTGCGACATGGAACTTGTCCTCGAGGTAGGCGCCCGGCGCCGTCACGCGTGCGCGCGTCTCGAACGTGCGGGTCGGCGCGCCCTCGGCGAAGTCGGTCGAGTCGGCGGGGGAGAGCGACGTGCGGTCCGACGCGGTCCAGGCCGTGCGTGCGCCGAACGACAGCTCGTGCGCGGAGGAGACCGACCACACCGCGTCGGCCTGGCCGATCACGCCGCACTCGGCCACCGTGCCGCCGAAGGCGCCGTAGCTCCAGCGCGTCTCCCAGTCCTGGATCGATGCGACCGCAGTCAACGCGAGCTTCGTGCCGACGAGCTGGTCGGCCTGCACGACGCCGAAGTGGTTGCGCGCGCGCGTGGCGTACGTCCCGTCGTAGTTGTACTGCGGGGACTCGACGGCGACGTGGTCGCTCGAGCCCAGGTAGGTCGCCGTGACGCGGCCTTTCGGCGAGTAGCGATAGATCGTCTTGATTGCGCCCTGGTCGCTGGTGGGATCGTGCGAGTAGGTGCGCGACGTCCCGTACAGCGCGTGCAGCAGCGTCGTCGTCGACAGTCCGCCGGCCGCGACCACCGACAGCCTGTCCGGCACCAGCGCCCAGCTCGTCGAGCCGTGGGCGCCCGCGAAGTTCGCGCCCACGCCGACGGTCTTCGTGTTCAGGGGATCCTGCGTCTGGATGTCGAGCACGCCCGAGAGCACGCCGCCGTACTTCGCCGAGAAGCCGCCGCTCGAGAAGAACGCGCTCTTGAGCATGTACGAGTCGAAGTTCGCGAACAGGCCGCCCGATGCGCCCTCGTAGTGATACGGATGCCCGATGTCCGAGCCATCGAGGCGCACGAGCGTCTCGGAGGGATCGCCGCCGCGCACGTAGACCGCGGCGCCCTCGTTCGGCGAGTCGATGCCGGGCAGCGCGCGCAGCGACTGGAAGACGTCGGCCGCGCCGCCCGGCGTGGTGTAGACGTCCATGCGGCTGATGACCGCGCCTTCGCTACCGCCCTGCTTGCCGAACGAGCTCGTGTGGACGTTCACCTCGGCGAGCGCCACGGGCTCGTCCTTGAGCACGAGCCGCAGCGGGTGCGCGCCCGCGGCCGCCGCGAAGGAGACCAGCGCGCGCACGTAGCCGACCTGCTGGGCGACCAGCGTGCACGCGCCCTCGGGCACGGGGATCGTGAAGCGGCCCTTGCCGTCGGTCACCACGCCGCGCTTGAGCGCGGGCGCGTTGACGGTCGCGTACTCGACCGGCTGCCCCTGCGCATCGACCACGATCCCCGTCACGGTCACGTCGCCCGCGTGCGCGGGACGCGTGGCGCACAGGATTGCCGCGAGAGCCAGTGCGAGGACGCCTCTCATCACCTGGCCGCGACCTTCTTCTCGGCTTCGGGCAGGAGCGAGCGCTTGACCCATCCGTTGTTCGGATTCGCCGCCAGCGCCTTCTTGTAGGCCTCGACCGCGGCTTTCGAGTCGCCGGCCTTCATCGCCGCGCGGCCCGCCCAGGTCCACACGTCGTCCTTGCCCCAGTCGGGCGCGGCGGGATCGGTCACCTTCTCGGCGGCGAAGAGCGTGGCCGCCTTGTCCAGCTTGGTGCGCGCCGGACCGGCGCCGCCACCGACGAACGCCGGCTTGTAGAGCGTGTTGATCCCGTCGAGCAGCGCGACGCGGGGGTTCTTCGGGGCGAGGTCCTGCGCATGGTCCATGTCGCCTCCCATCTGCATGCCGAGCTTCATCATCTGCGAGGAGTCGAGCTGGATCGCCATGCCCATGAGCCCGCAGCGCAGCGCCAGCGCCTCGCCGAACTTCGGGTCGAGCTCGTACGCCTTCGTTGCGCGCGCGATCCCCTCGTCGACCCAGCGCTTGCCCTTCGCCTTGTTCTCCTCGCCCATGAGGAACGGGGCGACGCGCCAGTCGCAGGCCGCGACCCAGTAGTGCAGGACGGCATTCGAGGGATCGTTGGTCGACAGCGCGTCGAACTGACCGCGCGCGGCGAGCATGCCGTCGGCGCTGCCCGCGTCGACCGCGGCCTGGAGCGCCTGCTTCGCCGCCTTGACCGCGGCGGGATCGGCGGCCGCATGCGCGGGCGCGGTGAGGGCCATCAGGACGAGGACGAACGCGATCACGGCGGCCCCGTAGAACAGGTTGCGCTTCATGACGAACTCCTTTCGCTGCGGTGGATGGGAAGGGTGACGACGACGCGCGTGCCGCCCGACGGCGGCCGCTCGATCGCGAGCGCCCGGTCGAGCCCGGAGGCGCGCAGGCGTTCGCGCAGTGCGAACAGGCCGAAGCCGCGGCCGCCGGGAGTGCGCGGTTCGCCTTCGCCGAGGGCGTCCGCGACCTGCTCCGCCGACATGCCGGGCCCGTCGTCCTCGACGGCAAGGACGAGCGTTGCGCCGTCGCGACGGGCGGAAAGCCGGATCGTGCCGCCGGCCGCGCGCGGTGAGATCGCGTGGCGGACGGCGTTCTCGACGACGGGCTGCAGCAGGAGGCTCGGCACCGGCACGGCTTCGAGCCCGGCATCGACATCGGTCTCGATGCGCAACCGGCCGCCGAAGCGGGCACGCTCGATGTCCAGGTACGCCCGCTCGAACGCCAGCTCCTCGCCCAGCGGCGTGGTTTCGCGCTCGGACGCCGACAGCCCGTGGCGGAAGAGCTCGGACAATCGCGTCGTCATCTCCTCGGCCGCGGCCGGGTCGACGGGGATGAGCGCGGCAATCGAGTTCAGCGTGTTGAACAGGAAGTGCGGCTGGACCTGGGCCCGCAGCGCGCGCAACTCGGCCTGTGCCAGGGCGGCGCGCGCTTCCGCCGCCTCGCGGGCCCGCGCGACCGACTCCTTGTAGAAGTGCGTCGCGTAGGCGACGCCGCCGATCAGGGTCGAGAACAGAAGCGCGTACATGCCGGTGACCGCGAACGATCGCGGTGACGCCAGGAACCCCGGGAAGAACGTGCTGTGCACGATGTAGGCCGCGAGATACGAGCCCAGGATCGAGACGACCGAGTAGAGCGCAATCTCGAGCGGCAGCCCGGGACCACGGCCGCGCGAGCGCCGGCGCATCGGCTCGAGGAACCCGAACACGAGGGCGACGAGCGCGAGGCGGATCGTCACCGCGAAGACGAGCGAGACCAGGTAGGCGTCGCGGTAGATGCCCCACGTCCCGCCGAACATCGTCCCGAAGAAGATCGCGAACGGGACCGCCCAGAGCGGCGATTGCCAGAGCGTGCGCGCGAGGGAACGGCCCAGCTTGTCGGAAACGGGCCGGCTCATCGCGCCCCCGGCAGTGCGGCGAGCACGGGCTCGGGCGCGGGATCGGGCACGCCCAGGACGCGCAGGACCATGACCGTCATGTCGTCCTGCGGCTCCTCGCCGTCGAGGAACGTCGAGATGCCGGCCATGATCGCGTCGATCGACTCGCGCGCGCTCTGGTCGGCGGGCAGCGCCGCCGCGAAGTCGACGAGGCGCTCGTCACCGTACATTTCCATGTGCGCGTCCATCGCCTCGGACAGGCCGTCGGTGTAGAGCACGATCCGGTCGCCGGGGGCGAGCGACACCTTCGCCTCCTCGAACGGGATGCCATCGAGGATGCCGACCATGGGGCCTCCCTTGTCGAGCAGCTCGCGCGCGCCGTTCGCGCGCAGGAGCACGGGGTGGTTGTGGCCGGCGTTGACGTAGGAGAGCGACATCGTCGCCTCGTCGACGCGGCCCAGGAACATCGTCGCGAACTGCCCGTTCGCCACGCCCTGGCACAGGAGCTGGTTGACGTTCGTCACCATGGAGCCGACCGACGTCGCGATCGGCGCCTGCGTGCGCAGCGAGGCCTGCAGCATCGAGCCCAGCAGCGCCGCCGGCACGCCCTTGCCCGAGACGTCGGCGACGCACACGAGGAACGCGCGCTCGCCGGCGGGCACGACGTCGTAGAAGTCGCCCGAGACCTGCTTCGAGGAGACGTTGAGCGCGTGCACCTCGATGCCGGGCCGGGCCGGGAACTGCGACAGGAGGAACGAGCGCTGGATGCGGCGCGCCAGGTTCAGCTCCTCCTCCGAGCGCACGCGCGCGATCGAGTCCTTGTAGAAGTGGTAGGCGAACGACACGCCGACGAAGAGCGCGGCGAACAGCAGCGTGAACGTCGCGACGACCGCGATCGAGCGCAGGCTGCCGAGGAAGCCCGGGTAGATGAAGAGATGGACGATCACGGCGGCGAGGCCCGATCCCACGATCGCGGCGCCGACGTAGGCCGCCACGTCGGCCAGGATCTGCGACGACCGCGCCGCCGCGCTCACGGCTTCCGGCGCGCGCCGATGCAGCGCCGGCGTGACGAAATTGCGCGTGGCCCAGTTCGCCGTCATGTTGCAGTAGGCGAAGACGACCGACACGAGGTAGACGCCGAGGACCTGCGCGCGTCCGCTGGCGCCGGTCACGAGCACGAAGAACAGCGTGAACGGGATCGCGTACAGCCACCCCGTCATCGTCATGCCGAGCAGCTCGCGGCCGGGCGATTCGGGGCGGGCCTTGCGGGCCAGCGGGCTCTTTCCCTTGGTCAGGCTCATGGAGCGAAGTTACGGAGGAATGCCCTGGCGGGATACGCGCACCCCGACGAACGGTCGATCGGGACCGACGAACGGTTCGGGGCGGGGGCCGAAAGCAGAAGCGGGGCGGACCCGTCGAGAGCCCGCCCCGCCCCTTGCCTCCGCTTCGCTGCCCCTAACGGTGCCACATCTTCTGCCACCATGTCTGCTGCGCTTGCACGTTGACGTTCGGCAGGTAGGCGTCGGGGCCGGTCGCCATCCGTTGCCGCACGGTCTCACGCGACCAGCCCGTCAGCTCGGCCAGGGCGTCCCGCTGCGCATCGTGCCGTGAGGCCAGGGTCTTCCGGTAGTCGGCGCCGGCTGCGCAGTCGCACTTGCCCTGGAACGGCGTGCGGGTGACGTAGCGCGACTGGAAGTTCTCGGTGTTCGCGGTCTCCTGGAACACCAGGTCCTCGGGGAACGACGCCGCGTCGTAGCGCGCATGGAGCCGGGTGACGAAGACGGGCCGTCCCTCGGCGAGCCAGGACGCACCGAGCTGGCGCAGCTCCTCCTGGTCGACCGGCGGGCCGGCGCACGGGTCGCACCACGAGGCGTTCCACGCATGCTCGAGGAACACGGTGCGCATGCCCTCCTTCGCCACGGCGCGGTCGAACGTCGCGCGTGCGAACGACGCGAAGTCGTCGCGCACGAACATCGGGACCTCGGTCCCGGTCGGCAGCTTGACCACGCGGTAGTTCGTGGTCTCGACGCGGCCGTTCGGCGTGAGCGCGTAGACGAACAGCTCCTGCGGGCCGTTCGCGTTCACCATGCCGAGCCGGATGGGCAGCATGAAGCGCGGGGACTCGTATGCGATCTGCAGCGGGCGCAGCTTGCGTGACGCGAGCTTCGCCTGCTCGCCCAGGTTGACCTTCGCGACGAAGAACTTGAGCCCCTGCCTGAGGTAGACGCCGACCAGCTTCTCGGCCTTCGCGGGCACGCGATAACCGTGCTGGTGCAGCCAGTCGAGCAGCGACCGGCTCTGGGTCGCGGACAGGATCACGATGTCGTACTCGCCGACCGTGTACTGGGCCTCGACGCGGACATCCGCGGCTCTCTCGCCACGCCCCAGCATCGCCTTGGCCGTCGTCGGCATGGCGAAGGACAGGGCGGACTTCCTGTTGGCCGCGGCCTCGCACGGATCCTCGTCCGGGTAGTCGACGAGCCGGGGCTTCGTGAAGGCGTCCAGGTGCTCGATCCACGAGCCTTCCCCGACGTGGACCTGGTCCTTCTGCGGCACGACCGCGACCGGCACGACCAGTGCGAACTCCTTCAGGTCGCCCTCGTAGTCGTTCGACAGCGTCACCACCGTGCGGTCGCCGTCGCGCGCGAGCACCACCTGGGACGACTTGTTGTAGAGCTTGGCGTCCGACGTCGCGACGTAGAAGCCGCAGAACGCCTGCGCCTGCCCCGCGACGAGCAGCGCGGCCAACGCGAGCCCTGCGATGCGTGCCGCCGGGACGAGCGCCCGGGCGGGCTCGACGCCTACGGAGATGCCCGCGGGCCACGCGTGCCTGCGCCCGGGCAAAAGGCGGTCGATCAGCGGAACGAGCGGGGACAACAGCGCGAGGGACCACAGCAGGCCGTTCGTCCGGTAGAGCACGAACGGGACGAAGGCCGCCCCGGCCGCGACGATCGCCGCGAAGACGAGCCGCCCGGCGCGCGAGTCGGGCGTCGTGCGCGGATCCGAGATCATGAAGAACGAGAACAAGAGAAGGCCTCCGCTCTGGAACTGGTGAAGGGGATTCGCCAACGGCTGGCCGAGCCAGGCCGCCCGCCCGAAGACGATGAGCGCGTACAGGAGGAGAAAGCCGAACGTGACGTCGGCGCGGGCGGCGCGCGTGACCACGACGGTGCCGAGCGATGCCATGAGGAAGCCGAAGAACGCGACGTGGCCCCACTGTCCCGGCGAGATCCACGCCGGTAACCCGAGCGCGAGCGCGAGGACCAGCCCGAAGTTGGTCGGGTTGAAGAGATGCTTGCCGCGGATGCGGATCACGAACTTGGACGCGATCGTCGCGCACGCGATGAGCGCGGCGACGGCAGCGAAGTTCGTCCGCAGGAGCAGGCACAAAGAGAGCGCCGAGATGAGCGCGCTCTTCGGCTCGAACCGCTCGCCGCGTGCGTGCTGGAAGGCCCACTGCGTCCCGAGGGCGCAGGCCAGGATCAGGCCCGCGCGCGTCCACGAAACGTCGAAGTCGAGGAACGTCCTGCCGTAGAGAAACAGTCCGGAGAGGACGGCGATCTGGAACCACCGCGGGTCGCGGGGCATGACGAGTCTCCTTTCGACCGGTCTGCCCGCATGGACGACCGATCGTGCGGATTCGTTTCACCAGCGGGTCCAACGCAGTGAACGGCCGTACTCCCGGCTCCGGGCCGCGGTTCCATGAACCGACGCAAGCCGTTGCATGCACTCCGCTTGCCACGCGCTCCTCAAGCCACGTTGCAAAACGCCGATACCGCCCGTGAAGGGGCCCGGTCCGCTGCGCACCCCCCACCCGCAACCACGCAAGCGCGGCGGCCCGGAGCGATCCGGCGTCGGGTCCTTCTGTCGAGGTGCGCAAGAGGCGCCCGCGACGACGGTTCACCACTACGAGGAGGATCTGGCGATGCACGGTTCCATGCCGCGTCGCCTTGCGCTTGCGTTGTTCGCCGTGGGCGTGCTGACCCATGGGGTCGCTCTCGCCGAGGGCGATGTCTCGGTCGCGTTGAACGCGTACCGGGTGACGATGAGCCAGGGCAAGGAAGCCTTCATGCCGGCCGAGCAGGCCCGGCCCGGTGAAGTCATCGAATACCGCGCCACCTACAAGAACACGGGCAAGCAGGCCGTGAAGGACCTGATGGCCACGCTGCCCGTGCCCCAGGGGCTCGAATACCTGCCGAAGAGCGCGCAGCCCGCAAAGCTCCTCGCCAGCGTCGACGGGAAGAACTACGAGGCCGTGCCGCTCGTCCGCAAGGTCAAGGGCCCGGACGGCAAGCTCGTGGTGCTCGAGGTGCCGCTCTCGGAATACCGCTACCTGCGGTGGCCGATGGGCACGCTCGCCGCGTCGGCGGAATCGCAGGTGCGCGCGCGCATGCGCGTGACGCCGCTCGAGCCGATGGCCTCGAACTCCACGCACAAGTAGGGCCGACGACAGGGCGCCCGTTCCCGCACGCGACTGCGTGCGGCGACGGCGGGCGCGTTCTCATTGCCGTCGTCCGCGCGGGCTGTGCCGTGCGCGGAGCGGACAACCAGGAGTGGTGAACATGGATCGGAAGATCGAGGCCGGCGTCGCCGGCCTGACGCAGGACCGCACGCGCGGGACCGTGATCGCGACGCTGTTCGCGACCATGGCCCTGGCCGCGTGCATGCTCGTCGGCCGCGCGCACGCCGCGCCGCCCGCGAACACGCCGATCGGCAACCAGGCCTCGGCGACCTACCTCGACGCGACGGCGACGCCGCGCACGGTGACCTCGAACCTGGTCACGACCATCGTCCAGCAGGTCGCGGGCTTCACGCTCACGGCCGACGGCGCGCGCACCGCGGCGCCGGGCGGGCAGGGCGTCTTCCCGCACGTCCTGACGAACACGGGCAACGGGACCGACACGTTCCCGCTCGTGCTCA
>Ga0070670_100004086_pt1 | contig 12190 bp, 16 predicted proteins | sample KBSS63metaG_FD_64665 | JGI IMG/M metagenome (GOLD analysis project Ga0070670, IMG submission 64665) | Switchgrass rhizosphere microbial communities from Kellogg Biological Station, Michigan, USA - KBS S6-3 metaG | ecosystem: Host-associated > Plants > Roots > Rhizosphere > Soil ... | reverse complement strand
CGCCACCCCGGACGCTCGCCCTTGGCGTAGCAAATTGGGACAAGGACCAGGATGTGACTACAGTGTAAGCAAGGAACGCAAAGATGTTCTGCGTCGGATTGAGGAAACCAAAACGGCTTTGGCTCGACCACGTTGAGATTTTTCGCGACGTCTAGCCGCCGGTACTCGCTGCATTCAGCAGGGGCCTTGGATCGTAGTAACCGCGAACCGAAACGATCATCCCATCCAGTACGCGGATGTGCTCCGCGAACGGGATCAGTCCGAAACTTGTGTCGATGTTCAGGATGGCGACGCAGTGTTCGCCATCGACGACCAGGCGAACAACTTCGATGTTCTTGACGATTCGGGAAAACGGTTCCAGGGCGTCCATGAACGACTGCGCGCCCCGGTACGTATTCATCGGAAACTCGCCGATCACTTCGGGATGCAGTGGCAAGTTCGAGGCGTCGTTGCGACGCACGGCGTCGATGTACTTATGTACAACCTGGACTACCTCATCGCGCATGCGGTCCCCCAAGGATGTTCAAATCAGGCCGCGCACAAAACATGGACCAGATCCCCATAGACTCCCCAGAATGTGGGAATGTCGTCGAATTGACGTGCCGCCAGGCCGAAGTGCTCACTGAAGAGGTCGAAGAACACGACGAATTTTCCCTCCTCCCAGATGATCCATACGTCCGAGGACAAGCGGGCGGTTTCCGGTCGGCGGTCGGCTTCGAGAACACGCAACAGAGAACGGTACGGCGCGACGAGCCTGGATCTGCGGGATTCGATGCGCTCTGCAACGCGGTCGGTGGGCCACCTTACGTCGACACGCGCTCCGGCTTCTGCGCCTGCGCGGGCGTAGCTCGCCAGCTCTTCCACGACGCGCGCGCGCACCCGGAGGGAGTCAGCGGTGTCCATGAGCGCTAACCACCGAGGCAACCGTCGATCGCCGCGTGAGCGCCGCGTCAGGCCACTCGTTGCTGGCGGCGGACACGGACGACGCCAATGATGATGCAGATGACCGCAGGCCAAAACGTAAGAGCGAACAACAAACCCGGACCGACCGGATTGGGATTGGGATCGGGCCACAGGCCGACTGCAGCGGCGAGAACGATGAACAGTAGCGGAGCGGCGCCCACTGACAGCAGCCCAAGACCGAATCGGACCCATCTAGAGTAAAGGTATGCGCGCATGGCTTGCGTCGAGCGTGTGGGTGCGGCCTGAGAGGTAAGGTGACCGTTGATCACGGCCTCGCGAACAAAGCAGCTCGGACATCGTAGCGTTGCGTCTGCATGTGCCGCGACAGCTAGGCCGCGGGCGGTGGTTGCCTTTCCACGCGCGGCAATGTGCCATCGATGCAAGCCCAATGTGGAGCGCTGGATGTCCAGATGGTCATTGCAGGACTGGCAACGTTGGGATCATCGAAGGTTCCAACCCGAACGAAAATCAGATGCGGTCGTGCCTCGGACTCGCTGAACATGGGCGTACCGCAATCGGGACAAAACCGGCGATGCATTCGATTGCCGCTGTCTGCCAAGCTCGAAAAGTCGCTCGTCTTCCCGGCCACCTTGAACGTGGCGGTGCGAAAGCAAGCGCCGACCGTTCCGCTTCCCGCGCCGAGGTACTGGCAATCGCGGCACCAGCAGACGCGTGTAGTGATCGGGGGGTCACTGCTCTCCCAACGAACCGCACCGCAAAGACATCCGCCTGTCACTGTCATCGCGCGCTCCCGCCTCGATCGAGGGATATGCAGTTCCGCACATCGTACTCTCGCCATCGACCTTCCGACGAGCAAGGTAAGCGTCGACGGAGGCGCAGGCGAAGCGCTCGCGTCGGGCGGTGCTTCTCAACCACCGGGTTACGCCGCACTTCCCACTCTCAAGGTGAACAGCCGCGGCAAAACGCTCGAACCTGACACAACAAGCTCGCCGGCGGATACGGGAAGCGTAAAACGGCGCGGGCCAGCGCTGCCGGGGTTGACGTATAGCACTCCATTTCGTTCCTCGATTCGAGGCTGATGCGAATGACCGGACACGACAACTTGGAAATGGGCCGCCTCAGGGTCCAAGGCCAGTTGTCCGAGATCGTGAAGAATATATATGGAAATGTCGCCAACATTGAGCACTTCGGTTTCCGGCAGCTTCGCGGCCCACGTCCCATTGTCGTTGTTTCCGCGCACTGCCGAAACGGGCGCAATCGCAGCGAGCTGGTCAAGTATCGCCATGTTACCGATGTCGCCCGCGTGAATGATGAAGTCGCTGCCGCGAAGCACCTCCACCGCCTCCGGGCGCAGCACTCCGTGGGTATCGGAGATCAATCCCACGCGGAGCCGATGGCGTGACACGGTGGTGAGGGCTGGCGAGATGGGTAATCGGCGACCGGGAGAGGTGCGCCACGACCTGCGCCGCCGACCGCGAGGTCAGGCGTCACTGCGGGACTAGGGCCATGATTTCGCCGTTGTTCGCGCGCTTGACGTAAAGCTGATCGCCTACGGCTTTGATCTCCGAGCAGGCGGCTCGCAGCTTGCGCCATTCGTTGCACACGGCCGATCCCTCGGTTTTCCATGAACCCGAGTCGCTGGTACTGCCCACATTGATGTACGCATACGTTTCCTCATACTGGGTTCGCACGTCGGGTCCAGTCAGTGACTTAGCGATAAAACTCTTGCCCACCAGCTTCTGGCGGAGGTCGGCCGCCGAAAGAGGCTGTGCGCCGTTCGGCCACTCTGTCGGGAAGGCACCTTGCGCAGCAGCGACGAGGGAAACGAAAAAAAGCATGAACAAGATACGCATTGGCGGCTCCGCGGGTTGAGGATGAAGACTAGCGGCGAAAGGTATCCGGACCTGACAGTTACCTCAACTTAGTCGGCATGGGCCATGGTTTTGCCTCGAGCTCGCGTCTTCTCTGATCCAAGGCGCGCGCGATATGCGACTCCGCCGAGCGCCGCGTGGAGTCGGACGCGAGCTCGGCACGGAGACTATCGCGCCGCCATCCCCGGTTGATGGGGGCGGATGAATTCCGTTGATGAGCGCGAGGGTGGAGATGATTGCATAAATGCCGCACGGCCATGATCCAAGGTCTAGTTAAGGTCTCGTCAAGGTGTCGTGCTATGCGGCCGACGGCCCAGAGGAATTGCCATTTGATGGCGCCGGCCAATGCTGCGCGCACTACGAAAATGAGCAGAAAGATCGGCAACTCGTCGGCAACGGAATAGCCGGCTGTCGTCACTCCAAGCCACATGTTTACGGCGGCAACCACGAACCAAACGACAACGAACAGTAGCGTGGCCATACGGGGCGCCTCTGGGTATTGCGCGCTGAAAAGCTTACCCGAGAGCAGGAATCCGCCCATCAACAGAATGCCGGACGCCAGGAATGGAGCAGTGCGCATGGTCGCAGAGTGGTGGGTGGTGATACTAATTTACTTCGACTTGAAACCTGCATACCACTGACCCGAAAAGAGGAAACGCCAGAAGTTCCAGAATTGTTCCGCGTAAAGGCGACGTAAGAAGTCACCCGTCCCCGTAAACGCGTGCACTTGGTTGTGCTCCAGCGAGGGGCCATATCTCTGCGCCACGAGGGATACAACGATGCTCAGAACTGCGCCAGCAAGCAACCAAGGGTTGACGATCAGACCCGCGACAAGCAGCACATGCCCAAGTACAAACAGCGGCACCGCAACGATGTGGATCATCAGATTGGTGACGTTCCTATGCACCGGAGGCGTCTCTCTCCAGGCCCAGGACAGCAGCTCGGGAAAGGACATGGCGGTTCGATCTTCCGACGCATTCTGTGCCATGGCTGTCGCCGACTTAGGGGCCGCTCTCACCAATGCCGCGCTGGAACGTTAAGAAGAACCACATAAAGCAGCCCAACGAGAGCGGTCGGAACCGCCAACAAAAGCTCGCCAAGCGGCTTCTTTCGCATTCATCGGCGCCGATTGCAATGCTCGTCGTCACTGCGACTGGCGACGACGGGAGCACCACCAAGCGATGCCGAACACAGCGAGTCCAACTGCCAATGCTGGCGCCAAAGTAACCACAAGGTTTCCGTCAGGCGTGGACCCCGACACCGCACCAGCTGTGACCAAGGCAGCGATAAGACCGCTGGCGATTGCTGCGCGAGGCCACGCCGAACGCGCGAAGCGCTCTCGGTGGCGGCGGCAAGTATCGACCATCGGAGTTTCGTGTTCTACGGCTACGGCACGCTACGCTCAAACTCCATCGTCCAGTTGGTGTTCCACGTCTCGCCGTCGTCCGATGAAATCGCTTGTTCCCACCGGGCCGAATCGGCGGAAATATGCGACCAGACAAAGCGCAGACGCATCGGCTGGCGGTCCGCCATGTAGTTGGAATGGAAAGTCCCGACGCCATTCTCAAAGCGTCCCTTCACTGGGGGATCGAGCATGCCGTGAGGATCACGACTATCGACCCACCAGATCGCCCACTCTCCGGCTTTGGAGTCATAAGCGCGCAAGGCAATGCCATAGGTGATTCCAGCGGACCGGATAAACGTGTGCTCTTCCACATTGGCCGAACCATCGATCAGCATGCGATTGCGGCACGTTCCGCTAAACTCGATCCACGCTTCATCGCTCGATCGCTTCACGCGATGCCGAACCTGCCATTCTCCGCGCTGGAAGTCAAAGTCGCTCGCACCGTCGCACTGAGAGGAACTCTGAATGCCAATGTCCATTCTGTACTCCGTTATTCGATCGGGTGGTGTGCCGCGTAACGAGAAAGCTAAGCGGTGCGCCGCGAAGGGTGACCCGTAGCGAGAGTTGCGGACGCACACGCGCGGGATCGCCCACGATGGGAGCCGCAACGATACCTGTGCGGACGGCGCCATAGGCGATGTAGAACGGTTCAGCATTTGGGTCTGCGTCGATTACGATTGACGTAGTCAGGGGTCATCGCGATGGAGTTCGGCATAGGATGGGTCCGCAGACTCCCATTCAACTTCACGCTCCATCAGCAGCGCTTGCACCGCCTGCAGTTCAACTTGCGGCGGCACATTCACAGCGAAGTATTTCGGGTTCGCACCCTCGTAGCCACACCCCAGTGCCGCCAGCGCGTTCAGTGTCTCGGCAGACCGGTTCCCCGGTTCGACAGGCGGATCAAAGATAACGCGCACCGTCCGATTGCCCGATTTTGATACGACCTCTTGGAAGGTAGCAAAGCCTTCGCCATCGTCAAACGGTGCGTGCACAATGTCGTGCAGCGAGATGTAGTACGCGTAGAACGGGCAGTTATCGATCTTGTATCGATCCTGGCCGAGGCTGAAGGCAAACAGCGTCTCAACTTCCGCGGTGCCATCGTCGTTCGGCACCCGGAACAGTTCCTTGGCTTCGGCCGCGTCGCTCATGACGCCTGACGTCTAAGGTAACCATGCGCCGACGAGCCCTGCGCCAAAAGCTGCGCCGCCGGCCGGCGTCCGGTTGACCCCGAGGTTAGGCGTCGGTGCGATCACTGATATTCGCATTCCTGCGGCCAGTTTGCGCCGCCAAGGCCACTCTTGGTAACTACGTCTTCGATCGCTCGCACACAACCGGCCGCCATGGACTTAACAAGGATGAACTCGGGCGCTGGGCAAGTGCCACGATCTCCACGAACGACCTTGCCCTGTTTATACAGGCACTGCAATCGCTTCGGATCAGTCTCGTGCTCTGACCACACTCGTGTGGGATCGCCCTTTACGACCTCGGTTAGGGCTACGACCACCCACTTCTCGCCGTCTGGGACAAAGAGAACTTGGCAACCACTGTAGCTTGGGCCGATCGCCTTCGCCCTCGGAAAGATGCGCATAGTGGCGCCGTGACTCATTTCTTCGCCAGCGTCCGCCGGGGGCTTGACCAAGTCACAGTTGAGACCGACCGGACGACCTTGAGCGAATGCAGGCCCGGATGTCCAGAGCGAGAAGAACAAGATGAATGGCGGAGTGATACGCAAGGTGATGCCTAACGAGTAAGGGACCCGGCGCCGCCACGATGCTCGCCCCGACCTGCGCCGCCGCCGGGCGCCTCGTTGAATGCGTAGTTAGGGCGCAAAGATTGCTCGACAGCTCTTTTGATCGCCCACATGGCTATTTGCACCATTGCTTTTCGCATGGGATGCCATCGTTGTCGCCATCCATCTTTGTCCCGGGGCAATTTTGCAGGAAGTAGGTCGCTTCGGCGCAGGATGTCATTTGGGAACAGTAAGTACGGCCATCGCATTTGTACGTGTTGTCGGGACCTGCGGCGCCTGACCCGAGAGATCGCGTGAGTGGCGCGGGCGATTCAAGTACCTCCAGGGCGTGAGCGCGCCGCTGATATTGTGAATAGCCATACCCTCCGAGCACCATGAGTACGACGATGGGGACGAGGTTTCTCATCGAGGCGATGCGTCCATTGCGTCCAGCGTCTATGGTAACGGTAACCCGCGCCGACGAGCCGCCCGCCGGGGCAAGCGAAACTGGCCGGCGTCCGGTTGACCGTGAGAGTCAGGCGAACTTGAACGTGGGGTCGGACGCTTTTTGGACTCGCGCATAGAGTTCGTCATCCATTCCGTGCTTCCACACACCGCTCAGTAGCTTCCGGAACTCCGGCTGCTGTTTCGCAAGCTGCTCCACCAGATCAATGACTTCACAGCCGCGATCCGCCAGGAGATCCTCGAGCGGGCCTGCGGCAAGCAGGCCCCACGCGTCCATGTCCCGAGTTGCCGCGCTCATGAGCAGATGGTGTATCTCCTCAATGACACGGAGTGCTGCGATAGCATTCGAATGAATGAGGTGGTCGAGACTCTCCCACGCCTCCGAGTATTTGCCGCGAACGGCTACCCATGCCTTCGCGAGCTGCTGCTCTTCGGGAAGGATGTCCTCGTGCGCCATCAGCGTGGCCGGTATGCCGGTTCGCCTAACGAGTAAGCCGACGGGCACCGACGCCGCGCTCGCCACCAGCGTCGCCGGCCGGCGTCCGGTTGACTGCAGGGTTAGGCGTCTCTTTGAATATCGACATCGCGGATGCCTGGCTCGCTTCTCACGTACCCCTCAAGTACGAATGTCAGCTCAGTCGCTCGGCGGAAATTCGATGAACTTGTGTGCTTGCTTGTTCCATACGTACATCAGGCTAGCGCTCTCAAGGTTGAAGTATTCGATGCCCGATGTTTCGAGGAAGGTCTTGCGTTCGCCGTCCGAGAATGCGCAGCCTGGGGCCACGCGGATGCACAAGAATACGGGTTCCCCGCGGGGACGGCGCGCCCCAAGACGAATGGTTGAAGATGCCGGGACTGAGAGCGCGTGACGACGGCAGCCGTCAGCGCGGTCGGATGTTTGTTCGTGCCCGCTTCGCCGCCGCAACGGTGTCGGTCGCAGCAATCGCGGCCACCCGCGCCTCCCACAAGTCCTCGAGCGCGTCCGCAATCGTCTCCGGCAGATACGTTCCCGACGAGCGTATCCCCCAGCGGAAGCGCCTGAATGGCGGCTCCGTCAACTCATCGAACGTGATGAGCGGCAGCGGGAACAGTCGCTCGAGCCGCAGCGTCGTGCGGTTGTAAGTGGCGCCGGCTGCGGCGCGCTCCTCTTGCCAGTGGGGCCGCGTCTCGGGTGCCGAGAGCGTAACGCCCGACCCGAAGATCCCTTTCGGCTCGACGCCGACGCGGACGAAGAACGCTCGGCTTCCGGGCTCGATATTGCGGTGACGCCCGCACGACCAGCTTCTGTCGAGATGGCCGCGGCGGGCGAGCTTGCGCATGTCCTGCGGGAGCTCCGGCCAGCTCCAGATCGCGGGATTGAACGCGAAAAGATAAGTCGCCACGAGGTCTGGCGAGCGCTTCGTCCACTGACATCCGACCGATTGCGGGCCGGCGACGCTCGACGCGGGGAAGATCAGGTGGTTTCGCCGGGCTCCGGAGCGGGAGGCGCACCCTCGGCGGGCGGAGTCGCCGCGCGCTCCTGGCGCTTCTTGAGCTTCTCTTCCTTCTTCCGTTTCTTCTCGAGCTCCTTCTGGCGCTTCTGATATTCGAAGTTGGGCTTTGCCAAATTGCGTTCTCCTTGTTGGGTGTGGACGCTGCGATCGATAGCGACGACCGCCGCCTGCCGTCACGCGCCGGCAGGATTCGCCCGCCATTAGTGAATAATACGCGCACCGCGATGGCGCCGACCACGACTCTGACCGCTGCCCGCCGTTTCCTGCCGATCGCAGTGGTGGCGCTGCTCGCCGCCTGCGGCAGCGCGCCGACCAAGTCGCCGTCGGGCGGCACCGGCGCGGCGCCGCCTTCATCCTCGACGCGCTACTACAAGGACGACGGCCCCGGGGAAAGCCCGCCTCCCAATCTGGACGCGATCCCGGAGGCGGTTCCGAAAACCGAGCCGCTTCATCGATTCGCGAACCGGCCCTATACGGTGCTCGGGAGGGACTACATTCCCGCCACGAGCCTGCGGCCGTATCGCGAGCGCGGCATCGCTTCATGGTATGGGAAGAAATTTCACGGCGAGAAGACGTCCACGGGCGACACCTACGACATGTACGCGATGACCGCGGCACATCCGACGCTCCCGCTGCCGTCCTATGCGCGGGTCACCAATGTGGCGACGGGCAAGAGCGTCGTGGTGCGCGTCAACGACCGTGGGCCGTTCCTGCACAACCGCGTCATCGACTTGTCCTACGCGGCGGCGGATCGGATCGGGATCGCACAGAAGGGCAGCGGCGAAGTGGAGGTCGAGGCGATCCTGCCGTCGTCCACCTCCACGTTCGTTGCCAGCGCGCCCCTGGCTCCGGTGGCGCCGCCCGAAAATGCGGCGCCGCCGGTTGCATCCGCCGCGTCAATGGAACCTGCGCCGACGGTCCCGGTCGCGAGCCTCGACGGCGGCTACGTCGTGCAGCTCGGCGCGTTCGCGAGCTACGCCAACGCCCAGAACTTTGTCGCTCATGTTTCGAACCAAATCGCGCCGCTGGGAGTCGAACCCGGCGTCCGGCAGGTCAACGGGCTCTTCCGCGTGTACCTCGGCCCGTATCCCGCACGTGACGATGCAAAGCGCATGGCCGATCGCCTGCGCGACGCCTTGGGAATGACGTCCACGATCGCTGTTCATTGAAGCGCGCTGTCATCGGCCCCCGTCGTTTCTGCGTTAACGGCTCTGACGTCAGCCGCTCCTCCGCTAACCCGCTGTTCCCGACCCGTCCGTTATAATGCACAAGCCTTGAGGCAAAGGATCGAATTGCCCCGCCTGATTCTCGCAGCCCTCGCGTTTTTGATCCTGGCCGCCGCGCCCGCGCGCGGACAGCTCACCATCGAAATCGTGGGCGGCGCCGGCACCACCATCCCCATTGCGATCGTCCCCTTCGAGAACGAGGGCACGTATCCGCTCGGCATAACGGGCATCGTGTCGGGTGACCTGACGCGGAGCGGCCTCTTCCGGCAGGTGAGCGACGCCGGCATCGCCCCGCGTCCCAGCCGCGCCGAAGACGTTCGCCTGGGCGATTTCCGCGCCCGCGGCGCCGACGCCGTGGTCGTCGGGTCGATGCGGCCAGTGGCGGACGGACGCGTCGAGGTCCGCTTCGCGCTGCTCGATGCCGTGAAGCAGGTCCAGCTCGCTTCCATGTCGTACATCGTCACGCAGGCGCAATTCCGGGCGACAGGCCACAAGATTGCCGACGTCATCTACGAAAAACTTACCGGCGACGTCGGCGTGTTTTCGACGAGGATCGCGTACATCACGAAGCAGGGCAATCGCTTCGAGCTGATCGTCGCCGACGCCGACGGCGGCAATCCGCAGGCGATCGTGGGCTCGAACGAGCCGCTGTTGTCGCCCGCGTGGTCGCCCGACGGCACGCGCATCGCGTACGTGTCGCTCGAGAGCAAGAAGCCCGTCATCTACGTGCAGTCGATGGCCACCGGCCAGCGGCAGGTGCTCGCGAATTTCCGCGGCAGCAACAGCGCGCCCGCCTGGTCGCCCGATGGCCGCCGTCTCGCCGTCACACTCACCAAGGACGGCGGATCGCAACTTTTCCTGATGAACGCCGACGGCTCGGGCGTCCAACGGTTGATCTCGTCGGGCGGCATCGACACCGAGCCTTCGTTCACGCCGGACGGTCGCGCGATCCTGTTCTCGTCGGACCGCGGCGGCAGCCCGCAAATCTACCGATTGACCCTCGCGTCGGGTGCGGTCGAGCGGATGACGTTCGATGGGTCGTACAACGTGTCGCCTAACCCCACACCCGACGGCAAGGGCTTCGTGTTCGTGCGCCGCGACGGTGGGCGATTCCTGATCGCGATCCAGGATTACGCGACGCGACAGGTCCAGGTGCTGACGTCCGGCCCGCTCGACGAAAGCCCGAGCATCGCCCCGAACTCCAAGCTCATCATCTACGCGGCGCAGCAGGGGCCCCGTGGTATTCTGGCTGGCGTGTCTTCCGACGGTCGCATCAAACAGCGGCTCGTCTCACCGGCGGCCGACGTTCGCGAGCCCGCCTGGGGCCCGCTGCCGCGGTGACCCTTTCCAACAGGAGACAAATTCATGCGCAAGTGGATCATCGCAGCATTGATTTTTGCCGCCATTGCCGGCTGCTCGAGCACTGAAGAAAAACCCGCGGAAGACACGGGAGCGGCCACCACGCCGCCTGCGACAACCGGCGGCGCGACGACCGGCGGGGCCACGACGTCCGGCGTGACCGGCAGCGGTGTCACCGGCGGGCAAACCGGCGGCATTCCTTCGAGCGCCCTCAAGGATCCGCGCAACATCCTGTCGAGACGCAACATCTATTTCGACTACGACCAGTTCACGGTCAAGGAAGAGTTCCGTCCGCTCGTCGAGGCGCACGCCAAGTACCTCCAGTCGAATCGCGGCGCCCGCGTGATCCTGCAGGGCAACACCGACGAGCGGGGCACGCGCGAGTACAACATCGCGCTCGGCCAGAAGCGCGCCGACGCCGTGAAGAACATGATGCTGCTGTACGGCGCCACCGAGGTCCAGATCGAAACGGTGAGCTTCGGCAAGGAGAAGCCGCGCCGCGAGGGTCACGATGAAACGTCGTGGGCGGAGAATCGGCGGGTCGACATCGTTCACAGTGGGGAGTAGGAGAGAGCGAGGCGGGCGAGCGTAGCGAGCCAAGGCGCGCAGCGCGCGTCGCCGAGCGACCGACTAGCGGCCGACAACGAGCAGCCCGCGTCATCGAATCGACGAGCGGCCGACAACGAGCAGCCGTAATCACTGGCAGACACGGAGGCCGCGAGTGAGCGAACAATCGGGAGCATTCGGCCAATTGGGGCACGCGGCCTGGGCCGTGCTGGCGGTTGCGTTTCTCGCATTCCCCGCGCGCGCCGCCCTTTTCGACGACGACGAGGCGCGCCGCCGCATCGCCGACACGCAGATCCGCATCACGAACGTTCAGAAGCAGCTCGAGGACCGACTCGCGGTCATCGAGCAGCAGATGAAGAACCAGGGTGTCGTCGATCTCTTCACGCAGGTCGAGCAGCTGAAGGGCGAGTTCGCGAAGCTCCGCGGGCAGATCGAAGTGCTGCTTTACGAGCAGGACCAGCAACAGAAGCGCCAGCGCGATCTCTACATCGATCTCGATTCGCGCCTGCGGCGGATCGAAAGCGGACCGGCCGGAGCGCCGGCCCCAACCGGCAGTGCTCCGCCCGTGGCGCCCGCAGCCGCGCCTCCGGCTGCCTCGACGCCGCCTCCGGCAGTCGCGAGCGTGGCGCCCGCAGCGAGTGCCGCCGCGGGATCCGACACCTCCAGCGAGCAACGCGCGTACGACGCCGCGCTCGATCAGTTCAAGGCCGGCAATTACGCGGCTGCGGTCTCGGGTTTCAACGGCGTGATCAAGGCCAATCCCAAGGGGGCGCTGGCGCCCTCGGCGTACTACTGGCTCGGCAACGCGCAGTTCGCGCAACGGGACTATCGCGGGGCGATCGCGACGCAGCGCCAGCTCGTGAGCCAGTTCCCCGGAAATCCCAAGGTGCCCGATGCGCTGCTCAACATCGCGACGACCCAGTTCGAGATGAACGACGCGGCGGCGTCGCGGCGCACGCTCGAAGAGCTGATCGCCAAGTTTCCGCAGTCCGACGCCGCGGTGAAGGCGAAGCAGCGCCTCGCCATTCGGTGACGATGGCCGCGCGCCGCGCTGCGGCAGAGCGCAATCCGCCGAAGTCGGTCGCGCCGCGCGCTTTGCTGTTCGCGCCGCGCCTTGTCGCGTGGCAGAAAAAGCACGGCCGCCACGATCT
>Ga0070670_100004085_pt1 | contig 12190 bp, 8 predicted proteins | sample KBSS63metaG_FD_64665 | JGI IMG/M metagenome (GOLD analysis project Ga0070670, IMG submission 64665) | Switchgrass rhizosphere microbial communities from Kellogg Biological Station, Michigan, USA - KBS S6-3 metaG | ecosystem: Host-associated > Plants > Roots > Rhizosphere > Soil ... | reverse complement strand
ATCACTGCTGGAACCCGATTCGAATTCATCGCCGAACCGGACTTCTTCATCGCGCTCGATCCGGCGCGGGATTTGGGCACGCTCGACAAGCCCTCCAGGCTGCAGGATGTCTACGCGCGAATGCACGACGGTATCCGGATTGGCGAAGCGCAGGCGGAACTGCGAGCGCTGGAATCCACCGAGGCCACTCCGGATCCGGCGGGGGCGCGAGTGTTGACGCTGGTGGATCTTCAGGAGGATTCGACCGGCTTCAACTGGCGGGAGCTCTATTTCTTTTTCGGGGCCGCCGGCGTGCTGCTCTTGCTCAGCGGCCTGAACGTCGCCGGCCTCCTTCTCTCGCGCGCCCTCCGTCGGCAGCGGGAATTCGCGATCCGCGGCGCGCTGGGCGGTGGCGTTCCCGCGCTGGTGCGGCAGCTCGTCGCGGAAGGCGCGGTGCTGGCAGTACCCGCGTCGGCGGCAGGGCTGTTGGCGGCGACATGGCTGCTGCGTGTTCTGACGGTGCACGTTCCACCCGGCCATCTCGAACGGGGCGGTCACATCGAGCTCGACTGGCGCGCCGCTGGTTTCGTGCTCGGCGTCTGTGGCGTCACCACGATCCTCCTGGCGCTGACGCCCATGCTGTTCGCTCGCCGGATCGACCTGAACGTCACCCTTGGGCAGGGCGATCGCTCCGCCGGTCCATCGCGGCGCGATCGCCGCATCCGCAACACACTCCTGACGGCGCAGGTTACGGTCACCGTGGTTCTGCTCAGCGCCGCGGCGTTGTTTACCGCCAGCTTCCGCCGCGTCATATCAGCGCCGCTCGGTTTCGAGCCGGACGGACGCCTCGCCGTGCGGCTGGCACTCTCAGGCTCGCGCTACTCCTCCGACTCGGCGATCGTCGCATTCGCGGATCGTCTGGTGGAGGACGCGGCGGGCCACGGCCTCGGCGCCGTGGCTATTGGCAGCAGCTCGCCGCTCGATAACCGCGGCGGCCCCGCGATGAACCTCGCGATCCCCGGACGCACGCGTCCGGAGCGCGGCAAAGAACCGTCCGCCGTCGTGCGCGCGATCGGTCCGAGCTTCTTCCGCACACTCGGGATCCGCCTCAGCGCCGGGCGGGACTTCAACGCATCCGACGTCTCCGGCGCGCCGCGGGTCGCCATCGTCAACGAGCTTCTCGTGCGACGGCTCTTTCCCGGAGAACAGGCCGTCGGACGCGAGCTCGAGATCACTCCTCGTTTCCGCACCGGCTGGACCAATCGTCCCGGCACGGTCGTGATCGTCGGCGTGGTCGGGGACGTGCGTAACTTCGGCATCAATGAAGTCGAGTTCAACAACATTTATCTGCCGTTCGCGCAGGCCCCGTCTCCCGGCTTCGAAGTCATCGCCAGGAGCCAGGCGCCCGCTGCCGACGTCATTGCGTCGATGCGGTCTGTCATTGCGCGGGTCGACCCATCGCTGCCGATCGCGAATGCCGCGACGCTGAACGATCGAGTCGAGGAGGCGATTCGGGGCGATCGCTTCAACATGACGATCGTGCTCCTCTTTGCCGCCGCCGCCACTCTGCTCGCGGCCGTCGGGATCTACGGCGGGATGGCGTGCTCGATCCAGGAACGGACCCGCGAGTTCGGCATCCGCACGGCGCTGGGCGCGCGGCCGATGGCCGTGCTCCGTACTGCGATCGTGGGCGCCATGCGCATCGCGATGGCTGGCGCGATCTCGGGACTCCTCGTCGCCTTCGCCGTCGCCAGGCTCCTTGGGAACGCCCTCTATCTCGTCCCCGGCGAGCACGGCGGGCTGTTGTACGGCGTGCGCTCGACGAATCCGTTGATCCTCGGGTCCGCCGCGCTGCTCGTGATCGGTGTGGCGCTTGCTGCCGGCTTCATTCCGGCGCGGCACGCCGCCCGCATCGACCCGCTGATCGCACTGCGCAGCGAGTAGGACGGAACAATGGGATTGACCAACCAGCCGCCCGATCTTCTGCCCGGAACGCTCGATCTGCTCATTCTTCGGACGCTCGTCGCCGGTCCACTTCACGGATACGGCATTGCGGAGCGCCTCAAGGTCATCTCGGAGGACGTCCTGCACGTCGGCGAGAGCTCGCTGTACCCGGCGCTGCAGCGGCTGCTGCTGAACGGCTGGGTCAAGGGTGAGTGGGGCGCGTCGGAGAACAACCGTCGCGCGCGCTTTTACACGCTGACGGCGGCGGGCCGCAAACGCCTCGCGGCGGAGCGGCAGGAATTCGAACGTCTGGTGTTCGCGATACAACGGGTCCTCGACATGGCGTAGGTGGCTGACATGCTGATGCGCTTCTTGCGGCGGCTTCACTACTGGCTTGATGCGCGGCGCCGCGCCGCGGACCTCGCGGAGGAAATGGCGTTCCACCGCGCGATGCTTGCCCGCCGCAGCCTTGGCGAAGGCGGGAGCGGCGGACGCGCGTTCGGCAACACGACGCTCGCCGCCGAGGACGCTCGCGCTGTCTGGGTCTGGCGGTGGGCGGAAGACGCGTGGCAGGACGGGCGCTACGCCGTGCGGTCGATGCTGCGCCAGCCTGCCTTTGCCGCGATCGCCCTTGCCATCGTCGCGCTCGCCACCGCCGCCGTGACGTGCGTCGCGGGGCTCTTCGACGGCCTCGTCGTCCGAAGCCTGCCCGTCGAGCGCGCGGATCGCCTGGTGTGGTTCCGCGATCCGTCCTTCTCGTACCCCATCCTCACCCAGGTCCAATCGAACCTGCCCGTTTTCGAGGGCCTCTTCGGCTGGACGATCGAACGCGCCTACGTCGACTGGACGGGCAAGGGGACGCAGCTCGTCTCGACCGACCTCCTCGAAGCCACTCCGGAAATCTTTCCGACGCTCCGCATCAAGCTCGCTATCGGCCGTCCCTTCGAGGCGCAGGACACGACCGCCGCGGTGATCAGTCACCAGGTCTGGACGCGGCATTTCGGCGCCGAACCGTCGGCGATCGGACGGACGATCCGCGTCGGAGACCGCGCGTTCACAATTGCCGGCGTGACGCCGGCCGGCTTCTTCGGCGTCGCGCCTGGCCTTGCCCCCGACGTGATTCTGCCGGTCTCGGGGCGCCACACAGCCGCCGACCTCGCGGCGACGACGTCGGCGTGGCTCCACCTGATGGGCCGGCTGAAGGACGGCATCGGCATCGAACAGGCGGACGCCGCGCTCCAGGCGGTCTGGCCCGCCGTGATGGCTTCGACGACGAACCCCGGCATGCCGGACGAGCGAAGAGCGGTCTACATGGCGCGCAAGACGGGGCTCGAGCCAGGGCGCGCCGGTTTCTCGCGCGTGCGCAATCGGTTTGGCGAACCGCTTCAATTGCTGATGGGCCTGGTGACGCTGCTGCTCGCCGTCGCGTGCGCGAGTGTCGCCAACCTGCTCCTCGCGCGCGGCGTGGCACGGCGGCGCGAGATCTCCGTCCGTCTGGCCATCGGCGCGAGGCGGACCCGCGTCTTCCGGCAACTGCTCACCGAGGCGCTCGTCCTGACGTCGGCAGGGGCGGCGATCGGATTGCTGATCGGATCGTGGGCCAGCGCCCTGCTCGTCTCGGTGATGACAACGACGCGCGAGCACCTCGCGCTCGACACGGATCCTGGCTGGCGGATGGCGGCGTTCACCGTCGCCCTCGTCGGCTTCATCTCCCTGGTGTCAGCGCTGCCGCCCGCGCTGAAGGTGACGCGTGGGGACCTGACGGGCGGGCTCAAGGAAACCGGCCGGCCCGGCCCGCTGCTCCTCCGCCACTGGTCGGCGGGCAAGATCCTCGTCGCCGTGCAGGTCGCGCTTGCGCTGGTTCTGCTCTGCGGCGCCGCGGTGTTCCAGCGCAGCCTGTCGCACGTCCTCTCGCAGGACCCGGGCGTGGACGCCGATCGCATCCTCGTCGTCGTGCCGGATGCGACCGCGGCCGGGCACAAGGGGCCGGCCCTTAACGCCTTCAATGAGCAGCTTCTCGATCGCCTTCGCGCGCTGCCGGGAGCACAATCGTCGTCCCTCTCGTGGATGCCACCTATCAGCAGCGACATGGGGAACTGGACGCAGCGCATCACCATCGACGGGATCGCCCTGCCGCCCACGGACGATCGGTTCGTCTACTTCAACGCCGTCTCCCCCCGGTACTTCGAGACCGTCGGCATGGCGCTTCGGCGCGGTCGCGACATCGTCGACTCCGACACAGCCGGGGCGCCAGGCGTCGTCGTGGTCAACGAGGCGCTTACCCGACGGTTCTTCCCGGATCGCGGCGCGCTGGGGCACCGCATAAGCATCGGCAAAGGCGCATCCCGCCAGGACCTCGAGATCGTCGGCATCGTGCAGGACGCCAAGTACCGGACCCTCCAGGAGCCGCAGCGCAGCATCGCCTACCTGGCCACCGCGCAGACCCAGGAGCTCCGTGGGGATCGGAACCTGGTCGCGGAAGTGCGCGCGACAGATGTCACGGCGATCGGGACGGCAGTGCGAACGGTCGTGCGCGATCTGGATCCGCGCGTTCCGGTCCGCATCGAAACCGTGGCGCAGCGCATTCGTGAATCGACGATCAACGAACGGCTGATTGCGGCGCTTGCCGGCGCGCTCGGCGGCGCCGCGCTGCTCCTCGCGTGCGCCGGACTGTACGGACTGCTCGCCTGCGCGGTGTCGAGGCACGCCGCCGAGATCGGGCTGCGGATCGCGCTCGGCGCGCGGCCGGTATCCGTCCTCTGGATGTTCCAGCGCGAGTCCCTGGTGCTGGCGGGCCTCGGGATCGCCGCGGGCCTGGCCGGCGCGCTCGGGCTCGGCCGCTTCGTCCGCGCGATGCTCTTCCAGGTCACGCCGGCCGATCCGCTGGCGCTGGCGGCGGCCGTCGCCGTCATGCTGCTGGTCGCGTCGGCGGCGGCCTTCGTGCCGGCCCGGCGCGCCGCCTCGCTGGATCCGGTCGTCGCGCTCAAGCGCGACAGTTAGGACGCGTATGCGCAAGTGCCTGCGGCGTCTTCGCTACTTCCTGCGGCGCGATCAACTCGAGCGCGAACTGATCGAGGAAATGGAGTTCCACCGATCGATGACGTCTGGCTCCGCGTTCGGGAACGCGACGCTTGCGCGGGAAGATGCACGGTCGGTCTGGATCGGGCCGTCCATGGAGCGCCTGATTCAGGATGTCCGGTACGGCGCTCGGGCGCTATGGAAGAGCCGGGCGTTCTCGGCGGTCGCGGTGGCGACACTGGCCTTGGGCATCGGTGGCGGCACCGTGATGTTCAGCGTTGTCAACGGGGTGCTGTTGCGTCCCCTGCCGTATCGCGATCCCGGCGGCGTCGTGATGCTGTGGACCGCGGACGTCTCGCGTAGCCTGCGGGAGGCCGGCACGTCCTTTCCGACATTCAGCGACTGGCGCCGGGAGGCGCGGTCGTTTACGGACCTTGCGATCTGGCGCGAACAGGCGGTCAATCTGACCGGCGTCGAAGCGCCGGAGCGCGTGGCGGGCGCGCTGGTCTCCGCCAATAGCTTCACGGTGCTCGGCGTAACTCCGCGTCTCGGCCGTGCCTTTACCGTCGATGAGGAGGATCGCCGCGATCTCGTAGTGGTGCTCAGCCACAGGCTCTGGCAGCGCCGGTTCGGCGGCGCGGCGGACGCACTGGGACGGACCCTCGAGATGGATGGGCGCCGGTTCCAGATCGTCGGCGTCATGCCCGACGGCTTCTACTTCCCGACGAAGGACGCGCAATTCTGGCAGCCATCCCGGCTGTACGGCCTGGGCGCCCAGAAACCGATCGCCGTGGAACGATCCTGGACCAATCGCTACAACGATCTGTGGCGCGTGGTCGGACGGCTGAAGCCGGGTGTTGACGTGCGCGATGCGCAGGCCGAGATGACCACGATTGGTCGGCGGCTCGCGGGCATGTATCCGTCGCCGTCGCCGGACTTTGTCGGCTTCGATGTCGACGTCGTGCCGATGCTCGTGCAGATCACGGGGCGCAACCTGCAGCTGGCGCTTTGGGTACTCATGGGTGCCGTCAGCTTCGTCCTTCTGATCGCGTGCGCAAATGTCGGAAACCTGCTGCTGGCGCGCGGCGTCGGGCGCGAACGAGAATTCGCTCTGCGGGCCGCGCTGGGTGCCGGCCGGTGCCGGCTGTTGCGGCAGCTCGCGATCGAGAACGGCCTGCTCGCGGCGATGTCGGGCGTGGTCGGCGCCGGTTGCGCGGCCGCCGCCATCCGGATGCTCGCGGCGTCCGCGACACCGGGGATTCCGAGGCTCGACGAAGTCACCCTCGATTCGAGAGTCCTCCTGTTCACCGCCGCCGTCTCCCTGCTCGCGAGCCTGCTGTTTGGCACGATCCCCGCCTGGCGGCTGTCGTCCGGCAAGGCGGCCGACGCGCTGAAACAAAGCGGAATCGCGACGGGCGCTCCGGCGGCGCGCCGGACCAGGCGCCTGCTCGTGGCCGCGGAATGCGCGCTGGCGGTCGTGCTCCTCACCGGCGCCGGCCTGCTCATTCGCAGTTTGTCACTGGTCCGGTCGGTCACGCCGGGATTCGACGCCGGCCGCGTCCTGCTCGTGCGCGTCAACCTCCCCCTGCCGATGACGCCGCAATGGCGCAGGCAGGAATGGGCGATGTTCGCGGAGATCGAGGATCGCATCGCCGCGATCCCCGGCGTCACGCGGATCGGCGCCATCCAGAACTTTCTCAACACCGCCAACCCCGAAGAGGCGATCACCATCGAAGGGTCGCCTGCCGCTTTGAGCGATGTGCTCGTCAACGTCACGGACACGACGCCGGGATTCTTCGACGCGATGGGCGTGCCGCTGCTCCGCGGCCGGCACTTCACGCCCCAGGAGCAGAACGGCCTCGTTGCCATCGTCAATGAGTCCTTCGCCAACCGCTTCCTGTCCGGACGGGACCCGATCGGGAAGCGCTTCAAGGAAGGCACCTCGGATTCCAAGGTGCCGTGGTACACGATCGTGGGCGTCGTCGGCGACATGCACCGGCAGGGGCTCGAACAGAGCCCGCTCCCCGAGTACTTCTACTGCAGCTCCGAGCCCACGATGGACCTCGCGGTCAGGACCAACGGTGATCCTGCGGCGCTGGCTCCCGCCGTGCGCGACGCGATCCACGCCGTCTACCGCAACGCGGTCGTCCTGAAATCGTCGACCGTCGAGGACACGCTCGGCGACCTCGGCGCCCAGCGGCGGTTTCAGACCTGGCTGCTGACGATCTTCGCCGCGATCGCGCTGGCGCTGGCGGCCATCGGCACCTACGGCGTCGTCCACTTCGCGGTGGCGCAGCGGACGCAGGAGATCGGAATCCGCCTCGCACTCGGGGCGCGAGGCGCCGACGTGCTGCGGCTGGTCCTGGGCCAGGGCATGATGCTGCCGCTCGTTGGAACGGCCGCGGGCCTGCTCGGGGCGCTGGCGCTCACTCGCGTCATGCGGCACCTGCTGTTCCGGGTCACGCCGGCGGACCCCGTCACGTTCGGAGCGGTCGGCGCGCTGCTGACCACAGTCGCGCTGCTCGCGTGCTGGTTCCCGGCGCGGCGCGCGATGCGCCTCGCTCCGCTGGAGGCGCTGCGCCATGAGTAGGCTGTTTCGCCGCATGACCGGGGTCAAACCGGGGTCAAACCGGGGTCAGACGAGGGTCAGACCGGGGTCAGACCCCAACCCACTTGTGTCGCCGAATCCAACAGTCGTTGGTCCCCCCGCGAAAATACCGGCGACAAGTGCAGCCGAAGCCTTCAGCCAAACGTTTGACGCGGGGTCTGACCCCGGTCTGACCCCGGTCTGACCCTCGTTTGACCCCGGTTTGACCCCGGTTTCGAAATACCATAGCGGTCCCATGGGACGAGTACTCATCTTCTGCGTACTGCTCGCGGCTGGCGGAGCGCTGACACTGGCGCAGGGGTCGCAGACCATCACCATCCGCGCCGGACGTCTGGTCGACGGCCGCGGCGGCACCCGCCAGAACGTCGTCGTCACGATCCGGGACGGCAAGATCGCGGACCTCGGGCAGGCGAACGGACCGGTCACCTACGACCTCTCGAAGTTCACGCTGCTGCCCGGCTTCATCGACACGCACGTGCACATCCTCTGGCACTTCGGCAAGGACGGCCGGTTCGACAACACCGGCGAGACCCCCCAGGACCGCCTCGACGCCGGCCTCGTCAACGCGCGCGCGACGGTGGAGCACGGCTTCACCACCGTGCAGAGCGTCGGCGAAGCCGCCGATCTGAACCTGCGCAAGGCGCTCGAGGGGGGCGGCCTGCCCGGGCCGCGCCTCCTGACGTCGGTCCGCCAGATCAACGAGCGGACGGGAGGACGCGGCAATCCGGACGGCCTGGCCACGCCGGAGCAACTGCGCAAAGCAGTGCAGGACGCCAAAGCCGCCGGCGCGGACCTGATCAAGCTGTTCGCCTCCGCCAGCATCCGTGACGGCGGCAAGCAGACGATGACCGACGATCAGCTGAAGGCGGCGTGCGGCGAAGCGAAGACGCTCGGACTGCGCACCCTCGTCCACGCCCACAGCCCCGAATCGATCAAGGCCTCAGTGCTTGCCGGCTGCACCCAGATCGAGCACGGCAACTTCGCCACCGATGACGTGTTGAAACTGATGGCGGACAACGGCGTGTTCTTCGATCCGAACGTCGGGCTCGTGCTGCAGAACTACATCGAGAACAAGCAGAAGTTCCTCGGCATCGGCAACTACACCGAGGAGGGCTTCGCCGCGATGGAAAAGGCCGTGCCGGTCGTGATCGACATGTTCAAGCGGGCGCTGAAGGTGCCGGGACTGAAGATCGTCTACGGCACGGACGCCGTCGCCGGGGCGCACGGACGCAATATCGAGGAAGCCATCGTCCGCGTGCAGCAGGGCGGTCAGAAGCCGGCGGACGCCATCGTCTCGCTGACGTCGCGGTCGGCGGAGTCGATGCGGATGCAGGACCGGATCGGCGCCATCGCGCCGGGTCTCGACGCCGACCTGGTGGCCGTGGACGGCGATCCGCTCGCCGATATCACCGCGCTCAGAAATGTCGTGTTCGTGATGCGCGGGGGCTCACGTCTGGTCAACAAAGTAGGGGATCGACCGTAGCGAGACCGCCAGCACCAGCGCCACCAGCGCGGGAACCGCGAACCACTGATAGACCGGCACGTCGCGGACGTAGACACGGCTGACGAGCAAGCCCTTTTCAATCGTGTCGATGGTCCGCGACGCCGCGATCAGATCGCGTTCGGAGTCGGCGTTGAAATACTTGCCGCCGTTGTCCTGAACGGCGTGCATCAGCGCCTGCACGCCGGGCTTTTCCTTGACGTCCGCCTCGAGATCGACGCCCACCACGTGCACGCGGATGTCTGCCTTGGCCGACTCGCCCAACACTTCGACCGGCTCGCGCCCGCGGTTGCTCTCGCCGTCGGTGAACAGCACGACCACCTGGTGGCCGCGCGAGTTCGCCGTCGCCTGACGCGACAGCACGTAATTGGAGAGCGCCAGCCCGTCACCGATCGCCGTCTGCCCTTCGCCCTGCAGAATTTTGTCGTCCACGAAGTCGATGTAGTGCAGGAGATATTCGTGATCGAACGTCAGCGGACTGATGACGTAAGGGTTGTCGGAGAACACCACCAGTCCAATGCGGTCGTCGCGGCGGGTGCGGACGAAGGTTTTCACCGCGTCCTTGACGGCATCCATGCGGGTCCGGCCGGTGGTCACGCTCGTGGTCGTGCGGCTCTGCCCCGATCCCATCTCTTCCTGCATGCTCGACGAGAGGTCGAGCAACAGGACGATGTCGAGTCCTTTGGACTGGAGGTCGGCCTGCGAATACGGGATGACGGGCTGCATGATGGCGAGCGAGGCGAAGGCCGCCGCCAGTGCCAGGACGACGAACGGGAGACGCCTGACGATCGATGCGCGGTAAGGGAATCGGCGTCCCGGAAGGAGTGCGGTGAATGCCGCGAACCGCCAGCGCACGCGCCACTTCAGCAGCGCGACGACGGCAAAGGCGCCGAGCAGCCACCACCCGTATTCGGGATAGAGAAAGCGCACGGCCTCTATCGCCCCTCGAGCACCTGTTCCGCCGTCGCCAAGGCGTCACGGCATTGCTGCGCGGACGGCAGCGCGGCTGGCGGACCGTACCGTGCCGCGTCGCACGCGGCGAGCAGCGAGGACACCGTCTCGCGCGGCACCTTGCTGCGAGCCCCTGGCCTGAGCGAGAGACGCGAGTCGAAGGCCGGTCTGAGCGAGCGATGCGAACCGACGGTATCCAGCGCCGCGTCGAGTTCCGCCGCAGTCAGGCTGGCGGCAGGCACCCCCGCGGCGCCGGCGACGTGATCGCGCACGGCGGCGCTGATGGCGTCGTAGGCGAGACGCCGTTCCTCCTCGGTCCCGACATCCATCGCCCGCAGCCGCTCGAGCGCGTCGCGGTGATCCTTGCGTGATTGCCGCGCTGAACGACGGCCTGGCGCGCGTTTGACACGCCGCTGCACGGCCGCGGCCACCACGAACAGCGCGGGGGCAATCGACACGATGACGAGCGCCAGACCGACCGACTGAGCGCGAACAAAGAACGGATGGCGCGCCTCTGTCTGGCGTACGTCGCGCAGCGCGTAGATCTGCTGGTTGTCGGGCAGGGTGCTGCGGAAGGCCACGGCCGCGCCCGGAATCTTGATCTCTCCGGCCGGCGCCATGTCCTGCAGGCGCTGTCCTGGCCGGCGTGCGTAATAGCGCACCGACACCGGTTCGATCGACAGCGCCGGCGCATCCACCCGATACGTCGTCATCACGTAACGCAGCCGATGCGTGGTGCGATCCGCCGCATCGGTCGTCGCCGACGAGTCGCTGGAAATGATCTCCAAACCGTTGACCCGCAGCTTCTCTTTCGCGAGATCGTCGAGCAGGATGTCCACGCCTCTGTCACAGACGACGTCGATTGTGTAGGTCAGGCGATCCGCCACCCAGATCGCGGTGCGGTCTACGGACGAACGGGCCTGGACCTGGTCGGCCGCCCGAGCGGCGGCGGGAGCCAGCAGGCACAAGGCAAGGCAGGCAAGCAATCGGCCGGTCACATTCTCTCCGTTTTAGTGTCTAATCCTGCGGTGAATGGAGGATGCAATGGCGCAGACTGACAAGTCCAATCGGTTCGTGCTCGCTCTGCTGGCCGTGGTGGGTGCCGTGCTGGCCATCGTCGGCTGGTATCGCTTCCTCGCGTAAGGCGCGTCCGCCGGCTCATTTCCGCCTCGCAAACAGGGACAGCACGGGCAGCACCGGGCTGCCCTCCGTCGGCACGAACACATGGTCCATCGGCACGCGGTAAAACGCGCGCGCCAGCTCTTCACGGCGGTTGGCGATGGCTGCGGCGTAGCCGGCACGCGCCTGGCGGCCGAGCCCGACCGACACGCGCCGCCCCGATTCGGCGTCACGCAGATGCACGTAGCCGCCGCCCGCCGGCAGCTCCGTCTCGGCGCGGTCCTGCGGCACCACCGCGATCAGGTCGTGCTTCGCCGCCAGCTGCGCCAGCTCGCCGCTCTCGAGGGCGCGATCAGCGAGCACGAAATCCGAAACAATGAAGATCACGCTCATGCGCTTGAGCGTAATCGCGAGATGTCGCACCACCGGCATGAGCAGCGTCTTCGACGAGGACGGCTTGAGCGCCCAGGCTTCCTCCAGCGCCGTCCACGCCGAGGCGCGCGTGCGGCGCGGCGGCGTCGACATCAATACGCGATCGGAGAACGCCATGAAGCCGGCGTTGATCTGATCCGAGATCGCCGAGAAGAGAATCGATCCGGAGATGTAGGTCAGCGCCTCGCGTTTCGAATGTTCGCGGCTGCCCAGCGCCATCGAGCGCGAGACGTCCATCACCACCATGACGTTCATCTCGCGCTCGGCGTGCGTGTGGCGCACGAACGGCGCACCCATGCGCGCCGTGACGTTCCAGTCGATGCGCCTTACATCGTCGCCCGGCCGGTAGGGCTGGTGCTCGTCGAAGTCGAAGCCCGGACCGCGCAGCGGACTCTGATAGGTCCCGACGCGCTGGTTGCGGATCTTGCGCGTCGTCGCCACCTCGATGTAGCGCAGCTCCCGCATGACATGTTCTGGAATCATGTTCTTACGAGGGGCTTTGCCCCTCGAACTCCCCAGCACGCTCTCTCGCTTCGCTCACTCGTTGTGAAGGGCCTCATGGGATGGGCACCGCTGCCAGCAGTTCTTCGAGGATGGCGTCGGCCGGAACGTTCTCGGCCTGGGCTCGAACCGTGCGG
>Ga0070670_100004084_pt1 | contig 12192 bp, 7 predicted proteins | sample KBSS63metaG_FD_64665 | JGI IMG/M metagenome (GOLD analysis project Ga0070670, IMG submission 64665) | Switchgrass rhizosphere microbial communities from Kellogg Biological Station, Michigan, USA - KBS S6-3 metaG | ecosystem: Host-associated > Plants > Roots > Rhizosphere > Soil ... | reverse complement strand
AGCCGCGCGCTGATCTCGGCCTTCGTCAACTCCGGATATTTCGATCGCGTCGCCGACGTCTACACCGACTCCGAGGTCGATCGCCTGCTGGACCTCAACACCGCCAGAGCTGCCCTGGTGATCCCCGAAGGCTTCGGCCGCGACCTGGTGAACAGGCACACGCCGCAGGTTCAGATGCTGATCAACGGCGACAACGCCAACACGGCGACGACGGTCATGGGTTATGCCGGCAACATCGTTCGCGGGGTTGGCGCGACGCTGGCGCCTGGTCAGATCGCGGCGCCGCCGATCTCGGTCGAACCACGCATCTGGTACAACCCCGAGCTCCGCAGCACGCTGTTCCTCGTCCCCGGTCTCATCGCCTACATCCTGATGATCACCGCGGTCATTTCCACGGCGCTCTCGATCGTGCGCGAGAAGGAGAGCGGGACCATGGAGCAGGTGCGGATGGCGCCGATCGACACGTTCTCGTTCGTGGTCGGGAAGAGCATTCCGTATTTCTTCATCTCGCTGGCATCCGCGGCGCTGATCATTCTGGCGGCGATGGTGCTGTTCGGGCTGCCGATGCGCGGCAGCTGGCTGTCGCTGCTGGCGGCGCTGTCGTTGTTCATCGCCGGTGCGCTGGGCACCGGCCTGCTGATCTCGACGGTCGCGGAGACGCAGCAGGTCGCATTCCAGGCCGCCATGCTGACGTCGTTCCTGCCGACGCTCATGCTCTCCGGCTTCATCTTTCCCATTTCGAGCATGCCGGACTTCCTGCAGCTGGTGACCCACATCGTGCCCGCCCGCTACTTCCTGATCGCGCTGCGCGGCATCGTTCTGAAAGGGACCCCGGTCGCACTGTTGTGGCCGCAGACGCTGGCCCTGTCGATCTACGCACTCACGATGTTGACGCTGGCGGCGGTCCGCCTGGCGCGGGAGCGGCACTAATGCAGCGGCTGCGTCGCCTGGTGTGGAAGGAATTCCTGGAGCTGCGGCAGAACCCGCGGCTGTTCGGGATCGTCATCGTGGCGCCGATCATTCAGCTCACGATGCTGGGATATGCCGCGACCACCGATGTGCGCGACGTACCCGTGATCGTGGCGGATGGCGATCGCTCGCCGGCCAGCCGCAATCTCATCGCCCGCTTCGACGCGTCGCGCAATTTCACGGTGATCGACACCGTGTCGACCGTCCGCGACGTCGATCCGTATCTGCAGCGCGGCGACGCGTGGATCGCCCTCGCCATCCCGCAGGGCTACGGCGCCGCCGTACACGATCGGGAGCCTGTCGCCCTGCAGGTCGTGGCCGATGGATCGGATTCGAACTCGACCACCGTCGCGCTCGGCTACGCGACCGCGCTGATCGGCGAGTATGCCGCCGCCATCGCGCAGGACGCAGCCTCGGCACAACCGGCCAGATCCGGCGGTATCGATCTTCGCATCCGCGTCTGGTTCAACTCTCAGCTGGAGAGCCGCTTCTTCATGATTCCTGGGGTGCTCGCGCTCCTGCTCCTGCTCGTGACCGCGAACCTGGCGGCCATGGCGATCGTGCGCGAGAAGGAGCTCGGGACGCTCGAGCAGCTGAACGTGACGCCGCTCCGACGCTGGGAGCTGATCGTCGGCAAGCTGCTGCCCTATGGCGTGATCGCGTTCGTCGACGTCCTGCTGGTCACGGCGGTGGCGGTGTTCTGGTTCGAAGTCCCGTTCCGCGGCAGTCTCACGCTCCTGCTTGCGACGAGCCTGCTGTATGTGATCTGCACCCTCGGTCTCGGTTTGTTCATTTCCACCGTGTCCGATACGCAGCAGCAGGCGATGATGACGGCGACGTTCTTCTTTCTCACGCCGATGATTTATCTCTCGGGATTCATCTTCCCAATCGAGAACATGCCGCGGATTATCCAGTACGCCACCTACCTGATTCCGCTGCGCTATTTCCTGGTGATCGTGCGAGGAATCTTCCTGAAGGGGATCGGACTCGACCTGCTGTGGCCCCAGGCAGCCGCGCTGGCCGCCTGGGGCATCGTCGTTCTGGCGCTTGCCGTCGCCAGGAGTCGCAAGAGGATGGCTTAGGCTGCCAGCTACTTGGTGGTCACCTTCGTTGCCGCCACGGACCCGTCGGTTTGCCGCAAGCCCTTGACGTTGACTTTCGTGCCGCTTTTCAGCGCCGAGCACGTTCCGTCGGCGAACGTGGTGGACGCGCTGGTCGTAACCGAGAAGCCGTTGACGCTGAACTGGATCGCCGGACAGGTGCCCTTCAGGCCGCCGAGCGCGCCCTCGATCTCGAATTCGCCGCCGGCCGCGTCATCGTCGATTTCAATCAACCGCGCGTCGAGCGAGCCATCGCTCTGTCGCACGCCAATGACGTGGAGCGACTGGCCGACCTTCAGTTCGTTCAGCGTCTGGAAATCGCCGCGGCGCTTCACCTGCGTGGACGACGATGTTCGCACGGTCGTCGTGTCCACCGTCAGCACCAGGCTGGGCGCGGCGCCGCTCATGGCCTTCAGGACACCGTGGATCGACGCCGAGTCGTCCTGCGGATTGTTGTCCGCATCGTCGCCGCCGTTGATGTGAATGCGGACCGCGTAGACGAAGTCGTCGCGCTGCTCACCCTTGACCTCTACGCGCGATCCTTCCTTCAAGTCAGCAAAGGTATCCGGCTTGTCGCCGTCGCCGAAGAAGGTCGTTGTGGCGTCGCCTTTCACGAGGCGGCTGCCGATCTTGAACGAGAAGGCCGAGGCGGTACCGGTCAGCGTGTCGATCACGCCGTTGACCTCCACCGGGATCGCGGTGTTGCTGTTCTGCAGCTCGACCAGCGTGGCTGTCAACTGATCGCCCGTCAGCGTGCCTTTCGCATGGATGCGCATGCCAATTTTCAGATCGGCGAACGTGCGCGACTGGCTGCCGTCCACAAAGCGTGTCGAGGCATCAGTCTTCACGGTCCGGCCGGCGGCCTTGAACGTCAGCGCGGGCTGTGTCGGCGGTAGTGATTCGACGCGGCCTTCGAGCTCCGCCTGTCCCGCGCCGCTGCGGACCTCACTTTCAAGGGAGGCCGTCGTGCCGGAGACAGCTACCACCACGTCCACGGTCTGTGAGGCGAGAACCGACGAAAGGGTGACGGTGGCGTTGGCGCCGCCCCCCGTGAGCTGGAGCTGCACCGTGCCCGCCGGAACGTTCACCAGCGAGAAGCGCCCGCCGGCGTCAACCGTAGAACTGATATTGGTGCCAAGCACCGTGACCGTCACACCGGTCAGCGCCGCCCCGTTCGACGCGGCGGTGAATGCGGATGCGGTCGCGCCCTGCACGGTGCCGATAATCATTGCGGAGCCGGCTGTCGCGCCCGGCGCCGGGTTTCCGGCCGTCGAGGGCGACGCGGGGGATTTGCCGCCGCACGCGCCCGTAAGCAATGCGGCCATCAACGTCAATCCCAAACACCTTTGCATGTGTCCTCCGGACCTGAATCAGAGCAACCCAAGTGCCCTCTACTCATCCACGCTTGCCGCGGCTAAAGCATGAGCTGAAAACAGGTTGTCGAGAATTACGTTTTCCGCCGATGCCAGGCGTGTCTTCGCTGCTTACGATGCCGTGGTCGAAATTACACAGTGGTGTCCTTTTGGTTAGACTGCGATCGTGCGGGTGCTTCTCGTCGAAGACGACCAGACGATCGCGGAGTTCGTCGAGAAGGGCTTGCGGGAAGCAGGCTTTGCGGTGGAAGTCGCGGCGGATGGGCGCGCGGGGCTTGAACAGGCGCTGACGGGCGGACATGACGCCGCCATCGTGGACGTCATGCTGCCGCACCTGGATGGCCTGTCGCTCATCGACGCGCTGCGGGCCAAGGGGGTACGGACGCCGGTTTTGATCCTGAGCGCTCGACGCAGCGTGGACGATCGCGTCCGCGGCCTGCAGGCGGGTGGCGACGACTACCTCACCAAGCCGTTCGACTTTGCCGAGCTCCTGGCGCGCGTGCAGGCGCTGATCCGGCGCGCGACCGGAACCCCCGAACCGACACGACTGGCGTTTGCCGATCTCTCCCTCGATCTGCTCACGCGCAAGGTGCAGCGCGGGTCCCGGGCCATCGACCTGCGCCCGCGCGAGTTTGCGCTGCTCGAGTACCTGATGCGCAACGCCGGGCGTGTCGTTTCGAAGACGTCGATCCTGTCCCACGTGTGGGGCTACAACTTCGATCCGAATACGAACGTCGTCGACGTGCTGGTCTCGCGCCTTCGCGATCGCATCGACAAACCGTTCCCGGCCAAGCTTTTGCACACTGTGCGAGGCGTCGGCTACGTGCTGCGGACGCCGTCATGACCTCGCCAGCAAATCCGACGAGAGCCACTATCCGGCGGACGCTGGGACTCCGCTTGTCGGTTTGGTACGCGGCCGTCTTCATCATCGGCATCGTGGCCCTGGCCGGGCTCACCTATACGTTGCTGGCGTCGTCGCTGGCACAGCGCGATCACGACATCATCTACGCCACGCTGCGCGAGTATGCGACCCGCTACGAGCTGGGCGGCCTGCCGGCCCTGCAGCGATCCGTCGAACTGGAGGAGCGCACGGGCGATCAGGAACGGCTCTACGTGCGCCTGCTCGGCCGTGGTGCCGAAGTCGTGCTCACGAGGTCGCCGCAGGGGTGGGGCGGCTTCGCGCAGGAAGATCTCGGTGATGCCCAATCAGGGAACGCGGATGACGCGCACGACGGGCGCGCGGTGCTCGAAGTCGCCTCGGCGCGTCTGTACGACGGGACGATCCTCCAGGTCGGCAAGACCAATGAGATTCGACTGGCGCTGCTACGCAAGTTCCAGTGGATCGTCGGCCTCGTGTCGATCGTCGCGCTGATCGTGGGCGTCACTGGAGGGCTCATCCTCACGCGCTCGACCCTGCAGCCAATCTACGATTTGATCCATGTCGTCCAGGGCATCATCCGCACGGGGAGAACAGATACTCGCGTGCCCGATCGCTCGGCACGCGGTGACGCCGTGGACGAATTGAGCGCGCTGTTCAACACCATGCTCGATCGCATCAACCGGCTGATCGGCGCAATGGGTGAGTCGCTCGACAACGTCTCGCACGACTTGCGGACGCCGATTGCCCGTCTGCGGGGCCGGGCCGAGAGCGCCCTGCAGCACGGCACGCCGGACGAACAGAAGGAGGCGCTCGAGAGCTGCCTCGAGGAATCCGAGCGCATCCTTGCGATGCTCGATACGTTGATGGACATTTCCGAGGCGGAGACGGGTGTCGTGCAGCTTCAGCGGGAGCCGGTCGGGCTGCGGGCGCTGCTCGAGGAAGTTGTCGAGCTCTATGAGGACGTGGCCGACGTCAAACGCATCGTCGTGACGCTCGAGCCCGGCGAGGAGGTGATTGTCAGCGGCGCGCGCGATCGTCTCCGGCAGGTGTTCGCCAATCTACTGGACAACGCGATCAAGTACACGCCCGAGAGGGGAAGTGTCACCTTGAACACCAGCGCCGACGACCGCACGGCGGTGGTGACCGTCGCCGATACCGGCGTGGGGATTGGCGCGGAGCACCTGCCGCGCATCTGGGAACGCCTCTACCGCGCCGACGCCAGCCGGTCCTCGCGCGGCCTCGGCCTCGGGCTCAGCCTGGTCAAGGCCTACGTCCAGGCCCACGGCGGCACCGTCGAAGCCGTGAGCGAACCCGGCCGGGGCTCACTCTTTACGGTGCGCCTGCCGATCCTTACACCCATGTAATGTTCGCGAAAGCTGTCCGCAAGGTTGGACATCGTCTAATCGATAGAGGTGAGTTTCAACCATGCATAACGGAGCTTTCAGAAATACAGCCGTTGCCGCGATTGCCGGCGCGGTCGTGACGATGGCGGCGTGGAAGGCGCCGTTGGCCAGTACATACCTGACCGCGGCAGCTCCCACGACGGCCGAGAGGCCGGCGCCAGTGCCGGCGGCAGTGGCGGGTGCATCTTACGCACCCGTAGTCGATAAGGTCATGCCCGCGGTCGTCACGTTGCGTGTCGAGAAGCGCGCATCGATGGTGCCGACCGGGCAGCAGTTTCCGCAGCAGATCCCAGACGAGCTGCGGCGCTTCTTCGGTGACCAGATCCCGCAGATGCGGGGTCAGCGCGGGCCTCGCGTCGAGCGCGGCCTCGGCTCGGGCGTCATCGTCAGCCAGGATGGCTACATCCTGACCAACAATCACGTTGTTGACGGGGTCACGGGCGTGAAGGTCGAGCTGCCGGACAGCCGCACGTTTACCGCCAAAGTGGTCGGCACCGATCCGGCCACCGACCTCGCCGTCGTGAAGATTGACGCGAAAACGCTGCCGACGCTCGAATTCGGCGACTCGGACGCGGTGAAAGTTGGCGACGTCGTGCTTGCCGTGGGCAACCCGCTCGGCGTCGGCGAGACAGTGACGTCGGGCATCATCAGCGCCAAGGGGCGGCAGACGCCTGACGGTGGCGAAGGCTATCAGGACTTCCTGCAGACCGATGCCGCGATCAACCACGGCAACTCGGGTGGCGCCCTGGTGAACGTGGGTGGTCAACTGGTGGGCATCAACTCGCAGATCCTGACACCGACCGACGGCAACATCGGGCTCGGCTTCGCGATTCCGTCGAACATGGCGAAGCACGTGATGGACCAGCTGATCGCGACCGGAACCGTCCGCCGCGCCAGGCTCGGCATCACGGTGCAGCGCATCACGCCGGATCTCGCGACCTCGCTCGGGCTGTCGTCCGTGAAGGGGGCGCTCGTGAGCGGCGTTGACGAGGGCTCGCCGGCGGCGAAGGCCGGGCTGCGGCAGGGTGACGTAATCACCGCCTATAACGGCAAGGCGGTGTCCGACAACAACCAGTTGCGCAATTCCGTGGCGAGCACCGCGCCGGGCTCGCGAGTGGATCTGGAGGTCCTGCGCAATGGCAAGACCGAGAAGCTGCAGGCGACCGTGGGCGAGCTGCAGGCACAGAAAGTTCGCGCGACGGATCGGCCCGAAGGGCGCGGCGAAGGCGGCGGCCGCTTCGGCATGACCGTCGAGTCGGACGACAACGGCGTCGTCATCACCGACCTGGATCCCAACGGCATCGCCGCCGAAAGCCAGCTGCAGGTGGGCGATGTGATCCAGAAGGTGGACGGGCGCAGCGTGAAGTCGGGGGCGGAGCTGAAGTCCGCGCTCGACCGCAAGGATGGCAAGCCGTCAGTGCTGCTCGTCAACCGCAAGGGAACGACTATTTTTCTGACCTTGCGGGCAGACTAGCGCTCCCAGCTTCCCGCCTCCGTCCATGAGGTCCGCGGTCTTCGACCGCGGGCCTTTTTCATTTTGGGTTGACGGAACCCTTCAGGCATAAGTAACGTAGGCATAAGTAATCTATGCCTGAGACGAACGGTGTGCCGCCTGGCACCCTTGTCATGCTCGTTCTGCGCGTGCTCCAGTCGGGGTCGCTTCACGGCTACGCCATCGCGCAGCGGATTCATACCATCACGAACGATGTTCTCCAGGTCGAAGAAGGCTCGCTCTACCCGGCGCTGCAGCGGATTCTGCTGAAAGGCTGGGCCAAGGCGGAGTGGGGAATCTCCGAAACGAATCGTCGTGTGCGCTTCTATCGGCTCACGCCGGCGGGGAAGGCGCAGCTGGCATCCGAGATGGACGACTACGAACGGATCAACGCCGCCATCCGTGCGGTGCTGCGGACCGCGTAACGGAGGGTTTCATGGGAGAGCTGTGGCGGCGCATCTGGTATTTCCTCAATCGCTCGCGCTTCGAGCGTGAGCTGCGCGACGAGATGGCGGCGCATCGCGCCATGATGCCGGCGTCGGGGGCGCGCTTCGGCAACGAGTTGCGCCTGCGCGAAGAGTCGAGCGACGTGTGGGGATGGGCATGGTTCGACCGCCTCCGCCAGGACGTCCGCTTCGCGGTGCGCCTGCTCGTTCGCGCGCCGCTGTTCACGCTGACGGCGGTCGCCGTGCTGTCGCTGGGCGTCGGCATCAATCTGGCCGCCTTCCAGGTCTTCGACGCCGTCGCGCTGTCGTGGCTGCCGGTGCCGTCCCCCGATCAGCTGGTCAAGGTCGAGCACCGCAGTCCCGGGAGCCATACCACGTCGTTCTCCTACCCGGCCTTCGCGTTCTATCGCGACAAGGCGTCTGCATTCTCGAGTGCGTTCGCGCTGGCCTACGGGAGCGTCACGATCGGCGACGACGAAACCCATCACGTGCGCGGCGAGTTCGTCAGCGCCAACTACTTCATCGATCTCGGAGCCCGGCCGCTGGCCGGCCGCCTGCTCGCCGACGCGGACGAGCGTCCCGACGCGGCCCCCGTCGTCGTACTGGCCGAGCGTGTCTGGCGAGCGCGCTTTGGCGGCGATCCGGCGCTGGTCGGTAACACCCTGCGCGTCAACGGGCATCCGTTCACCGTAGCCGGGATCGTTCCCGCAACATTTGTCGGCATCCGGGACGACAGCACTGCGGTGTGGATGCCCGCGATGCAGCATCGCGTCGCGTTCGAAGGCAGCGACAAGCTGAACGACTGGAGTGACGGCGGGGCGGTGCGGTTTTACGCGCGGCTCAAGAACGGCCTCTCGATCGAAGCCGCCGAAGCAGCGCTGGCGCCGCTGCCGGCGGCGCTGCGTGCGGTTCAACCGGCGTCGGTCGCGGAGGGCGAGTGGCTGGACCTCATGCCCGCGGGGCGCTATATGCCACTGGAGGCCTCGAATGTGGCCGGGCTCGCGCTGGTCGGAGCCTTGATCACGCTGGTCCTGGTGACCGCCTGTATGAACCTGGGCCTGCTCGTACTGTCGCGGGCGCTCGGACGCGATCGCGAATTCTCCATTCGCCTGTCTGTTGGCGCAACCCGCGGCCGGCTCGTGCGCCAGCTGCTGACGGAACATCTGGTGCTCGGTCTCGTCGGAGCAGCTGCCGGCTGCGTCGTCGCGGCGTGGGCCACACGGTTGTTCGCCGTCGCCACCGAAATGCCTGCGGGGATCGCTCCGCATTTCAATGGGCGCAGCGTCATCGCCGCCGCGGCACTGGCCGTGATCACATCGCTGCTGTTCGGATTCACCCCCGCCCTGCAAACGGCTCGCCCTTCCGCCTCGCGGCACCTGCGGCTTCGCAGTGTGCTCATCGGTGCTCAGGTCGCTGCCGCGAGTGTGTTGTTGATCGTGTCGGGCCTGCTCGTTCGCGGAGTCACACGGGCAGTCAACGTGCCACTGGGCTTCGACTACCGACAGACGGTCTCTGTGGACCCCGATCTGTTCGCGCACGGCGTCAAGGCCGGCGAAGCGCAGGCGTTCTGGAGCGTGATGGACGAACGCGCCCGGCAGCTGCCCGGCGTGGCGAACGCCGCCGTCGTGACGCTGCCGCCGTTCGGCAATCGTGTCACCATCAACCGCGACAACACGGTGATCTATCGCGTGACGCCGTCGTACTTCGACACGCTGCGCATTCCGCTGCGCCGCGGCCGGATCTTCTCGGCCGACGAGCGGCGGGTCAGGCTGGTGAGCGAATCGCTGGCGCGGCGCAAGTGGCCAGGACAGGATCCGCTCGGCCAGGCCTACGGCGACGCCATCGTCGTCGGCATCGTCGGCGACGCGCGAACAGTCCGCATCGGCGACGGTTCGGCGACCGAGGCATACGAACCGATTGAACCCGCCGACCTGCCGATGTCGGTCATGGTGGTTCGAGCGACGGGCGCTCCGAGCGCGGTGGCCGGTCAGCTCATGGATCTCGCGCGGAGCTTGAACACGGCGCTGTCCCCCTCGACGCAGCTGCTGGCGGAAGCGCTCGACAGCCGGGTGAATGACACGCGACAGATCGCGCTCGTGGCCGCGGTGCTCGGCCTCTGCGCCCTGGCGCTGGCTGTCGTCGGGTTGGCCGGCATGGTCGCGTTCAGTGTGTCGCAGCGCCTGCGCGAGATCGGCGTTCGCGTCGCCCTCGGCGCTCGTCCCTCACACGTGCTGCGCGCGATCGGCCGCCAGTTTGCCTGGCCCGTCGCCGGGGGAGCGATTGCGGGCAGCGCGCTCGCGGCGCTGGTGGGCACCGTCCTGTCGCGCGAGCTATATGGGGTCGGCCAGCTCGATCCGATCGCCCATGGTGGCGCGCTGCTCTTGTTCGCCGTCGTGGCCGGTTTCGCGGCGGTGCCGTCAGTGCGCCGCGCGCTCCGCGTCGATCCGGCGCAGACCTTGAGGCACGAGTAGAGCCCGGCTCTGGCGCGCCCTACTCATAGCGCAGAGCGATCAGCGGATCGACCTTGCTGGCGCGTCTCGCGGGCAGCCAGACTGCCAGGAACGCGACGAGCGCCAGCACAAGAGGCACGCCGCTGAAAACCAGCGGGTCCTTCGCGGTCACGCCGAACAGGAACGACGTGATCAGCCGGGCCAGCCCGAACGCCGCTGCGAGGCCGATCACGACGCCCACCAGCGACAGCGCCATGCCCTGGAAGACGACCATGCGGCGCACCTGCGCCGCGGGCGCGCCGAGGGCGAGCCGGATGCCGATTTCCTGCGTTCGCTGTTCGACCGAGTAGGCCATCAGCCCGTAGATTCCGATCGCCGCCAGCAACAGCGCGCACCCGCCGAACACCGACATGACCCACATGTTGAAGCGCTGCCGTGACACCGAGGTGGACACGATCGCGTCCATCGACTCCACATCAGTGACCGGCAGGCCCGTCGTCTGGCGCAACGTATCCTGAATCTGAGTGCTCAGCGACTGTGGCGGCACCTGCGTGCGCACGATCCACGAGATCGGCGTCAGGCTTACGTTCAGCGCGTTGGCGGCGTCTGGGACCTGCGACTGCGGGATGAACATCTGCGGCTGCGGATCGCTGTCGAGGCCATTGCTCTTGATGTCGGCGACGACGCCGACGATCTGACGATCCGTTTCGGCCGCGAATTCGCGCATGACGCCCTGCCCGATCAGCAGCTTGTCCGCGAGCGGATCGGCGTTCGGCCAGTACTGTTTGGCCATGGCTTCGTTAATGACGACGACCTTCGTCGAGGCGCCGGTGTCTCGCTCGTTGAACGTCCTGCCGCGTTTCACGGGAATCTTGAATACCTCGAAATAACCCGGCGAGACCGTCATCCATCCTCCGCCGCCGTGGTATGGCCCCTGGCTGTCGGCCGCCAGCGGGCGTCCGACGATGCGGAAGGGGAGACCGTAGCCACCTTGGAGCGGCACGCAGCACGTCGCGCTGGCCTCGACCACCCCCGGAATCGACTTGAGTCTGTCGACGCCGTTGCGGACGATCTGCTCGACCGCTTCCGCTTTTTCGAATTGCGCGCCTTTGAGCGACATCTTCAGCGTCAGCACGTTGTGCGTGTCAAATCCGGGATCGACACGGCCGAGTGCCATCGCCGTTCGGATCAGCAACGCCGATCCGATGAGCAGCACCAGCGCCAGCGCCACTTCGACGACGACGAGAATCGAGCGCATCTTGTTCTGGCGGAATCCGGTTCCTGAACGTCCGCTGCTCTCCTTGAGTGTCGTCGTCAAATCCGTTTTCGAACTCTGCAGTGCGGGAATGAGGCCGAAAATGATGCCGGTCGCCAGCGACACGCCAATCGTGAAGAGGACGACGCGCCAATCCAAGCCGACGTTGGCCCCGTCGGCGCCGACGCGGGGCAGCCCCGCCGTGTTGATCGAGAGGAGCGCACGGATGCCCAGCCAGCCCAGAAACAATCCGCACAGCCCGCCGGCCAGCGAGAGGACGACACTTTCGGTGAGCAACTGGCGGATGATGCGTCCGCGGGAGCCGCCAATAGCAGCGCGGATCGCGATCTCGCGACGCCGGCCGGTCGCGCGCACCAGCAGCAGATTGGCGACGTTGGCGCAGGCGATGAGCAGCACGAACGCGACCGCCCCGAGATAGATGAACAGCGAGTTCTTCACATCGCCGCGGACGATGGCGTCGCGAATCGTCAGGACGCCGAATCCCGCTTGCGGACCGATGGCTTTCGGGAACTTGGCGCGATAGTCGTTGGCTGAGGCCTGGAGCCGCGCGTAGGCCTGCTGCACGGTGACGCCGGGCTTGAGCCGTGCCATGGCCTGGAAGTAATGCCCCTGGTCGGCGGTATTCGGATCGAACTGGAACAACGTCCACACCTGAGGCGGCGCGCCGTAGTCGCGGAAGTCGAACGTGTTCAGCACGCCTACGATCGTGTACGGCTCGTTGCCCAGGGAAAGGCTCTTGCCGACGATGTTGGGATCGGCGTTGAACCGCGTCTCCCAGAGGTTCCGGCTGAGAACGGCCACCT
>Ga0070670_100004083_pt1 | contig 12192 bp, 8 predicted proteins | sample KBSS63metaG_FD_64665 | JGI IMG/M metagenome (GOLD analysis project Ga0070670, IMG submission 64665) | Switchgrass rhizosphere microbial communities from Kellogg Biological Station, Michigan, USA - KBS S6-3 metaG | ecosystem: Host-associated > Plants > Roots > Rhizosphere > Soil ... | reverse complement strand
GAAATTCCCATTACGCATACCTACGCCGACATCGTCCGGATGACCCCCGGCATGCGCGTCTCGACGACCCCGAATATCGGCGTACTTGGCAATGCTGCGCTGACGTCGTTCAGCGCCTACGGCCAGTCCGGTCAGGATCAGGTGATGATCGACGGCGTCGAATCACCGAGCAACACTTTTCCGGATTTTTCATCGACGCAGGAAATCGACGTCAAGACATTCGGTAATTCTGCAGACGTGGCCTCGCCTGGCGTCGTCTTCAATATCGTGATGAAGTCCGGCGGCAACGACTTCCACGGCCGCGAGTCGGAGCAATTCATGAACCACTCGCTGCAAAACAACAATCTCGACGACCAGCTGCGGGCGCAGGGGCTCGGCACCGGCGACGCGATTCGCTATTACAACGATATCAACGGGGAACTCGGCGGCCGGATCATTCGCGACAAGTTGTGGTTCTTCGGCGCGATCCGCGATCGTCGGAACAAGCGCTCAGTGTCCGGCTTCGCGCTGAACGCCGGGTCCGACGGTCAACTCGGCACCGGTGATGAACCGCCATTCCTGCCCGTGGCCTCGACCACCAATTCCACCATCAAGCTGTCGTATCAGCCCAGCAAGGCCTACCAGGTCGTCGGTTTCTACACCTACGAGGACACCGTCGACGAGGGCGTCCTCGGGAGCAAAGGAGCGGCGCGGTTCGTCCCGTACGAGGCGAGCAGTACCCTCTACTACAATCCGCGCAACTGGAAAGTCGAGTTCCGGGCGACGCCGAGCAGCCACGTCATCTACAACGCCCAGTTCGGCCGTTCCGTCTATCTGGCCGACTATCGGGACAAGCCGGGATTCGAAACCGTGACGGCGCGCTGGGATCGTGAAACGACCTTTTTCACGGGCGGCAGCATCACGCAGAACGGCAATTACGCGGAAACCAATCGTCCGCGCAATCGATGGCAGTCAACCGGCAGCGCGTCGTTCTTGCCCGAGTCGTTTCTGGGCGGACGGCATCTGTTCAAAGTCGGCTATCGTGTCTGGCTGCAGGATACCGAAACCCGCGAGCCCAATCACGCCGCCGGCAACTACCAGCTCACCTACGACGTCGTCAACGGCGTTCATCATCAGCCGGTGGAAATTCAGCTGTTCAACTTCCCGGTCACGCCCGTGAACAAGATGAACACGTACTCGCTGTACGTGACGGACAGCTGGCAAGTTGGCAAGCGGCTGACATTCAACCTCGGCACCCGCTGGGATCGCGCGCATGCGTTTCTTCCCGAGCAGACGAAGGAGCAGGGTCAGTTCGGCGGAGGCGGCACCTTCGCTGCGCTCGACGTCAACACCTGGAACCGGTGGGCACCACGCGCCGCGTTCGCGCTCGACGTCACCGGTAACGGCAAGACCGTCGTCAAAGGCACCTACGGCTGGTACAACCACGATCTGCCAGAAGCGTTCGCCGAGATTTACAACCCGAACAATGCTGTTGTCACCACTTACCGCTGGCACGATGTGAATGGCAACAGCGACTATGACGCCGGTGAAGCGAACCTTGATACGAACGGGCCGGACTTCATCAGCATCACCGGCGCCGCCAATAACATCATCAATAAGGACCTGCGGCAGCCGCACACGCACGAGATCACCAGCTCGTTCGAGCGCGAGCTGATGCCGAACATGTCGGCCCGCGTGCTCTATGTCTACCGGCACGCCGTCGACGATTATCAGGATGTCAACATCCTGCGGCCCTACAGCGTGTTCGCCAACCAGATCGTGCGCGTCGATCCGGGACCGGACGGCGTGACCGGCAATGCCGACGATAAGGGCAACGTGACGGTATACGACTATCCCACCGCGTATCGTGGCAGCGCGTTCGTCGGCAACAAGCGGGCGAATCGGCCAGGCGATCGCGAGGATCACTACCAGACGGTCGAAGTCACCTTGAACAAGCGGTCCGCGGCACGTTGGAGTGTGCTCACCTCGGTACTCGCCACCAAGAATCATCGCTGGCTCACTGGCATTCCTCAGAGCCCGAACGACGACTACTTTCCGATCGACACGACGTGGGCGTGGGGATACAAGGCGAGCGGCAGCTACCGCCTGCCCTACGACGTCCAGTTCGGCGCGCTGCTCGATTTGCAGAACGGCGCCTACGGACAGCGGACCTACGCGTTTCGCAGCATCCCGCAGTCGAGCACGGTGACCCTGCGCCTCGAGCCCTACGGTACTCAGCAGGGTCCGCTGCGGTCGCTGGTCAATTTCCGGTTGTCGAAGATCTTCAAGTTCGGCACCAAGAACATCCAAGTCGACGCTGATGCGTTGAATGCCTTCAACTCGAACACGGCGTGGATCAAGACCTACGTGTCCGGCCCGAACTACGGGTACGTGACGCAAATCGTGTCGCCGCGGGTTCTCCGTCTCGGCGTGGCCTACGAGTTCTGACCAAGTTGCGCAAGGAGAATTGACCATGACACGTTCTCGACATTCGGCTCGACCGGTCGCGGTGGCCGCCATCTTCACAGCGGCACTGGCGCTGACGTTCACCACCATCACCGGGCAGGGCCGCGGCGGCGGTCAGGGCGGACGAGGTGCGGCGGCCCCGGTGCGGCTGGACACTGCCAAGGACATGGACATGAAGATCACCGACCCGTTCACGCTCACGAGCGTCGGCGATCTGATCGTCATGCGGCCGGTGTCCCAGCTCAATGATCCGGCATTTCAGAGCGCGCTCAAGATTGTGAAGGATGCGGATTTCGCCGTCGGCAACTTCGAAACCAATGCCGCCGACCAGTTGAATTACACGGGTCCGATGCGCGGATTCGTCGCGTCCAAGGACACGCCGGCCGACGTGAAGGCGATGGGCTTCGATCTGGTGAATCGCGCCAACAATCACGCCATCGAAGGCACTGAGATGGGCATGCTTGCGACCAACACCCTGCTCGAGCAAGCCGGGCTCGTCTACGTCGGATCGGGCAAGAACCTCGAGGATGCGCGCGCCGCTCGCTTCGTCGACACCCCGAAAGGACGAGTCGGCATGATGGGGATGACGACGCTCGGGTTCAATCCACCCTCGAACGCCGGCGCCTCGTACCGAGTGGGAAACTATTTCGGCAAGCCGGGTGTGAATGGCGTCAACCTGACGCGGTATGAGGTCGTTTCGGCGGATCAGATCGCCGCGCTCAGAAAAGTGCGCGATGCGGTTTACGAACACCGCACCGAATACGTCAATGCCGTAGATCCGATTCCGGCCAACGAGCCGGCCGATCGGCTGGACCTGTTCGGACAGCGCTTCAAGATCGGCCCGCGGCCCGGCGCGTATGCCTATGAGATGAACCAGCAGGATCTCCGGGACATTCTGCGAAGCGTGCGCAACGGCAAGCAGTACGCCGACTTCATGATCGCCACGATTCACACCCATGATCTCGATGCGTCGCTCGTCAAACCGCACATGGGCGAACAGCCGCCGGATTTTGTGGTCGATCTCGCGCACCAGGCGATCGACAACGGCGCCGACGTGTGGGTGGGCCATGGCATCCACCTGCTGCGCCCGATCGAAATCTACAAGGGCAAACCGATCTTCTATGGGCTGGGCGAGTTTTTCCGCATGATGGACTGGACGACCTATCCCGAGGCGCCTGGCGGCGACATGACGGATGCCGAACTCGCCAACCGCAACTGGGGCATTCTCGTCAACGATCCGATCATGTACGACGGCCTGATGACGCAGACTCGCTACGACAAAGGCCGCCTTCAGGAGATCCGCCTCTATCCCATCGTCGGCGGCGCGGAAGGTCCGATTTCGCGGCGCGGCATTCCTCGCCTGGCGTCCGGCGAGGACGCGAAGCGAATTCTCACGAAGCTGCAAACGCTCTCGAAGCCGTTTGGGACGACGATTGCCGTCGAGGGCAACGTCGGGATCATTCGTGTCGGTGCCGGCGCGCCGTCCACCGGAGGCGCAAACCGATAAGTGGGGGAGCAATTGTGAAGACGCGTTATCTGCTGACAGCGGGGATCATCGCACTCGGATTGGTTCGACCCTCGTCGATTGGTATCGCTCAGGGCGCCGGCTACGCGGCACCTACGGCCGCGCCAACCGGCCAGCCCCAGACCGTCAAGACCAATCAGGGGCTGATCAGAGGAGCCGTTGCCGACGGCGTCGGCTGGTTCCTGGGCATTCCTTATGCGCCGCCGCCGGTCGGCTCGCTCCGCTGGCAGCCGCCCGGCGCGGCTCCGATCTGGAGTGATGTACGCGACGGCACGAGGGCGGGCGCCGTGTGCGCCGAAGCGGAGGACTGCCTTTATCTCAACGTGCTGCGTCCGGCCGCTGCCACAGCCGGACAGAACCTGCCGGTCATGGTGTGGATCCATGGAGGAGCGTTTGTCGCCGGAACGTCGATGGGCGGCTACGGCGGCGACACCGATGGTCACGAGTTTGCCAAGAAGGGTGTGATCGCCGTCTCGGTGAATTACCGCCTCGGCCGGGCTGGTTGGTTCGCGCATCCTGCGCTCTCCAGGGAGGGTCACGTTCATTCCAATTATGGTGCGATGGATCAGATCGCAGCATTGAAGTGGGTGAAGGCCAATATCGCGCAATTCGGCGGCGATCCCAACAACGTGACCATCTTTGGCGAAAGCGCCGGCGGCGTCGGCGTCCTTTATTTGATGATTTCTCCTCAGGCACAGGGGCTCTTCAACAAAGTCATCGCCGAGTCGAGCTTCGCTCGCAGCGCGCCGGTTCCATTGGCGCAGGCCGAGGCCGAAGGCATGAAACTCGCCGAAGCGGCGGGCATTGCCGGCGACGATGGTGCCGCAGCGGCCGCCCTTCGCCGGCTGCCGCTCTCAGCGATGGCGATTCCTGCCCGCGGCGGGGGGCGGCGTCCTTATCCGATCCTCGACGGCACGGTCATCCCGAGTACGGTGATGGCAGGCTTCGAGGCGAATCGTGAGGCCAAGGTCCCCTTGATCATCGGTGGAAACTCCAATGAGGCCAGCCTGACACGCCCGACGCCAGCCATGTTCGACACCATGCCTGCCGAGAATCGCGACATCATTCTGAAAGTCTTTGATCCGCACGCTACCGGCAACCGGGCCCAGGTGATCAACGATTTCGTCACTGTGCAAGGTGTGATCGAGCCGGACCGGGCGATCGTTCGACTCCACACCAGGCACGGCGCGCCGGCCTGGACCTATTACTTCTCGTACGTGCCGGTTGCGCACAGAGCGACCCGGCCGTTTGGCGCCGCCCATACCGAAGAACTTCCATTCGTGTTCATCTCGCCCCAATCGGCATTGGCGCCAGAGGATCTTCCGGTCGCGAACGCCATGAATGCCTACTGGGCTTCGTTCGCGAAGTCGAGTGATCCGGGGAGTGCCGGCGGTGTTCGCTGGCCAGCATGGACCGACGACGAGGAAGGGCAGATCGAATTCGCCGCCGGCGGTCCGAAGGTCCGGGAGCATTGGCTCAAGGCCTGGCGCGACACCGCCGAACGTCTGAGTGCGAAGTAATCGCCGCCATGACGCGAACTGCCGCGCGGCGCGACGCACCATCGACGACGGCCGCCGGTCCATCGATCATCAAAATCGCGCTCACGGCGTCGGCCGGGTCCGCGATCGAATGGTACGACTTCTTCATCTATGGAACCGCCGCCGCGCTGGTGTTTCCAAAGCTGTTCTTTGCCGCCGATCTCCCGCCGTTCATCGCGCAGATCGCGGCTTTCAGCACCTTTGCCGTCGGATTTCTGGCGCGCCCGGTCGGTGGCGTGCTCTTCGGTCATATCGGCGATATCGCCGGACGGAAGCGCGCGTTGTCCATCGCCATGTTGATGATGGGGACGGCGTCCACCTGCATCGGGCTGCTGCCAAGCTACGCGGTCAGCGGCGCGCTCGCGCCGCTGCTGCTCGTCGCGTTGCGCTTCATTCAAGGGCTCGCCATCGGAGGACAATGGGGTGGTGCCGCCTTGATGGCGATCGAAAGCGCGCCGCGCGGCCGGCAAGGGTTCTACGGCAGTTTCGCCCAGATCGGCGTGCCGCTTGGCGTGGTGCTGGCCAATGTCGTCTTCCTGGCGGTCAGCGCGCTCGTCTCGCCCGACGATTTTCAGGCGTGGGGATGGCGCATTCCTTTCCTGTTCAGTATCGTGCTGGTGGCGATCGGCATCTTCGTTCAGTTCTATCTCGAAGAACCCGAGGAATTCGAACGCGCCGTTCCCAGAAGTGGCGGCGCGCAGAATCGCTCCGAGTCGTGGCCGGTCGTCAAGGTCCTCAAAGGCCACTCAACTGACGTCCTGCTGGCCGGCGGAGCCTTCCTCGCGAACAATACCTGTTTCTACATTGCGATCACCTACGCAGTGGCGTACGGCGCGTCGACGTTGAAGATTCCCCAACAGACCATGCTGGCGGCGGTGATGATCGGCAGCGTGGCCATGGTGCCGACGTTGATTGCATCCGGCGGCATCTCTGACCGCCTGGGACGTCGAGGCATTTTCATGGCCGGTGCGTCGCTGGCGGGCTTATGGTCGTTCGCCATCTTCCCGTTGATTGAAAGCCGTTCACCGCTCGCCATCACCGTGGCGATTGGTGTCGAGCTGGTGCTGCTCAGTCTGATGTACGGCCCGCAGGCCGCGCTCTTTGCGGAGCTGTTCCCGGTTGAAGTGCGCTACTCGGGCGCCTCGCTTGGGTATCAAGTCGGATCGGTCTTCGGCGGAGGCTTTGCTCCGATCATTGCGACGGCATTGTTCGAGCGATTTCATTCGAGTTCTACCATCGCCGTCTATCTTTTCGTGATGTGCGCACTCTCGCTGCTGAGCACCATCTTTCTCAGCCTGAGGGCCGCCAGGACGACGGCTGCCGGCCTGGCCAGGACGGCCGCGCCGGCACCCGGAAGGAACTGACATGCGCGTTTCGATCCTCTGTGCCTGCATGACTGTAGTGGCCTGGACGGTGACCGCGGAAGCTGCGCCCGCTCCACAGATCCTGGTCCTGTCCAATCGCGCCGATCTGATTTCTGGCGGCGATGCACTGGTGGAAATCAAATGGCCGGCTGGCACCAATCTGACCCGGGCCACGGTCTCATTGAATGATGTGCGTGTCGATTCAGCGTTCGCCCGGCGCGCCAGCGGCCGCTACATCGGTCTGGTCAGAGGGTTCAAAAACGGTGAGAACGTGCTCACCGCCGGTGTGACGGGTGCGGCGGCGCGGCTCACCATCACGAATCACCCGATTGGCGGACCGATCTTTTCGGGCGCGCAACTGCAGCCATGGATCTGTGCGACCCCGGAGGCCAGGACGGTGACCGTGGCGGGAAATCCGGGCAGCGCGCCAGCGACGGCTACCGCCACCACCAGGGTCAGCGGCCTCGCCAGCGATCCCGACGACCGCTGCAACGCGGCGCCGGTCTACGCCTACTATTACCGGAAGTCCAGCGCATCAGCGACCTGCACGCTCGGTACCGCCGGCGACGCGGCGTGTTACACACCGTACGATCCCGCGGCGCGGCCGGCGGATGACAAGATTGCCAACTTCACCAACGATCGCGGCGACACGGTGAAGGACCTGATTCGTGTCGAGCGGGCGGCCATCAACCGCACGATCTACGCGCTGGTGACCCTGTTCGATCCGCGCGATGCCAACACGCCGTGGGTGCCGCCCAGGGGTTGGAATGGCAAGCTGGTCTGGCAGTTCGGGGCCAGCGCGTTGGAGAGCCGTTTCCAGACCGCTCCGGCGCGCAGTCTGTTCGATTCCGCCGGCGGGATCGGCTTGCGGCGCGGCTTCATGGTTGCGACCTCGTCGTTCACCGACCATGGCACGAACTCCAACGATGTGCTCGGCGCCGAAACGATGATGATGATTAAGGAGCACATCATCGAAACCTACGGTGAGATCCGCTACACGATCGGCGACGGCTGCTCGGGCGGCTCGATCAAGCAGCTGTCGATCGCCTCCGCCTATCCGGGTCTCATCGACGGCCTCCAGCCGCAATGCACCTACGCCGATGCGTACACGCCATTCATCGAGGTGCCTGACTGCGGAGACCTGCAAGCCAACTATTACGCGCACAATCCCAACGGCCAGGCGCTGACGCCGGCCCAGCGGTCGGCGATCAATGGCCACGACAATACCGGTTTTTGCGCGGTCTGGATCACGTCCTTCCTGCCGGCGCTCGATCCGGCACGGGCGCAGAATTGCGCGTTTCCGGCGAACTACCCGCTGGTCTTCAGCAAGGACAATCCGGCGGGTATCCGCTGTTCTATTCTCGATCACGCCGTCAGCGCGCTCGGCCGGATCATCGATCGCGACGGCATCGCCCGCGTCAACGGCATCGTCGACAACGTCGGCGTCCAGTACGGCCTGAAGGCGTTGACTGGCGGTGTGATTTCCGCGGAAGAATTCGTGCGCGTGAATGAAGGCGTGGGCGGCTACGACGGCGATCTGGTGTGGCATCCCGAGCGGTCAGCCGCGCGTCCCGACGGCCTGGCCATTCACTATCGCGCCGGCTTCGTCAGCGACGGACGGCAGCTTGCCAAAGTGCCAATCATCGACTTGCGCGGCAATCAAAATCCCAATGGCGACATCCACGGCAACTGGCGTCCGTACTCGGTTCGCGACCGTCTCGATCGTGACGCCGGCGGCCACGCCAACCAGGTGATCTGGAAGTTCAATTCCGCGACCGGGGCGACGCCGCCCGGCGCGGCGCTGCTGCGCAAGGCGTTTGCCACCATGGACGCCTGGCTGGCGGCGATCGAAGCCGATCACAGCGCCAATCCGGTCGAAGTGAAGGTGCGCAACAATCGGCCCGCCGCAGCCGTCGACTTCTGTCTGGCCACAATCGGCGCCAACGAATCGGATCTCGCTGCCACGTTTGGCATCGAGGACGCCGGGTGCCCGGTGAAGCAGCAAGCGTCGCCGCGTCAGGTTGCTGGCGGTCCGCGCGCCGAAAACATCTACAAATGCCAATTGAAGCCGCTGGCCTTCACCACCGCTGAATACGGCGGCGTACGGTTCAGCGATGACCAGCAGGCACGTTTGCGAGCAGTGTTTCGGGACGGCGTGTGCGACTGGAATGCGCCAGGAGTCGGCCAGGGCCCGGTGAGCCCGTGGACGACGTTCGCCGGCGGCCCTGGTGGCAAGCCGCTCGGTCCGCCACCGATGTCGATACCGGCTCCGTAAATCGGAGAGCCACACATCATGAATGTCACGCTCCTGCCGGCATGTGCCATGTAGCCAGAATGCCTACGCACGTCTCGACAGACTGTGACTTGCCGGTCTCATTCGGGATGCATCACGATGCAGCCCGAGTCGGCGTTCGTCAGCAGCGGTAACTCGAGGCACTTCATTGGCGTATTCCGCATGATGAACCTCCCACTGACCGTGCCTTCGCTCGTCCGGCTATCCGCCGCCACTCACCTCGGCGGTACGCTGTAGCGCCATGAAGCCGTCAGGGTTGCAGGACCGCGTCGTGATTGTGACCGGAGGCCTTTCCGGCATCGGCAGGGCCGTCGCGCTCGGTTTTGCCGAAGAGCGGGCCCGTGTGGCCTGCTGGGACGTCATCGACGATGGCGCCGCGGATCTGATGGAAGAAATCGGCCGGCGTGGTGGCGAGGGGCTGTTCGCCGGGGTCGACGTCGCCCATGCAGAATCGGTCCGTAACGCCACCCGGACCACGCTCTCGCGGTTCGGGCGGATCGACGTGCTGGTGAACAATGCCGGCATCGTTCGCGATGCCCAGCTGGTGAAATGGAAAAACGGCAGTCTCGCCGGGGAGATGTCCGACGAGCAGTGGAGCGATGTCGTCGGCGTCAATCTTTCCGGGGTTTTCTTCTGCGCCCGCGCCGTCGTGCCCCACATGATTGCCAATGGCGGCGGCGTGATCCTGAACGCCTCGTCGATCGTGGCGCACTACGGCAACTTCGGCCAGTCGAACTACACCGCCGCCAAGGCGGGGCTGATTGCGATGACCAAAACCTGGGCGCGCGAACTGGGGCGTTATGGCATCCGTGTGAATGCGGTCGCGCCAGGATTCATTGCGACCCGAATGGTCGGTTCGATGCCTGATCACGTGCGGCAAGCGATGGTCGATCGAACGCCGCTCGGAAGAGCTGGCACACCCGAAGAAGTGGCGGAAGGATATGTCTGGCTGGCGTCCAGCCGGGCTTCGTTCGTCAACGGTGCCTTGCTGTCGATCGACGGCGGTTTGGTCATTGGCACATGAGAGGCTGATGAAGAGCGCAGATGTCTTGATCATCGACGGTGCCCGCACACCGATGTCGTCGTTTCTGGGCGGGCTCAAGGATGTATCTGCCATCGACCTTGCAGTGGCCGCCTCGCAGGGCGCTTTCCGGCGCGCTGGGGTCAATCCCGAATGGATTGATCAAACGGTATTCGGCAACGTGCTGCAGACGAGCGCAGATGCCATATATGCCGCCCGTCACATCGCCCTCAAGGCCGGTGTCGCGATCAATGCGCCGTCGCTGACGGTCAATCGGCTCTGTGGTTCGGGCATGCAGGCCGCCATCACGGCCGGGCAGTTGATTCGTCTCGGCGAGGCCGGGTTCGTCCTTGCGGGCGGCACCGAGAGCATGAGCCAGGCGCCGTTTGTCATTCGAGGGGCTCGTACGGGCATTAACCTCGGAAAGGGTCAATTCGAGGATTCACTCTGGGAGTCGCTCACCGACTCATACTGTGGCTGTCCGATGGGCGTCACCGCGGAGAACCTGGCCGAAAAATACCAGATCACCCGCGAGGCGCAAGACCAGTGGGCGTTGCGCAGTCAGCAGCGTGCCGCGCGAGCCTGGGATGAGGGACGTCTGGGCGAGGAGGTCGTGCCGGTCGAAATCAGGACACGAAAACGAGCAGACATCGTCGGCCGTGACGATCATTTCCGTCGCGACGCGTCGCTGGAAGGACTCGCCAGGCTGACGCCGGTTTTCAAGAAAGATGGCTCGGTGACGGCCGGAAACGCCAGCGGTATCGCCGACGGCGCCGCCGCGTTGCTGCTGGCATCGACGGAGGCGGCCACGCGCCACCGAGTGAGGCCGCTCGGCCGCCTCGTCGAGTGGGCGGTCGTGGGCGTCGAGCCCGCCTACATGGGCATCGGTCCGGTTCCGGCCGTGCGCCAGGTCCTCGCTCGCGCCGGGCTGACGCTGGCCGACATCGATCTGTTCGAAATCAATGAAGCGTTCGCCGGGCAATATCTCGCGGTCGAAAAAGAGCTCGGGCTGTGCCAGGAAAAAGTGAACGTCAATGGCGGCGCCATTGCTCTTGGGCATCCGCTGGGGATGACCGGCGCGCGATTGCTGCTGACGCTCTTGCTCGAATTGCGGCGCCGCGGGCAGAATCGCGGAATAGCGGCGGCTTGCATTGGCGGCGGCCAGGGGATCGCAGCAATTGTCGAGACCGCTGGTCAGTCCAGCGACGGCGGAATGTAGCCCAAGTTCAAGTCGCGTGTGCGCGAAGAGGAGTCTGACTGTGAAGATCATGAAACCTCCGGCGGGTGTTGCGGTGGCCGCGCTGTGGCTGTTGGCGGCGTCAGCGCTTCAGGCTCAAGAGCCTCCGAAGATCGCGCCGAAGACCGCACCGGCGACGCATGTCACCAAGGCCGACATTGATGCGTTCATCGCGCAAATGGCCCCGGACCGCATCGCGGATAGTCCGATTCGCGCGATTGACGTGGGCGGATATCGCGTTGGGGTGTTCGCGGTGATCCGGCCGAAGGATTCACCGCAAGATGCGATTTACCACGACACCAACATGACCGAGATCCTGTACATCCTGAAAGGATCGGCGGATCTAATCACCGGCGGCACGATACCCGACGCTCGTCCTCCGCAGCGGGCCGGCGGCAACTATACAGGCACCAAAATCGACGGCGGCACGAAGCGACACGTCGTGCCGGGCGATGTGATCATTACGCCAGGGCGCACCCCGCACCTGTGGGCGAATATCGAGAGCGACATGTCGTACCTGGTGTTCAGGCCGGATCCGGACGGGACCCTTCGGTTGAAGTAGCGGTCGACCACATAGAGTGCGATGGAGATGACGATGGCGATGAATAACAAGATCAGCAGGAGAGAGCTGTTCGGGACCTTCGGCGGGGCGGTGGCGCTCGCCTCGCTGCACTATCGAATGACAGCGGCTCAATCCGCTCCGGTCAGGAAAACGCCGGACGTCGGCGGCGCGGTCATCATTCTCACCACGCCCTACACGGCAACAGGT
>Ga0070670_100004082_pt1 | contig 12193 bp, 12 predicted proteins | sample KBSS63metaG_FD_64665 | JGI IMG/M metagenome (GOLD analysis project Ga0070670, IMG submission 64665) | Switchgrass rhizosphere microbial communities from Kellogg Biological Station, Michigan, USA - KBS S6-3 metaG | ecosystem: Host-associated > Plants > Roots > Rhizosphere > Soil ... | reverse complement strand
GGGTGTCTCGGGCCTCGCGCTGGCGCGCGCGCGGCTGACCATCGGCGAGGGCAAAGCGAGCCTCGACGGGCTGCAGGTACTGTGGCACGACATGCCGAAGGGTCGCGGCGGTCAGTTTGGCGCGCAGATCGCGTTCTCTCCGGATGGGCAGTACCTGTTCCTGACGGTCGGCGATCGTCAGCGTTTTACACCGGCTCAGGATCCGAACACAGAGGTTGGCAAGATCCTCCGGCTCACGCTCGACGGCAAACCTGCACCCGGAAATCCGATGGCTGGCAAGACCGGCGCGACGAGCATTCCGCTGATCAATCCGCCACGCAATACCGAGGAAGCGAAGACCGCGGCGGTCGTCAGCACCTACACGTTCACGGGCCCGAACCTGGCGCCGGCGGAGACGTGGTCCACCGGTCACCGGACACCGTATGGTCTGGCCTTTGGACCTGATGGCCGTCTGTGGGAAGTGGAGCACGGACCGCGCGGCGGCGACGAGTTGAATCTCATCGAACCTGGCAAGAATTACGGCTGGCCGCTGGTGTCGTACGCGAACAACTACGACGGCGTGCCGATCCCGAGTCCTGATACGCGGCCGGATCTGACGAAGCCGGTGATCTACTGGAATCCTGTCATTGCCCCGGGCAGCCTCACGTTTTACAACGGAGCCCTCTTTCCGCAGTGGAAGGGGTCGGCGTTCATCGGCGGCATGGGGACACAGTCTCTGAACCGCATCACGTTCGACGGTAAGGGAGGCGCCACGATCGCCGAGCGCTGGGGCGTGGGTCACCGCGTGCGCGACGTGGAAGTGGCGCCGGACGGCGCCATATGGATTGCTGAAGACGCGAATCCCGGCGGCATCTACCGCGTCACGCCGAAATAGCGTTATTCGATCTACCTATCGACCGGGTCGGGAATCGTTACTGGTCGTCGCCTCGATTGCGACAGGACCGATCAGGGTGGTTCCCGCCCCGCCGCTGGGTGGCGTACCGGTCACACCGCGGCCACCGGCGTCCGTCGGCGTTTCGAAAACAGCGCGCATCTCGTTGGCGACAATCCGGGCAGTCACCCACTTGTCGAACGGCAGGCTCGGCGCGTCGCCCCAGCCGTCGTGAAGGATCTTGAAGTGCAGCGTGTCCCCGCGGATCTCGACGTCGTCGAGTGCCGCCAGCGTGAAGGGATTGTCGCAGCGTCCGCACACCATGCCGCGCAGCCCGTTTCCGACGCGGCGGAAGATGAAGTACTGCTTATTGACGCCGGTGCCGAAGCCGATCCAGGCGCCGACGACGTCATCGACGGTCAGCGGGTTCTTCCAGGGTCCGGGCTGCAGCCAACCGCGGCCTCCGACGGGAGGCGCCGGGGCTGCTGGTGCCGGGCCGGATCCAGTGATCGCGACGCCAGGCAGTAGCAGCGGAACGGGAGGTGCGGCCGCACCTCGCGCCGCGCCACCCGCGCGACCGCCAACCGCGGCAAGCATCGTGAGCTTGCCCGACGCATCAGGAAACCACGCCACCGGAACCGGGAGTGGATCGGGACCGCGCGTGTCGCGATACAACGTCCGCTGGAACTTGCCTCCCCGCGGCGCGCCACTCGTGCCCGTGACGATCAACCGGTCGCCCTCGATTCGCGCCGTCGCCTTGTCCTGATACGCGGTTCGGCCGTCGGGTCGCACGTGCGTGACGACGAAGGTGATGTCGTCCGCCCCTAAAGTTCCGTCGATGAACGCCAGCGTCGTGGCATCGCTGCACAACGTGCAGTAGATACCGCGAACGCGGGCGCCGCGAATGGAAAATTCGTAGGTGTGCGGGTCCGCATCATCTGTTCTCCACCCGCCACGATAGCGGTCGGCATTCTGCGCTGCCGCGCTCGAAGCAACGATGAGGGACGCGACGACGACAGCGATCCGTGTTTGCATGTGACAAGTGCGGCTGAAGCTGGACACTAGTTCCACTGCGGTTTATTGCGGCGGAAGCTTCAGGGCAACCCGCAGCTCGCGCGCCGTGAGTGTCTTCAGAAAGATCGGCGCGCTCGAGTCGAACGCCTTGCTCTCCGCGAGCGAGCCGACGATGACGGGATCGAAACCGGCGTCGGTCACCAGGCGCGCCGCGATCGCCAGCGCCTCCTTGTCGTCGCCTCCCAGCGGCACCGCCACTTTCTCGCCCGCGCGATGCGCCTCGCTGAGGAAGACCTTGTTGTTCAACTGATTGAACGCGCGGACGATGCGCGCGCCAGGCAGATGCTCCTGCGTGGCGATCCCGGCACCCTTTGCGACCGCGGCCTCAGCGATCGCGCCGTCACGCCGCGGGTTGGGATTGCCGGCGTCCAGCACGATCTTGCCCTTCAGCGCGGCGGCATAGTCCTGGCCGATCTGCGGCATCGACGAGTACGGCACGCCGATGAACACGACGTCGCCGAAGGCAATCGCCTCCTTCGGTGTGCCCGCGCGTGCATGTGGGCCGACACGCGCCACGAGTGGCTTCAGGTTGTCGGGATTGCGCGAGGAAAAGAACACCTCGTGACCCGCGCGCGCCATCAATTCGCCGATGGCACCGCCGATGTTGCCGGAGCCGATGAACCCAATCTTCATCGGCTTCGTCGTCTGCGGAGTGGTCTGGGCGCTGAGGCTGACGGTTGCGAGGGCAAGGGCGACGAGTGCCAGGATTCGCATGCCGCGATTCTAGCCCTTCCTCGCCGGCCGGGCTCACCCAGGCTGTAGCAGTGGGCGCGAGGTTGCTGTACAAATGCGCCGTGCGATTCACCGCGGTCGCGGCACTATCCCTTGTAATGGTCCTGCCGGCAGTCGCGCAGCGGCTGACACCGGCCCCGCCCCAGCCGCCCCCGACACCCGGTGTCATCGCCGGACGCGTCACTGCCTCCGGAGCCGCCGCCGTCGGCGCGCTGGTGACAGTGCTGCACGAAGTCGTCCCCGTAGGCACCGACATACGTCTCTTAGGGCCGCGCAATGTGCGGCTGCTCGCGCTCACCAATCAGCGCGGTGAGTATCGTCTGACCAACGTCCCGGAAGGCCAGTATTTCGTTGTTGCCGTGCCACGGATGCTGCCGGTCGCGCCCGCCGACCGACGCGGCCATGCCATCACCTATTACCCTGGTGCGCTCGAGAGCTCGGAAGCACGCGAGGTGACGGTAGGCGGTCGCGAGCCGATCGAAGTAGACATCCGGCTCATCCCCGCTCGCGTGTCCGTGATTTCAGGCGTGGCGATCGGCTCGAATGGGCGTCCACTGTCGAACGGGATCATCCAGCTTGGACTCGGTTCGCCTCTGTTCGGCGTCGGCGGTACCACGCTGTCGATATCCCGTGACGGTTCGTTCACGTCGCCTGCGCTGCCGCCCGGCGTCTACTCACTGCAGACGACCGATGGCCAGGGAGCCCGTGCGATGTCGCAGGGCACGAATCCCGTCATGTCGGGCGCCAGGATCACAATGGCCGACGCCGACGTCATCGGTGTACGGCTGGAACCGATCCGCAGGGTCACGGTACGGGGCCGCGTCATGGCTCCACCCAGCGTGGCCGTTCAGGGTTTGTCCGTCAGCGCAATACCGCTCATCAACGAAGGGCCGGCCGGGCCCAACGATGCAGGCGTTGTCGGTGCGGACGGCGCCTTCGAATTCCAGACCTGGCCCCGACGCACCATCATCCGCGTCAGTAACGTAGTGGCGATACCTGGAGGCAGCCGCACGCTCGCACTGCGTCCACTGCCGGTCGTGCGCCTTGATGGCATTGACGTGACGAGGACCGGGATTGACATCCGGCCTGGACGCGAGGTCTCAGGTGTGATGATCGAGCTCGGGCGTTGAGCCGACAGCACCTGCTTTGTAGGATCCTCGCGCATGGCCGTGCCGACCCCGAATCCGTTCGCGCACCACTATTCACGCTTCCGCGTCGGCGAACGGCTGCTGCTGACCGGCCACTCGCATCAGGCCTGGCCGGATGTTGGATTCGACGCGCAGCAGCGGGCGTGGCTCGATGCCGCCGAGTACGTCGACGAGAAATGGGAGAAGGCCGAGGTCCAGGCCGCCCGCGTTCGGGCGGGGTTTGCACGACTGCTCGGCGACAGCGCCGACAACATCGCGCTCGGCCAGAACACTCACGAACTCGTGACGAGGTGGCTGTCAGCGCTTCCGCTGCGCGACCGCCCACGGCTCGTCACCACCGACGGCGAGTTCCATAGCCTTCGCCGGCAGGTCACGCGCCTCGCCGAAGAGGGCCTCGAGACCGTCAGCGTACGGGCGACGCCGGTCGACACGTTAGCCGAGCGCCTGGCGGCATCGCTCGACGCGCGGACGGCGTGCGTGATGGTGTCGTCGGTGCTCTTCGAGACGGCCGCGATCGTTCCCGGACTCGAATGGCTCGCGGCCGCCTGCAGGCGCGACGGCGTCCCGCTCTTACTCGACGCCTATCATCAGCTCAATGTCGTGCCGTTCAGCCTCGGCGCCGATCTGGAGGATGTGTTCGTCACCGGTGGAGGGTACAAGTACTGTCAGCTCGGTGAGGGGAACTGCTTCCTGCGCATTCCACCGCACACCACGATGCGGCCGGTGTTGACCGGCTGGTTCACCGAGTTCAACTCGCTCGAACGGGCCGGCGATCGACGCGTCATCTACGGGCCGGGCGCGCGCGCGTTTGGCGGTGCGACCTACGACCCGACATCGCACTACCGGGCGGCTGCCGTGTTCGAGTTCTTCCAGGAGCAGGGACTGACGGTGGACAGACTCCACGCCATCAACCGTGATCAAGTGCAACTGCTGAAGACCGAATTCGAACAACTCGACTGTCCTTCATCGGTCGCGTTCGTCGAACCGATGCCGGACGAGTGTCGCGGGGGCTTTCTGGCGATTCGCACGAACGAGGCAGCCGACGTCGCGCGACGATTGCGCCAACGTGGCGTGCGCAGCGACGCACGTGGAGACGTGCTGCGGCTTGGACCGGCGCCGTACATGCGCGATGACCAGCTTCGAGACGCGATTCAGCTGCTCGGAGAGGCTCTCCGTTAGGCGATCACGGTACTTCGCCATCCAGCTGGTGCGCACTCGATAGACCCTCCGGAATCCCGCACATATGCGTGGCGCATGCCTTGAGACGTTCTTCTGTGACGCGCTCCACCGCCGGTGAGGCAGAACGCACGGGAGGTCCGCATGGCAACTTCGCTCGTCGACACCATTGCTCAATCCATGAGCTCGGGGTTGATTTCCAGGTTCAGCGCAGCCACCGGCGAATCGGCTTCGCATGTCCAAACGGGACTGAGCGCAGCAGTTCGCGCAATAACCGCCAGCATGGCGATGCGCGCGGATGATCCCGAGGCGATGGCTCAAATCCATGCGATGGCCGTTGAGCCAGCCAACGATCTTTCCTTGCCCGATCGCACCGAAGGTCTCGTCTCCCGTGCCATCAGCGGATCGAGCCAGGTCACCTCGTCGGATTTCATTCAATCACTCCTGCTGGGAAATCGGACCTCGAACATGGCGGACTCGCTCGCCAGCGATGCCGGGGTAAGCAAGGCCACAGCACGATCGATGTTCAGCATCGCGACGTCTCTCGTGTTGTCGTCTCTCGGTAAGGTGATCCGGACCGATCGCCTCGATTCGGCGGCGCTGTCCAGTCGGCTCGCCGATGAACGAGAATCGATTGTCGCCGGGCTGCCAGCCGGGCTGTCGAAGTTCTACCCGTCTGTTGGCGCGACGGCACAGGACGTTGCCGCCACGATTCCTTCGCGTGCGCCCGTCGCGGCCGCCCGCGTCGCCACGGCTGAGAAGCAGCGAACGGCCTGGACGTGGGCGCTGCCGGCGGCGATCGCAGCGCTCGCCGTCTGGGCGATCGCCAGCTTCTTCGGGCATTCGCGCGCGCCCGAGTCCGGTCGAAACATGACCGAGCCCGGGGCAGCCGCTACCAGCGGTTTCGTGAAACGCGAATTGCCTGGCGGCGTCAGCCTCCGATTCCCCCCGAATGGAACCGAAGCTCGACTTCTGGATTTCATCAAGGGCAGCGGGTCGATCACGAAAGAGAACTGGTTTGAATTCGATCGACTGCACTTCGCAACCGATTCGGCCGTGCTGGAAAGCGGCTCACGGGAGCAGCTTTCCAACGTCGCGGCGATCCTGAAGGCGTACCCGGCGGCGTCGGTGAAGATCGGCGGGTATACCGATAACAGCGGCGATCCAGCCGCCAACCTGCGGCTGTCGCAAGAACGGGCGGAGGCGGTTCGCGACGAGCTGCACGGGATGGGCATCGACGCGAGCCGACTGACGGCGGAAGGCTACGGCGAACAGCATCCAATCGCGGACAACAACACGGCTGAGGGACGTATGCAGAATCGGCGCGTCGCCATCCATGTCACCGCACGGTGAGGCCGCAAGCTCGTCCCGGCCACTGGTGGCCGGTGACGGCCCACCGGGAACTACGGCCGCGTCGCATCGGGTTCCCGGACGCTCCGTTTCGCCACGCGTTGCGGCCACGAACACGTTATTCCGCGCGAGTTAGCACGATCTCCTCCCCTGACTTACGCATGGGTCTGTATGGGGTGCGAGACCATCGCACAGGGTTTGCTGCTCCACGGCCGGATAGCGAACGACTATTCGGGAGGAACAGATGATAAAGAAGTGGGCCATGTTGGCCGGGATCGTCCTGTTGATGTCACCGGCGGCGGCGCGTGCGGACTGGTTGTTTACGCCGCAGGTCGGCGGCACGTTCGGCAATGGAAATGGTGAAGTCACCTACGGGGCATCGATAGGCTGGGTAGGAGAAGGCAAGTTCGGTTTTGAATTCGAGTGGGCCCGCACGCCGGGCATTCTCAACGGCAACATCAACGACGCGATCGACAACAACCTGCTCGCCCGTGATTTCGATACCGACCTGCTCGACGACAGCGGGAGCAGTTTCATGTTCAACGGCATCGTCGGCGGTCCGCGTCACGGAGCGAACAACATCTTCCGGCCGTACTTCTCGGGCGGCATCGGCTGGATAAAGTCGAAGGTCGAGAGTGACACGCTGCTCTTCGACGAAGAAATCTCCAACAACAACTTCGGCTTCGACCTCGGCGGTGGTGTCATGACCTACTTCGGCCATGTCGGCCTCCGGGGAGATGTCCGCTACTACAAGTCGGTGGCGGATTCGCAGATCAATGACGTGCTCGATTTCGACGTCGCTGATTTCGATTTCTGGCGCGCGACCGGCGGGGTCACCTTCCACTGGTAAAGGGCATTCCCGGTCGAGTGCCGGATACGATGGCGAAAACATCCGACAGGCGTAGCGGGGGCGGCACTGCCGCTCCCGCGCTACGCCAGCCGTCACTCCTGGCGATTCCGTTCCTGAAGCTCGCCAGCAGCGGACCGATCGAGCTCCTCTCCGATGCGCAGCGTCAGCAGGTGCGGCAGCGGGCCACCGTGCGCGACTATCCGGCGCGCACGGTCGTGTACCGCGCCGGCTCACCTGCCGACTCGGTGTTCATCATCGGCGAGGGAGTCGTGAAGTCGTATCGGGATCTGGCGAGTGGCCGACGCCGCATCGCCGCGTTCCTGTTCGCCCGCGATCTGTTCGGCCTCGCGGAGGACGGCCTCTACGTCAATACCGTCCAGACCGTGACGACCGTGCGAGCGTACGAGCTCCGGGTCGATGCACTCGCCGATCTCTTCGCACACTACCCGGACATCGAGGCCCAGTTCCTGTGCAAGACGGTTCACGTGCTGCGTGAGGCGCAGCACCACAACATCATCATGGGACGTCGCGACGCCGTGGGCCGGTTCGCCATGCTGCTGCAGCTGCTGCGGAAACAGGATTCCGCACACATTCGCCGCGACATCGCGATGCCGATGAGCAAATCGGACATCGCCAACTACCTGGGGTTGTCGCTCGAGGCCGTGGTCCGGGCCAGCCGCCGGCTCGAACGCCAGGGCATCGTGGAGTTCGTTGATCGCCATCAGGTCCGCATCCTCGACCAGTCCCGATTCGAGGCGATCGCCCAGGCCGCGTGACGACGCGGGCGCGATGCGCTCTGCGTCGAGGGTGATCTGGCTCGATACGCCAATGCGCTCGTGTTCGAAAGGAGTGCGGCCAATGCGACACCGGCGAACATCGATCGGACTGTCTGTTGTGATGTTGACGTGTGCGGCGTGCGACAGCGACGTCGTCGGGCCGCAACGACTCGAACACACGCTCACATCCACGGGCGCATCCGCATTCGACAGAACCGAGGGGATCGTCATCAACGAATTCGCGTCGCGAGCGGCGCCCAACGAAGGGTGCAGCGAATTCATCGAGCTGCGGAACGACACGTCAGAACAGCGATCGCTTGGCGGCTGGCGGATCGCCGTCTCCGGTCCGGGCGGTCCCCCGGCGTTCTACGCCGTCATCCCGACAGGCCTGGTCCTGGAGCCAGGGTGCCATCTGCTGATTGCAACACCGCCAAGTGGCTTGCTGTGGGACGCTCCGTCCATGTGCAACCTGGCTGATACGGGCGGACTCGCGCTCATGCGGCCAGACGGGACCATCGTCGATCAGGTCGGGATGAGCGCGTCAGGGTTCCACGAAGGCACGCCGCTCGCGCCATTCAGCGCCACTGCCACTGGACGGAGTTATGCCCGGGTGCACGGCGACACGGATAACAACTCCATCGATTTCGTGTTCGGGCCGGCGACGCCGGAGAACCGTTTCGATGACTGTCGGACGCGATAGCACAGCGTCTCACCGGGAACGCTGGCTCTATCGATTCTCATCACCCGACCCGCCCATTCCCTGAAAGTCTGGAATGTTGGCGCGCCGTCGATCCTCCTCGTCGTCGAAGCTTCTGTTGATCGTGGAACACAGCAGCGCCAGCTCCTGATCAAGCGGCTGCCGGCGCGATTCCGGAAGCACCTCGGACAGGTGTTCGAGCATCGCGCGCAGCCGCCGACCCACCTGAATGCTGCCGGCGCCGAACTGGCGCACTTCGCTGACGGCCAGCATCACGAAGTCGGACCAGTCCGGTGTGTGGTACCTCAGCCGAAGCGTGCCCTCACGATCGGAGACCTGCCCTTTGTCGAGATCCCGCTGACCGACAACCAGCAACAGGTGCTCAATCTGATCCAGAGCCAGGACGGCAGTGGTCGGGTCGTTGATCGCCGGCGAGAGCGCCTTGCTTGCGATATCCACCAAGATGCGGAAGACGAAGCGCGGGTCCTGGTCGATGGTCCGTTCTGGTCCGACCGCGACACACGCGCGCAATTGGTCCCCCGCGATGGGCCGGATGTCGCCGAACACCCTGAACAACGGATCCCCGGCGGCAATGAAATTCCCGACCTGGGGGACCATATCGACCACCGCGCCTCCGTCCGCTGCGAGGCGGACCAGTTCGGCAGCGCTGAACGCCATCACCACGCCGGGCTGCCCGGCATACTCCACAACCTGCGATGGAGTCGTCGGTCGGACGCCGCTTTTCGCCGGAGCGTTGGGGTTCGAACGATACGGCACTGGATAGACATCGGCGATCACGCGTTGGGCACGCTCCGCGACAAGCTGAATCAACGCGCCTGGCCGCAGCCCGGTCGACAAGTGATGGACGAACTGAAAGAACACCACCAGAGAAATCAGGTTGAACAGCACCGCTGTGCCGACGAGCAAATGGGGAACCCGATCCTCGACGCGTCCGAGCGCAGTAAGCGAAAAGGTATAGGTAAACGTCAACAGGGCAAGCGGGACTTTTACCCAGGGCGTTGCCAGGACCATGGCGATCACGCGCGGACTCGACTGCCCGCTCGCAAGTTGCACGACGATGAGCGTGGCCGAGAGAACGAACACGATGAACGACAGCATCGACCCGACCAGAACACCAAGCACGGCGCGGGCGCCGTCGGGGCTGAACCCGAACAGGACCCATCCAGTCTGATAGTCGAGCCAACGGACTCCAGGAGCAGCCACCACCGCTGCGAACAGCGACACGACTGCCCACAGCACCAATGAGGTGCGGCAGGTATGCCGCAATCGATAGCGCTGTCCCCAGGTCATTTTTTTGAGCGGAAGAGCATCGGTCTCGAGGATGCGCTTCAACCACATCACGGCCGGCGAGATCAGGCTATGCAGATTCGCCCGCTCGTCGGCAGCGCGGGGCCGCACGGCGTAACGATTCGCAGACAGATGCGTGGCGCAGATCCTGCTCCGATAGGACCTGTAAGCCAGCGGAGGAGCAGATGCAATCCACCATCGGACGAGTCATCGGAGACGCAAGGACGTGGGTCACGTTGCTTGCTCTAGCGGCGGCAGTCGGAGCGGCGAACCTCTCGGTCACCCATCCTGCTGAAGCGAACGCGACGGCGTTGACAGCGACGGGGACAATCGACGTCTCGGCAACGGCGTCAGCAAATGCCAAGAGCCAGCTCAAAGCGATGTCTGACTACATGGCCGCGCAGAAGGCCTTTTCATTCGACTACGACGCGAACCTCGAGGTCGTCACCAAAGAGAATCAGAAGCTGGGCCTGGCCAGTTCAGGCACGCTGGCGGTGAACCGCCCCGACAAGATCCGGGCAACGCGCATGGGCGGATTTGCCAACATCGAGGTCGTGTTTGACGGCAAGACGGTGTCGATGCTCGGCAAGAATGCCAACGTCTACGCACAAGCCGCAGCGCCGGGCACGATCGACCAGCTGGTCGACGTGTTACGCGACAAATATCACCGGCCGATACCGGGCGCGGATTTGCTGATGTCGAATATCTACGATCAGCTCATGCCCGAGGTCACCGATGCCAAGGACCTGGGAAGTGGCGTCATCGGCGGCGTCGAATGCGATCATCTGGCGTTCCGGACGAAGGACGTGGACTGGCAGATCTGGGTGGCTCAGGGAGATCGTCCGTATCCGTGCCGCTACGAAATCACCAGCACGCAGGTGAGCAGAGCGCCGGCGTACAGCCTCGACCTGAGGTCGTTCAAAACGGACGCGGTGGCGCCGGCAACGTTCGCCTTCCAGGCTCCGACAAGCGCCAGGAAGCTCAACCCCGGCGAGCTCAAGGACTTCGACGAGCTGCCGGCGATCTTTTCGCTCACGAAGACACAGCCAATCGGAGGGCAGTGACCATGGTTAAACGCATACGAGTATTCCTGCTGGCTGCCATCATCGGCTCGATTGGCCTGGAGTTGATGCCTCCGGCTGTGAGCGAGTACTTCGTCACGACTGTCCAGGCCATCGTGGGTCGCCCGCTGACACCGGTGAGCGTCGCAGGTGTTGCGCGCAGGACAGCCCGACGCTGTGCTGTGTATGTCTACCCCTGCTGAATCATCCTCGGAGCGGCCTGCCAGCCGTACTCGCGTGTGACCGCACGCCGTGAAGGCTGGCGCGCCGTGCCGCTCGTAACGGATCTGAAACCGTCAAGACAGCAGCGCCTGGACGAACAATCCCACCCCACTCGCCAACAACCCGGCATGGATCACCGTGAGAAAACGGTGTGTGTCGAACCGCGCGTTGATCGCGCGACCTATCGGGATCGCCAGCAGGACGCCCGGCAGCGATAGCAGGTAGTAGCGGTTCACCGGCAACGTCCACAACCCGGCTGCCGCGTAGCCGACCATCCCAAGGATGCTCGCAGGCAGGAAGTACCCCTGGAGCGTGGCGCGAAAGCGTTCCGGCGGCCAGCGTCGCAACGATCCGTAGACGACGAGGGGCGGGCCGTTCATCCCATAGGCCCCGCCGAGCACACCAGCGCTTGCGCCAAACAGCCAGGCGAACCGATCGTCGCGCAGTTGGTACGCGTCCCGTTGCCACAACGACAACAGCGCGAATCCTGCGACGATCAGACCGAGCGAACCTTTGACGATCGGTCCGGGAACGGTGCGCAACAGGAGCAGTCCGAGCGGGATGCCCGGCAGCGTAAACCCGACGAGCCACATGGCGCTGCGAACATTGACGTGCCGCCAATCCTGCGCCAGTACCACCGCGGCCACAGTAATCGACACGAGCACTGCCACGGGCGCCGCGATCTCGACTGGCAGTACGAACGCGATCAACGGCACCGCGACCAGGGCTTCGCCAAATCCCAGCGCAGAGCGGATGAGCGTCGCACAGAAGAACACAGCCACGACGAATACGGTCAACCCGATCTCCTCTCCGGATTGACCTCATTTTAGGAGTAGGATTCACGCCGAGGAGTGCGGGCATGAAAATACGGATGAATCGATTGATGCGCGGGCTGGTCGTCGCCGGTGTGATGCTGACGGCGGGACTG
>Ga0070670_100004080_pt1 | contig 12196 bp, 11 predicted proteins | sample KBSS63metaG_FD_64665 | JGI IMG/M metagenome (GOLD analysis project Ga0070670, IMG submission 64665) | Switchgrass rhizosphere microbial communities from Kellogg Biological Station, Michigan, USA - KBS S6-3 metaG | ecosystem: Host-associated > Plants > Roots > Rhizosphere > Soil ... | reverse complement strand
GTGCTCCTCGGCATCCTCACCGTGGGCAAGCTCGAGGAGCGGTTTCCCAAGGAGCGGATCGTCGCGCGCGCGTTCTTCGCCGGCGGCGTGGTTCTGATCGCGGTCGCGACCTACATCACCGGGTGGAGCGTGCTCGTCGCGAGCTTCGCCGTGGGGCTGACCTTTGCGTGGAAGAAGATCCCCGTCGACACGATGGTGCAGGAGGCGATCCCCGACGGCTACCGGGGGCGGGTGTTCGCCGTGTACGACGTCGCGTACAACCTGTCGCGCGTGGCCGCCGCCTTCCTGGCGATCCCGCTGCAGAACGCGTTCGGCGAGGCCTGGGCGGTCGCGATCGTGGGCGTCGTGTTCATCCTGTGGAGCCCGGTGCTGCCTCGCTGGATCGGGCGCATCCCCGAGCTCTCGCTCCGGTTCTACGAGGGCGCCCGCGCCGAGGAGGAACCTCGGGCCGTCGTGTGGGGCGGCGTTGAGGAGACCGTCGAGGTCGAGCGGCGATCGCTGGAGGAGGCCGACGGCGTGCGCAGGACGCGCTACCGGCTCCGGATGCTCGACGGGACGACGATCGAGGTCTCGAAGGTCGAGCCCGACGGCGCCTGGACGCTCGAGCGCGAGCTCGGCTGACACGAACGACGGCGCGATCGCGCGAACACCCGCCGAACGCGAGACCCGATGGTAGAACAGTCGTCTCGTGTCCAACGACCCAACCCAGCCGCCGGTCCCACCTCCGCCGCCCGACGCGACGGCCCCGATGCCCGCGCAGCCGCCGGCCGCCCCACCACCGGGCGAAGGACGCGGCTCCCGCAGGTGGATCGTCGTCGTCGTGGTTGCCGTCCTGCTCGCCCTGGTGGGCGCGATCGCCGCCATCGCGCTCGGCGGAGACGACGAGGAGCAGACCGCGGGAGTCACGGATGTGCCGTCCGTCACGGCCCGGACGTCACCGACCGGCACGACGGGCCCGTCGACCGGGCCGACGGGTCCAACGGGTTCGACGGGCACGACCGGGTCGTCGAACCCCGGCTGCTCGGGCACGCCCGCGCCGGCCACGCTCGCCGACGGCACCTACTTCGGCTTCCTCGAGAGCATCGACGTCGGCTCCGGGGTGTCCGGGTTCGACCTCGCCTGCTTCTACACGGGCGACGAGGCGAACGAGCAGGCCGCCGCGCGCGGCGACGAGGTCCCGGTCCCCAACGACGTCTACATCGTCAACGACAACCCGTCCACCCGCGACGTGCCGGTCGATCCCTCGGTCGAGCTCCTGCTGATCGACTGGAACGCGTGTTGCGAGACGTCGCCGGGCGCCCAGCTCGATGCCTTCGCCTCCGCGCTCGGCGAACAGGACTTCGTCGAGATCGACGGCTTCCGGTACGCGGGCGGCCTCTCCCCATACTGGATCACGATCGAGGAGGGCCGGATCACCGGCATCGAGGAGCAGTTCCTCCCGTGACCCCGGCCGTGCGGTCCCGGGGGGGCGTCGTCGTCCTCGGGCTGCTGCTCGCCACGGTGCTCACCGCGTGCGCGTCGTCCGGCGACACCGAACCTCCGACGGCCGGGCAGGCTCCGCCCACCGGACCCACCGGGACGGCGTCCAGCCCCACCACCGGACCGACCGGCGCCGAACCCGCGGAGCCCGTCGAGCGCTCGGGCTTCCACGGCAAGATCGACGAGCTCCCGGCCGGCCTCGCGGCCGAGATGCGCGGCACCACGTGGCACCCCGACTGCCCGGTACCGCTGGACGGCCTGCGGCTCCTGCACTTCAACTACTGGGGGTTCGGCGGCAACGTGCTCCGCGGGCCGATGGTCGTGAACGCCTCGGTCGCCGAGGACGTCCTGTGGGTGTTCCGTCGGCTCTACGACGCTCGGTTCCCGATCAAGCGCGTCTCGCTCTCCACCCCGTTCCACCCGAAGGCGTTCGCGCAGCACCGACGGATCGACAGCAACCGCAGCGTGACCGCATCGTTCAACTGCCGCCCGGTCGTCACGGCGCTCGGTCCCGGTGGCGACTTCTCCCAGCACGCCTACGGGCTCGCGGTCGACGTCAACCCGCTGCAGAATCCCTACGTCACCAGCGACGGCTTCGTCCGCAACCGGGCGGCGGAGCCGTACACGGATCGGAGCCGCGACCTCGAGGGCATGATCCAGGAGGGGGACGTGGTGTTCCGTTCGTTCGCAGCGATCGGCTGGGAGTGGGGCGGGAACTGGAACGGCGACAAGGACTACATGCACTTCAGCCAATCGGGAACGTAGCAGGTCAGAGGCCGTATTTCCATCCGGAATGGGCACACGGTGTGCGCAGGGCCCAGCGCTCGGCCTCGGTGAGCATGTCGCGAGCCCCGTTCAGCGCCTGGCTCTTGGGGTGCCAGTGCAGCCGGGGGAAGTCCGGTCGGTGCGGCGGCGGTCCGGCCAAAGGGGAGCGACGTCCTCAAACTGCACGGCTGGAAGTGTATGACGACGTCATATGGTCGCTGATAGCGAGGGAGAGCCGCGTTCAGTGAGGAGCCGGGGAAGATAGGGTCTGGAGGGCGTCCGGGACCGAAGACCGGGGACACCTAGTTCCTCGGGCTCGTCCGCCGCACCGGCAACCACCCAAACGCGCGAGGCGCTTCAGGGGTTCATGGGCCACGACTATGCTCGAACCCACAGAACTGCCGGCGCTCGACGCTAGGCCCACGGAATTCGACTTCGAAGGCTTCTTTCAGGTCGAGTATCCACAGCTCGCCCGCGCGTGCTACCTGCTCACGGGGGACGCCGCGGAAGCGGAGGACCTCGCGCAAGAGGCAATGGCGCGAACCTTCGAGCGCTGGAACCGCGTCCGGTCGATGGACTCGCCGTCCGGCTACGTCTACCGGACAGCCTTCAACCTGAACCAGAAGCGCCTGCGGCGACTCGCGGTCCGCGCCCGCAGGCTCATCGGTGCGCTCCAGAGCCCCGATCCGACCGAGGCCGTGGAGACCAGGAACGAAGTACTGCTGGCTCTGCTGTCGGTGCCCGCCGCCCAGCGAGAGGCGCTCGTGCTCGTTGGGTGGTTCGGCATGGACGCAACGGAGGCGGGCAAGGTCCTGGGGATCGATCCTTCGTCCGTGAGGGGACGCGTGCATCGCGCCCGCCAGACCCTCCGAGCGACCTTGGGAGACGACGATGAGTGACCTGAAGTCTGTGCTGGATCGCGGCCTCCGAGGCTTCGAGCCCTCCGATGATGCATTCGAGCGGACACTTCGCCGTCGCGACCGCAAGCGCCGGAACCAGCGTATCGCGGCGGGTGCGGTCGGGATCGCGTCGTTCGTGGCGGCCGTCTGGGTCGTGACGAGCGTTGGGTCGCTGGACAGCTCCCAGACACCGGCCGTTCCGGGAGGAGCGGAGACCGGACCGACGCCGACCCCACCGGCGGGAACCGCCCCCGAGCCCGCTTACCTGATCGACCTCAACACCGGCGAGAAGACGCAGCTCCCCAAGAGCATCGCCGGCTGCTGCTACGCGGCCTCACCGGACGGCACGATGGTGGCGTACATCTCTCTAGACGATGCGGAGAGGCAACAGCTCTTCACCGCCCGCCTGGACGGCTCGGATGTCCGGCAGGTGACGCATGACCAGCCCTGGGCCGGCGGGGCGCCTCTCGACTGGTCGCCCGACGGCGCGGCGATCGCGTACACGTCAGAGGACGAGGACATCTTCAACATCTTCGTGCTCGACCTGGCGACAGGCGAGACCTCGCAGGTCACAAACGAGAAGCCGCCGACCAAGCCGTGCCTCGGCTGCACCCCGCTCGGAGCCGTCTACCCCCAGTTCTCGCCGGACGGCGCGTCCATCGTCTACGAGGTCTATCGCGGCGGCGACCACTTGAGCGTGCGGATTGTGCCCGTCACGGGTGGCAAGAGCGTCCTGCTCCCTGGCACGGGCATGGGAACGATCTCGCCCGATGGGTCAACGCTCGCCGTGAGGTGCTCCGACGGCATCTGCGTCGCGCATGCGGACGGGACGAACCTGCGCGTGTTGGTCAGCGGTCCTTCGTTGTTTGGACCGAAGTGGTCGCCCGACGGCACGCGGATCGCGTACGGCGACCAGGCCGACGGGCCCACGAGAAACAAAGTCTTCGTGGTGGACGTAACCACGGGCGAGACCACCTTCGTGGCCAACGGGTTCTTGGAAGATTGGCTCGACGATCACACGCTCATCATCGAGCCCGCTCCCCAATGAGCCGCCCGCTACCAACACCTCGTTTCCTCGGCAGGCGTGGGCCGACAGCACGAGCAGTCCATCCCGCCGACGCGCAGGGCACTTCAGCTCACGACCGGGGTCGGGGCCTACCCTGCGTCTGGTCCTCGCACGGTCACTCGGTCACGATCGTCTCGGCGAGCGGTCGGAAGGCCTCCGGCACGTTGAAGGCACGCGGGCCGGCGTGAGGTGCGCGGCCTGGGTCAGGGTCCGGCGGCGAAAGAAGCGGCGGTAGCAATCTGCACACCAGGAAGGTCGGATCAAGTGGACTCCGTCACTATCCGTGCCCAGGGATGGAGTGTGGCCCTGGTGCGCAGTGGTCCAGTACGGTTCGCCCAGAGAACATCGAGTTCCGGGCAGGAAACGGATGCCGCGACGGATTGGGGCCGGGTCGGCGTGGAACAGGCCGCGGTAACAGAGCTCCGCGCTTCCTTGCACGGTGAGGTCATAGACCGACTCCACCCCGGCTACGACCAGGCACGAAAGGTGTGGAACGGGCTGATCGACCGTCATCCGGCCGCCATCGCCCGGTGCGCTGAAACCGCGGACGTCGTTGAGGCAGTTCGGATCGCGCACGAGCGCCGCCCGACGCTGAGCATCCGTGGGGGAGGACACCAGGTGGCAGGGAGCGCGGTATGCGACGACGGATTGGTCATCGATCTGTCCGCCATGAGGGGAGTGCAGGTCGACCTTGGAGCGGGCAGGGTGTGGGCACAAGGCGGCGTCACTTGGGGAGAGCTCGATCGCGAGACCCAGGTGTTCGGCCTCGCCACCACCGGCGGCGAGGTGTCGACCACCGGCATCGCCGGCTTCACGCTGGGTGGCGGTCTGGGTGTCCTTATGCGTGCCTATGGCCTCGCATGCGACAACCTGCGCTCGATCAAGATCGTCACCGCGGATGGCGCCGTTCGAACGGCAAGCCGCCACGAGAACGCCGATCTGTTCTGGGCTGCCCGGGGCGGCGGCCGTGGACTGGGTGTGGTGACCTCGTTCGAGTTCGACCTGCATCCTCTCGGTTCCGAAGTTGCCGCGGCGCAAGTGCTGTACCGGTTCGAAGAGGCCCCCAGGGTCGTGCGCGCGTTCCGCAACACGGCGCTCGAGTCGCCCGACGAGGTGGCGCCGGAGCTCTTCCTGTGGAGCGTGCCCGCGGATCCGGAGATACCCGAGGACCTCCATGGATCCCCAGTCGTCTACGTGGGAGCCGTCTATGCCGGTCCGGCGGACGAAGCCGAGGCCGCTCTCGCGCCGCTGCGCTCTCTTGGACCACCGCTCCTCGACACGACCGGGCTGTTCCCTTATGTCGAGTTGCAGAGCGGAGCAGATGAGGCCTTCCCTGTCGGCGGTCGCTACTACATGAAGTCGCACTTCCTCGATGAGCTCTCCGATGCGGGCATCGACACCCTGCTTGAGTGGTATGCGCAACGGCCCACGGCGGAGACGCTCATCGCGATCCGGACGCTGGGCGGGGCGGTTGCTCGGGTTGGCGACGCCGAGAGCGCCTTTGCGCACCGGTCGGCGAGATTCAACCTGAGCATCGACGCCACGTGGGTGGATCCCGCGATGGACGAGGTCGCGATCGGATGGGCGCGTTCGACGTGGCAGGAGATGCGAGCGTTCTCGAATGGAGGCGTGTATCTCAACTTCTCGGGGCTCGACGCCGAGGCCGAGGATCTACGGGGCGCGGTTCAGGGATCGAATGAACTTCGGCTGGCGGAGATCCGTCACGCGTACGATCCGCAGGGAGTATTCGCGGCGGCTGCAGGCCGGCCGTGAAGACTGTCGAGCCCTGGCGGCCTCCCAATCGCTTGGAGAAGGCCGCGCGCCGGCTCATGAAAGCTTGCGGCCGCTCTCCGCGCCGAACTGCTGCCCGACCTCGAGCGGGTGAGCGGATCCGCGAGTTCTGGGGCTACCCGCTGAGCCGCACCTTCGCAGGACTGCCGACTGCGAGGAGGTCCGGACGCTCACGGCTGTGCTCGTCGGCAGGTAGACCGCGCTTTCGGCTCTCCATGCACTTCTCTCTATCAGGCCGCTGAGCAGGGACGGCGCTAGAAGCCCGGGGACAGCAATGTCCCCACCGCTGCTCGCCTGAGGGTTCCTCTTACAACCGCCGGCTAGCTGTAGTTCCCACCTACGTTGTTGAAACGCGATCCATCGGCACTGTGCCTCCCAACGCGGTGTGGGGCCTTCGCCGATTGTAGAAGTCGATGAAGGTCGCGAGCCCGGCGAGACGGGCCTCGTTGGAGCGATAGAGCTTGGTGTAGGCCCACTCTTCGAGCAGCGTTCGGTTGAATCGCTCGGCCTTGCCGTTGGTCTGGGGACGGTGAGGTCGGATCGTGACGTGGTGAGCACCGAGCGCCTCGAGCGATCGATCGACGCGGGTCGAGCGCGTGTAGCACCAGGCATTGTCGGTCATCACCTCCTGCACCTCGATCCCGAGCGCATCGAAGTGAGCACCCATCCTGGTGAAGAAGCCGGCAACCGTCGCGGCGCGCTCGTCGGACAACACTTCGACATAGGCGACGCGTGAGTGATCGTCGACGGCGACGTGGAGGTAGTCGTAGCCGACCCCGGTCTTGCGGTCCCGGTGGCCGGCGTCTCGTCCGAGCATGCGCCATCCACCTCCCGAGGGGATACGCCCAAGCTTCTTCACGTCGACGTGGATGAGCTCGCCCGGATGTGCACGTTCGTAGCGGATCGGTGTCTTGGTGGGACGATCCAGATCGCCCAGGCGCCGAGCTCCTTCCCGCCTCAGCACGCCGTAGACGGTCGAACGAGGATGCCCGAGCCACGGGCCCAGACGGTGTGGCCCCCACCCGAGGTCTCGCCGAGCCCGCAGGATCCGCTGCACCTGCCGACGGGGCAGCGCATGCGGGCACCGGTGCGGCGCGGAACTCCGATCCAGGAGACCGCCTGCGCCTTCCTCGGAGAACCGTCGGACCCACTTGTAGACGGTGGGTAGCGAGACGCCGGCCGCCTCAGCCGCGCGAGCCGGTGCCCAGCCCATCACGAGCACCCGCTCGACGATCAACGCCCTGCCGAGCGGGGTTAGCTTGGCCCTAGCATGGACCATGGAGAGCCTCCTTCCGGTCTGGTGCCTGTCAGCTCCAAACCGTGCAGGGAGGCTCTCCCCGTGTAAACAACCTTGGTGGGAACTACAGCTAGCGGCTCGGCGTCGAGTTCGTACAACGATCCCAGAGCCATGAGGTCGTCTGGTTGGGCCAGCCACGCTCCGAGCGGCGTCGTGGGCGCCGATGAGTCGAGCTCCTCACGCGACTTGTCAGTCTCGAGTGAGGCGTCTACTTCTCCTCACGCCGTTGAATCCAACACAGGCAGAAGGGGTGCCCCGCGGGATCCGCGTAGACCTGGAAGTTGTCGAGGGAGTCCACGCCCGCTGCGGACTTGAGCACCTTCGCACCCAGCGACATGACACGATCGTGTGCGGCCGCGAAGTTCTCGACCCACAGGTCGAGATGGATCTGCTGCTCCGGTGTCCCGTCGGGCCAGTCGGGCGGGACGTGGTTTGGTGCCAGCTGGACCCCGACCCGCGGTTCACCCTCGACGATCACCATGTGCCAGTCATCCTCGGCATCCACGGTCCCGTCGAGCACCCCGGCCCAGAAGCTGCTCTCGGCCGCGAGGTCTGCGGCGTCGAACACCACGACCTGCCGATTGATGTGCATCGGATCATCCTATGCGCGAGACATCTCCTCGATCATCCCCCTGGCGGGCCCATCGCCGCACGGGCGCCCGTGCTCGGCGTCATGCAGGAGATCCGGGGTGATCATCGGATGCCGCGACTTGCCGCGCCGAGGAGAAGCCGGTCTCCCAAAGGCCCATGGACACTGTAGGGGCCATGCGTCCCCGAAGCATGGGGCTCCCGAGAAGACGCACTTCTTCGCAAATAATCCTCGTCGTCGGCTACGACAGCACACGCTTGCTGAAGCCCTGGATCCCCCAGGCGCCGAGCAGGATCGTGAACACGATCAGCCCGCCGTAGATCCCCCACAACGACATGTGCTGCACCCACGGAGTGAGGGAGACCCGCATCCCCTCGCTCATGTAGACGAGCGGGTTCAGGAGCACGATCGTCTGGAGCCACGGGAGGCTGTGGAGCGCCGCCCACGGGTAGTAGGTGGCGCCCAGGAACGTGATCGGGATCACGACGACGCCGAAGATCAGCGGGACCCGGCGCGGGTCGGCGCGTGTGCCGATCGCGAGACCGAGCGCGGCCCCGAGCACCGACGCGAGCGGCAGCACCGTGAGGAGACGGACCCACACGATCTGCAGGTGAACGGGCGTGATCGGGATCCAATGCGCGAGCGGGAAGACGATCGCGGCCGCGATCAGTCCCTGCACCGCGCCGGCGAGGAGCTTGCCGACGGCGACGGCCCACACGGGCAGCGGCGCCATCACGCGGTCCTCGATCTCGCGGGTGTACCCGAACTCCTGCACGAGTGGCAGGGCAACGGCCTGGATCCCCTGGAAGATGCACGCGATCGCGATCACGCCGGCCACCAGGATGCTCGCGAACTCGGCCTGTCCCTGTGCCCCGCCGACGCCCTGGCCGATCTGCGGGAACACGTAGGTGAACACGAACACGAACAGCAGCGGCTGCATGACCGTCCGCAGCACGAACTCGACGAAGGTCTTCTGCAGGACCCGCAAGTCCCGCAGCATCAGCGCGCCGAACGCCGTCCATGCCGTGCTCCGAAAGGGCGCCACCGTCGGCAGCGCCACGGTCTGTCGTTGGGCCACGGCGCTCATTCGCGAAGCTCCTTCCCGGTGAGGTTGATGAAGACGGTCTCGAGCGTGGGCTCGTCGATCGACACGTCGTGGACCTGGAAGCCGCCTTCTTCGGAGGCGTCGATCACACGCGGCAGCAGCCCGTCAGACCGAACGGCCGTGAGCAGCACGGTGTCGCCGACGACGGTAGAGCCGGTCACGCCGTCGAGGTCTCGGAGGTGCGCGGCGACGCGATCGGGATCGGAGCCGGCCCGCACGCGAACGATGAGGTCGCCCCCCACCGTCCTCTTCAGCGCCTCGGGCGTGTCGAGCGCGAGCAGCTGACCGTGGTCCATGATCGCCAGGCGCTCGCACAGACGGTCGGCCTCCTCCATGTAATGCGTCGTGAGCACGACCGTCTGTCCCTCGTCGTGGATCTGGCCGATGATCTCCCACAGCGCGATCCGTGACTGCGGATCGAGGCCCGACGTGGGCTCATCCAGGAAGAGGATCCTGGGCCGGTGCACGATGCTCCGGGCGACCATCAGGCGCTGGGCCATGCCGCCTGAAAGGGTGGAGACGTTCGCCTTCGCCCGATCGGCGAGGCGGAACACCTCGAGGAGATCCGTCGCCACGCGCCTGGAGGCCTTCGCGCCCATCCCGAAGTAGCGGCCGTGGTAGTAGAGGTTCTCCCAGACGCTCAGGCTCCGATCGAGCGTGTTCGTCTGCGAGACGACGCCGATCAGGCGCTTCGCTTCGGATGGGCGCGCGACGACGTCGACGCCCGCGAGCGAGGCTCGGCCCTCGGTAGGGATGACGCGCGTCGTGAGCATCCCGACCGTCGTCGTCTTCCCGGCGCCATTCGGACCGAGCAGCCCGAAGATCTCGCCCTCGTTCACGTCGAGGTTCAGGTCGATCACCGCGCGGATGTCGCCGGGGTACACCTTCGTGAGTTCCTCGGTATGGATCACGACCCCGGTCGACGTCGTCATCGGTGCGACCCGCTCGTCGATGCTGGTGTCCACGCCTCACCTCCCACGTTGGCTCGGATCCGCTCGAGCACGCGCTGCAGGTCGGAACGATCCTCATCGGTCAGGCCCGCGCAGACCCGGTCGTCCAATCGTCGCGCGACGGAGCGGAGCCGACGGTGCAGCGCCTTGCCGGCCGCGGTGAGCTCGACGGAGATCTGCCGGCGGTCCTCCAGATCGCGGGAGCGGGTGACGAGGCCCTCGCGCTCGAGTCGGTCCAGGTGCCGGGTCACGGTGGCTCCCTCGATCCGCAGCTCCTTCGCGAGCCCGGTCTGGCTCGCCCATCGGCCGCGTTCGACGCCGTTCAGCACGACCCAGGTCGCGAGCGTGGCGTCCTGCTGTGCGAGCGCGTCCTCGAAGAGCTCCTTGATGGTCTTGGCGGTCATGACGATCTGACGAGAGAGCGGTTCGCTTTCCATACGCTTACCCACCTAATGATTAGGTACCTAACGAACGTAACGCGATGCTCCGGGTTCGTCAACCGAGGTAGGAGCGAGCTCGATGAAGGCCTCGGACGGCGCGGTAGCGTTCCCGCCGTGCCGCGCGACTGGGACGCCGAGACCTACGACGCGATCGCCGACCCGCAGTTCCGATGGGGTGCGGCCGTGGTCGACCGGCTCGAGCTCGACGGGGACGAGACCGTGCTGGACGCCGGGTGCGGTTCCGGACGCGTCACCGCGCTCCTCGCCGAACGGCTCCCCGACGGCTCCGTGGTCGCGCTCGACGGCTCGACGTCGATGCTCGAGATCGCGCGACGCCGGCTCGCGCCGTTCGGCGATCGGGTCCGGTTCGTGCTCGCCGACCTGATGGCCCCGCTCCCGATCGACGAGCCCGTGGACGCCGTCCTGTCGACCGCGACCTTCCACTGGGTCCCCGATCACGACGCGCTGTTCGCCAATCTCGCCGCCGCGCTCCGGCCCGGTGGACGCCTCGTCGCGCAGTGCGGCGGCGCCGGGAACCTCGCCGGCGTGGTACGCCTGCTCGGGGAGCTCGGCGCCGATCCGTTCACCGGCAAGGTGTTCGCGACGCCCGAGCGCACCGCGGAGCGCCTGCGCGCGTCGGGATTCGTCGACGTCGAGTGCTGGCTGCACACCGAGCCCACGCCGTTCGAGACCGTCGAGGGGCTCGAGACGTTCCTGCGGACGGTCGTGCTCCGCGACCACATCAAGACGATGACCGAAGAGGAGGCAGCCGAGTTCGTGCACGCGGTCGCGACTCGGCTGCCGCGGCTCGAGCTCGACTACGTGCGGCTCAACATCGACGCCCGCCGCGCGGGGTAGCCGAACGCCGGATCAGGCCGCTTCGGCGGTTTCGAGCCCTGATGGCTCGAGCTCGAGCCGTTGGGACGCGGCCCGTCGCGAGAGGACCCACAGACCCACCAGCCCGGTCGCGAGCGCGACCAGCCCGCCGCCCGCGAACGCGACCCGCGGCCCGAGGTGTTCGCCGACCCACCCGGCGATCGGGGCACCGATCGGCGTGGTCCCGAGGAACACGATCCCGTACAGCGCCATCACGCGACCCCGCATGTCGGGGCGCGAGGTCAGCTGCAGCGTCGAGTTGGCGGTCACGAAGAACACGATCGAGGCCACGCCGAGCGGCAGCATCGAGATGACGGCCACGTCGAGGCTGGGCGCGAACGCGACGAGCGTCGTCACGATCCCGACGCCGACGGCGGCCAGGGCGAGCATGCGTTCGCCGGGTCTGGGGCGGTTGGCCATGACGAGCGCCCCCGCCAGCGAGCCCACCCCGGCGACCGAGAAGAGCAGGGCGAGCGTCCCGGCGTCCCCCCCGAACGTGCGCTCGGCGAACAGCGGGATCAGCACGGAGTAGTTGAAGCTGAACAGGTAGAGCACCGACATCAACACGAGAGGCCGCCGGAGCTCGTCCGTTCGCCAGGCGTAGCGGAACCCCTCGCGGATCGCGCCCGACTCGCGGGAAGCACGCTGCCGCCGGAGCTCCTCCGTGTGCATCGATAGGAGCGCGACGATGACCGCGACGTACGAGACGGCGTTGAGGAAGAAGCACCACGACAGCCCGACGCCGGCGATCAGCGCACCGGCCAGCGCCGGGCCGACGATCCTGGTCCCGGTCATCACGGCGCTGTTCAGGCTCACGGCGTTCGGGAGGTCCCGGTCCTCCACCATCTCGGAGAAGAAGCTCTGCCGTGTGGGCTGGTCGATCGAGGTGGTGACGCCCTGCAGGAACGAGAGCGCGTAGACCATCCAGAGCTCGACGAC
>Ga0070670_100004079_pt1 | contig 12196 bp, 13 predicted proteins | sample KBSS63metaG_FD_64665 | JGI IMG/M metagenome (GOLD analysis project Ga0070670, IMG submission 64665) | Switchgrass rhizosphere microbial communities from Kellogg Biological Station, Michigan, USA - KBS S6-3 metaG | ecosystem: Host-associated > Plants > Roots > Rhizosphere > Soil ... | reverse complement strand
ACCGCCAACTACACCTTTCTCAACGAGCGGCTCGCGAAGCACTACGGCATTCCGAACGTGCGCGGCAGCTATTTCCGGCGCGTGGCGCTGCCCGAGGCCAGCCCGCGAGGCGGTCTGCTCGGCCACGGGAGCGTGCTGACGATCACGTCGTATTCCACCCGCACCTCTCCCGTGCTGCGCGGCAAGTGGGTGCTCGAGAACCTGCTGTCGGCGGCCCCGCCCCCGCCGCCCGCCAACATCCCGGCGCTCGAAACCAAGGGCGCCGCACCGGGGGAGCTGCTGACGATGCGGGAGGCGATGACGCGGCATCGCGCCAACCCGTCGTGCGCGAGCTGTCACGCCCGCATGGATCCGATCGGCTTTGCCATGGAGCACTTCGACGCCGTGGGGCGCTGGCGCGACACCGACGGCGGCCAGACCATCGACTCGACCGGGGTCTTTCCCGACGGCACCAAGTTCGACGGCGTGGCCGGGCTGAAGCGCGAGCTGATGCGCCATCCCGAGCAGTTCGCCGGCACCGTGGCCGAGCGGCTGCTCATGTATGCGGTGGGGCGGAACCTGCAATACTATGACGCGCCCTCCGTGCGGGCGATCCTGCACGACGCGGCGCCGGCCCGTTACACGTTGCCGTCGCTGGTGCTGGGCGTCGTGAAGAGCCGGCCGTTCCAGATGCGGGAGGCGAGCTGAACATGTTCGTTGCGAAGAAAGCGCTGCCGCGGCGGACCTTCCTGCGAGCCATCGGCGCTACCGTCGCGCTGCCGATGCTCGACGCCATGGTGCCTGCACTCAGTGCGGCCCCCAAGCCCACGCCGCGCTTCGGCTTCGTCTACATCGCCAACGGCGTGATCCAGAAGCAGTGGATCCCGGCCACCACCGGCCCGGGCTTCGAGCTCACGCCGTCGCTGCTGCCGTTCGCCCACGTTCGCGATCAGATCAGCATCCTGAGCGGCCTGTCGCATCTGCAAGCCGACACTTTCGGCGACGGCACCGGTGATCATCCGCGCGCGTCGGCGGTGTGGCTCACCGGCGTCCACGCCTACGACCGGACGCTGCCGGGCGTGGAAGTGCGGCTGGCGACGACGGCCGATCAGATGATTGCCAACGCCGTCGGGCGCACGTCGCGCCTGCCGTCGCTGGAGCTCGCGGTGGACTTTCCGACGCAGGGCGCCTGCGACTCGGGCGACTGCTTCTACATCAACACCGTGTCGTGGCGGAACGCCACCACGCCCAATCCCACCGAGTCGCACCCGCGTGTCGTGTTCGAACGGCTGTTCGGCGACGGCGGCAGCGCCGAAGCGCGCCAGGCGCGCGCCCGCAGCCAGGGGAGCATCCTCGACTCGCTGCGCGCCGAGGTGAGTCGTGTCAACGCCGATCTCGGCGGCGGCGACAAGGTGAAGCTGGGCGAGTATCTCGACTCGGTGCGGGAGGTCGAACAGCGTATCCAGAACTCGGAAGCGGAGCCGCTCGACATCGAGCTCCCCGAGCGCCCGCTCGGTATCCCAGAGCGGTTCGACGACCACACCAAGCTGATGTTCGACCTCACCGCGCTCGCGTTCCGCGCCGACGTGACCCGCGTGTTCAGCATGATCATGTCGCGCGAGCTCAGCACCCGCACGTTCGCGCACATCGGCGTGCCCGAGCAGCATCACGCCGTGTCGCACCACCGGAACGATCCCGATCTCATCGCGAAGAAGGCCAGGATCGACGTCCACCAGGCGCAGATGCTGGCCTACCTGCTCGAGAAGCTGCAGGACGCCAAGGACGGCGACGGCACGCTGCTCGATCACTCGCTGGTGCTCTTCGGCGGCGGCATGGGCGACGGCAACCTGCACCGCCACGCCGATCTGCCGTGCCTGATGGCGGGGAAGCTCGGTGGCGCCTTCAAGCCGGGGCGGCACGTGCGCTATCCGGCCGACACGCCGATGTCCAACCTGCTGCTGACGGTGCTCGACGCCGCAGGCGTGCCGATCGAAAAGCTGGGCGACAGTACCGGCCGCCTCCCGCTCCAACCCGTGTCGTCGTAGAGGGCGGTCTTTCCACCGCCCTGCGCATCCGGACCCGATCGATCACACAATGAAGGGTCCATGCGATTGCCACGCGTGATCATGTGTGCCGTGCTGTTGGGGGGAGCAGTGTCTGCCGCGCAGGACGCCCGCCCCCCGATCGTATGGGTCACCATCCCCGCCGGCACCTTCCAGATGGGCTGTGTGCCGGGGGACACCCGTTGCGACGCCGACGAGCAGCCGCGGCACGCCGTGACCATCTCGAAGGGGTTTCAGTTGATGGCGACGGAGGTGACCGCGGGCGCCTACCGCGCGCTGATCGGCGAGATCGACGCCCAGCCGCCGTGGAGCACCCCCGACCATCCGGTGGTCGTCGTCACCTGGCAGGAGGCCGTCGCCTTCTGCGACAAGGCCGGCGGCCGGCTGCCGACCGAGGCGGAATGGGAGTACGCCGCGCGCGGCGGCCGCGACGGTGCCCTCTATCCCTGGGGCGACGAGGCGCCCACCGACGAGCCCGGGAAGCCGAATGGGGCCGCGCTGGAAAGCGATCGGCCGCGGCCGGTGCGGTCGTACCCGGCCAACGGGTTCGGCCTGTTCGACGTGGCCGGTAACGTGTGGGAGTGGACCGCGGATATCGGCGGCCTGTACCGGGAGGGGACGCTCATCGATCCGCAGGGTCTGGCGGCCGGATCGACGCGCATCGTCAGGGGAGGCTCCTTTGGCGACGCGCCCCGCAACCTCCGCCTGTCGAACCGCACCTCCAACCGGGCCGACAGCATCAACTTGAACGTCGGCTTTCGCTGCGCCCGCACCCTGCCCGGCTGAAACCGGCGAGACGTTACGTCTCAGCCGCCGGCAGCTGCAGGCGCGCGCGCATGCCGCCGAGTGGCGAGCGCGACAGGTCGATCGAGCCTCCGTAGATTTCCGCGAGGTCGCGGACGATCGCCAGGCCGAGCCCGGTGCCTTCCACCTGTTCGTCGGCCCGCACGCCGCGTTCGAGTACCCGGGCGGCCATGGCCGGGTCGATGCCGGGTCCGTCGTCGTCCACGGTGATGACGATCGACGGGCCGGCCGCGTCGGACTCCACCTCCACCCGCGAGCGTCCCCACTTGCAGGCGTTGTCGAGCACGTTGCCGAGCATTTCGTCGAGGTCTTCGCGCCCGCAGCGGACAGCATGGCCCGGCCCCACGGCCGAACGAAGCGCGATCGCACGTTCCGCGTGCAGCCGCTCGAGCGTGCGGAAGAGGCCGTCCACCGAGGGCGCGACGAGGCTCCGCGTGCCCGGCCCGGCGGCAGCCGCGCGAGTGTGGGCGAGGTGGTAGTCGATCTGGCGGCGCATACGCTCGACCTGCGCCGCCATCGAGGCCGCCAGTTCGTGATCCCCGGCAACCGCCGCGCGCTCGGCATCCCGCGCCAGCACGGCGAGCGGCGTCTTCAGCCCGTGCGCCAGGTCGCCGGCCTTGGCGAGCGCGCGCTGCACACGCTGATCGCGCTCGGCCAGCAGCGCGTTGAGATCGTCGACGAGCGGCTGCACTTCGGCGGGGTAGTTCCCGCCCACCCCGCGATGCTCACCGCGGTGCACCGCGGCAAGACGCGTGTGCAGGAGCGCCATCGCCTTCAGACTGCGGCGGATCTGCCACACGCCGGCCGACATGGCGAGACCGGCTCCGGCCAGCACCGCACCCAGATGCGCGCTGGAGAACAGCTGGTACACGTAGAAATGTGGTCCGGGGTTGCGTGAGAGCAGGTGCACCGCCAGGATGCTGATGGCGAAGAGCAGACCGAACGTCCACAGCACCGAGCCGATGACGAGCTGCGAACGGAACGAGGCGCGCGCCTTCACGCGCCCACCCGGTAGCCGAGGCCTCGCACCGTTTCGATGATCGACGGCCCCAGCTTGCGGCGCAGGCGCGCCACGAACACTTCGACCGTGTTCGAGTCCCGCTCGAAGTTCTGCGCGTAGATGTGCTCGGTGAGCTCACCTCGCGAGACCACCCGCCCCTGCTGATGCATGAGATACGCGAGCGTCCGGTACTCGTGGCTGGTGAGCGTCACCGGCGTGCCGTTCAGCGTCACGACGGCGAGCCGTGGATCGAGCGTGACGCCGCCGCAGCGCAGCGCCGGCGCCGCGTGCCCGTGCGCGCGACGAATGAGCGCCCGTGTCCGCGCCAGCACCTCCTCGACGCGATACGGCTTGGCCACATAGTCGTCGGCCCCCGAGTCGATGCCGTGCACCTTTTCCGTCCAGCTGCCGCGCGCCGTCAGGACGAGCACGGGTACGGATACGCCCGACTCGCGCCATTGGCGAAGCAGCGTCAGGCCGTCCACGCGGGGCAGCCCCAGGTCGAGCAGCACCGCATCGTAGTCCTCGGTGCGCGCCAGATAGTCGGCGCGATCGCCGGAGCCGGCGCGGTCCACGGCGTAGCCCGCGGCGGTGAGCGCCGATTCGAGTTGCGCCGCCAGCGCCGGTTCGTCCTCGACGACCAGGATCCGCACTCGCTCCTTATAGCCCGTTCCCGGCTGAACCGGAGCTGAACGTCCGGTTCAGCGCCCATTCAGGGAGACGGCGGCACACTACGCGGCATGAATTTCTGGACCTACGACTTCGGCTATTCCTGGCCGTTCACTCGCGGCCATTTCGTCGTCTTCCTGCTCTTCGGGGCGGTGGCGGCCGTCTCCATGTGGCGCGGTTGGCCGCGGTGGCTGGCCGTGCTGTCCTCGCTCCTGGGAGTGTGGGGCCTGGCGGGCGCCCTGGTCACGCACTACGCCATCCAGATCAACCTGCCCGTGACGATGCCGACCGAACGCTTCCTCGCGTCGGGCGGCGGCAACGTGGTCGATCTGGGCGCCGGATCGGGACGGGCGACGCTGGCAGTGCTGCTGTCGCGCCCCCGGACCACGGTGACCGGCCTGGACCGCTACACCGGCTACTACGGCATCGACGACAACTCACCGGAACGGCTGCGCGCCAACGCCCGCATCGCCGGCGTGGAGGACCGGCTGCGCGTGCAGGTGGGCGACATGCGCGAGCTGCCGTTCAAGGACGGCGAGTTCGACGGGGCCCTCAGCGTGGCCGCGATGGATCACCTGCGGCGCGACGACATCCCGCGGGCCCTGACGGAAACGGCCCGCGTGCTCAAGGCGGGGGGCGAGTTCCTCTTCGTCACCATCAATTCCGACTTCTGGGTGAAGCTGGCGTTCCCGGTGGCGCTCCACGGGGGCACCTACTGGAGCTGGAAGGGGAACGAGGCGCTGTGGCGCGAGCGGATGACCACCGCCGGATTCGACGTGGTGGAAGTGGGCACCCGCCCGGCCGAGATGTTTGTCCTGGCGAGGAAGCGCTAGTCGAGCGAGCCGGCCATCGAATCGCGCCACGACGTGCTGGAGCGCACGCGCCCGCCGTTCAAGGCTTTTTCGCGCGACTCCTCGCACTCGCGGCAGCGCAGCGCGAAGGGGAGCGCCGTGAGCCGCTCGATCGAGATCTTCTCGCCGCACTCGACGCAGTCGCCGTGACCGCCCTGCTCCAGCCGCTTCAGCGCGGCGTCGATGCGCGCGACGGTCTCGGCCTTCATCTGGATGACCGCCAGGTCGATGTCGCTGCGGGTATCGGCTTCGGCGACGTCCTGCTCGTCGGCCCCCCGCTCCTCGCGGCTGTCGTGGCGAACGCTCCGCATCATGCCCTGCATCTCGGCGGTGAGCTGCCGTTTGCGCTGCTCGAGCAGCTGCCGGATGTTCTGCGTGCGTCGTGATCTCGCCATCGTCGTCGTCCTCTAGTGGGTCGAGAGTGCCGAGTGTAAACAAACTCACCCTCGAAAAACCTTAAGACTTCGTTAACTCTTTTTCAGTTGGCCCTCCGGACTACCCAGAATGGGTCATTTTCGGGCCGCGCGTCTCAGGTCTCTATACGACGCGACCGGCCGCACTGGTTACGGACGGGCCCATCCGCGGGTGTGGAGCAGCTGGACCACGCGCCGTTTGATGTCGTCGCGTATCTGACGCACCGTGCCGATCGGCTGGCCTTTGGGGTCGGGCAGTGGCCAGTCGTCGGTGGCGAGCCCGGGGACGAATGGGCACTCGTCACCGCACCCCATGGTGACGAGCAGCGTGCTACCGCGTGCAAGATCCGCGGTGAGCCGTTGCGGCTGGTTTCCGGCCACGTCGATCCCAGCGTCCCGCATCACGTCGACGACCACGGGGTGCACGTGCTCGGCGGGCTGGGTGCCGGCCGAGGTGGCCTCCGCTTTCGCCGGGTCGGCGAGGGCATTGAACCAGGCGGCCGCCATCTGCGACCGCCCCGCGTTATGGACGCACGCGAAGATGACCCGTTCCATCAACCGACCCTCGCACCGGCCACGGCCCGGTCGGGAACCAGCCAGCCGAATAGCGCGGCAGACGCGCCCGCACCCAACACCTGCGCCACGATGAACCAGGGTACGTCGGCGGGACGGATACCGGCGAACGTGTCCGTCAGCGCGCGCGCCAGCGTGACCGCCGGGTTGGCAAACGACGTCGACGCCGTGAACCAGTAGGCGGCCACGATGTAGGCCGCAACGGCATACGGCACCGCCGCCGGGGTGCGCCGCGATGCCGACATGATCACGCCGACCAGGCCGAAGGTCGCCACCGCTTCGCTGACCATCTGTGGAAACCCGCTGCGGGCATGCGCCGACCAGGCCACGAGCGGGAGGTCGAACATCGCGTGAGCCAGCAGCACGCCGCAGACGGCGCCGGCCACCTGCGCGCCGGCAAACGTCGCGATCGTCGCCGCCGCGCGAGGGCGGGCGGCGATTGCGGTGACCAGCGGGTTGAAGTGCGCGCCCGACACCGGTCCGAACGTGACGATCAGGGCGACGAGCGCCGCGCCGGTCGCGAGGGCGTTGGCAAGGAGCGCAATCGCCACGTTGCCGCCGGCGAGCCGCTCGCCCATGATCCCCGACCCCACGACCGCCGCCAGCAGAAAGCCGGTGCCGACGAATTCGGCCACTACGGCTCGGGCATGGTCGCCCCGCCCGCTCACGCGCAGCATCCGGGGGCGCAGCAGGCCGCCGCCCCGGGCTTCCGCGCGCGGATGAACGCGCTGGCGATCCTGCCCTCGACGCGCGACGACAGCGCGTCCACGTCGAGCCCGCCCGCTGTCAGGAACGTCCGGGCGTCGTCGATGCTGTACTCGCGCCAGGGCTCGACGGAGACGTCGCCGAATCCGGCGGCCGTCAGCTTGTCGTGATACTCGGTGTCGCCGAGCGCGCCCGCCACGCACCCCACCCACAGCTCCATGCTCCGCCGTACTTCAGCGGGCACCTCGCCGTGCACGACGACGTCCGACACCGCGAACCGCCCGCCCGGCTTCAACACCCGGAACGCCTCACGAAGAGCGGCGTCCTTGTCGGGCGCCAGGTTGATCACGCAGTTGGAGATGATCACGTCCACGCAGTTGTCGGGGAGCGGAATGGCTTCGATCGACCCCTTGAGGAACTCGACGTTCGTGGCGCCGGCCTTCTGCTGATTCTCGCGCGCCAGCGCCAGCATCTCGTCGGTGAGGTCGAGCCCGTAGACCTTGCCGGTGGGGCCGACGCGCCGGGCCGAGAGCAGCACGTCGATGCCGCCGCCCGATCCGAGGTCGAGCACCGTCTGCCCGGGCTCGAGCGCGGCCAGCGCCGTGGGGTTGCCGCAGCCGAGCGATACCGCCACGGCGGCGTCGGGGACCGCCCCGGTTTCCTCGTCGGAATACAGGTTGGTCGTGATCGGGTCGCCGCAGCCGCAGGGCGCCGGCCCGCAGCAGCCCACGGCGCCGCGCGCCTTGGCAATCGCCCCGTATTTCTCCTGCACCGCGTTCTGAATCTGCTGCCGCTCGCTCATCACTCCCCCTGCAGGGCGGCCTGAAGGCCGCCCTCTACATGTTTATATTCGCCTAAACGTATACAGACTACGGTGGCCGTGATATATTCGTCAAGGCAAATATATGGACACCCGCCTCGAAAGCATGGAGCGCCTGTTCCAGGCGCTCGGCGATGCCACCCGGCTGCGGATTCTCGGCCTGCTGCTCACCGGCGAGGTGTGCGTGTGCCACATCCACGAGAGCCTCAAGGTGTCGCAGCCCAAGGCGTCGCGGCATCTCGCCTACCTGCGCCGTGCCGGTCTGGTGGAGACGCGCAAGGAAGGGTTGTGGGTCTACTACCGGCTTGCAGACGTCAGCGACCCGATCGTGACGGCGGTGAAGCAGGCGGTGACGCACGCGCTCGGCCATCTGCCGGGCGTGCAGCGCGACGCGCAGCGGCTACAGAAGAAGAACGGGTGCTGCCTGCCGGTGGCCACCGGCAATGCCGCCTACGCCTGCTGCGGCGGGACGAAAGAAGCGGGCGCGTGACCGCTGACGCTGCTGACTTGCATCGTCTCTGAAGATTTCCTGTCCTCCGCGGCCCCGAAGAATTCATCAACTCTTCAGGTTTGCCGCCGGATCGCGTTGCTAGGATCCGAAGAGACGATGACCCTGCTCAGCGTCCTGACCTGGATGGACAACCTGCCGTCGAGCATCGCGCTCCGCGAGTCGACGTGGACCTATCCCTTGGTTGAATCGGTCCATTCCGTCGGCATCTGCCTGTTCGTCGGGCTCACGCTGCTCTGGGACATGCGCCTGCTCGGGATCGGCTTGCGCCGGGTGCCGGTGTCCGAGGTCTGGAGCAGGCTGATTCCCTGGATGACGCTGGGCGCCTTGATCATGATGAGCACCGGCGCCGCGCTCTTCTATTCGAAGCCGCTCTTCTTCTGGAGCAACATTTTTTTCCGGCTCAAGCTGGTGGTGCTGCTGCTGGCGCTCCTCAACGCCGTGGCCTTTCACTTCGGCATCGAGAAAAAGCTGCTGAACTGGGACACCACGCCGGCCACGCCGGGAGCCGCAAAACTGGCCGGCGCCTCGTCGATGGCGCTGTGGGCGATCACCATCGTCTTCGGCCGCTTCATCGCCTACAACTGGTTCGCTCCGCTCTAGTCGGGGTGCCATCGTGACCTTTGCCGTGTTTCAGTGGCTCGAGCGCACGTCGCTCAGCGTCGTGATCAACGAATCGCTGTGGGCGTTTGCCGTCGTCGAAGCGATTCACCTGCTGGCGCTTGCCGTCATCGGCGGCGCGGTGCTCGTCGTGGACCTGCGCCTGCTCGGCCTCGCGTTCCAGCAGCAGCGGGTTGGAGACGTGGCCCGCGTGGCGCAGCCGTGGTTCGTGTGCAGCCTGGCGGCCATGCTCCTCACCGGCTTCGTGCTCTTCCTGTCGCTGGCCGCGTCGAAGTACTACGTGCACACTTACTTCTGGGTGAAGATGTACTTCCTGGCGGGCGCCATGCTCTTCAGCTTCCTGATTCGCCAGCGCGTCATCATGGGCGACGACGCCCGCGCCAACTCCGCGCTCGGCAAGGTGGTGGCCATCATCTCCCTCTTCCTCTGGTCCGGCGTCGGCTTTGCCGGCAAGGCGATCGGCTACATCTCCTGATCGCGACGCACGCATTCAGGTGACTTTCGCCGCGCTTGCGGCAGGCGGAGCTGAAGCTCCGTCTCTACATTCGACGGTCAGAACCCGACGATGAAGCTGACCCGCAGCGTGCGCGGCACGGCCGGGTGCACGTGGATGTCGTCCACCCCGCCAATCGGCTCGCCGGGCAGGCGTGAGGCGAAGTAGTAGTCGATGTCGCTCACCTTGGCGTCGAACAGGTTGTAGATCTGGACGTTGGCGCGCAGCGCCTTCACGAACTGGTAGCCGCCTTCGAAGTTGAGCAGCGTCGTCGCCTGCGACCGCACCGAGTCGTCCTGCACCAGCGCGCGCGGCCCGAAATAGCGCAGGCGCAGGCTGCCGAACGTCTTGTGGAAGTTGTCCACGCTGGCGCCGCCCGAGACCACGGTGTTGACCGCCTCCGGCACGAACTGCCCGGCGGGGTCGAAGTCCACGAACCTGGCGCGTGACAGTGAGAGATCGCCGTCGAAGATCAGCCACGGCTTGGGGCTGTAGTAGTTGGCGAACTCGGCACCGTAGCGCTTGCTGGCCGGTCCGGGCTCGGTGGCGCCGATATCGCCGTTGTAGACGAGCTCCGAGCCGAGCCGCAGTGCCCACAACGAGACCGTGCTCTGCAGGTGCGGCACCGCCACGGTGCGCACGCCGATTTCGGCGCCTTTGGCGCGGACGAGCGGCGTGACCGGGTCGGCGGGCTCGCCGTTGCCGTCGTACTTGATCGTCGTGCCGAGTGCGCTGTTGCTGTGGAAGCCGGTGCCGGCGTTGACGTAGACCTCGGTGGAATGCCACGGGCCGAAGGTGACGCCTCCCTTCGGGCTGACGATTCCCGCGTTCGCGATGCCGCTGTTCCGGTCGTCCACATGATTCGTCACGCTGTAGCGCGAGCCGTCGAGCCGAAGCCCGGCCGTCGTGCGCATCCAGCGCGTCCACTCGACTTCGTTCTCCGCGTAGCCGCCCAGGCTGGTGACGAACGCAGACGCGTCGTTCTTGATCTCGAGCCGGACCCGCTCCTCGGTGTGATACAGCGCGTTCTGACCGATGTCGTCGTTCCTGAACTGCACGCCGAACGTGTTCTGGACGGAGTGCCCGCGCCAGCGGGACTGGCGTTTCTGAAACGCGCGCGCGCCAGTCACGAACCGCCGGTCGACCTGCTCCACCTGGTCGCCATGCACGGGGTCGTCGAGGAAGAACGTGAAGTTGGAAATCAGGTTGAGGCCGTACCCCAGGCCGTAGGCCTGGACCTTGTTCAGCACGTTCCCGCTGCTGTGCTGCCATTCACCGCTCACGCTGTAGCGGTAGGTGCGGCCGCCGTCGGTCGGGTCGATCGAGCCGAAGCGATCGATGAGGCCGGAGTCGATGGCGCGCTCTGGCGATGCCTCGGTTGCGTTCCACTTGCCGCGGTACCCCATCGCCGTGATCGACAGGCCGTTGGTGTTGTCGCCCTGGCTGTAGCGCAGCACGCCGTTGTACTTGCGGTAGGAATCGGGGATGGTCCAGGGGCCGGAATTGGTGGACGTCTCGCCGGCCATCAGCAGGTGGCCCTTGCCGACCTTGGGCGAGCCTGCGAACAACGCGCGCGCGAAGTTGTAGGTGCCGGTCTCCAGCGAGAGCAGCGGCCGGTCGAGCACGGTGGCGTAGTTGATGTTGCCGGCGCCGGCGGTGGCGAAGTCGCCCTGATCGGCGAAGTAGGGCCCTTTCGAGTACTGCACGCCCGCCACCAGTTCGGGGATGAGGAAGTTGATGTCCGAGTAGCCCTGGCTGTGCGCGTGCGTCGGCATGTTCACCGGCGTGCCGGCCACGGTCATGGCGAAGTCGCTGCCATGATCGAGGTTGAACCCGCGCAGGAAGTACTGGTTGGCCTTTCCCTCGCCGCTGTGCTGCGTGATGATGACGCCCGGCACCGTCTCGAGCACCTCGCCCTGGCGCATGAACGGGCGCACGTCGAGCTGCTTGGCGGTGATGGCGCCCTGGCTCGCCGACGAGGCGATGCCGACGAGGTCCTCGGCGGGATTCTCGGCATCCGCGAGGTTGGCAAAGGTACGTTTGCCCACCACGACGACCTCCGCATTGAGCGACAGGTGCATGATCTCGTCGTTGGTGGCCGTGGCGCCGGCGCGCACCATCAGATCGCGATGCGTCACCGAGCCGAAGTTGATCAGCGAGTACGTCAGCTGGTAGCTGGCGGGAGTGACGTCTGTGAACAGGTAGTGCCCCGCCGCGTCGGTCACCTGCACCGTGGGTTGCCCACTCCCACCTTTCAGCTCCACGGTGACGCCGGGCAGCGCCCCGCCCGTTTCGTCGGTAACGCGCCCCTCGACCCGGCCAGTGCCGGATTGAGCCCAGGAGGGGCCGACGGCGAGGAGCAACAGGATGGCGGCGAGGCAGGGACGAAGCATGGATCCATCCTACGGATCGCGAATCGCCTGCGCCTCTGAACTCTTTCTGACCCATTTCGTTAACGAAAAGTCAGAATCGCGAATTCCTACGAACAATTCAGAAACTCTTCAGAGTTGGCCCTTCGCCTGCCGGGGTATTACTTGACGGCTCCGGGGAGGCAACCTGGGCGAAAGGATCAGGATGATGTCGATGACGTGGTCGAGGCGCGCACGGCGCCTCGCGGTGGCGGTAGTGCCCCTGACGGTGTGGGCGGTGACGGCCAGCGCCGGCCAGGCCCAGCAGCAGAACATGCCCGGCATGAAG
>Ga0070670_100004078_pt1 | contig 12199 bp, 13 predicted proteins | sample KBSS63metaG_FD_64665 | JGI IMG/M metagenome (GOLD analysis project Ga0070670, IMG submission 64665) | Switchgrass rhizosphere microbial communities from Kellogg Biological Station, Michigan, USA - KBS S6-3 metaG | ecosystem: Host-associated > Plants > Roots > Rhizosphere > Soil ... | reverse complement strand
GGGATGACGGCGGAAAGCATCCGGCATCGAGCATCCCCGCGGCGCTCGGCTAAGATCCCCGCGCCGTGAGCCCGCCCCAGAGCCCCCCGTCCGCCGACTCCGCTCCGCCTCTGCTCGAGGCGAGAGACGTGTCGCGGGCGTACCGGATGGGCCAGGCCACGGTTCCGGCCGTACGCGCGGTTTCGCTGTCGATTCGCGCGAGCGAGTTCGTCGCGCTGCAGGGCCCCAGCGGCTCCGGCAAGACGACCCTCCTGAACCTGTTGGGGCTGCTCGACACGCCCGATTCGGGCGCCGTCTTCCTCGAGGGACGGCACGCCGAGTCGCTCTCCGAGAACGAGCGCTCCGACCTGCGCCGCGACCGCTTCGGTTTCGTGTTCCAGACCTTCAACCTGATCCCGGTCCTCACGGCCGAGGAGAACGTCTCCTATCCGATGGTCCTCGCGGGCGTCGCCGCGGAAGAGCGGCGCGGCCGCGCGCGTGAGCTCCTCGAGGCGGTCGGGCTCGCCGACAAGCTCGGCGTCCGGCCCGACCTCCTTTCGGGAGGCCAGAGACAGCGGGTCGCCATCGCGCGAGCGCTCGCCAACCGGCCGGCGGTCGTCTTCGCCGACGAGCCGACGGCCAACCTCGACAGCCGCACGGCCGAGGGGATCCTGGACCTCATGCGGACCATCAACGAGTCGAGCGGCGTCGCATTCCTCTTCGCGACGCACGATCCGCGCGTCGTGGCGCGGGCGCGGCGCATCGTGCGGCTGCACGACGGCGCCGTGGAAGCGGACGAGGCGGCGTGAGCGCTTTCGCCCTCGCCTGGCGCAACCTGGTCCGCCAGCGGCGCCGGAGCGCCCTGATGATCGCCGTCGTGACCTTCGGCTTCGCGGCCGTCGCCCTCGCGGGCGGCTTCATCGCGCAGTCCTTCGACGCCCTCAAGGAGGGAACGATCCGAAGCGTCGGGCATCTGCAGGTCGTGGATCGCCGAGCCGTCGGCCGGGCCGAGGAGGCGACGCTCGAGTTCGCGATCCCGAACGCCGAGCGCGCGCGCGGGGTCGTGGCGCGCGACCCGGACGTGGCGGCCGTGCTGCCGAGGATCGACTTCGTCGGCCTGGCGACGAACGGCACGAAGTCGGTGCCGTTCCTCGGCATCGGCGTGGACCCGGAGCCCGAGGCGCGCGCGACGCTCGCGTCCGAGCTCGTCGTGTCCGGCAAGTACCTGTCCGGCGACGGCGGCGACGGCATCGTGCTCGGCACGGGCCTGGCCGGCGCGCTCCACGCGAAGGTCGGCGACCGCGTCACGCTCATGGCGACGACGCCCGACGGAGCGCTGAACGCCCTCGACGGAATCGTCGAGGGGCTGGTCGACGTGAGGATCAAGGAGCTGAACGACCGATACCTGGCCGGGGGGCTCGGCCTGGTCTCGCGGCTCCTGCAGAGCCCGGAATCGGTCTCCCGGCTCGTCGTGTTCTTGAAGGACGATGAGCGGGAGGATCTCGTCGCGGCGCGGATCGCCGAGACGCTGCAGCGGGCGGGCTATCCCGTCGCGGTCCAGCACTGGCGCGAGCTCGCCGTGTTCTACGGCCAGGTACGCCTGCTCTACATCGGCATCTTCGGTTTCGTCGGAGCGGTGCTCGTCGTGATCGTCATCCTGTCCGCCGCGATCGTCATGACGATGGCCGTGACCGAGCGGACGCGGGAGATCGGGACCCTGCGCGCGCTCGGGACGCGGCCGGCGGGGATCCGCCGCATGTTCCTCGCGGAGTCGGCCGTCATCGCGATCGCGGGCTGCGTGGCGGGCGCCGTCCTCGCTCTGGTGATCCGGGCCGTTCTGAACGCGTCGGGCATCGTGCTGCCGCCTCCTCCCGGCGCGACGCACGGCGTGCCGATCAACGTCAAGCTGTACCCGCTGGCGTATCTCGCGGGAGTCGCCGCCATGCTCGCGACGATGGGGATCGCCGCGTGGGCGCCCGCGAGCCGCGCCGCGCGGATCCCGATCGTGGACGCGCTGGCGCATGTCTGACCGGCGTGAGACGTGAGACGTGAAGCGTGAGGGGTGGCCGGTGAGACGGAGGAAGGGCGCCGTCGAGCTCCTCGCCGGGGGCCTGGTCCTGGCCGCATGCGCGATGCTCGCCCAGAGCCCGGCTCAACCGGCGCGGACTCCCGCCCCGGCCGTGAGGAGCTCGCCCGAGGTCGAGAGCTGGCTGCGCGGCGTCGACGACGCCCGCAACGCCTTCGCGGAGGCGAAGCTCACGGCTCGGGCGACCCAGACCGAGAACGGGGCGCGGACGGGGGAGGTGGACTTCGACGTGTACGTGAAGGGCCGGGACAAGGTCCTGATCGTGTTCCACGGCGACAAGAACGAAGGCCGCAAGGCGCTGACGCTCGGCGACAAGATGTGGCTGATCGTCCCCGGCGCCGAGCATCCGGTCCCGATCACCGCGAACCAGAGGCTCATGGGCGGCGCGTCCTTCGGGGACGTCGCGAGACTTCGCTTCGCGGAGGACTTCGACGGCGAGCTCCGGCCCGGCACCGAGACGGTGGGTGACCGCGTGTGCCGCGTCATCGACCTGACGGCGCGCTCGTCGAAGGCCCCGTTTCCGAAGGTGACGCTCTGGCTCGACGCCGACGGGGCGCCGGAGCCGCTGCCGCGCAAGCTCGTCTTCCGCCTGCCGTCGGGCAAGGAGGCGCGGGAAGTCCTCTTCACGAAGTTCAAGAAGGTCCAGGGCAAGACGGCCGTCGCCGAGATGGAGATCCGGGATCTTCTCGGGCCGAAGCAGGGGACGCTGACGCGCCTGGAGTACCTCAGCATCCAGCCCGCGAAAATCGACGACAAGGTCTTCACGCCGGAGGGCGCGAGGACGGTGTCGTGACGGGCGCCGGGCGTACGACCTGAGGCGTGGGACGAGCCGTGAACGTATTAGTGATCGCTAATACGTCCTCTCGGCTCACGGCTTACGATTCGGCGAATTTCCGCACGGCCAACCCCATCAGCGTCTCGCCCGCCAGGCCCGCGGCCAGGCTCGCGAGCCGCGGATGGAGCACCAGCCCGCGAAACGCCGCGCTCCAGGCGAAGCGGCGGCCGAACCGGCGCCGCCACGCGCCGGCATACTCGGCGGGGAGGCGCTCCCAGCCGATCTCTCCGGCGAGCGCTCGCTCGACGGCGTCCGCCGCGAGGAGTCCCGACGCGAGCGCGGACGCCTGACCCTCCCCCGAAAACGGATCGAGCACGCCGGCCGCGTCGCCCGCGAGGATCGGTCCCCCGTCGGACGGCGGCTTGCGGGTGAAGTACACGGGGCCCGTTCCGAGGTCCTCTCCCTCTTCGCCGAGAGCGGAGAGGTCGCGGTCGAGCGCCTCGTTCGCGCGCCGGGCGTGCGCCACGACGGCGGGCCATCCCGGGGCGATCCGCCGCCTCAGGCGCTCCGAGACCACCCCCGCGAGATGGGCGACGCCCCCCTCGACGGGTGAGAGCCCGCAGTAGCCGCCCGGGAAGACATACAGCCGGACCTCGCCGGCGAGCGCGCCGGCGGCGCGGGGGTAGTCGCGGCTCCAGCCGACGTAGCGCGCCGCCTCGCGTCCGAACCGGCGCTCGAGCGAGCGGTCCAGCGCGTCCCACCGTCCCCAGGCGCCCACGGCCGCGGCCGCAAAGGCGTCACCCGGCTCGCCGCCGCCCGAGGCGGTCCAGCGGACGTGGAACCCGCGGGGCGTCCACTTGCGCTTCCGCTTCCTCCGCTTCATCCCGACTCCTTCCCTCCGCTCGATCGCGAGGACGCGCGCTCCGAAACGCAGCTCGGCGCCGAGGCTCTGCGCGCGCCGCGCGAGCAGGGCATCGAGCGCGTAGCGCGAGATCCCGAGCGCGGACGCCGGAAGCGGAAACCGGAGCGGGGCAGCCGAGGGCAGGTGGAGCGTGCCGCGGTCGATCCGCTCCGCGATCGAGCTCACCTCGTCGAGGACGCCGAGCCGCTCCAGGCTCGGAACCGCGCGACCCGAGAGGAACTCGCCGCAGACCTTGCGGCGGGGGAGACGGTCCTTCTCGAGCAGCAGCACTCGCCTTCCGCGGGCGGCGAGGGCCGCCGCCGCGGCCGATCCGGCCGGACCCGCTCCGACCACGATCGCGTCCCACTCCTCGGGAGCCCGCGTCGCCGTCAGGCACCTCCCCCCTCGAGAAGAAAGCGGAACGGGAACACGCGCCGGGCCGCCGATCCGGGCGCGACCGCGCGCGCGATGGACTCGGCCTCCGCGGGCGTGTACGCCTGCCGGACCGACGCGACGCCGTCCTCCACGGAGATCCGGGCCCGGAAGACGGCGCGGCCGGCGACGGCGACGAACGCCCACGGCACGAAGCTGCGCCTCAGGTCGAGCACCGCGAACCCCCGTCGCGCGACGCGGGAGAGCTCGCCGAGGATGCCCGCGTTCTCCTGGGGCGAGAAGTGGTGGAAGAAGAGGGTCGACACGGCCAGATCGACGGAACGAGTCGCGAGAGGCAGGCGGAATGCGTCGGCCGCGGCCGCTGCGACGGGGCCCCGGGCCATCGCGCGCCCCGCAGCGAGGTGCCTCCACTGGAGATCGAGCGGGAACACGCGGGCGTCGCGGCCCGCCTCGCGCAGGCTCGACTCGAGCCGCCGCGCGACGTCGCCGGATCCCGCGCCGACGTCGACGATCAGGATGCGGTCGCGGCGCCGGGCGCCCTCCGGGGACCCGTCCGCCGCGTCGAGCCGCTCCAGGAGCCGCCTCGCCAGCGCTCGCGACCCTCCCCAGCGGCGGTTGACGAGACGGAGGTCCTCGAGAGAGCGGCGCATCTCGTCGGGCGGCAGGTCGGGGTCGTCGAGCCGCTCCGACGAGGGCCGCCGCCGCGGCACGAACAGGCTCAAGGGGTCAGTCCTGAACTCCTGAACTCTGGCCGGAGTTCACGAGTTCACGGTTGACCCCTCGTCAGCACGAGGGCGCTGTTCTTGGAGCCGAACCCGATGCAGTTGCAGAGGGCGGCTTCTATGTCGGCGGGGCGCGCGGCGTTGGGGACGTAATCCAGGTCGCATGCCGGGTCCGGCTCGTCGAGGTTGATCGTCGGCGGGAGGAAGCCGTCGCGCATCCCGAGAAGGGTCGCCGCGACGCCCGCCGCGCCGCAGGCGCCCTGCGCGTGGCCGATCATCGACTTGATCGAGGAGCCCGGGATCTTCGGCGCGGCGTCGCCGAGCGCCAGCCGCGCCGCCCGCGTCTCGACGCGGTCGTTCAAGGCGGTGGAGGTCCCGTGGTACGCGATGTAGTCGAGAGCCTCCGGCGGGAGCTGCGCCTCTTCGAGCGCGAGCGTCATCGCGCGGGCGGGCTCCACGCCGCTCTCGTCGAGCCGCACCCGGTGATGCGCGTCGCAGGTGGACCCCCAGCCGCGGATCTCGGCGTAGACGCGGGCGCCGCGGGCGCGGGCGCGCTCGAGCTCCTCGAGCACGAACATCCAGGAGCCCTCGCCGAGGACGAAGCCGTCGCGGTCCGCGGAGAACGGCCGGGACGCGCGGGGAGGATCCATCTCGTGCCGCGTCGACACGACGCGCATCATGGCGAAGCCCTCCATGATCCCGCGCACGACGGTCGCGTCGACGCCGCCGGCGAGGAGCACGTCGGAGTCGCCGTGCCGGATCGACCGGAACGCGTATCCCAGCGCGTCCGTGGACGACGTGCAGCCGGTCGACAGCACGTGCGACGGCCCTCGCAGTCCGAAGCGCATCGAGAGCTCCGAGGAGATCGAGCCGATCGTCCCCGACGGGATCGCGTAGACGGACGCCTTCTTGACCTGGTTCGTGTAGTAGAGGTGATACATCCGCTCGGAGAACTCGATCGGCCCGCCGCCCGATCCGATGATCACTCCGATCTGCCGGCGCTCGTCGAGCGAGAGAGCCGCCGCGTCGACACCCGCATCCGCGAGCGCCTCCGTGGACGCCGCGATCGCGAGAGGAACCGCGCGAGAGACGTGTCGCACTTCCTTGTGGTCCAAGTAGTCCGACGGCTCGAAGCCTTTCACCTCGCCCGCGATCGTGGCGGGGAGTCCCTCGGGGTCGAAGAGCGAGATGCGCCCGATGCCGCTCTCGCCCCGCGCGAGGGCGCGGGCGTAGGCCTCGCGGCCGGTCCCGTTCGGGGCGAGACACCCGACCCCGGTGATCGCGACACGGCGAAGCCCCACGATGCGGATTCTAGATGCGCGGCGCGTGCCAGACGGGCGCGGCTAAAGAATCCATTAAGACGAGCTGCGTCGGAAGCTCGCGACTACGGCGCCGCGTGCTCCTTCAGCCACCGATCCAGCAGGCGCAGCAGGCGGAGCGGGACGAATCTCACCAGGCCGTCCGCGTGCAGCGCGCCGCCGAGCTGGAAGTGCACGTGCTCGACCGGCGAGGCCGCGGCCGCCGCGATCGAACGCCCGTGCGACGGGTCCACGAGCCAGTCTCCCTCGGACGTGACGATCAGCTTCGGGATCGTCAGGGACGCCACGGAGTCGGCGGCACGGGAGCTCCGCGCGGACAGCGTCTTCCACGTCCTGGTCGCCGAGAGCCGCGGCACGCGGACCGCATGGCGGAGTCGGACCTGCCGGATCGCCCCTGACCTCCACGGCTTGGGGCGGAGCGCGCGGAGGTCGTCCGGAGACGAGATCATCACGAGAGCGCGGCACGGGAGATCGGGGCGCGCGGCGAGCGCATGCGCGGCGATCGATCCGCCGAGCGAGAGGCCCACTACCGCGAAGCTCTCGTAGAGCCGGCCCGGGCCCGCGAGCTCCTCGACGACGGCGATGAAGTCGCGGTCTTCCGATGCCCCGAAGCCGTAGCCGCCGCCGCTGTCGCCGTGACCCCGGAAGTCGAGCGCCGCGACGTCGTAACCGAGCCGCCAGAAGTGCTCGGCGAGGTAGAGATTCTCGCGGGCGAGCCGGATGCGCCAGAAGCCGGGGGCGAGCACGATCAGCTCCCGCGACGGGCGGCGCCAGAGCGTGTACGCGATCGAGACGCCGTCGCGCGCCGGGGTGCGGCCATGGCGCACCTCCGGGCGGACGGACTTTCTCGCCGGCACCGCGTCAGCCTTCCAGCGGCACGTAGGACACGACGTCGCCCTCTTCGAGGCGCTCGGTGTCCGCCGGGATCCTGAGGAGGGCGTCGGCTCGCGAGTGCGCCGCCAGGTCGTGGCTGCCGCGACCGTCGACGGGGAGAATGCGCGTCTCGGGCCCCGAGCGGTCGAGCACGGCGTCTCGGTATGTCTCGCGCCGTCCGCGCACCGGCAGGCTTCGGGCGAGCCGCGCGGGAAGCAGCGTCGGCCCGGGCGCGGCGTCTCCCTCCAGTGCGTCGAGCGCGCGCCTCACGAAGAGGCGAAAGCAAACCGCGCTGGACACGGGGTTGCCGGGAAGCCCGAACCAGAGCGTCGTGCCGCGGCGGCCGAACGCGACCGGCTTGCCGGGTCTCATGGCGACACCGTGGAAGAGCATCTCGAAGCCCGCGCGCTGCGCCGCCTCGGGCAGCAGATCGAAGTCTCCCGCCGACACGCCTCCGCTCGTGACGAGGACGTCCTCCTGCTCGCCGGCCTTCGCGAAGAGCGCGCGGACCGCTTCCTCCTGGTCGGAGACGGGGAGCCGCGCCGACGCGGCGACTCCCCGCGCGCGGCAGAGCGCGAGCAGCATCGGACCGTTCGAGTCCCGGAGCTGTCCCGCCGCCGGGAGTTTCTCCGCCGCCACGAGCTCGTTGCCCGTCACCGCCACCACGACGCGCGGACGGCGATGCACGAAGACCGGCTCCGCACCGGCGAGGGCCGCCAGCGCGATGCCCGCCGGGTCGAGACGGCGGCCGGAGGGGAGGAGTGCCGTCCCCGCGACGATGCTCTCGCCGCGCCGGCGCACGTGATCGCCGCTCTTCGGGACGATGCGAAAGGAGACCCGGCCCGGCGCGGAGAGCGACTCCTCGACCGGCACGACCGTATCCGCGCCGTCGGGCAGCGGCGCGCCCGTCATGACCCGAACCGCCTCGCCGGCGCCCAGCGGAAGGCCGGGCGAGTCCCCGGCCGCGGCGGTCGATGCGCGCTCCGCGAAAGACCCGCCGGCGGCGCCGAGGTCGGCAAACCGCAGCGCGTAGCCGTCCATGGCGGAGGTGTCGAAGGGCGGCCAGTCCACGTCGGACGAGATCGGCCGCGCGAGCACGCGTCCCTGCGCATCCGCCAGCGGCACGAACTCGCCGCTGCCGGGCGAGCACGCGCCGGCGACGATCGCGAGCGCCTCGTCGACGGTGGTCACGCGCCGATTCTGACACTGCGGCGTTTCGAGGCCGGATCGGCGGAGGGGGAATCGTGGGTCCGGATCAAACCCCCTCTCCCAACGCGTGAGCGGGGGGAGAGGGTTGGGGTGAGGGGGGCGGTGCTTCGTTCGGGAGCGGCGGAAGTCGTAGGGAGAGGGTCCGGGCGCGACTTTCCCTCTCATTTCCACGGTCCGCGAAAGCGGACCGCTAGAGGTCCGAGACTGCGTGTAGCATCGGCGCGGCTATGCCGATATACGAGTATCTCTGCAAGAACTGCGGCGAAAAGACCGAGCTCATCCAGCGCTTCGCTGACAAGCCCCTCGTCGTGTGCCCGCACTGCGGCAAACGTGCCCTCAAGAAAGCGTTCTCCGCGCCCGCGATCCAGTTCAAGGGGAGCGGCTGGTACGTCACCGACTACGCGCGCAGCCAGGAGTCGAAGGACGCCCGATCGCGCAGCGAGAAGGCCGAGAAGGCCGAGAAGGGCGAGAAGTCGGACAAGTCGGACAAAGCCGACAAGGCGGACAAGGCCGACAAGTCGGAGAGCTCGAAGAGCGACAAGCCCGCGTCCGGAGAAAAAGCCGGCAAGAGCGAGAAGGTCGACAAACCCGACAAGTCCGTTAAGAGCGACCGGAAAAAGTCGAAGGACTGACCGTCTCGCCCAACGTATTAGCGTTTGCTAATGCGTTTGGGCGCCGTCCTCTTTTGGATTCAGGGATCTCCTGACGCCTTTTTTGGCGGCCGCCGGGCGGTTTTTGCCCCGATCTGGAACGGACCTTGCTCTTCCCTCCAGCAGCACGCGTAAAGCGTGCAGGGAAAGGAGGATCCGATGCTGATCGCGAATGTCGTTCTCGTAGCACAGCTCGCAGCGAACACGCCGACGCGTGCGGTGGACCGCCCGTGCGCCGACGAAAGCACCCTCTGCAAAATCAGCCCCTTCTTCTGTCCGGGGACTTACCCCCAGGGGCTCGAGCCCTGCTGGCCCGACGGGAGCCGCCAGCCCCGCAACATCGGCGGCCGTGGCAGCACTCGTCCCCAGGCGCAGGCGAAACCGGGCTCCGCGCCCGCTCGGACGATGCCCGCCAAGGCGCGCGACTCGGAGCCGCGTTCCACGCATTCCATCTCGCGCGACTCCCGCTGACCGAAACAGCGAGACCGGGCGGGCCTTTCCTTTCGAGAAGGGCCCACCCGGTCCCGTTATGTCGAACCCAATCGAATCGAGAGCTACGGCATCAGGGTGACGGTGTCCGTCGCGACCGCGTCGCCGGCATTGATTCCGGTCGCCGTCATCTGCGCTTCCACGGACAGATTCGTCATCTGAGTCGCGGTCGTCCCCTTGGACGTGATCGTCAGCTCGGACTGCGAGTTCGCGTCGAGCGTGCCCAGGGTCCACGTGACGGTGCTTCCCGAGAAGCTCGCGGTCGTTCCCGATTCCGCATTGAGGCTCACGACCGTCAGCGGCGACGGCAGCGTGACGGTGACGACGCCGTTCTGGATGTTCTGGACTCCGATGTCCTGAGCCGTGACGTGGATGTCGAAGTTCTGTCCCGAGGCGGCGCTTTCGGGGGCGTCCACGGTCAGCCTTGCCAGTGCGGCGTTCGCGCCGGTGACGTCGTTGTTGTTGCAGGCCGCCAGCAGGGCGAAGGCGGCGGAGACCCCGAGGGACAAGACGATTCTGGAGACGGGGAAACGAACTCTCATGGACGATCCTCCTTGAATGAACACACGTTGGCACCAGTGCCACGGGAGGGGGGAGCAAGCACGGTGCCAGCGCGGCGCCCGCGGCATACTTCCTGCATCGTGGTCCCTCGTTCTCGCGCTGTCGCGCAATCCGCGAGAAGAGGAGCGGTGATGAACAGAGTCGGCGTACCGCAGATGATGTCCGCCCTGACGGTCGCGGGCGACAGCGTGAAGAATTCTGCCGGGGAAAACCTCGGGCGGATCGAAGACCTGGTGATCGACGTGCAGAGCGGACGCGTGAACTACGCCGTGCTCTCCTTCGGCGGCTTTCTCGGAGTCGGAGGGAAGCTCTTCGCCGTCCCGTGGGAGGCGCTCGAGCTCGACGCGGACTCGCACGCGTTCATCCTGGACGTCGAAAAGGCGGCGCTCGTCGATGCGCCGGACGCCGAGCCGGTCTATTGGCCGACCTAAACGGGTTCCGTCTAGGAAACGTTTCGGATTTGTCTCGGCTCGTCGGGGGCGGAACTCAGATCGAGAGCGTCTTCAGGTACTCCCGGAACGCGGGGCCCAGATCCGCGCGTTTGATCGCAAGTTCGACGGTCGCCTTTAGAAACCCGAGCTTGTCGCCGGCGTCGTACCGCTTTCCGGTGAACAGGTAGCCGTCGATCGGGCGCCGCGACAGGAGCGTCCGGAGCGCGCTCGTGAGCTGGATCTCGCCGCCCACGTCGGCGCGCGTCGCCTCGAGAATCTCGAAGATCTCCGGCGGCAGGAGGTAGCGGCCGATGATCGCGAGGTTCGACGGCGCGTTCTCCGGCTTCGGCTTCTCGACCATGTCCGTCAGGCGCACGACTCTGTCCTCGACCGGCTCGGCGGCGACGATTCCGTACTGCCGAGTCTCTGCGCGGGGCACTTCCTGGAGCGCGATGACGGGGTTCCCGCGACGCTCGTAGAGACGCATCATCTGCCCGATGCACGGGTCGTCCGCATCCACCACGTCGTCGCAGAGCATCACGGCGAACGGCTCTCCGCCGACGAGATCGCGCGCCTGGAGGACGGCGTGCCCGAGCCCCAGCGCCTGTTTCTGGCGCACCGACGAGATCTGCATCAGCCGGCTGAGTGCCCGCACCTGCTCGAGGGGCTCGGTCTTGCCCCTCTCCTCGAGCGCCTTCTCGAGCTCGACGGCGATGTCGAAGTGATCCTCGAGGGCGGACTTGCCCCTGGCGGTGACGAACACGACCCGCTCGATGCCCGCGTCGCGCGCCTCCTCCACGACGTACTGCACCAGGGGGCGGTCCACGAGGGGCAGCATCTCCTTGGGAAACGCCTTCGTCGCGGGCAGGAACCGGGTGCCCAGCCCCGCGGCGGGAAAGACGGCGACGCGGATGGCGGCCACGGCCGGAGTGTAGCCGATCGCACTCGCGCACAGCCGGAGGTCCGTACAATAGAGGCGCGATGCGAACGGTGAGCGGGAAGCGGAAGCGGAAGCGGGAGCCGGAGTCGGACGCCGGACACGGCGCGCGTCGGGCGCGAGGCGTCTTCCGCGGCGCCGCGCTCGCTGCGATGTTCGGGCTCGCGGCGTTCGTGTTGTCGCGAGCCGACGCCGGCGCCGCGTCGTGGTGGCGGCTGCCCGTCTGGGGAGCGGAGGTCCGCGCGTTCGCGACCGATCCGTTCGATCCCGGAATCGTCTACTGCGGCACCTCGCGCGGAAACTTCTATCGCTCTCGCGACGGAGGAGCGAGCTGGGAGCCGCTCCGGCAGGGCCCGGCGTTTCCGGGACACTACGTGACCGCGCTCGTCGCGGACGGCGCGGTCCGCAACCGCTTGTGGGCGGCGCTCGTGGGAGACCTCGGCGGAAGCGTCCTCGCCCGCAGCGACGACGCCGGCCAGAGCTGGACGACGCTGCTCAGCTCCTCGAAGACGGTGCTGAGCCGTGCGTTCGCGGCGGAGCCCGGTCCGGGCGGCGCGCGCCGGCTCGCCGTGGGCGGCGACGACGGCGTGCGGCTCTCCGCCGACGGCGGGCGCACGTGGGCGCGCACGGGCGAGGGCGTGTCCGGGCTCCAGCAGGTGGAGTCCCTCGCGTTCGACCCGTCGGACGCGCGGACGCTCTACGCGGGAACGTGGCGGCAGGCGTTCCGCACGCGCGACGGCGGAGCGTCCTGGAGCCGGATCGCCGAGGGCATGGTCCTCGACGCGACCGTCTACTCGTGGGACTTCGACGCGGCGAATACGCGCGACGTCTGGGTCTCCACCTGTGGATGGGTCTACCGCTCCCGCGACGGCGG
>Ga0070670_100004077_pt1 | contig 12203 bp, 7 predicted proteins | sample KBSS63metaG_FD_64665 | JGI IMG/M metagenome (GOLD analysis project Ga0070670, IMG submission 64665) | Switchgrass rhizosphere microbial communities from Kellogg Biological Station, Michigan, USA - KBS S6-3 metaG | ecosystem: Host-associated > Plants > Roots > Rhizosphere > Soil ... | reverse complement strand
AAGAGGCCCATCACGATGTCGGCCGGCATTTCAGCCCAGCCCTCTCATGGTCTACGCTCTTCGCCGGCTCGCGCGCGAGGCCGGGGTCCGATTCTTCGTTAGGCGCAAGGCGACGTTCACCGTCGCCGTCCTCACCATGGCGCTGGCGCTTGGCGCCAACAGCCTCGCGTTCTCGGCCCTCGAGACGTTCCTGTTCTCGAGCATGGGCGTGCCGGACGCGAACCGCCTGCTCGCCATCATGCCGATGCACGCCCTGGAAGGGGGGCACGGCAGCGAGCCCCACGACGAAGCCTATCCCAACTATGACCTGATTCGCCGCATCCAGCACAGCTACGCCGACCTCACGCTGGTGTATCCGGGCATCACGAGTTGGGACGATCGCGGCGAGTCGCGCCCGCTCAACATGGCTCGCGTCACCGCGACTTTCTTCCCCGTCATGCGCGTCTTCCCGATGCTGGGGCGCGCGTTCACCGGGGAAGAGCAGGAACCGCGCGGGGCGCACGTCGTCGTGATCGGCTACCGGTTCTGGAAATCCGCGATGGCCGGCGACCCCGACGTGATCGGCAAGGCGATGCGGCTCGAGGGCGAGCCGTACACGGTCATCGGCGTGATGCCTGAAGGCTTCGCGCTCCCGCACCCGACCGACATCTGGATTCCGCTGGACGTGCCCGTCGGCGACCGCGTGGCCATCACCGGAGGTCGCCACTACCAGATGTACGGCCGCCTCGGCAATGGCCGCACGATGCGGGACGCCGAGGCGGAGGCGAATGACTTCACAACGCGTACGGTCGCGGCGAGTCCCGACAATCGCGAGTTTCGGTACGAGGCGCAACCGATGCGTGAGGCACTCCTGGGCGGCGCGGATTCGACCGTGATTCTCGTCCAGGAAGGCGCCGTCGTCCTCCTGATACTCGCCGTGATCAACCTCGCGTCGCTGCTCATCGCGTGGGGCTTCGAGAGACAACAGGAATTGGCGGTGCGCCAGGCACTTGGTGCGGCCGGGGCACGCGTGCTTCGCATTCTCCTGTTGCAGGGCCTCGTGGTGGTCGGCACGGGCGCAATCATCGCGATCGGCGCTACCTGGCTCGCGATACCATGGCTGCGGAGTGTGGATCTCCCGTCGCTCACGTACTTCACGTCGCGAATCACGCTCGATGCCGGCGTATTCGCGGTGAGCGCAACGGTCGCGGTCGTTGCCGGACTCGCGGCAGGTTTGCTGCCCGCATGGTTCACTCGAAAGATCGACCTCGCTCAGTCGCTGCGGTCGAGTGGCCGGTCGATCACGCTTTCACCGGCGGCGCTCCGATGGCAGAAGGGCATGGTGATCGTTCAGGCTGCCCTGTCGCTGGTGATTCTCGCGACGGCCGCACTCGTCGGCGTGAGCTTCCGAAACCTGGAGCGCGTACCGATCGGATTCTCGGCTCCCGAGTCGATCGTCGCGCGCGTGCAGCTCGATCGGCAACGGTACCCGGACGATGTGTCTCGCGCGGTGATGGGTCGCACGCTCGTCGGCAACTTGTCGCGCGAGCCGTCGATCGCCGCCGCCGGGTTCACCTCCACGTTGCCCGTGAGCGACGAGCCCTGGGTCGGATATTTCTTCTACCCCGTCACGGGCGGAGCTCTGAGCGCCGAACCGACGCTCTTCGAGATCCGACGCGTATCGCCGAACTATCTGCAGACGATCGGCATCCCGCTGCACTTCGGCCGGCAGTTCAACGACCACGACGACGCCAACGCGCCGCCGGTGGCGATCGTGAGTCGTCGTCTCGCCGAGCGGTTGTGGCCCGATCAGCCAGTGATTGGGAAGCGCATCTATCGTGTCCTCCCGGGGAGCAAGCTCCCCGGTCCGCTCACGGTCGTCGGCGTCGTCGCCAATGTCATGGACGAGGGCGCCGGCGCGCCGCCGGGTGAGACCGTGTATGTGCCGTGGGCGCAGGTGTCCACGGTGACGCTGTCGATTGTCGTCAGGCCGCGCGGCAGTCGACAGGCCGCCATCCGCGCCATGCAGCACGCGCTCCAGCTCACCGACCCGCTCCTGGCCGCGCACGACGTCGCGCCACTCGATGTACTCGTGAGCCAGGCGAACGCGCTGCCCCGACTGCAGAGCGTCATTCTGCTGACGTTCGCCCTCGCCGCCACGCTGATGGCGCTACTCGGATGCTACGGCGTGATGCGTCAGCTCGTCGCGACCCGGGAGCGTGAGTACGCGGTCCGCCTCGTCTTCGGTGCGTCGCCAGGCGAGCTCGGACGGTCCGTGCTTGGCCAGGCGGTCCGCCTAACGGGACGCGGCGTGACCGCCGGGCTCGTCGTCGTGATCCTGCTCGGTCGCGTGCTCGAACGATTCGTGTTCGGCATTGGCACGCGCTCGCCGGCGGTGCTGGGCGCAGCCACCGCGGTGATGCTCGTGATCGGTATCGCGGCCGCGCTCCCCTCGGCGGTGCGCGCGATGCGCGTCGACATCCGGCGTGGCATCACCTAAAACGGAGATTCCAGCAGGTGATCGACTTCCGCCATGAGCCGTTCAGCGGTAAACGGATGCGCGAGGGGCCGAACGTGCGGTCCTAACGTCGATACCCCTCGCGGCACGTCGTCCACAATGATGACGGCGCGGAGCTGCGAGAGCGTCGCGAGGACGTCGCGCTCCGGCTCGTCCACGACGAGGAGATCCGGCGGGCGGTCCGCGGCGAGTGTGACCGCCGCGGTGATCGTCGCCGCCTCGAGGACCCGGAGGTCCGACCGCTCGCGAAGGCATTCGCGGACATAACACCTCAGGTCCCCTTCGGCCGCAACGACGAGCACCGTTAGGCGCGCTCGCTCGTCGACTCCCGGCGCGGGAGATGGCGCGGGTGCGGCCTGCTCCGCGTCGAGGAACGCAACCTCCAGCCGCACCCTCGGTGAATGATCCGGCTCACGCATCACTTCATGCCGATCCCGTGGGGACGCGCCGGCCCGGTCGCGAACGCGGTGTTGAAGTCGATCACCCGGAACGCCGGGTCCACCGTCAGGCTCCGGTCTCCGACGTTGAATACATGCACCTTGTGGTCGCCCTCCAGGTGGACCTTTCCGAAGTCGTCCTGGTTGAGGAAATAGTCCGTCACGATGAGGCGCTTGTCGTCGTGCGTCAGGTGGACGGAGTGTGGCCCCGTGTCCTTCCCGAAGCTCACGACGGAGAGCTGTTTGAACTTCTTCGGGTTCGACATGTCGAGCATCACCACCTGGCCGGCCATGAGCGTCGCCGTGATGACACTCCGTCCACTCCTCGGCACCGCGAGCAGTCCCGGCATGCCGCCCGGCACCGGCGTGTCCACGTGCGGCGTGACGTCGGCCATGTCGAACGACTGGACGTAGCTGCCATCGGTCGGATCGACCGTGTACATGAGCCCCGTGAACATGTTGACCGTCACGGCGCGCCCACGGTTGTCGCCCGGGATGAGCTTCACGTCCATCGTCCCGGCGTTGTCGGGGAGAAAGACGGACCGTGTGATGGTGCGACTTCCGAGGTCCCAGAAACGGACCGAGCTTCTCAACTGAAGGTCGCCGGCGAACACGTTCAGCGTCGTGACAGGATTGATGAAGTCACTCGTGACGAGCCGGTTCCTCGAGAAGTCGGCGTCGATGCCGTGCGGATTGAAGGCGCCGTCCGCCGGAAGCACCGATGGGTGTTCGGCAACGAGGTTCAGGTCCTTGTCGAACTCCACGACGCGCCCGCCCGGTCCGCCGCTCGCCGATCCCATGTTCGTAACCAGGAATCCGCCGCCGGGCAGCGGAAGGAAGTCGTCGGTGATGCTCGAGCTCGGGGCGTGCGTCGACCGCAGGAACTTCGGGTTGCGCGCGTCGGAGATGTCGAAGAAGAAGATGTCGTTCTGGCCCTTGAGCACGCTCAGGAGCCCGCCGCACGCGAGTATCCGCTGGTCGACGGACGTGTGGCAGTGGTGGGGCTCGTTGCCGATGTTGCCTGGCGGTGGCAGGGGTACGGTCTTGAGCACCTTCCCGTAGTCGGGTGACCGGCGGTCGAAGTCGATGACCGCGAGAAAGTCGGCCGCGACGCGGGCCTGATCGCTGGCCCAGATGTAGAGCGTCGTCGCCTCCTTCCCGTCGCCGCCGTGCCCACCGGCGCCATCGCGGTGGAGGGAGACTTCGGTCGGGAGGGTCGAGGCGTTAGGTGATGCCGAGTCCGGTGCGGGGCCGCAACTCGTGCTGACAATGACTGCCGCAATCCATGTAATCGGAGTAATCCGCCGATTCGCGTGCATAACTGCCCCCAGGCGTCGAAGAACGAAACAGCGCTTTCGATGCGGGGACGTTATTCGGTGCGGCGTCAGCTACTGAGCAGGTGCGTTGCGACTCGAGGCCACCAGTGTTGCGTGCAACGTGGATTGTGTCCGTCGCAACGTGGCTTGTGTCGTGGGGTTGACCGATGACCGAACCAATGACCCATGACTCAAAACCGAAAACTCGCCATGACATCTCGTGATGTCTTGGCGAGTCATGAGTGATGGGCCCTGGGTTCTTGGTTTTCGGTAATCGGTTTGGACAGCCGGTACGCCGCGGGCGTGACGCCGTAGGCCTGTTGGAAGCAGCGGCAGAAGTACGACAGGCTGTTGAACCCAACCGCATACGCGACGTCCGTCACTGTCGCTGGCCCCTCGGTGAGGAGCCGCGCGCCCTCCTCAACCCGCATTCGCCGAATGAGCTCCGACGGCGACTCGCCGAAGACCTGTTTGACTCGGCGGAACATGTGCGAACGGTCCTGCGCCACCGCGTCGGCCAACTCGCCCACGCCGAAGTCGGGATCAGAGAGCCCGCGCTGAATCGCTTCTCGCACGCGGGCGGTATACGCCGCATCCACGGGTCCAACGCTTGCCAGCTCGTCATGACCGTCCGCAGCGGATGCCGTCTTCGCCGAGTCCCCAGTCCCCAGTCCCGATGTCCCCGCCGTCGAGAATCGCTCACGCAGCCGACGCCGCGACGCGATCAGGTTGCGCACGCGCACGTCGAGCTCGCGCATCTCGAACGGCTTGACGATGTAGTCGTCGGCGCCGCCCTCGAGGCCCTCCAGTCGGTGCTCCCCGTCGGCCTGCGCCGTGAGCAGCACGATCGACAGAAAGTCCGTCTCGGTGCTCGATCGCAGCGCACGCACCAGCTCGCGCCCGTCGGTGCCCGGCATCATCACGTCCGATAGCACGACGTCCGGCAGGTGCTGACGCGCGAGCGCGATGCCCTCCGCGCCATCGGACGCCTCGAGCACGCGGAACCGTTCCGCGAAGTGGTCGCGAATGTAGCCTCGCAGGTCCGCGCTGTCGTCCACCACGAGAAGCGTCGGGACATCCTCGTCTGCGGCGTCCTCATCGGGACTGGGGACTGGGGACTCGGGACTCGGCGGTTGCTGGGAACCGGGAACCGGGAACTGGGAACTGCGCTGTCCGTTGGAGTCGCTGTTCCCCGTTCCCTGTTCCCACTCCCGGCCCAGTCCCCAGTCCCCAGTCCCGATGTCCCCAGTCTTGATGTCCCCAATCGGAATTGTCGCCGTGAACGTCGTGCCCGCGTCCCCGCTGTCAACCGTGATCGTTCCACCGTGCAGCTCGACCAGCTCCTTCACGAGCGACAGCCCGATCCCGGTGCCCGGCTGTGTGCGAGTCGCGGACTCGTCCACCTGGTAGAATCGCTCGAACACGTGCACGATCTGGCCGGTGGGGATCCCGGGGCCGGAGTCCCGCACCACGAGTCGCGCTGACTCCGCATCCTTCCCGAGAGTGACGTGCACGGTCCCACCACTCGGCGTGAACTTGATCGCGTTCGATAGAAGGTTTGTGAGGATCTTCTCGACCGCGTCCGCATCGAACGCGCCGGGCAGCGCATCGATCGCGTCAACCGTTAGGCGAATCCCCTTCCGCTCCGCCACCGGCACGAACGCGGCCACCACGCCTCGGGTAAACGGCGCGAGGTCCAGCGGACGCGGGGCGAGCTGCATCGCTCGCGCGTCGAGCTTTGCCACGTCGAGAATCTGATTGACCAGCCGGAGGAGCCGTCGCGAGTTACGCAGGGCGATGTCCAGCCACCGCTCGACCTTCGGATCGCCGCCGGCGCGCGCACGCAAATCCTCGAGCGGGCCGATCGTCAGGGTGAGCGGCGTGCGGAGCTCGTGCGAGACGTTGGCGAAGAAACGAGTCTTCGCCTGATCGACCGACTGCAGTTGTGCGTTTCGGTCGGCCAGCTCGCGCTCGCGGTCGCGGAGGGTCGCCGTGCGCTCATCGACCACGCGCTCGAGGTGCAGCGCACGAGCGCGAAGCCGGGCCTCGCGCAGGCGGACCGCAGCGAACACTCCGATGCCTAACGCTACGACCAAGACCCAGCGGAACAACCCCGTCTCCCAGACACGAGGCTCCACGTGCACCGCGAGGCTGGTCCCGGGCTCGTACCAGCCACCGGCGGCGTCACTCGCCTCGACGATGAACGTGTAGCGCCCCGGTGGTACCTTCGTGTAGAATGCCGTCCGACGGTTGCCGACGTCGACCCAGCCCGCGTCGTACGGATCGAGCCGGTAGCGGAACCGGACGTTGTTCGGCTCGAGAAACGTGAGTGCGGTGTAGTCGATCTGTACATCGCGCTCGTTAGGGCGGAGCGCGACCGAGTCGCGCTCCGGGCGAAGTGCTTCCCCATGTGCGACGACCTGCTCGACGACCAGCGGCGGGGCGCGACGCTCGCGCCGGACCTTCGCCGGATCGACGACGACGACGCCATCCTGCGTCGGGAACCACAGTCGGCCATCGAGCCCCTTCGCGCCGGCCGGCTGCACGCCGCCGTTCCCCTCGCGATTTCGGATGCCATCGCGCTCGGTGTACGCCGTGGAGTGGACTCTCGAGACTTTTGCCTCGGCGAATGCGTTCAACTCCGCACGCGGTACCCAGAAGATTCCGCGGTTCGTGTTCATCCACAGTCGTCCGTCGTCGTCCTCGAGAATCTGGTGGATGACCTCATCGAACAGCCCGTCTTTCGTGCCGATCCGGACGATACGGTGATCAGCGTTAGGCGCCGCTCCGGACGCGCCGCCCCAGGCACGCGGATCGAGTCGAGCCAAACCACGACCCTCGGTCCCGACCCAGAGCCAACCGTCCGCATCCTGGTACAGCGAACGAATCACGTCACTGGGCAACCCGTCCGCACGCGTGACACGAGCAAATGTTCCGTCGCGGTATCGCGTCAGGCCGCCGCCGTTGGTCCCCATCCAGAGCGCGCTGTCCCGGGTGCTGGCGAAAGCACGCACCGTCGCTTCCGGCCCTCCCGACGACGATGGAAAGCTCGTCCAGCGCTTTCCGTCATAGCGAAACAACTGGCCGGCCGCACCCGCCCACATCCGCCCGTCCGCGTCTCCGTAGAGCGCGAAGACGTCGCGGTGGCGCAACTCGCGCGGCCCTTCGGCGCTGCACGCCATGCTCGGTAACGTGCAGCGGAGCACGCCTCCGCCGAACGCACCGATGGCAATCCACATCGCCCCGGCGGAGTCCTGGTAAAAGGAGTTCACCGCGGTGGGATCCGGCAACGACGGCGAAGACGAGACCCGGCCCGTGGCCGCGTCGAGGCGGCTCACGCCCTTCGCCCAGGTGCCCAGCCAGATCGTGCCGGATCGGTCCGCGTACGTGCCGTACACGTTAGGGTACGCGATACCTTCGGGAACGCTGTACGTGGTGAAGAGCGCCTGCTTGAATCGATGAAGCCCGGCGGCATCGGTGCCAACCCAGAGGCTCCCTTCTCGGTCGAGGAGAGCACCCGTCACCACGCGGCGCTCGGGCAACGTGAAGACCCGCTGACTATCGCGGAACACGTCCTGACCACGGACGCTCCACATGGCGTCGGCGTCCGTCCAAAGCCGCAGGCCGTTGGTGGAAAATCCGGGCGCCACCGGGATGGCCGAGTCGGATTCGATCCGGTACACGCCGGATGATGCTTGGGCAAAGACCGCCCCGGTCGCCGGCACCTGCACGACAATCGAAGTGAATGAGAGCGGCCGGGATGATTTCACTTGCACGACGCGATCGCGCAGCACCCACAGCCCTCGGTTACCAGCGATCCAGAGTGCGCCGGACGCGTCCTCGACCAGCCGATAGATGAAGTCCGCCTCGATCGCGGGATCGGTCACGACTCTCGTCACCCGACGATCATTCGACACGCGGAAGACGCCACCACCGTCGGTGGCGACCCAGACACTCCCATCCCGTCGTTGCGCGAGGGTGGTGACGCGGGCGTCGAGCGTTCCGCGACCGACCCGGACGAGGCGACCGCTCTGAACGATCCACAACCCATCGGGTGTCCCCACCCACACGGCGCCTAACGAATCGACGAACAACGCAGCGAGGCTCGTGCTCGGTTTCCCGGTCTCGAAGGCGACGTTGGTGAACCGTCCGTCCTGGAAGCGAACGACGTGACCCTGCTCGGTGATGAGCCAGAGTGCCCCGTCGCGTCCTTCCTTGAGCTGGATGATGCGATTGCTGGGCAGCTCCTCGGAGTTGGCGGAGTTGAAGACGGTGAATCGGATCCCGTCAAAGCGCACCAGGCCATCGAACGTGGCCGCCCAGATGTAGCCGGCGCGGTCCTGAAGCAGCGTGTTGATGGAGTTGACGGGAAGGCCGTCCTTCACCGTCCACGACTCGTGCACCCATGACTGGGGGCTGTACCCGCCCGCCGGCGATGTCGCGCGTCTGCTTTGCGCGTGCGCCACCGGTGCATGGAGCTGCGCAAGCAGACCCATGACCGCAGCCACTCGAGCGACGGGCGCGAGTGCAACGTGCGACGTTTTTCGCTGCAGTCCTTCCACCGAGTGCCTCAGCGTGCGGTGCCCCGCCATGCAAATTGGTACAAGCGCCACGCGCCGCCAGCCCACTGATAGAGGTATTCCTTTCCCATTGTCCTGATGGTCCCGCCACTCCCGGCAGGTCCGGATCGGCAACGCACCTCCATCAGGAGGCGCCCCTCCCAGACTCCGTCGCGGACGCCGGCCACCGGCGCCGTCAGTCGAGCGGGAAGAATACGACCACCGCTCACGCGATCGAGGTCAGCCGGACACACGGGCAAGCCTAACGCCGCACTGTCACCGGGCGGAGCGGCCACCGGTACCGCGAGGCCGCGCGCAAAGGCGGCCGTGATCGCCGCCGCTCGGACGGAATCGAGCGCCGCGCACGCCGCGACACTCGCGCTATCCATGAGCGGGTGCGTTGGCTCGCACAGGAACGTTGGGGCCACGCTTGCGATCGGGTGGCGGCGGCTGGCGCGCCCCGCCTCCAACGCGAGCTGTTCCAGCGACGGCATTCCTGTCGAATCCAGCGCCTGCGCCGGGAGCGCTTCGCACGGGACGCCCAACGTGCCCGCGAGGACAACAACCTTGAGTATGCCCGACAGCGCGCGCACGACGCACCTACTTCGCTGGCTCGAGCGGAATGAACCGTCCGGCATCGATCTCGCCGTTCTTCACCCGATACAACGTCACCCCTGAGATCGACTCGAGCCCGGCACCTCGAGAAGGGCCGACGATGGCCGAGACCTGGTTGAACCTCGTGCGTACGCCGGTCATCTCGTACTCGATGCGCTCCGTCGCGTGCAGGTGCCCGCCGAGCGCGAGCACATATCGGTGTTTGCGCAGGACGGCGAGCACGTCACCTGCGTTGGAGACGGTGTGGCGATACACTGTTTTTCCATTCACCGTGATCAGGGATGGCGCCGGCGGACGATCGTTGTAGCCGTTGAGCCCCTCGAAGGTCGTGACGAACGGAATGTGATCGAAGGTGACGACCGGCATGGTGGCCGGAACGAGCGCCAGGTCGCGCTCGAGCCAGGCGAGCTGCAGGCTGTCCACGTGACCGTAGTACCGCTGGTCGTCGATGTCGACGGTGTTGAGCCCCACGAAGTGAACGCCGCCGCGCGTGAACGAATAGTAGTCCGGCCCGAAGTAGTGGTGATACATCCCTCGCCCGTAGAGCGGATGCGTCGTCGGCACGTGTGACGTGTCGCGCTCGATGCCGAAGTTCTCGTGATTTCCCGGCACCGTGAACACCGGCGTGCGAAACGCGTTGCGCTCCCTCGAGAACAGCTCGTAGTAGCCGGTGGCTTCCGCTTCTCCGACGCGGAGCGCGTCGCGCACCAGATCGCCCGTGATGAGCAGCAGCCCGGGCCGGATGGAATCGACGAGCGCGCGGAGGCGCTGGGTGCGTGCCAGCGATGCGGGCGAGATGTGCGTGTCCGACGCGTGGATGAACGTGAGCTCCGTACTCGGCTGATCTCTCGCGATGGCGAAGGCGAGCGGTTCCGCGGAGCTGGACGGACGCCACCACGGACCAACGGGGCGGTAGGCGTTCGGCATGGACACGAAGATCACGCCCGTTCCTTCGCCGGACAGTCGAAAGTTGCCGGCGGCGTCGGTCGTGACGACGGTGTCCTGGTTCGAGACGGCGACGCCCGCGACGCCTCGCTCGCCGGCGTCTCGAGCTCCGTTGCGATTCGTGTCGTCGAACACGACACCCGACACCTCGGTCGCGTGCGAGTGCGCGACGCCTGTCGTGGTCGTGAGCGCAACGATCGACGTGATGGTCAGCCAGCGTATGTACATCGTTGTCACAGGGCGGAAGTTGCAGGGAAATCAGCGGCGCAGGTACTGATCGAAGAAGTCCGTCACGGTTTCCAGGTCGGTCGAAACGGTACCGGATTCGTGACCGCGTGCAGCCCGTATGTGGCGCGCGCCACGTCGGCGACTCCAGTCGACGTTAGGCGGCCGCCTCGGGTGGCGTCGCGTCAACGACGGATTGACCAGCCTGCGGATCGGGAGCCCGGCGCATTCGGAACTGTGCGACCACCGCACCGAGAGGGAACGCCACCGAGAGGAACCACGGCAGATACGGCCCGCCCGCCCGAATGATGCCGGAGCCGAATAGCTGAAATTGCAGCGGTTGGAATCCGATCGCCCCGGTCGTCCAGTTCAACGACAGCTTCCCAACGCCAACCAATGCGGCGACGGCCCAAAGCCAGCGGCGGGGAACGCGTCGGCGCACGACCTGAATCGCGGTGACGAACATGAACAGCGGCAGCACAATCGCAAAGAGGGCGAGCACGTAGTACGCCGCGGACTTGCCGCGAAGCGTCAACGCATTCGCCTCGACGGCCGACCGAGGTATGGCATCCGCGTGCGCGCCGATCACCTGCGCGATACCGGCCGAATCGAGCACATCGACGCCCGCGATCACCCAGCGGTCAGGATAAGCAACTTCGTACGTCACGCGGACGCGGCTCGCGCCGCCCCCGAAGAAGGCCGCGACATTCAGAGGTCGTAGCGAATCCGGCGCTGCCCGGCCAAACGTCGTCGCCATCTGGCCAATCGCGGCGCGGACCGCCGCCGAGCCGCGCTGCGGAGCGACCACAAGTGATTCCGCGGCAGCGAGGTTGCCGTTGCGCAGCGCGGCGAGGAACGTGCGCGCGGTTCGATCGACGGGCGTGGGTATCGCCCGGGCGACCGCGGCGGTGGGGTCAGCGCGGCATCCGGCAACGGCGATGGCGATGGCGATGGCGACCATCCACGCAGCGGCGGACATACGAGTCGTTTTGGGGTACACGATATCAAGGATGCTGCTCGGATTCCCGAAGCGACAGATAGTAGAACGCCGTGGCATCGAGTGCTCCGCCCGCACTGACGCTTCAACCGCTCACCAATGCGCTACCGCCTCACCGACCGAAGCACGAGCAGCCGCTGCACCTCGGCCCGATGCGACGCGTTTGGTTTCCGCGCCAGCTCGAGCTGTACGGAGCCGACCAGCTTCGGCCCGTCCGTAGCTCCCCGGAGAAGCCGGTGCCCCGAGTCGAGGTCCGCGAAAATAGAGCGCGAATAGTCGGATGCTGCGTCACGCGACAGCGGAGGCAGGAAGCCAACGGATGCGCCGGAGTCGACAGCATCCTGGAGCAGCTCGACCAGATCATCCAGCCTAACGCTGCGAGTGGAGGGCGACCTCGTGCAAGCTGTTCTGCAGCCACGCCGAGCCAGCGGCCGTGCCGCTCAGCCAGTAGCACGTGCCGAACACGATCGAGTTGAACAACAGCCATCCCCGCTGCAAGCGACGATCGCGCATGTACCGCGGAATTCGGCCGCCAGCGCGTTCACTCAGCCGATACCATGGCTCGATCATCCGCTGGGTCACACCAAAAAGCAGGGTGGCTTGGAGAAAACT
>Ga0070670_100004075_pt1 | contig 12204 bp, 11 predicted proteins | sample KBSS63metaG_FD_64665 | JGI IMG/M metagenome (GOLD analysis project Ga0070670, IMG submission 64665) | Switchgrass rhizosphere microbial communities from Kellogg Biological Station, Michigan, USA - KBS S6-3 metaG | ecosystem: Host-associated > Plants > Roots > Rhizosphere > Soil ... | reverse complement strand
GAGCCCCCTCCTTCTTGCCGTGCCATAGCCAGGCTCAGTGCGCCTACGGGCGAGTGAATCGCCCTTCGGCGATGGGCTCGCTCTCCTCCGGAGAGCGGACAAGGTCAGATGTCCTTGGGAACTACGAGTGCCCGCGCCTCCGGAATTCTCGACCACGGCGCAACCTCCACCACTGCGCACACCGACCCCGTCCCCGTGCTCGCACGCACCTGCCGCAGCCCTTCGCGCAGGCGCACGACCGCCTCCTCTCCTGCCGGCTCGACGAGCGCCAGCTGCTGGCCCGTGTGCTCCGCGAGCTCGACCGCCTCCACGCGCAGCTCGACGATCGGTGCGGGCAGCTCCTGCAGCTTCGGTCCGAGCGCGACGCGCAGCCGGCCGAGCTCCGCGGTCGCGTCGCGCAGCGTCGTGACGCGCCTCCACGAGCCCCCGTCGACGAGCCGGGCGACCAGCGCGAGTTTTCGAAACGGCCGCCCGGCCCGTTCTGGACGCGCGAGCAGGCGCTCGAGAAGTGAGCCAAGCGCCCGTCGCAGCGTGAGCTCGTTCGCGATCGCCTCCGGAAAGGAGAGCGCCTCGACGAGCTCCGAGGCGGGCCTGCGTCCGCGCACGCGCGCCTTGCGGCCACCGTGCGCGAGCCGCCAGGCATTTCTCCCCTCCATCCCCAGCCGCTCCGCCACCGCGCCGCTCGGAAGCTGCGCGAGCTCACCGAGCGAACGCAGGCCGAGGCCCTCGAGCTCCGCGTAGCGGTTCGGCGTCATCGGGAGGAGTGAGAGCGGGAGCGGCTCGAGGAAGCTCTCCTCCTCCTTCGCCGCGACGAGGAGGATCTGACCGGGCCGCGCCACGCTCGCCGCAGCGAGCGCTGTGAAGCGCCTGGACGCCGCCCCGATGCGCGGATCCCACGTCGATCCGACAGCCGCGAGCGCACGCTCGAGCGCAGGCTGCACGCCGCCGTACAGCCGCTCCACCCCATGCGTCTCGAACACGACGGCACCCTGGTCGACCGGCTCGACCGCGAAGCCCGCGTCCTCGAGCCGCCGGAGGACGCTCTCCCACTCCCGCTCGACCGCAGCCGGGTCGCGGTCGACGAGGACGAGCGACGGACACGTCGCGAGCGCCTCTCCGAGGCGCATGCCCGGCTTCACGCCGGCCGCCTCCGCCGCCGCCGTCACCGGCCCGAGCAGCGGCTCCTCGCCCGCCTCGGGCGCGAGGGCCGCAGGGACGAGCGCGAGCCTCGGTCGCGCACGCAATGCAGCTCTCAGCTCGAAGCCCGGGATGAGGAGGCAGGCGATCATGGGAACGTATGTTCTATACGAACACGTGTTCTCCTGTCAAGCGATTTCTGTTAGGTTCGAGCGCATGAGCGGCGGGACTGGACGCGGACTCGTCTTCGACCACGACCCGGACGGAAACAGCATCGAGGCGGTTCGCCGCGAGTTCTAGGCTCGACACCACACTGACTCCGCTCGAGCCCGGTCCCGCCGGCCTGGCCGACTTCGTCGGCCGCAACGACATCTGGCTGAAACGAGAGGACGTTCACGAGCTCGGAGTGTTCAAGTGGCGAGGCGCGCTCCCGGTCGTCGCTGACCTGGCGCGCGCGGGTCACGAGGCAGTCGTCACGGCCTCGACGGGCAATCACGGTGCGGCGGTCGCGTGGGCCTGCCGGCAGGTGGGCATCCGGGCGATCGTCTTCGTGCCTCCTGGGTCGGCTGCGCCCAAGCTCGCCAATCTCGATCGCCACGGCGCCGACGTCCGCGTCGCAGGGCGCGACTTCGACGAAGCGAAGGACGCCGCACGCGACTACGCCGAGGAGGCAGGACTCCGCTTCTTCGAGGACGGCGCCGAGCCGCTCCAATACGACGCGTACGGGGCGATCGGTGACGAGATACTCGTGCAGAGCACGGTTGCTCCAGTCGCAGTTCTCGTCCCGGTCGGGAACGGCGCGCTCGCTGGAGGGATCGGTGCTGCGATCGGTCGCCGGCAACCGGATGTGACCTGCATAGGCGTCGTGGCGAAGGAGATGCCCGTCATGGCAGAGAGCCACACGGCCGGAGTGCCGGTCGACGTTCCGGCCGGCTCGACGATCGCCGACGGGCTCGCCGTCCGGGTCGCGATTCCGCTCGCAGTCGAGCGCCTACACGTCGCCGTCGATCGGATGGTGCGAGTGTCCGAGCGAGCGATGGCGGTAGCACTCGTCGCCTGCCACGACGCGGGTCTACCGGTCGAGCCGTCGGCCGCCGCCGCCGTGGCCGCGGTGCGAGACGGAGCCGGCATCGAGATGCCCGGCCCTGTCGCCCTCGTCATGACCGGGAGCAACGTCGACGGCGCCATCGTCGACCGCGCGAGGCACGATCCCGACTCGTTCCCCGGCTAGCCCGTCACGCGCGAACGGCGCGGAAGCACTCGGTGATGTACGCCAGGCGCACGCCCTCGGCCGAGGCGGTCTCGTCGTAGAGCGCCCCCACCTCCTCGAGAACGGGCTGCCGTTCCGCCGGGGGGAGCTTCGCGAGGTAGCTCCGCGAGAGCACGAGATCGAGCAATCCGTCGCGGTCGAGGATCTGCACGAACGAGAACACGGCGGTCTCGACGGGGCCGAAGAGACCGCTCGCGTCGAGCACCGGGACGACGTCGGACTCCTCGATGGACTCGTTGCCGATGATCGCGGAAAGCCGCGCCATCCACGGGTCGCGGTCGTCGCGGGAGTTCCAGACCAGCGCCAGCCGGCCGCCCGGGCTCAGGACGCGCGCGATCTCGGGCAAGGCGTTGTCGTGATCGAACCAGTGGAACGCTTGAGCGGAAGCGACGGCGTCGGCCGCGCCGGCGAAGAGTGGAATCTCCTCGGCCGTCCCACGAATCGCATGCACCGCCGGTAACGCCGCCGCGAGCTCGGCGCGCATCTCGTCGAGCGGCTCGACCGCAGTCACACGATGTCCGAGCGCGACGAGCACACGCGTCAGCTTCCCCGTGCCGGCGCCGAGGTCGACCACGGCGAGCGGTTTGTCGCCCACCATCCAGCGAACCGCGCCCTCGGGATAGCCAGGACGTCCGCGCTCATACGCTCCGGCGACGTCCGCGAAGGCCGTGTACGGCCCGCGGACCTTCGGATCGCGGTTGACGATCACCGCGTCGAGTCTAGACCTGCCCGGGCGGCGACCGTGTCGACCAGGCGGGTGATCCGCGTGGTCTCGTTACAACGCGATCTCTGCGGCGCCGTCACGCATTGCAACGAGGCGCGGGACGACGTCGAGGACGCTCTCCCGCGCGCAGAACGGAATGTCGCCCTCGAGCTCGGGCGCGTTCTGCATGAGGTTGCGGCCGCTCCTCGACGCTCGGAACGCCTCCTCCGCATCGGCCCAGGTCCCGACGAGGCGCGCGGCTGCCTCTGCCGCATCCGTGCCCTCCCATCCGAGCAGCTCGACGATGCGACCGGCGACAAAGGTGTCGTCGAGGTTCATCGCGCCCTGCACGCCCGCACAGACGACGACGGCACCCTCGCCCGCGGCCCGGACGGCCTCGACCACCGCGGACAGGTTCAGGAGTGAGGCGACGTAGACCCGCTCGCAGCGCTCGGCCGCGGCGACGACCGCGCGCGTCCCGTTCGTCGTGGAGAGGACGAGCGTCGTGCCGACCGGCTCGACGTACTCGCGCGGCGAGTTTCCCAGGTCGAAGCCGGGGATGCGGACCGCGTTCCGCTCGCCGCCGAGCACCCCCTCGCCGAGGGTCTCACGCAGGGCTCGTGCCGTGTCCACCTCGGCCGCGCAGAACACGCGCTCGTAGCCGGACGCGAGGGCCTGGCAGATCGTCGACGTCGCCCGGATGACGTCGATGACGACGCCGGTCGGGGCCGCTCCGGCCTCGTCCGGAGTGAACACGACGTCCACACGCACGTGGGTACGCTAGCCGCGGTGGCGGAGCCGCTTCGTTGTTACAGACACCCGGACCGGGAGACGTACGTCTCGTGCTCGGAGTGCGGGCGTGGCATCTGCCCGGACTGCATGGTGTACGGCCCGGTTGGCATTCGCTGCCCCGATCACGCGAGCGCGGGCGGCAGGGTCAAGGCGCCGCGCCGCGCCGCCACGAGCACGATCCGCAGGCTCTCGTGGAGCGGCCCGATCGTCACGCAGACGTTGATCGCGATCAACGTCGCTGTCTTCCTGATCCAACTCTTCAACGGGGCCGACCTCATGCGGCTCGACACCGGCTGGATCTACGAGAACGGCGTGCTCGTCGACCAGGCGGTGAACTCGTCCGGGCAACTCGTCGGCGTGTCCGAGGGCGAGTGGTGGCGCCTCGTGACGGCCACGTTCCTGCACGGGAGCCTCATCCATCTCGGCATGAACATGCTCGTCCTGTGGCTGATCGGTCCGCCAGTCGAGGAGTACTTCGGCCACGCCCGCTACCTGCTGCTCTATCTCGTCTCGGGGCTCGCGGGGTCCGCCGGTGCGCTCATCCTCTCGGGAGGCAGCCCGACGGTCGGGGCGTCCGGGGCGATCTTCGGGCTCATGGGCGCCGCGCTCATCCTGGAGTGGCGCCGTATCTTCGTGTTCGGCGGCCAGGCGCTCGGACTCGTCGTGATCAACCTCGCGCTCACGTTCGCGATCCCGGGGATCTCGATCGGCGGGCACGTCGGCGGTCTGATCGGTGGAGGACTGTGCGCGCTCGCTTTCTCGAGCCTCCGGCGCTCCCCCGCCGTCGCGACGCTGGCGATGGCCGCTGTGGGCATCGTGAGCGTCGGCCTGGCCGCAGCCCAGGTCGCCTGAGGCGCTAGCCGCCGATCGCGACGGCGGTGACGCCGGCTTCGGCCAGCGCCGCCTGCGCAGCGGCGAGGCGCGCCAGCGGCACGCGGTACGGCGAGCACGAGACGTAGTCGAGTCCGAGGCCGTGGCAGAACGCGACCGAGCGCGGCTCGCCGCCGTGCTCGCCGCAGATCCCCAGCTTGATCCTCGGCTTCGCGCTTCTCCCCCGCTCCACGGCGATCCGCATGAGGTCGCCGACGCCGTCCTCGTCGATCACCTCGAACGGGTTTTGCTCGAGGATCCCGTGCTCGAGGTAATAGGTGAGGAACTTGCCCTCCGCGTCATCGCGCGAGAACCCGAGCGTCGTCTGCGTGAGGTCGTTCGTTCCGAACGAGAAGAAGTCGGCCTCGGCCGCGATCTCGTCCGCGCGCAGCGCGGCCCGCGGAAGCTCGATCATCGTCCCGCACAGGTACGCGACGGTCGGCTCCTCCGCCGCGACGCGCTCGGTCAGCTCGCGGAGGCGCGCAAGCTCCTCGGTGAAGCCCACGAGCGGGTGCATGATCTCGACGAGCGGCGCCTCGCCCGTGCGGTCGTGCACGGCGCGAGCGGCGCGCACGATCGCCCGCACCTGCATCTCGTAGATCTCGGGGAACTGGAGCCCGAGCCGGCAGCCGCGCGTGCCCAGCATCGGGTTCGCCTCGTGCAGCTGGCGGATGCGGTCGCGCATCGCGTCCGAGGTCGCCTCCTCGAGCGGCGGCAGGAACTCGTGCAGCGGCGGGTCGAGGAGGCGGATGGTCACGGGGAGTCCCGCCATCGCTTCGAAGATCCCCTCGAAGTCGCCTTGCTGCATCGGGAGGAGCCGCTCGAGCACCGCGCGGCGCTCCTCCTCGTCGCGGGCGAGGATCATCTCGCGGACGACCGGCAGCCGGTCCTCGCCCATGAACATGTGCTCGGTACGGCAGAGGCCGATGCCTTCGGCCCCGAACTCGCGCGCCTTTGCGGCATCCTCGGGCGTGTCCGCGTTCGCACGCACCCGCAGTCGCCGCACGTCGTCGGCCCACTCGAGGATCGTCCCGAAGTTCTCGTCGAGCGCCGGAGGGACGAGCGGGACCGAGCCCACGATCACGCGGCCCGTGCCGCCGTCGACCGTGATGACCTCGCCCGCGCGCAGCTCGTGCTCGCCGATCCGCACCGTGCCTGCGGCGAGGTCGATCGAGAGGTCCTCGCACCCGGCGACGCACGGCTTTCCCATCCCACGTGCGACGACCGCAGCATGCGACGTCATCCCGCCGTGTGCGGTCAGCACGCCCGCCGCGTGGATGATCCCGTGGATGTCGTCGGGGGTCGTCTCCCAGCGGACGAGGACGACGTCCTCCCCGGCCCTGCCGCGCTCCTCCGCAGTGTCGGCATCGAGCACGATCGCGCCGGACGCCGCGCCGGGCGAGGCGTTGAGGCCACGCGCAGCGACCTCGACCGTTGCGTCGGGATCGATCATCGGGTGCAGAAGCTGGTCGAGCTGACCGGGATCGATGCGGGCGACGGCCTCCTCGCGCGAGATCAGCCCCTCGTCGACCATCTCGGCCGCGACCCGCAACGCCGCGGCGGCAGTGCGCTTGCCCGTTCGCGTCTGCAGGAGGTAGAGGGTCCCTTCCTCGACCGTGAACTCGATGTCCTGCAGGTCGCGGTAGTGGGCCTCGAGGCGGTCGAGCGTTTCCACGAGCTGCTCGAAGGCGTCCGGCATTCGCTCGCGCATCCGGTCGATCGGCTCGGGCGTCCGGATGCCCGCAACCACGTCCTCGCCCTGGGCGTTCGGGAGGAACTCGCCGTACAGCCGCCGCTCGCCGGTGGCCGGGTCGCGTGTGAAGCAGACGCCCGTTCCCGAGTCCTCGCCGCGGTTCCCGAACACCATCTGAACGACGTTCACAGCCGTCCCGAGGTCGTCCGGAATGTCGTTCGCGCGCCTGTAGACCTGTGCCCGCGGGGCATTCCAGGAGTCGAAGACGGCGCGGTACGCGCGGCGCAGCTGCTCGCGCGAGTCCTGCGGGAAGCCAGTGCCCGTCTCCTCCTCGTAGATAGCCGTGAACGTCGCGACGAGCTCGCGGAGGTCGTCGACGTCGAGGTCGACGTCCTGTGAGGCTCCCCGCGCGGTCTTCAGATCGGTGAGCGCCTGCTCGAAGCGGTGCCCGTCGACGCCGTCGACGACCTCGCCGTACATCTGCACCAGCCGGCGGTACGAGTCCAGCGCGAAGCGCCCGTTGCCGGTCGAGGCCGCGAGACCCTCGGCCGCCACGTCGTTCAGGCCGAGGTTGAGGATCGAGTCCATCATCCCCGGCATCGAGATCGCGGCGCCCGAGCGGACCGAGACGAGCAGCGGGTCCCGCTCGTCGCCGAAACGCTTCCCCGTGCGCTTCTCGAGCCCGGCGATGTGCTCGTCGACCTCTCCGTCGAGACCCGGCGGGACCTCACCACCTGCAGCGAGGAACGCCCGGCACGCCTCGGTGGTGATCGTGAACCCGTCGGGCACGGGGATGCCGAGCTGCGTCATCTCGGCGAGGCCGATCCCCTTCCCGCCGAGGAGCTCGCGACCGCCGCCCGAGTCCTCGTCGAAGTCGAAGACGTAGCGCATTTGCGGGGGGAATCTACCCGCATCAGGCAGGGGGCTGAAACCCGCTTGGTTACGTGGTCGTCCCTGCCGTAGATGTCGCTGTACGCGCTGCTGGTGTGGTCTCGGCGTGGTCTCGGGAACATCGCAAGCCGTGACAACACGCCTGCGCTGATTCGTGCAGTCAGGCAGCGAGCTCGGCCAGCGCCGCGACTGCCTGCTCGCGGCCTCGGGCGGTTCGGACTCGGCGAGCGCCATGCACCGACGACCTCGCCGAGTCCGAAGCCGAATCCGAATCCTAAGCCGAAGGATCCCTCGCTTCCCGCAGTGCGACTGTGGGCTTTCCCGATGGCAGATCCGTCGCTGCCGGGCACGCTTGGTTGGACGGAACGAGCGGAGGCAGCGTGGCGCGTCCGGAAGTCCATATCAAGAATGCCCGTCGAAGCGGCCTGCCCGACTGGGTCGCGCTCCGGCGGCTCCTCGTGGACAGCGCGCACGAGGGATTCGCACGTGAGGCTCTTCTCGTCACGCTCGCGATCGTCGCGTACTTCGCGGTCCGCAATGCCACTGCCGGAGGCGTCGATCAGGCGACGGCAAATGCGGATCGTGTCCTTCGACTCGAGGACTGGCTGGGGATAGCCTGGGAGCAGCGAGTCCAGGGTCTGATCGTGGATCACGACGTGCTTGTGACGCTTGCAAACTGGATGTACATCTGGGGTCACTGGCCCGTCATCCTCGCCACCGCGACCGTGCTCTTCGTCTACCGGCGCGACCGCTACTACGTTCTCCGGAACGCCCTCTTCGTCTCCGGGGCGGTCGGATTCCTCTTCTTTGCCTTCTTCCCGGTCGCCCCGCCGAGACTCGTCGAGACGGCACTGGTCGATACGGTCACGAACGAGTCGAGCTCGTACCGTGCTCTCCAGCCGCCGGGACTCACGAACCAGTACGCCGCGTTTCCCAGCCTGCACTTCGGCTGGAACGTCGTCGTCGGGTTCGTGCTCGTCCTCGTTGCGACACAGGGAGCCGTACGACTGTTCGCCGTCGTCGGGCCGCTTGCTATGGGCTTCGCGGTCGTCGCGACAGCCAACCACTTCGTCCTCGACGTCGTGGGTGGGCTCGTCGTGGTTGCGCTCGGGTTAGCGGTCGCTATCGCTCTGAGCCACCGGAATGCCGCGGCTACACTCGAACGACGTGAGTGCGGCCTCGACGACGACTGATCGCGGGCTGCACCCGTTCCTCGTGGCGCACCGTGCCGGAAACCAGCTCGGCGATCTGAAGGCGGCCGAGGAACTCGGCGTCGCGCTCATCGAGGCCGACATCCGGCTGTTTCGGCGCAGGCTGGAGGTTCGTCACCTGAAGACTCTCGGGCCGATTCCGATCCTCTGGGACCGTTGGCATCTCGCTGCGCCGTGGCGGCCCCGGCTCGAGCTCGGCCAGCTGCTCGAGGCGACCGCCCAGGAGACCGAGCTGCTTCTCGACCTAAAGGGACGGCGGATGGAGATCGCCGAGGCCGTTCGAAACACGATCTCATCGTTCCTCGGCGCTCGCCGGTTCACCGTCTGTGCGCGGAGCTGGCGACTTCTCGACGCCTTCGCCGGTCTGCCCGTTCGACGTGTGCACTCGGTCGGCAGCGCGCGTCAGCTGCGACGCCTGCTCGGCCGCATCGGTGACGGGCAGCTCGAGGGCATTTCGGTCCACCAGCGCCTCCTAAACGCCGAGAGCGTCGCAGCGTTGCACGCGGTGGCCGATCTCATCATGACCTGGCCCGTGAACCATCCCGATCGCGCTGAAGAGCTACTCCGACTCGGGGTCGACGGCCTCATCACGGACAACGCCAATCATCTGGCGACCGCGGCTGTCCTCGGGGCGCCGTCCTGAATCTCGCTATCAGCATCTCCGGCCAGGTGGCCGCGGTCGCGGAGCGCTTCGCCGAGCTCGACGGCCGCTTTCTCGCTCTTGCGCTCGTCCTCCAGCTCGCAGTGCTCGCTCTCCGGGCGCTCGCCTGGCGCGGTGTCCTGGTGGCCGCGTATCCGGAGAAGCGGATTCCCGTGGTCGGCGTCGGATGCGCGTACGCCGCCGGAGTCGCGGTGAATGCCTTCGTTCCTGCGCGCGGCGGCGAGGCAGCAAAGGTGGCGCTCGTCCGCTCCCAGCTTCCCGGGTCGAGCGTGGCGACGATCGCATCGTCACTCTCGGTCGTGCTCGCGCTCGACATGCTCCTCGGCGCCGCCCTGATGACGACCCTCTGGAGCCTCGGTCGCGCGCCCGCGTTCCCGTCTCCGCCGTCGGTGGACACACTCCCGCTTGTCGTGGGCGTCGTCGTGGTTGTCGCCGTCACAGCAGGTCTCCTCGCAGTGGCTCGCATCACCGAGACCGTGCGCCGGTTCCTCGTGGCTGCGGCGCGCGGCTTCTCCGTGTTGCGCAGTCCCTGGAGGTACGCCTTCACGGTGCTCCCCTTCCAGTTGTCCGCGTGGGCGTGCCGGATCGCCGTCGTCTACCTCGTGTTGCACGCCTTTCGGTTCGACGCGGGCATCGGGACAGCCGTCGTTCTCGTCGTCTTCACCGGAGTGTCGACGGCGGTGCCGGTTCCCGGTGGGGCCGGCACCCAGCAGGTACTCGCGGTGTACGCGCTCCAAGGTGTCGCCTCCACGGCTGGGGCGATCTCGTTCTCGGTAGGCATGCAACTCGGAGTGACTGCCATGAACACCGCGGTCGGGCTGCTTGCGACAATGCTTATGTTCGGGACGATGCGTCCTCTACGCACAGTCAAAGCGGCGAAGGCGCCGTCGGCTTCCGAGCCGCACTCGATCTGACAAGTGATAGCTGCGGGCGAGCCCCGCGCGCCCGCTGGGGACGATTCTTCCCGAGCGTGACGAGCGAGACGGCTAGTCCAGGCCCCATTCCGACAGGACATCTTCCTCGACCTGCCGGGCCGCGTCCTGTACCTCAAGCGCCAGCCCGCGGGCATGCTCGGCGCGGAGAGGGATGGCCGCCCAAGTCCGGGGATCTTCGGCAGAGTCGTGGCTCTCGATCGTCGAGGTGTCGTGGATGGACACCTGCACCAAGTGGTCGCGTACCCGCACATCCCACTCGCGCCAGCTCGTGCCAACCACACGCGCAGGTGTCTCCAGCATCGTCATGTCGCTCACCTCCCCTATGTCGGCCGGGAGGGAATCGAACCCTCGTCTGCGCTCACCCGCTCAGGGCTTTGTCCAGAGCAGCCGATGCCTTGATCGTTGCGCTGTCGTCGTTTGACGCAGTGTGGGGAAATCCTGATTCGACCGCGCTGAAGTACGTGTCTCGCGTCGAGCTCGCCCGAGTCGCAGCGGGATCGCGTGGCCGGGCTGCCAGCGGAGCAAGATGCTGCGGGGATTACGGCTACGCTGAAAGCGCGGAGTACCGCCGGTCGCTACGGCCGCTGCGCCTCGATGAAGTCGCGGTACCAGGCGAAGCTGTCCTTCGGCACGCGCTCGAGCGTGTCGAAGTCGACGTAGACGATGCCGAATCGCCGCGAGAACCCGAACGCCCACTCGAAGTTGTCGAGGAGCGACCACAGGAAGTAGCCCCGGACCGGAACGCCCTCGGCGATCGCCAGTGCAAGGGCATCGAGGTGCCCCTTGAGGTACGCGATCCGACGTGGATCGGGGACACTTCCGTTCTCACGCGCATCGGAGAACGCCGCTCCGTTCTCGGTGACGTAGAGGTCGGGGAGCTCGTACTCGGCGCGTAGACGCGTAAGCAGGTCGTGCAGGCCGTCGGGGTACACCTCCCACCCCATGTCGGTGCGCTCGGCACCCTCCGTCTCGACCTCACCGATGCCCGCTCGCACGACGTTGCGCGTGTAGTAGTTGATGCCCAGGAAGTCGAGCGGAGCGGCGATCGTCTCTATGTCGCCGTCGCCGATCGTGGGGAGAATGTCGGCGTACCGCTCGAGCATGTCGTTCGGGTAGCCGCGCCCGAGGACCGGGTCGAGGAACCAGCGGTTGCGGAAGCTGTCCGACCGACGCGCGGCTTCGACGTCCGCCTCCGCGTCCGAGAACGGGTACGTCGGCACGAGATCGATTGCGATCCCGACCTCCGACGCCGGAGACTCCCGACGGAGTACCTCAGCTGCACGACCGTGCGCCAGCAGCACGTGGTGACCCGCAGCCAGGGCGTCCCGTTCGCTCTTGCGGCCGGGCGCGTGCACCCCGAGCCCGTACCCGAGCCACGAGACGACCCACGGCTCATTCTGGGTAATCCAGTGCCGCACCCGGTCGCCGAGCCTGGTCGCGACGACTTCGGTGTACTCGGTGAAAGCGTCGACCGTCTCGCGCGCCGGCCAGCCGCCCTGGTCTTCGAGGACCTGAGGGAGATCCCAGTGATACAGAGTGACGTAGGGGTCGACGCCATTCGCGAGCAGCTCGTCGACGAGACGGTCGTAGAAGTCGAGGCCGGCCTGGTTCACATGTCCGTGGCCCTCGGGCATGATGCGCGGCCAGGCCACCGACAGACGGAAAGCCCCGATCCCGAGTAGGCGCATGAGGCCGATGTCTTCCGCGTAGCGGTGATACGTGTCGCAGGCGACGGCACCTGTATCGCCGTTCCAGACATTGCCAGGGTGTGCGCTGAACCGGTCCCAGATGCTCTCCCCGCGGCCGTCCTCAGCGACGGCGCCTTCCACCTGGTACGACGCCGTGGCGGTGCCCCATACAAAGTCGGAAGGGAAGGCTGGAGCGCCGGCGGTCATCGGTGATCCTCTCGTCGGTGTTTGTCCAGCGTCACCTTCCACGCGGTCTCCCTCCGCTTCATGTCGAAGGACGGCTCATGCGGGCCGGCATCGAGCCGGAACGGCGGGTACTCGCGCGTCATGAACGCTCCGTAGGTGACGACGCG
>Ga0070670_100004073_pt1 | contig 12206 bp, 10 predicted proteins | sample KBSS63metaG_FD_64665 | JGI IMG/M metagenome (GOLD analysis project Ga0070670, IMG submission 64665) | Switchgrass rhizosphere microbial communities from Kellogg Biological Station, Michigan, USA - KBS S6-3 metaG | ecosystem: Host-associated > Plants > Roots > Rhizosphere > Soil ... | reverse complement strand
AGGTGAACGCCAGCTTCGGCAAGGCGACGGCCGCGCGCGACCCGCGCATCATGCAGGCGGCGATTCGCGTGAGTTTCTGATATCTTCGCGGCTTGCCCGCCGTGGCGTTAGCGAAGGCGGGCCATGATGCGGGATCCGGACGCATAGGGGCGACGCATGGTCGCCCCTAGCTGGCGGTGATACCAATGACGAAACGTGTTGTCGTGTGGTTGAGTGGATTCGCGCTGCTGGCGTCCGTCGCCGCAGCGCAGAACCCTCACCTCGTAACCTACGAAGGCGACAAAGGTCCGGGACACGGGAAGCACATCGTGTTTCTCTCGGGCGATCACGAGTATCGCTCCGAGGAATCGTTGCCCGAGCTGGCGCGGATTCTCGCCAGGCACTACGGCTTCAAGACCAGTGTCTTCTTCAACGTCGATCCGGCCACCGGGTTCATCGATCCCGGCAACTCGAAGATGGCCGGGCTCGAAGCGCTCGACAAGGCGGATCTGCTCGTCATCTTCCTGCGCTTCCAGGACTTCCCTGACGATCAGATGCAGCACATCGTGAACTACCTCGATCGGGGCGGGCCGATCGTGGCGTTCCGCACGGCGACGCATGCGTTCCAGATCAAGCGTCCCGACGCGAAGTTTGCCAAGTACGACTGGCAGAACAAGGATGAATCCTACAAGGGAGGCTTCGGCCGTCAAGTCCTCGGCGAGACCTGGGTCTCGCACTACGGCACGAACCACAAACAGAGCTCGCGGCTCGTTCTCGATCCGGGGCAACTGACGCATCCGGTGCTGCGCGGAGTGAAGGACGTCTGGGTCCAGTCGGGCGGCTATACCGCCGATCCGCTGCCGCCCAGCACCATCCTCGCCCGCGGTCAGGTGTTGAACGGAATGACCGCCGATTCGCCGCCGGCGGCAGACAAACAACAGCTGCCGGTCGCATGGGTGCGCACCTACACGGGCTCTTCGGGTAAGACCGGGCGAGTATTCACGACGACACACGGAGCGTCGGAGGATTTGTTGAACGACGGGTTCAGACGGATGGCGGTCAACGCGTGCCTGTGGGCGGTCGGCCTCGAGAAAGAGATCAAGCCGACCAACGACGTCAGCATCGTCGGGCCGTACCACCCGTCCACGTTCAGCTTCGGCGGCCACGTGAAAGGCGCGAAGCCGTCGGACATGGCGGGGTGGGACACGCCGATTCCGCCCAAAAAATAGGACGTAGGCCGGGGCTTTATGCCCCGGCGAGTCAGGCTTTATGCCCCGGCAAGCCAGTCGGCCATCAGAGATAATCTCCCCATGACCAGGCTCACTCGCTCCCTCGTGTTGCTCGCGGCAACGGCCGCGGTGATCTGTCTCGCTCCCGCCCGTCCGACGGCCGCCGCGCCGTTCACGCTGCAGGCCGGCGATCACATCTGCATCATCGGCAATCAGCTCGCGGAGCGCATGCAGTATGAGGGATGGCTCGACACATTGCTCCACGCGCGGTTCCCGCGCCACGACCTGGTCATCCGCAATCTCGGCTTCAGCGGCGACGAGGTTGCGACGCGGCTCCGATCGAAGAACTTCGGTACGCCTGACGAGTGGTTGAGCGGTAAGGGCGAGACGATCGGCGGGTACCAGGAGAATCGCTTGGCGGGGACGAATACGAAGGCGGACGTGATCTTTGCGTTCTTCGGCTACAACGAGTCGTACGCCGGCGAGGCGGGGCTCGCCGCCTTCAAGCAGCAGCTCGACGAGTGGATCACCCACACGCTGGCGCAGAAGTACAACGGCAAGTCCGCGCCGCGGATCGTGCTGTTCTCGCCGATCGCGCACGAGAATCTTCACAACCCTGATCTGCCGGACGGAACCGGGAACAACGCGCGCCTTGCACTGTACACACTGGTCATGTCTCAGGTGGCGAACGCGCGGGCGGTGCACTTTGTCGATCTGTTTGCACCGACGAAGGCGCTCTTCGCGTCGGCGAAGTCGCCGCTGACCAACGACGGCGTGCATCTCAACAAGGACGGGAACCGGCAGGTGGCGGAGATCATCGACCGCGAGCTGTTCGGCGCGCGTCCGCGGACCTACGCCCAGGGCTATCTGGCGGCGCTGCAGAAAGCGGTGGCGGACCGGAACTTCCAGTGGTTCAACCGCTATCGCACCACCGACGCCTTCGCCACATTTGGCGATCGCGCGTTCCTGACCTTCATCCGCACCAACCCTCGCGACGTGAACCCGGCGCGCGTCCAGTTCAACAAGGAGGACGTGCTGCCCACGAACTACGAAGTGCTCGAGCGCGAGGTGCAGGTGCTCGACGTCATGACGTCGAACCGCGATCGGCTGGTCTGGCGCATTGCGAAAGGGCTGACGTCCAATGACGCGGAACTGAAAGTGTCGGACTCCGACACGCCGCCTTTCATCAATGCGAGCACGAACGAGCCGGGCAAGGGTCCGAACGGCGAGCACATTTATCTTGGCGGCGAAGAAGCGATCGCGAAGATGAAAGTGGGCGCCGGGATGAAGGTGCAGCTCTTCGCATCGGAGAAGGAGTTCCCCGAGCTCGTCAACCCGGTGCAGCTCGCGTTCGACACCAAGGGCCGTCTCTGGGTCGCGGCGTGGAAGAACTATCCCCACTGGCAGCCGAAGACGCCGATGGACGACAAGCTGCTGATCCTCGAGGACACCGACGGCGACGGCAAGGCCGACAAGCGGACGATCTTCGCCGGCGATCTGAACAACCCCACCGGCTTCGAGTTCTGGAACGGGGGCGTCATCGTCGCTCAGGCGCCGAACCTGGTGTTCCTCAAGGACACCAACGGCGACGATCGCTACGACACGAGGGAAATCATCCTCGGCGGGATGGACTCGGCCGACACCCACCATACGATGAACAGCTTTACGTTCGATCCGGGCGGCGCGCTCTACATCCGCGAAGGTATATTCCATCGCAGTCAGGTGGAGACGCCGTGGGGGCCGACCGTGCGTCAGGCGGACGGCGGCGTGTTTCGCTTCGAGCCGCGCACGTTCAAGTTCGAGACCTACATCCCGATGAACTTCCCCAATCCGCACGGCCACGTATTCGACGAGTGGGGGCGCGACATCGTGTTCGATGCGACCGGCGGCCAGCCCTACTACGGTCCGTCGTTCTCGACGAAGAAGTACTACCCCGCGATGGAATCGACCAAGGCGCCCCGCCCGGGCAACGTGCGCACGCGTCCGGTCGGCGGCGCCGAGCTGCTCTCCAGCCGTCAATTCCCCGACGAAATGCAGGGGAACCTCGTCGTCTTGAACACGATCGGGTTCCGCGGGCTGCTGAACTACAAGGTCACCGAGGACGGCGCCGGACTGAAGATGACCGAGGTCGAGCCGATCATCGAGTCGGCGGACGAGAACTTCCGCCCGGTCGATGCGGAGGTTGGCGCGGATGGCGCCTTGTATGTCGCCGACTGGCAGAACCCGATCATCGGCCACATGCAGCACAACCTGCGCGATACCTCGCGCGATCACCTGCACGGGCGTATTTATCGCGTGACCTATCCGGGCCGCCCCGCGGTCCAGCCCGTGAAAATTGCCGGCGAACCGATCGACCGTCTTCTCGATCTGTTGAAGGAGCCGGAGAACCGCGTCAGGTATCGCGCGAAGATCGAACTGAGCTCACGCAACACGACTGACGTGCTCGCGGCGCTGCAGACGTGGATCGGCCGCCTCGATCAGAACGGCCCGCAGTATCAGCACCAGATGATGGAGGCGCTCTGGGTGCAGCAGTGGCACAACCGCGTCGACCAGGCGCTGCTCAAGCGGATGCTGCGGTCGTCGGAGCCCTGGGCCCGTGCCGCCGCGACGCGGGTACTGTGCTACTGGCGCGATCGCGTGCCCGATGCGCTTGCGCTGCTGAAGGTTCAGGCGAACGACGAACATCCAGCCGTCCGGCTCGAGGCGGTGCGCGCCGCGAGTTTCTTCCAGGGGCCCGAGGCCATCGCCGTGGCGCAGGAATCGCAGAAGCATCCGCAGGACAAGTTCCTCGAGTACACCTTCCAGCAGACGATGGCTACCTTGGCATCGCTGGGGAAAAAAGAGATCTCGGCGAAGGAGCCCGTCGCCGCGAACACGACCGCAACGGCGCTGCCGGATCTCTCGGCGGCATCGATGCGGCGCGATTTGCGCGACAAGGGGATGCAGACGATTGCGATCGGGACGATCCCCGAGCAGATGCTCTACGACGTCAAATGGTTCGTCGTCGAAGCAGGGAAGCCGGTCCAGATCGTGTTGACCAATCCCGACGCGATGCCGCACAACATCGTCATCGGACAGCCTGGCTCGGTGGCGGCGATCGGTACAGCGGCAGCGACGATGCCGCCACCGGCCGACCTGAGCGCGCGTGCGTACATCCCCGACAGTCCGCTCGTCCTCGCGGCGACGCGCCTGGTGCAGCGCGGCGAGTCGGATCGCCTCAACTTCAACGCGCCCGCGACCCCTGGCGAATACAATTTCGTCTGTTCGTTCCCCGGCCACTACGTGCGTATGTACGGCGTGATGCTGGTCGTCCCGAGCCTGGATGCGTTCGAAGCAAAGCCGACGGTGCCGAACGATCCGCTCACCGGGAAGCCGTACGACTCGCAGCGCATCAAGTAGCTATCAGCTGTCAGCTATCAGCTGTCAGCTGTCAGCTGTCCTGGTGCTGCCGATCGTGAACAATCTCACGCCCGGCACGTATCTGGAGCTGTACTCGATGGGTGTCTGGTCACCGATGGCTATTCGATTGATCAGAGTTCGCGATCTTTCGCCTGGCGTTCGCCGGAGCCTCGAGGTCGGAGGGTCGGCCTACGCGGCCTTGTGGTGCGCGGCGCTTGCGGCCGCGGCCATGCCCGCGGCGGCCCGGGAGACGATTTCTCCGCTGCCGGCCGCCATCCTCGTCAGCGTCCTCGGACCTCCGGTGTGCTTTGTCTGGGGTGGCGTCGCGGCGTGGGCTTACGTCTCGGTTTCCATGCTGATCGTGGGCGCCTGTGTCGCTCTCGCCCGGCTGTCCTGGCGCCGCCATCCGGAATCTGAGCTGTTCGGCGTCCCCTTGGTTGCTGCCATCGGAGTCTGGGTGGGCTCCGTGTGGCTGGCTGCGTTGCTGGCGGCCATCTAGAACTGGCCCCAAGACGCTTCGCCTTCCGTCTGTTCCCTCATCCGGGCGAGCTTTTCCGCGCGCAACCGTTGTCGTTGCATTACCGTGCAGTATACTCTATATTGCAAAGTAATGTCGTCCCGCCGTCTCCGCGTCAAACTGATCCTGCCGGCGCTGACTGAAGCCACCGGCCCCTACTGGCGTCCGATCAAGTACTCGCTGTTTCCGCCGCTCGGTCTCGCCACGCTCGCCGCGTTCCTCGATCCGGATGACGAGGCCGTCCTCGTCGACGAGCACGTCCAGCGGTTGACGATCGACGACCGTCCCGACCTCGTCATCATCCAGGTCTACATCACCAACGCCTACCGCGCGTACCGGATCGCGGACCATTACCGCGCGCGGGGATCCTTCGTGGCGCTCGGCGGCCTGCACGTCACGTCGCTCCCGGACGAAGCCGCGCGGCACGCCGACGCCGTGTTTCTCGGCCCCGGTGAGCAGACGTTCCCGCAGTTCCTGAGCGACTTCCGCGCGCGGCGGCCGGCCAGGACCTACTCATCGACATCGGGCCGCACGCTGGCCCGACTGCCGCCGATTCGCCGCGACCTGATCGATCGGCGGCGCTACCTCGTGCCCAACTCCATCGTCGTCACGCGCGGCTGCCCGCAGCATTGCGAGTTCTGTTACAAGGATGCGTTCTTTCAGGGCGGCAAGTCCTTCTATACGCAGCGCGTCGACGATGCGCTGGCGGAGATGCAACGGCTGCCGGGACGCCATCTGTATTTCCTCGACGATCACCTCCTCGGCGATCGCCGCTTCGCGCGGGCGCTGTTCGACGGCATGCGCGGCATGGGCCGGCTGTTCCAGGGTGCCGCGACCGTCGATTCCATCCTCTCGACCGATCTCATCGAGCACGCGGCCGAAGCTGGCCTGCGAAGCCTCTTTGTCGGCTTCGAAAGCCTCTCGCCGGCCAACCTCGCGCAGAGCAACAAGCGGCAGAACCTCGGGCGCGACTATCGTGCCGTCACCGAGCGGCTGCACCGGCTCGGGATCATGATCAACGGCAGCTTCGTGTTCGGCATGGACGACGACGACGAGGGTGTGTTCCGGCGGACCGTCGACTGGGCGATCGAGCACGGGGTCACGACCGCGACGTTTCACGTCCAGACGCCGTATCCAGGCACGAAGCTCTTCGCCAGGATGGAGGAGCAGGGTCGTCTGGTGACGCGCGACTGGGATCTCTACGACACACGGCACGTCGTGTTCCGGCCGGCGCGGCTGTCCGCCGAGGCGCTGAAAGCCGGCTACGACCGGGCCTACGAAGACTTCTACCGCTGGTCGTCAATCGCGCGCGCATCACTCGCGCACGGTACCGTCAAACACCAGGTAAAGCACTTCTTCTATGCGTCAGGCTGGAAGAAATTCGAGGCGCTCTGGAACGCCGTCATTCGCGCGCGACAGCTCCGGTGCATGACGCCGCTGCTCGAATCGGTCCTGTCGAAGGTCACGGCACCTTCCCAATCTCCATCGGGAGATCCGGGGTTCACGCCGCCGCGATTGGAGGAAAACAGTGTTCGTTCGCGATCATGATGCTGTTCGTGCTCGCGCCGGTCATCCGGATGGAGTCGACGCACGGCGAAAGTTGTAAGAACGCCGACGATTTTGGCAGACCGGGTCCTGCGCTGTTCACTTCTTCAGGCACATGCGGCGTCCCGACAGGACAGTCGCTCACATCACCTCAATCGAATCCTGATGTTCGCGAGGCACAACGCGTTGGTATCGCCCTTGCCACCAGGGAGGCGGAGGCGAGGATGAAGCTCACACTCGGCGCATTGATTCTGACCACGGCGATCGCAGCGCCCCTGGCAGCCAACCCGAACGGCTGGCGCGACGATCAGAAGCCTTCGAAGAAGCATTCGCAGGATCGCGATGCCAGGCATGCGAGCGGGGTATCGGCGACGATTACCTACTTCCCGCCGCAGGATGTGCGGATCATCCGTGAATACTACGAGCCGCGATATCGATCGCTGCCGCCCGGCCTGGCGAAGAAGTATCGCCGCACCGGACAGCTGCCGCCGGGCTGGCAGAAGAAGATGGAACCGCTTCCGGTTGCCGTCGAACGCCGCCTCGTCGTGCTGCCGCCCGAGTACCGCCGTGGCTACATCGACGGAACCGTCGTCGTATATTCGCCGCGCACGCAGGTGGTGATCGACGTCGTCGCGGTGTTAGGGCACTGAACCTGTAGCGGCGCGCGGCGACGTCACGGACCCGGCCCTGAGGCTCTAGAAAGGACGCGATTCAGCCTTTCCCCAGCGTGCGCCGCACCATCTTGACGAGCCCGCGCATCGCGCGCTCCGTCATCGTGCCGAACGGCTCGTCGGTGGTCAGGTAGGTCCACGTCGCTCCACGTTCACGCCAGGCACCAGGCGACGCCGCGTCGGCCTCGAGGCGCTGCGCGACCTCCTCGTCGATCGTGGCGTTGAGCTCCCCGAACATCGCGTGCAGCCTGATCAGAAAATCCCCCATCGGGTTGCCGCCGCCGAGGGAGATCCAGACGGTGCCCGCACGCAGTTCCGCGACGGCGGCCAGGTAGTCGGACCAGAGATCGTCAATCGTCATCAGCGTGATCGCACGCTCCCTGTCCGACTCGCACGGAATCTCGCCGATCAGAATCGCCTGGCGGCGTTCCTGGATCGCGAGCCGCTGACCTTCGAGGACTGACTCGTACTTGCGGAGGAAGATCCGGATGTCGAGGTTCTGTCCCTCTGCCCGCCGCTGAATATCGTCCGGCGTGAGGCGGTCCGCGGGATTCTCCGCGCCGAACTTCACCATCAGGGGGTCCTGGTACGAGACGAAGAATCGCGAGCTGCCCGGATCGCCCTGGCGGCCCGCGCGGCCGCGCAGCTGGTTGTCGATCCGCCGGCTCTCGTGGCGGTTCGTGCCGATCACGTGCAGGCCGCCGAGCTCGGCGACGCCGGGCCCGAGCCGGATGTCCACGCCGCGGCCGGCCATGTTGGTGGAGATGGTGATCGCGCCGCGCGCGCCTGCGCCCGCGATGATGCTCGCTTCCGCTTCCTCGTTCCGCGCGTTGAGCACGTGGTGCGGCAGAGTGCCGAGGCAGCGGCTCAATCGTTCGGATTCCTCGACGCTCGCGGTGCCGACGAGCACCGGACGGCCCGTCCCGTGTTCGCGCGCGATCTCGCCGACGACCGCGGCCTCCTTCTCGGCTTTCGTCGCAAACACCGCGTCGGGATGATCGACGCGGATGACCGGCCGGTTCGTGGGGATCTCGTGCACCTCGAGCGAATAGATTTCGCGGAACTCCTCCGCCTGCGTCGCGGCGGTTCCGGTCATGCCGCAGACGTTCGGGTAGAGTGCGATCAGGTTCTGAATCGTGATCGATCCCAGCACGTGTCCCTGCTGTTTCGTCGCGACCCCTTCTTTCACCTCCAGCGCGGTCTGCAGCCCCGCCGGCCACCGCCGTTCCTGCACGGTGCGGCCTTTGAACTCGTCGACCGAGACGACCTCGTTGTTCTGGACGACGTAGTCGACGTCGCGGCGCAGGAGGGCGTGAGCGTGCAGGGAATCCTGCACGGCGGTGAGTAGCGGCAGGTTGCCGCTCTCGAACAGGTTTCGCCGGTTGAGCGCGCGCTCGACGCGCTCGACCCCCGCCGGCGTGAGCACCACGTTGCGGCCCGGCGGCTCGACCGTGAAATGGAGGTGCGGCGTCAACGTGCGGACTACCGTGTCGACCCGGACGGCATGTCGCGTCTCGTCGCCGGATCCGCCCGCAATCACGAGCGGAATGCGCGCTTCGTCGATCAGGATCGAGTCGGCTTCATCGACGACCGCGGCGGCGAAGGGCCGGTGGACCTGCTCGTCTGCGGAGAGCGCGAGGCAGTCGCGCAGGTAGTCGAAGCCCGCTTCGTTGGCGGTGGTGTAGGTGACATCGCAGCGGTACGCGTCGCGCCGTGCGGCTGGAGGCATACCTTGCTGGATGACGCCCACACTCAGCCCGAACCACTCGTAGATGGGCCGCATCCACGCGGCATCGCGGCGCGCAAGGTAATCGTTCGCGGTCATCACGTGGACGCCGGCGCGCGACCGCGCGTACCAGATCACCGCCGGAACCGCCGCCAGCGTCTTCCCTTCGCCGGTCTGCATCTCGGCGATGCGGCCGTGCGCGAGCGCCAGCGTCCCCTGGATCTGCACGTCGAACATGTCCAGGCCGAGCACCCGCGACGCGACCGTGGCGGCGATCGCGATGATCTCGGTCAACGGCGCGGTTGGCGCACTGGCGGCGCGCCGCAGATCCCCGTCACTCGGCGCCGCACACTGCGCCCGGAGACGACTGACCTCGGCGACGGTCGGCTCGACTGCGTCAGCTGACTGGACCCCGAACCATCCGCGCCACCACGCGTGCATGTCCCAAGTATCGCCGGAACCGGGCAGTGCCCGTGACCGCGACGATCACCAGCCGCGCCAGCCGCCAGTCAGCCAAATCCTCCGCTCGTGCTACACTACATGCCTCCCCTCGAACACAACTCCGGCGCGCTGCCCGCATTTTCGATAGCAGATGCGCACTCGCCTTTCGCTGTGCATGCTCACCGTCGTCTTTTTTGCAGCAACCGGCGCTGCCGCCTGCATACATTCCGCTGAGCAGGGGCGCCGCCGCGAGGCTGCGTATCAGGCGAAGCTCGCGTCGTTCTCCGAGGCGCTCAAGTCCGGAACGACACGGAAGGACGTGGAAGGTTACCTGCGGGAAAATGGCTACGAGTTTCGGCGGATGTGCTGCATGAATCACAGTGGCAAGAACGCATGGGACGACCTGACGCAGATCGGCAAGGAGCCGCATCCCTGGTACTGCAGCGAGCACAGCGTCCACATCGGATTCGAGTTCGTGTCGGATGGCTCCCACCAGTTTCCCGAGGCGCGTGACTCGGACACGCTGAAAGGGATCCAGATTTACCACTCGTTCGACGGATGCCTCTAGCAGACCGTGACCCGCCGCCGCTACTGATCCGCATCTGGTATCGCGCCACTTCGACCATGGCGATCGCGAGTGCCGTATTCACCGTGGTCTTCATCATGGCGGCGTTGCGTGGAGCGGCGGGAGCTGACGGGCCTATTGTCATCAAGGTGATGGCCTTCGCTCTGTGTTTCATTTCGGGCGGCGCAATGCTCGTCGCCTCGCGAGCCTTGTGGCTCTCGGCGAGGCCTCACGCAGACGTCACCATGCGGCGCTGGCGCAGGATCTACTTCATGCTGTGGTCTGCAGGCGCCGGCATCATGGCTGCGCTCTGGTTTCTTTCCTGACCTCCCGCCTGCGGATCAGTCCTCTAGGCCTTGCGTCCTTTGTGCAACAGGACAAACGGTTTCAAACCCGATCCGCGGGTCCTGGCCGTTGACAGCCCCACTTCACTCGACGCCCGAAAGACAATGTGACGGGTGACGGGCGTCGAGCTGAGACCGGGGTCCCCGGCGCGCGTACTTTGCGCGCTGGGGTGGCAAGTGGGGCGGCCCCGTCAACGGCCACCCGCGAGACGGGTTGCAGCCATCGATGCAGCTCTGCGGTTTCAAACCGGATCGCGGGTGCCCGCGATAGGGGCATCCCCATTCCCACCCCAGCGCGCACAAAACGCGCGCCGGGGACCCCGGCTTACCGCGGAGCCCACTGCCGTGACAAGTGGTGTTGGGCGAGCACCGAGTGGGGAGACTCGCCCTTCGACAGAGCTCAGGGCGATGGTGAGCCTGTCGAACCATCGCGGGCAGGCCCCGCGTGTGACACCGGTTTGAAACGGGTTGTACTTACTTACTCGCAGCGACTGCCACCGCGTAGACGTGCCGCTGGCCGGGCGCGAACTGGCCGGTGAAGATCACCTACTTCTTGTCCGGCGTGATGTGCACGTTCGGCTCGACGCCGCCGCGGGCGCTAACGTACGTGCTACACTGAACGCCTCCCCACATTTCAGCTCCGCGCATTTCCTGCCTGCTCGGTGTCAAACCCTTGGGACGGTATTTGATGTCTGAGGTCGATGCCCGCATGCCGCACCACAAGTGGATCGTCTGCGCTGCGGCCGGTGTTGTGCTGCTCCTCTGGACACTGTGGCAGGTGCTCCCGGTTCTTCGGCAGATGCTGCACGGTGGGATCGACATCGTGCAGTGAGAGTGCTGAAGGGGAGGCAAATGTTCCACCGGCTCGAGGGCTGCTTGTAGCAGAGGACAGCTATGTCCACTATGACGATGGCGGCTGTGGCGCTGGCGAGCTTGTTGACGCAGGCGTCGACGCCCGATGCCTGCCGCGATCGAGTTCCCGCCACGCTGCACGCCGCGATTGCTCGGTCCCATCCCGGCTCGCGCCTCGTTCGCGAGTCCGACTATGACGCCGAAGACATCGCGTCGGAGCGCCAGTACCACAATGGCAGCGCATGTCTCGGTGTTGCCTCGGCGGACGTCAATGGCGACGGCCGGAAGGATTTCGCTTTCCTGATCGCCGCGAACGAGCGCGACACGCTCTTCGTCGCCGCCCTGGCGACGGCTGAGGGCCGTTGGAAGCTCTCGACCCTCACAAAACTCACAGGCACACCGCCCGGATATTTTGTCAACCGGCTTGATGCGGGCAAGTACGTCGACTTGTTTGTGGGAGACGACGCGCCCGATGAGTGGAGACCGGAACCGGGGCGCGTTCGGCGCTATACCAGCCGAACGGCCGGTTTCATCACCGGGGGTATCGAGTCATCGGGAATAGCCTTCTTTTTTAACGGGACGCGCTGGGTGCACGTGTGGCTCTCGGATTAGCGCGTGTGAGTCCGCACGTTCGCAGGCGAGTTGAAATCGGCGTAGCAGTGTACGCGGCGTTGTGGACCGCGGTCCTGGTAGCGGGCCGATTGCCAGAAAGCATGGACGACCGTGCCCCGCGGCGACTCGCTGCGGTCGTCATCAGTGTCCTCGGCCCTCCCGTGCTCCTTGCGATCGATGGCACGGCATCGGCGACGTTCGCGTTGTCAGCAATGCTGCTCATCGCGGGGTGTCTAACTCTCGCTCGGCTCCTTTGGAGACGCTATCCAGATTCTGAGTTGTTCGGGTTGCCGCTGCGCGCCGCAGTCGCAGTATGGGTTGGCTCC
>Ga0070670_100004071_pt1 | contig 12208 bp, 9 predicted proteins | sample KBSS63metaG_FD_64665 | JGI IMG/M metagenome (GOLD analysis project Ga0070670, IMG submission 64665) | Switchgrass rhizosphere microbial communities from Kellogg Biological Station, Michigan, USA - KBS S6-3 metaG | ecosystem: Host-associated > Plants > Roots > Rhizosphere > Soil ... | reverse complement strand
TCGGTGCTCACGCGCGCGGTGGCCGGACTTGCAGACGGCGCCGAAATGCGCATCTTTTCGACGGTACGCTTCGGCACGCTGGCATCGCTCTACCTGATCGACGACCGGCAGTACCGCACTCCGCAAGTCTGCAACCGCGATGGCAAAACCGGATCCAGCAACGTCGACCCCGCGCAGTGCGCCGAATGGCTCGATCCCGTCCGCACGCTGCTCGGCGCCCACCAGGAGCGATGGCTCGACGACGCGTTCGCGCACGGCAGCGCGGGCTGGAACGTGCTGGGACAGCAGACGGTCTTCGGCGCGCGCGACTTCCGACAGGGCCGGCGCCAATCGTTCTGGAACGACGGCTGGGACGGCTACCCCGCCGCTCGGGCGCGCATGATCGCTTCGATGCGCAAGAACGCGCTCGCCAACCCCGTCGTGCTGGGTGGCGACATTCACCAGAACTGGGTCGGCCACGTCAAAGCCGACTACGCCGATCCCCGGTCCGCGGCCATCGGCGTCGAATTCTGCGGCACGAGCATCAGCTCGCGCTCAGACGGCGGCCCCGCCGACGCCCAGCTCGCGCGGAATCCGCACTTCGTCTTTGCCGATGCCGAGCGGCGCGGCTACGGCATTGTCGACCTGACGCCGAAGAGCCTCTCGACGTCGCTGCGCGTCGTCGACGACGTCACCGTTCGCGACACGTCCATCGCAACCCTCGCCAGGTTCTCGGTCGAGGCGGGGCGATCGGCTATAGTCGCGGAATGACGCACGGGCCCCTCCTCCCCCTCTGGACCATCGCGGCACCCATCGTCGCCTGGCTTTTGTTCGGCGGCACGCTGTTCGGGCTGCCCGGCTGGTTTCTGATCGTCGTTGCGGCCGGCCTGATAGGCAGCGTGCTGTCCGCGGTTCACCACGCGGAGGTGGTGGCGCACCGCGTGGGCGAGCCGTTCGGCACGATGGTGCTCGCGATCGCCGTCACCGTGATCGAGGTGGCGCTCATCGTGTCGCTGATGCTCTCCGGCGGGCCCGAGACCACCGCGCTGGCGCGCGACACGGTGTTCGCGGCGGTGATGATCATCCTCACGGGAATGGTCGGCGTCTGCCTGCTGGTCGGCGGCGCTCACCATCGCGAGCAGAGCTTCGTGCTTCACGGCGTCAGCGCATCGCTCGCAACGCTCGCGGCGATCGTCGTGCTCACGCTCGTGCTGCCCAACTACACGACAAGCTCCCCGGGCCCGGCGTTCACGCGCGCCCAGCTCTCGTTCATCGCCGTCGTCTCGCTGATCCTCTACGGCACGTTCGTCTTCGCCCAGGCGATTCGCCATCGCGAGTACTTTCTCGCCGAGGACGCGCCGGACGACGAAGCCGTGCATGCCGTCGTGCCTCCGAACAAGATCGCGATCGCGAGCGGGCTTCTGCTTTTCGCGTGCCTCGGCGTGGTCGTGCTGCTCGCGAAGGCGTTGGGTCCCACGATCGAAAGGGGCGTGGCCGCGATCGGGGCGCCCCCGGCGCTCGTCGGCGTGATCATCGCCGCGGTCGTGCTGTTCCCGGAGGGCCTTGCCGCGCTGCGAGCCGCGCGCGCGAACCGCTTGCAGACGAGCCTCAACCTGGCGCTCGGCTCGGCGCTCGCGAGCATCGGGCTCACGATTCCCACGGTTGCGATCGTGTCGCTCGTGACCGGCTGGAAATTGACGCTCGGCATCGACATCATGTCCACGGTCCTGCTCGTCCTCTCGCTGTTCGTGACGGCGATCTCGCTGGGAACGGGCCGCACCACGATCCTGCAGGGAACCGTGCTGCTGGTGATTTTTGCGACATATCTTTTCACCACGATCGTCCCGTGACAGGCGCCGCCCGCCCCGGTCGCAACGGTGATGGAAGCCGCATCAGCGGCCGCCGCGAAGGGGCTCGCATGGATTCACGCGGCATGCCGGTCGCGCTTTGCGTGCCGTGCGTGCTGTTCTTTTACGGCGGGATGTTCGATGCGTCGGCGCAGGCGCCCGCTTATCCCGTCGACCGGGTGACGCTGGTCACGCATTCGAGCCCCGGCGGCGGCAGCGACGTGTTCCTGCGCGATCTCGCGAAGCACCTCGGGCCGATCATGAACGTCCGGTTCATCGTGGAGAACGTCACGGGCGGAAGCGGGGCGAAGGCGATGGCGACGGTGGCGAAGGCGAAGCCCGACGGCAGCGTCTATTACGCCACCACGCCGACCTATATCCAGACGTCGCTCCTGTCGAAGCCCGAATTCGGCTACACGTCGCTCGAGCCCGTCGTCATCGTCTTCCAGGATCCCGAAGTGATCTTCACGCGCGCCGACGCGCCGTGGAAGTCGCTCGCCGAAGTGCTCGACCATGCACGGCGCGAGCCCGGAAAGTCGCGCTGGGGCGCTGCAAATCCCGCGTCGCTCGAGCGAATCGCGATGGAGCGGCTCGCGAAGAAGGCCGGCGTCAAGGCGCCGATCGTGCCGCACGAAGGGGGCGGCGACATGATGATCAACGTACTCAACGGCACGCTCGACATCGGCGTCGGCGAAGTGCAGGAGATGCAGGGACAGTTGCAGGCGGGCAAGATCCGGATCCTCGCCACGCTGTCGGACCAGCGCCTCGCCCTTCTGCCCGACGTTCCCACCGTCAAGGAGCAAGGCGTCGACCTCGTCGTGCGCAAGTTTCGCGGGCTCGCCGGACCGAAAGGGATTCCGCCTGACGTCACGAAGGCGCTGGAAGCGGGCATCGCGAAGGCGCTCGCCGATCCGGCCTACAAGGCGAGCTACACGAAGAACGATCTCCTGCCGGCGTTCATGAATCGCCAGGAGGCCAACGCGTTCACGAAGGAATTCGCCAACGAGCTCACGCAATCGATGCAGGAGCTCGGCGTCGTCAAATGACCCGCCGCAGTGGGAACGGCAGCAAGATCGACGGCGCGGATCTCACGCTCGGCATCCTCGCCCTCGTTGCCGCAGCCGGCTATCTGTACGAAACGGCGCAGATTCCCGAAAGCCTGCTCGAAGACTCCGTCGGCGCGCGCGGCGTGCCGCTGGCGATCGGTTGGGTGATGGCCGCGCTCGGCGCGCTTCTGTGCGTGCGCGGCCTGATCGCCTCGCGAAACGGCGAACCTTCGAAACCCTCGAGCGACGGCCAACCGGTATCAGCGACAGAGCGCTTGTCCGCTGCACTGCGGCCCCATCTGCAGGCGATCGGATTGCTCGCGATTCTCGCCGCCTACGTGGCACTCCTCCCCGATGCAGGCTACGTAGCATCGACGGCGCTGTTGATCGGCGGCGTGGCGTGGTTCTCCGGCGGCGCGCGAAGCTGGCGACTGGCGGCGATCGCAATCGCCGGCAGCGTGTTCCTGTGGGCGATGTTCGATCCGATGTTGAGCATCCCGCTCCCGGCGGGAACGTGGTGGGAAAGCCGCTAGTACCGCGGCAGCCAGGCAATGGAGCCTCTTGGCCACGCGGCGCATGCGCTCTTCAACAGCTGGGCGATCCCGGGCGCGCTCGCCGGCGTGCTGTGGGGCATCCTCGGCGGCGCGCTGCCGGGCATCTCGCCGTCGATCGCGATGGCGCTGCTCCTGCCGCTCACCTACGGAATGGAGCCGGTTACCGCCATCGTGCTCCTCGCCAGCGTGTACGTCGGCGCCGAGTACGGCGGCTCCATTCCCGCGATCCTCATCCGCACGCCGGGAACGAACTCGGCGTCGGCAACGGTCATCGACGGCTACGAGATGGCGCGGCAGGGACGCGCCGGCGAAGCGCTGGGCATCTCGCTGATCGCGGGGCTCGTGGGCGGTCTGTTCGGCCTCGTGGTGCTCGTCGCCGCGACGAAGCCGCTCGCGATGGTCGCGCTCGCCTTCACACCGCCGGCGTACTTCGCGCTCGGCATCCTCGGCCTCTCGGTCGTTGCGGGACTGTCCGGCGGGTCGCTCATCAAAGGCCTGCTGGCGGCGGCGATCGGCCTGGTGCTCGCCACCGCGGGTCCCGATCCGATGACAGGCGTGCCGCGCTTCACCTTCGGCGAGCCGGATCTCTTGGCCGGCATCAAGCCGCTCCTCGTCATGATGGGCCTCTTCGCCGTCACCGAGATGCTGGTGCAGATCGGCGAGCCGCCCTGGGCAAAAGCGAATGCGGCCGACGCGCGGCTCAAGCTGCCGGACCTCAAGATGATGAAGCGCCTCGCGAAGCCGACCGCGATCGGCTCGGTGATCGGGACGTTCGAAGGCGTTACGCCCGGCGCAGGAGGCACGATCGCCGCGTTCATGGCCTATTCGGAGGCCAAGCGCTGGTCGAGTGCGCCGGAGGAATTCGGCAAGGGCTCGCCCGAGGGTGTCGCCGCGCCGGAGTGCGCGAACAATGTCGTCACCGCGACCGCGCTCGTCCCGCTTTTGAGCCTCGGCATTCCCGGCTCCAACTCCGCAGCGGTGCTGCTGGGGGGCTTCCTGGTGCACGGGTTGCAACCCGGACCCATGCTGTTCGAAAAGGCGCCAGAAGTCGTCTACGGCCTGTACGGCGGCCTGCTGATCGCGAACATCGCGATGGTGGTGATCGGCCTCGTGATCCTCACGCCGTGCATCTGGCTCGTCAATCGTCCGAAGCCGTGGCTGATCGCGTTCGTGCTGGCGCTCGTCGTCACCGGCGTTTTCTCGGTCCATCAAAGTGTGTTCGAAGTCGGGCTCGTGCTCGGCGTGGGCGTGCTCGGCTACATCCTTCGCGCGTGCAAGGTGCCGCCGCTGCCGATGGTGCTGGGTGTCGTGCTGGGCTTCATGATCGAGTCGAACTATCGCCGGAGCCTGTTGCTGTCCGGCGGCGACCACAGCATCTTCTACCTCGACAAGGTGTCGCTCGGCCTGCTGCTCGCAGCGGCAGCGCTGGCCACGTATTCGCTGTGGCGCGAATTCGGCGAACGCGTGCAGCGGAAGCGTGTGGAGGCAGCCGCGACATGAGTGCCACCGGCCAAACGACCGCGTCGCCGACGGTTGCCGAACGCGTCGCGGAAGTGATTGCATCGTTGCCGAGAACCACCCCGCACGCGATGGAAGCGACGTGCGGATCGCTGCTGGTCGACATCGCCGGGCTGTGCCTCGCCGCGCGCGAGACGGACTTCATGCGCGCCATGCTGGCGGCCACCGACGAGCCCGGCCCGTGCACGGTGATCGGCCAGCGGGAAGGCCGCAGCGTCGCCATGGCGGCGCTCTGCAACGGCACCGCCGCGCACGGTGAAGACTTCGACGACACCTACGAAGGCGGGCCCATCCACGCCGGTGCCGTGATCGTTCCGGCCGTTCTCGCGACGGCCGAAGCGCACGGCCTCACCGGTGCCGATGCGGGCCTCGGCATTGCCGCAGGATGCGAAGTCATGTGCCGCCTGTGCGCCGTCGCGCCGAAGCGCGTGCATCAGGCGGGCTTCCATCCGACCGCGGTGTTCGGCGCGATCGGCGCCGCCGCCGGCGTCGGCGCAGCGCTCGCGCTCGACGCGAAGCAGCTCGTCGACGCGATGGGAATTGCCGCCAGCATGGCGTCCGGCATCATCGAGTATCTCGCCGAAGGCGCGTGGACGAAGCGCATGCACCCGGGCTGGGCTGCGCAGTCAGGTTATCGCGCCGCGCGAATGGCGCAAGCCGGGTTCGTCGGACCGCGGACGGTGTTCGAAGGCGACCACGGTTTCTTCCAGGCCTTCGCCCACACGCGGGACGGCAGTTACCGCGAGATGCTCGAAGGGTTCGGCGCCGAATGGCTCGCCGCCCGCATCGCGTTCAAGCCGTACGCGTGCGGCACGATGGCGCATCCGTACATCGATTGCGCCCGCGAGCTCGTCGCAGCCGGGCTCGATCCACAGGAGGTGCAGGCTATCGAATGCGAGACTGCCGAAGGCATCGTCCACCGATTGTGGGAACCGCTCGCCGACAAGCAGCGGCCGCCGAACGGCTATGCGGCAAAATTCAGCATTCCGTACGCGGTCGCCGTGGCGATGCTGCGCAACGACGCGGGCTTGCCCGAGTATGACGAGGCCGTCGTGCGGGATCCGAAGGTCCGGGCGCTGGCGGCGAAAGTCCGCTATCGGATCGACCCCGGCAACCCCTATCCCCGCCGGTTCACCGGCCACCTGTGCGTCACGCTGCGAAATGGAGAGGTGCGCGAGGCGCGCCGTGACCACTTCGGCGGCGGCGTCGACGAGCCTCTGACGTTCGACGACATCGTCGCAAAATTTCGCGCCAATGCGTCCCATGGCGGTGCCAGAGTGTCTCAACTTGACGACATGCTGACCCACCTGTCTCGCGTTCTTCGTGCCTCCACCGTCGATTTGCGACCGTTCCGGAGGTACGATTAGCGGCGCCTGCCTGAAGCGCGTCAACGCCGCCTGCCCCACGTCCGTTTGGTCGGTGCGCTGGCGCACTGCAGGTGCCAGCGAGTTGTGAATAGTCTGGAAACCGGTGGCGTCGGGTGTAGCACACGACGCTCCGTGATATCCAGCCCGTAATGACCGTTCAGGAGAAAACCATGATGAACTACAAGAAGTCGATGCTCGCGGCGGCGTTGTTCGCCGTCGCTGGTCTCGCGCTCGCCACCGATGTCAAAGTCAGCCTGTCGGGCGCGAACGAAGTTCCGCCCGTCACAACGTCCGCCACCGGCGATGGCACGATCAGCGTCGCGGATGACGGCGCCGTCAGCGGCAGCGTGACGACCAAGGGTATTCAAGGCACCGCCGCGCACATCCACATGGGCGCCGCGGGCAAGAATGGCCCCGTCGTCGTGCCCTTCACCAAGGACGGCGACACGTACAAGGCCGCGTCCGGGGCCAAGCTCAATCCCGACCAGATGAAGGCGTTCAAGGCGGGCGAGCTGTACTTCAACGTGCACAGCGCCGCGAATCCGAACGGCGAGATCCGCGGGCAGCTGAAGTAATCCCGCGCCGCGATTCTGCGGTGACGTCGAGCCGTCGAGCCTCGGCAACGAGGCCGGCGGCTCTTGCGTTTTGGATCAGGACGCCGTCACGGGGCGGTTACAATTCCGGTCGAAGACTACAGGCGCGCTTTGGGCGGCGCTGTTGTCGAGACACGAAGATACGCGCATGGCAGCCCTCGATGAAATTGCGCGCTGGGTCGACGATGCGTCGCGCATCGTCGTGCTGACCGGAGCCGGCATCTCGACCGAATCCGGCATTCCCGATTTCCGCGGGCCTCAGGGCGTCTGGACGAAGAATCCGCTCGCGGAAAAGCTCTCGAACATCCACTACTACATGGCCGACGCCGAGGTGCGGAAGGCCTCGTGGAAGTCGCGGCTCGAGCATCCCGCCTGGAACGCCAGGCCTAACGCGGGCCATCTCGCTCTTGCCAGCCTCGAAAAGCGCGGCAAGCTGCACTCGCTCATCACGCAGAACATCGATGGCCTGCATCAGATGAGCGGCAACTCGCCCGAGAAGGTGATCGAAGTCCACGGCACGGTGCGCGAGGTGATCTGCATGTCCTGCGGGATGACTGCGCCGATGCAGCGCGCGCTCGATCGCGTTCGCGCGGGCGAGGACGATCCGCCGTGCCGCGAGTGCGGCGGCATTCTCAAGAGCGCGACGATTTCATTCGGCCAGGCGTTGGTGCCGGAGGTGATCGACCGCGCAATGCGTTGCGCCGGCGAAGCCGACCTGTTCATCGCGGTCGGCACGACGCTACGGGTCTATCCGATTGCGGGCGCGGTGGACCTCGCGCGTGGGGCGGGCGCAAGGATCGTGATCGTCAATGCCGAGGAGACTCCGTACGACGGCATCGCCGATGCGCTGATACGACAGCCGATCGGCGCCGCGCTGCCGCAGATCCTCGGATCGTGACCGTCGCTTCCTCCTTGCGCGCCGGCAACGTCTGGCTGGCTGCGGCGCTCTTGTGGCTGGCGGGCAACGGACTGCGCATCACGATTCTCGCGGTGCCGCCGGTGATTCCGCTGATCCGCGACGAGTTCGCGCTCAATGCGACGCAAGTCGCGATCCTGTCCAGCATTCCGCTTGCGCTGCTCGGGCTCGCCGCGCTCGTGGGATCGCTTCTCGTGGCGCGTCTCGGGCTCATCGGCGCGCTGGTCGGCGGATTGCTGCTCGTCGCGGGCGGCTCGGCACTGCGCGGCCTCGCGGGCAGCTACACCACGCTGGTGCTCACCACGATCGTCACGTGCGCCGGCGTCGCGATCATGCAGCCCATCATGCCGGGCGCCGTCCGACAGTGGATGCCGGGCCGGATCGGGCTCGGCACCGCGATCTACACGAACGGCCTCCTTGCCGGCGAAGTGCTCGCGGTGCTGTTGACCATTCCGGTCGTGCTGCCAGCGGTCGACGGCAGTTGGCGCGCGAGCTTCGTCGTCTGGGCAATTCCCGTGGCGATCGTTGCGCTCGTCGTGTGGATCTATGCGCCGCGGCCACCGACGGCGAGAGCAGGCCCCGCGCTCGCCCCGCACAAGTGGCTGCCCGACTGGCATCTCGGGCTCGTGTGGCGCCTGGGCGCCCTCTTTCTCTGCATCAACGCCATCTACTTCGGCGCCAACACGTTCATTCCGATCTACTTCAAGAGCGGAGACCGCGCCGACCTCATCACGGGAGCGCTCGTCGGCCTCAACTTCGGACAAATCCCGGCGTCCCTTCTCATCCTCGCATTCGCGCGGCATCTCGAGGGCCGCGCGTGGCCGTTCATTCTGTCGGGTCTGCTCTCCATCACCGGATTGACGGGGCTCGTCCTCGACGTTGGCGCAATGTCCAAGTGGTGGGCGGCGCTGATCGGATTCTCCGACGCCGGCGCGCTGATCCTTGGTCTCGCGCTGCCGGCGCTTCTGTGCAAGCCCGAGGACGTGGCGCGGACGGCGGCCGGCACCTTCACGCTGAGCTACGGCGGCGCGATGATCGTGGCCGTTGCATGCGGCGCGGCGTGGGACTTGAGCGGCCGGCCCGCATTGGCGTTCGTACCGCTCGGCGCATGTGCGGTGGCGCTGATGGCGGGCGCAACGGCGCTGCGCCGGAAGGCCAATCTCCGTTGACGAAAAGTAGGGTCAGAGACGACTTTCTTGGACAAGGAACCTGCAACGGGCGCACGCGACTGCGCGAAAGTCGTCTCTGACCCTACTTTCGGCGCGCGCCGCGCTGCGCGGCTTCAATTCCTCTTGCTCGGCATCGCGGCCGGCACGTGGGGAACGCACATCCCCTCGGTCAGCGCGCGGTATTCACTGAGCGACGCGACGCTTTCGATCGTGTTGCTCGCGGCCGCGATCGGTACGGTGTCGGCGCTGTTCGTTGCGGGCACTGTCATCGCGCGGATCGGCGCGCGAAACACTGCGGCAGCATTCGGGCTGGGAATCGGCCTGTCGCTTTGCTTGTTGCTCGAGTATCCCGGCATGCTCGCACTCGTGGTGGCGATGCTGTTGTTCGGTGCATCCATGAGCCTGTTCGACGTTGCGATCAACACCGAAGGCTCCGAGCTCGAAACCCTCGGCGGCCAGCCCGTCATGAGCAACCTTCATGGCATGTTCAGCGTAGGCGGAATGCTGGGCGCCGGGTTGACGTTCGGACTGCTCCATTTGTCCGTAAGCCCGCGGACGCAGTTGTACGCCGTCGGTGGTTGTCTCGTTGCCGCGACGGTCCTTGCATCCCGCGCCATGCTCGAGACGCACGCGATCATCGACAGCGACGCGCGGCACTTCGCGAAGCCGAAGGGTGTCCTGCTCCTGATTGGCGGCCTCGTGTTCGCCGGCATGACGGCCGAAGGCGTTCTGTACGATTGGAGCGTGCTCTATCTCGAGCAGGACGTTGCAATGCCGCATGCGCGCGCGGCGCTCGGTTACGCGACGTTCACCGGCTCGATGGCGCTCGCCCGGTTCGCAGGCGACGCGCTCAGAGCCCGATTTTCCGAGCGAGCGGTCCTGCGCTGCAGCGCCGTCGTAGCCGCCGTTGCGATGGCGCTGGTGCTGCTGTCAGGGAACGGCTGGATCGTATTCATCGGCCTCGCCGCAGTCGGGGCCGGCCTCGCACCCGTGGCGCCCATTCTGTTCAATGCCGCGACGCGCGTGCCGGGCGTGAGCCGGGCCGCGGCCATCGCCTCGGTCACGACCATCGGGTACAGCGGCTTTCTCGTCGGTCCGCCGATCATCGGCAGCATCGCCACGCACAGCTCGTTGACGACGGCGCTTTGGCTCGTTGTCGTCAGCGCCGCCCTCGTAGCGTGGGGCGCACGGTTCGTGCCGGAGGAACGCCCCGCTCAGGGGGGCGGAGCGACGAATTGACAGTTGCGGAAATCCTCGAGTCACATGCGGCCGCGTGTGAACCCGAGCAGGTGTGGATTCGAGGACACCCGCGAGACGTCTGTCTGTGGACGCTGCTCGAGCCGGCACGACGCGGTTGATGGCGTCGATGGGGGCGCTGCGCTCGCGGCGACGGAAACAACGTGCGGTCAACGGCTTATGCCATTTGTCTCACGCCCTTCCTGATCCTGGCGCGCGACAGCGATCCCCGCGCGAGATCGGCCCTCTTCCAATGCAAGTCGGCCAGTGCCATCCTGTCTGCGGTCATTGGTTTCCGCAATCGTGGAAGCACCGGAAGCGCATCCTCTGGAAAGAGCCGATGCCCCTCGCAGGAAGCACCTCGGATTTCTAAAACGTATTGCACTTGGAAATGGAGGAGATGAATATGGGATCTACGTCGAACAGGCGGCTCTTTTATCTGGTATCTGCTTTCGCGGTCAGTGCGCTCGCGAGCTGGAGCACGTCGAGCGATGCGGCAATTCAGCGGATCGTGATCGACCAGAGCACGACCGTGAGCTTCGCGCCAATTATTCCGGGCACCGCGACGCCCGGCGCTGCAACGTCCTATACGATTTACAGCGGGCGCTCGTTCGGCGCTCTCGATCCGACCACGACGGACAACGCGATCGTCACCGACATCGGCCTCGCGCCCACTAACGCGGGGAAGGTCGAGTACGTCGCGAACTTCCAGATCGTCACGCCGACCAACCCGGCAGAGCGTAACGGGCTGATGATCCACTCGGTGCCGAACCGTGGCGGCAACGCGATCAACACGGCTACGATGCTGCAAGGGGTGACTTACGTTCAGAGCGGCTGGCAGGGCGACCTGCTCGCGCAATGCTCTCCGGCTGCAGCGATCCCGTATCCCTGCTTCGATCTGAACTCGGGACCTTACGGCAGCCTCAACACCACGACCGGAGCATTCACTCCGCCTTCGGTGCCGGATGTCGCGGGTGCCGGCGGCGTCAAAGCTTTGGCGGCGTACGTCGTTCAGGTGCCCGTCGCCTCGAATGGCGCCCAGCTTATCACCGGTCCGGTCTATGGGCACGTGTGCACGGGGACCAACGGGTGCGGTCTCGCCGTCGGAAGCGCGCCGACGAGCACAGCGCAGCTCGTGATTCAGGGCCCCGCGTTCTCGCCTTACCAGCCGGCAAGCCTCGATACGACGCTGGCTCAATTCTGGACTGTATCCTCGCAAACGTTCACCGGTGTGACAGGCCCGAAGACGCCCATCGCGAGCGACGAGTGGGCCTGGGCCTATTGCCCCGCAGGTTGGCCGGGCACGCCGAATCCGAACTGGATCTGCCTCAAGACGGGCACGTTCAACCCGAGCCTTCTCTATGAGATGGTCTACACCGCGAAGAACCCGCTCGTGCTGGGCGTCGGTTTCGCGGCGTTTCGCGATCTTGGGTCTTTCCTTCGCTATGGCACGACTGCCCCCGGTGGCGGCGCCAACCCGCTCTCCGGCAGCATCACCAAGGCGGCGACCGTCGGCTCGTCGCAGTCGGGCGCATTTCTCCATGCGTTCATCTTCAACGGCTTCAACAAGGATGAAGCAGGACGCAAGGTGTTCGAAGGCGCGTGGCCGCAGATCGACGGCCGGATGATGGTGATGAACCTTCGGTTCGGCTTGCCGAACAATCTCATGTACCTGTACATGGGCGGCGACGAAGCACCCGTCTGGTGGCCCGACTATCCGAATCTGGCGCGCGGGCTTCCGCCGAACGGCATCCTTCACCGGTGCAACCAGACCGCCACGTGCCCAGAGATCCTGGAAACGTTCGCGTCCGCCGAGCTCTACTCCGAGAAGTTCCACGCGACCGTTTGCGGCTTCACCTGCATCGAGGACATCCCGCTGCCGGCGAATGTCCATCGGTACTACACGCCGGGCGGCACGCACGGCGGCGGCGCAGCGAACTTCAACTGGGTCTCGCCTGCTGCCATCACCACGCCGGCCGGCCA
>Ga0070670_100004069_pt1 | contig 12212 bp, 9 predicted proteins | sample KBSS63metaG_FD_64665 | JGI IMG/M metagenome (GOLD analysis project Ga0070670, IMG submission 64665) | Switchgrass rhizosphere microbial communities from Kellogg Biological Station, Michigan, USA - KBS S6-3 metaG | ecosystem: Host-associated > Plants > Roots > Rhizosphere > Soil ... | reverse complement strand
GCGGCGGCAGCCCGGCCCAGTTGCCGAAGAGGGGCGACGCGCCCGGGTCGTCGGCTGCGGTGTCGGCCAGGTAGGTCTTCTGCACCAGACCGAGCGCCGGCCGGCTGAACAGCACGTCGCTGGCTTCGTTGAGCCGCACCGAACGGCCGCTGCCGGTGAGATCGGTGGCCGGCGACAGCAGCGCCGCGCAGGCCGGGAGAGACAGGCTCTGGTCGCGCGCGCGCATCAGAACCGCCAACGCAAGGTTGCCGCCCGCCGAGTCGCCGGCGATGACCAGACGCGCCGGCGGAAAGCCCGCATCGAGCAACCAGCGATAGCAAGCAAAGCAGTCGTCCAGTCCCGCCGGGTAGCGATGCTCGGGCGCCAGCCGGTAGTCAGGCACGAGCACGCGCAGGCCGGTGGCTTCCGCCAGCCGCTGTGCCAGCTGCCGGTAGGCGTTCGGCAGGTGAACGCAGAATGCGCCGCCGTGCAGATACAGCAGCACGCCGCGCGCGGCCGCTGCGTCCGCGCCGATCCATTCCGAAGCCACGCCATGGGCCGCCACCGGCACTGCGGCGACCGTGCCGTTCAGGCGCGTCAACCAGTGTTCGGCGGCGGCTGTCTTGCCGCGCAGCTGCTCGACCGTCACCGGCTTGTCCCACAGGCGCTTGACTGCGAGGCGCAGGCCGGCGTTGACGAGTTGTCGGGTGATCATGCGAGCGCCGCCTCCGCGGGCGGGATGTGGCTCATCGCGTGTTCGGCGATGGCGGTGATCGTCAGCGACGGATTGACTCCCGGGTTCGCCGGCATCGCCGCGCCGTCGCAGACCAGCAGGTTGCGGTAGCCGAAGACGCGGTTGTGCCGGTCGACCACGCCGCTCTTGGCATCCTTGCCGATGACCGCGCCGCCGAGGATGTGCGCCGTCGATGGAATGTTGGCCGTCGCCTCGAGCACCATGCTCTGCGCGATGCCGCCGGTGTGCTGGGCCAGCCACTCGGCCGCCTCGTTGGCGACCGGGATGAAGGTCGGGTTGGGCTTGTCCGGATCCTGTTCCGTGCGCAGGCCGATGCCGCCGAACCAGCCCCGCTTGGTTCGAAACGCGATCGCGTTGTCCAGCGTCTGCATGACCAGGAAGATGACCGTGCGCCGCCCCCAGCCGAACGGCCACAGCACCTTCGCGAAGCGCAGCGGGTGACGCGCGATGCTGCCGAGCAGGCGCAGCGGCCGCGTCAGCGCCGTGCCGGCGCCGGTGATCAAGGTGAACTGGGTCGACATGAAGTCGCCCTTGGCGCCGTAGGTGACGAACTCGATGTGCGTGTCGGCCCGTGGATGGATGCTCGCGCTGATCGCCACATCGTTGGCCGGGTTCAGCTTGTCGTCCGGCAGGGTCACCGCGAGGATCGACTCGCTGTTGGTGCGCACCAGCTCGCCGAGGTGGTCGCTGATGCCGGGCAGCGAGCCGCCGTGCTTGCACTTGGCCAGCAGGCGGTTGGTGCCCAGCGCGCCGGCCGACACGACCACGCCGCGGCTGGTGAAGCTGTGCCGCTGCTTGCGCAACCACGCGCCCGGCCGCTCGGTCGTGACGCGGTAGCCGTCGCTGCCATCGGCGGCGCCGAGCGGGCGTATGTCGACGACCTCGTGCTCGGGCAGCACCTGGGCGCCGGCCTTCTCGGCGAACCACAGGTAGTTCTTGAGCAGCGTGTTCTTGGCGCCGACACGACAGCCGACCATGCACGCGCCGCAGCGAGTGCACCCGGTGCGCGGCGGCCCGCTGCCGCCGAAGTAGGGGTCCGCGACCTCTTGGCCCGGCGTTCCGAAATAAATGCCGACCGGCGTGCGCCGGAAGGTGTCTTCAACTCCGAAGTGCCCCGCCACCTGCTTCAGCAATGCCTGGCCGTCACTGTCGAAAGGAACGGTATTGACGCCGAGCATGCGCTCCGCGGTGTCGTAGTGCGGCTTGAGCGCGACCGCCCAGTCCTCGAGCCCGCGCCATTGCGGGTTGACGAAGAACTCCGGCGCGCCGCGGTACAGGGTGCAGGCGTAGACCACGCTGCCGCCGCCGACTGCCGAGCCGCTGGCGATGAACACGTCCTTGAACGGCGTCAGTCGCAGGATGCCGCGCAGGCCCAGCGCCGGCGCCCACATGAAGCGGCGCAGATTCCAGGTGGTGGCCGCAAAGTCCTCGTCGCGGTAGCGACGGCCGCATTCGAGCACTGCGACGCGATAGCCCTTCTCGCTCAGCCGCAGCGCCGAGACGCTGCCGCCGAAGCCGGAGCCGACGATCAGCCAGTCGTAGTCGAAGGTGGTGCCGGCCGACATGCTGCCCCCGTCGTGTCGAGGCGATCGGCTCGCGTCAGGTCACGTCGCGCAGCTCGCGGCGCAGGATCTTGCCGACGGTCGACTTGGGCAGTGCGTCGACGAAGCGCACGATCTTGGGCACCTTGTAGCCCGTCAGCTCCTTGCGGCAGAAGGTCACCACGTCGGCTTCGACGAGCGAGGCACCGGGCGCCTTGACGACGAAGAGCTTCACCGCCTCGCCTGACTTCTCGTCGGCAACGCCGACGCAGGCACACTCGGATACGCCGGGGCAGCCGGTGGCGACTGCCTCGATCTCGTTCGGGAAGACGTTGAAGCCCGAGACGATGATCATGTCCTTCTTGCGGTCGACGATCTTCAGGAAGCCCTTGTCGTCGTACATGCCGACGTCGCCGGTGCGGAAGTAGCCGTCCTTCGTGAACGCTGCGGCGTTGGCCTCGGGCTTCTCCCAGTACCCGCTCATCACCTGGGGCCCCTTGGCGACGATCTCTCCGGATTCGCCGATGGCCACTTCCTTGCCGTCGTCGTCGAGCAGCTTGATGTCGGTCGACGGCACCGGCAGCCCCGTGGTGCCGGTGAACTGCTGCACCGATTCCGGGTTGAAGCTGAGGACCGGGCTGGTTTCCGACAGTCCGTAGCCTTCGCGGATGAACGTCCCCGTCATGGCCAGCCACCTGTCCGAGACGGCACCCACCACGGCAGCGCCGCCGCCGCCGGCGAGCTTCAGGTTCGACCAGTCGATCTCCTTGCTGCGCGGGTGTGCCACGAGCCCGGCATACAGCGTGTTGACACCCATGAAGACACTCGGCCGCGCCTGCTTCATGGTGTCGATGAAGCTGTCGAAGTCGCGCGGGTTCGGCACCAGCCAGTTGTCGGCGCCGACCGAGAAGTAGGTGATGAAATTCACCATCAGCGCGAAGATGTGGTACAGCGGGATGGCAGTGACGATCACCTCCTGGCCGGGGCGCAACGCGTCGGGCATGAACGCCTTGAACTGCTCGACGTTGGCGACCAGGTTGCGATGCGAGAGCGCCGCGCCCTTCGAGAGGCCGGTGGTGCCGCCGGTGTATTGCAGAAACAGCAGATCCTCGCCGCCGAGCTCGACCTTCTCGAAGGGCAGCGTGGCGCCTGCGATCAGCGCGTCGGCCAGGCTGACCACGCCGCCCAGGCGTGGATCAGCCGGCGGGCTGGGGATCTGCACGCCGCTGCCGTCGCCGACGCCGGTGACGATGACCGTCTTCACCTTGGTCTTCGCGATGACCTCGGCCACGGTGCCAGATACGCCGCTGAAGACGACGATCGTGTGGACGCCGGAGTCGTTGAGCTGGTGCTCGAGCTCGCGCGGTGTGTAGAGCGGGTTGACGTTCACCTGCACCCCGCCGGCGCGCGCGATGCCGAGGAAGGCGATCGGAAAAGCCAGCAGGTTCGGCGCCATCACCGCGATGCGATCGCCTTTCCTGACCCCGAGCTTGCTCTGCAGGTAGGCGGCGAAGTCGCGCGACAGCTTGTCGACCTGGGCGTAGCTCAGCGTCTGGCCAGCACCTCGGAACGCCGGCTTGTCGGCGAAGCGAACCATCGCCTGCTCCATCAGGTCGACCACCGAGCGATAGGCCTCGGGGTTGATCTCCTTGGGGATGCTGCCGTAGCTGGCATGCCAGTGTCTTGTGCTCATCGTCGTCTCCTTGGCAGGTGGGTGGATGTCACTTCTGCAGCAGCCGCTGCACTTCGTCGACGTTTTCCGCGACCCGCCGGCGCACCAGCTCGAAGGCTTCTCGCTGCGAATTCGCTGCCAGCTCGGCGAGTTCGCGCACGTCGTTGAGGGCCAGCTTCAAGCCTGCGAGAGCCAGGTCGTCGAGATTGCGCACGCTCTTGCCGACGCCGACCGTGGCGACGACCTTGCCCACCGTCTGCAGCTCGGTCACGGCTTCCATGATCTGCGCGGTCTGGCGGCGCACGACTTCCTGCAGTCCGGCGTAGGAGCGGCGGTTGGCGGCAACGATGGCTTCGAGGTCCTTGCGCCAGCCTTGCACCAGACGGCCGGCCAGACCCGCCACTTGGAGCTTGCTCAGGCGCGACACCAGGTCGCGCAGCGAGGCGGCATCCGCCGCCGAGGTCTTCGCCGGCGGGGTGGCCGCAGACCTCGAGGTAGTCTTCTTCGCTTTCGGCTTTCGCGCGGCCGTCTTGCGGGCAGGGCGCTTGGTCGCGAGAGATGTTCGAGTGGCCATCGTCGGGCTCCTTCTGGCGATTCGCTCAGGACCGTGCCGTCTTCGACGCGCGGTCGGCGGGCGGCGTGGCGCGGAATTTCACTGCCATGTCGAAGGCGGTCTTGGTGAATCCCAGCACATCGGAGAACTCGTCGTCGCCGAGCTTGCGCGCCGCGTCGCTGCCCCGGTACAGGTTCGCGAGCTCGCGCTCGCGTCCTGCCAGGGCGACCAGGGCGCCGATGCCCAACTGGTCGAGTGCCTTCCACAGCGTCGGGTTGTAGGAACGCGCCAGCTTCATCGCGAAGGGCACCGGATCGCGTCGTCCGAGAACGCCGGCCAGGCGCAGCACGACTTCCATCGGCAGCGCGGCCTTGCCGTCTTCGGCCTGCTGCAATAGCCCCGCGTCGTCGAGGTCGATGGCCTGGCCCAGCTCCTTGAGCGTCAGGCCGGCAGCTTCGCGCGCCTGCCGCAACATCGACGCCGCCTTCTCGAGCGACTTCTGCTGACCTGGCTCGCCAGCGCGCGACTTGGCCAGGTTCAGCGACAGCTCGCCGGCGCTGCCGGCGATGCCGAGCACGTTGTCGGTCCAGCGGCGCAGGTCCTGCGCCACCTTGAGCAGCGGCACGATTCCCATCAGGCCGGCAGCGGAGGGCGTGCCGGGCGCCTTGGCCACGGCAGCACGCGCCGTGTTGCCGCTGCGCCGTCTACCAGTCGTTGCCATGTCTTGTCTCCCCGCTGCGGCTTGCGCCCATCGCACGGCCCGTCACGGGGTGACGATGTTGAAGACGGATCGAAGTCCACGATGTTGCGCGAGCGCGGGTGCGCTCGCCACCAGCGCGGCAGAAAGCAGCGTCGTGATCGTCGTTCTTTTCATGTGTCGTCTCCTTCGTGATTCCTGCCGTTCCGAACCGCTCACGCCGACGCCCGGCTCGCCTGGCGTGGTGCCGCCGATTTGCGCGCCGCTGGCGGCTTGGAGGCACCGCTGCGCGCGCGGGCGCGCTTCTTCGCGACTTGCCTCTTGGCAGAGGCGCGCCGCGGCTTCGCACTCGCGACCGATGCGTCGGCCGGCGGGCTGCTCAGCGCGGCGACCAGTTCGGCATAAGCCTGCTCGGTGTAGCGCGCCAGCTCGTCGATGTGCGGCACGGCCTCGGGCATTGCCAGGAAGCCCAGCTGCAGCCGCTCGCCGAGCGTGACCGCGGTGACGTTGAGCTTGTGTCCGGCAACCACCACCGATACCGGCAGCGCCAGCTCGACCGCGGCGCCCATCAGATAGGGCTGGTTGGGGAAGCCGAACGGGTTCGACACCAGCAGGTTCGACAAGCGCGGCGCCGCCTTGGCGTTGACCGCTTCCACCAGCAGCGGCAGCGCATGCACGACCGTGGTGTAGAGCATCACCGTGTCGCTGCTGCGCGACTTGAGTGCTTCCTTCAGGCGACTCGTCTCGTGTCGGATCGAGGCCAGCCGCTCGGCGACCGAGGCGCCGGCCTGGCCAAGCGGAAATTGCAGAACGGCGATCTGGTTGCCGCCCTTCGCGCCCTCGGCCAGCGCGATCGGCATGTCAGCGACCAAGGGTGTCTTGTGCTTGCCGCCGCGCTTGCGCAGGTACTGCTGCATGGCCATGTCGAGCGCGGTCAGCAGCAGATCGTTGACGGTCGCGCCATGGGCCTTGCCCACGCTCTTCATCTCGGCCAGGGGCAAGGTGCAGAAGGCATAGGTTCGCTTGGGCGAAAGCGCGCCCTCGAAGGCCTTGGGCACGTTGAGGAAGGGCAGCGCCAGACCTTCGCCGAGGCCCGCGACCGATCGCAGGCCCTGCTGCGCCAGCATGCCGTAGAGCCCCACGGCTGAGCTCAAGACGCCTGTCGCCTGATTGCCGGCGGCGATCAGCCGCTGAACCATGCCGGCGCGTTCCTTGTTGGCGTTGGCAGCGCGCGACACGCCGTCCCACATGGCGCGAACTTCCTTGTCTTTCGGATCGTTGCTGAACCACAGCGTGACCGCCTTGACGAAGCCGCGCCCGTCGATGATGCCGTGATGCGTCTTGCCGTACAGCGCCACTCGGCCGTCGGCCAGGCCATCGATGACGTAGAACTGCCAGAGCAGGCCCGCGCGGTCGAGCACGGTTTCGTGCAGCTCGCAGACCTTTCGCAGGAGCTCGTCCATCGACGCCTTCTTCAGCGTCAGCCGGTGCACGTGCTGGGAGATGTCCGGGGCAACCATCGGCTCGACCGCGGGCATGCGGGTCAGCGCCATCTTCAGCTGGTAGTTGAACGGCGCTCCAGGTGGACGCTTGAGCAGCTTCGCATGCAGCTTGTCCGCGAAGTTGCCCTTGAACTCCGCCGGCGGCCGCAGGAGCACCAGAGGACCGATGTTGAACGGTCGCGCGGGCGACTCCAGCAGGAACATGGCCAGGTCGATCGCCGAGAGCTTGGGCATCGGGTGTCTCCTGAAGCTGCGTTCGCCTTCCCACGCGGCATCGCTGCCAACCTCCTGGGTCGCAGCGACCTGGCGCGCCCGACGGCCGCCGTTTGCGGCTGCGGGCTATCGATCGTCAGCAGTTCATCGGTTCGTCAGCAGACCATTGGTGGCTGCCGGCGCGCAGGCGCGGCTCACTTTCGGAACGTACGAGCGAGCTCTGGCCGGACGTTAGTGAGATCGGCCAGCCGCAACCACTGTCCTTTGGTGCAGGGCTCGACTCCTCGCTTGTCGTCGGCGCGATCGATGCTTCCGATGGCTTTCGCCGTGGCGGCCCGGAGCCGTTGGCACTCCATTTGCCGAATGTGGTGGCGCGATTGGCGCATCTTGGAGCAGGACATGACCGAACAGCAGAGGGATCAGCCCGCCGGGCGTCAGCCGACCGGTGCGCCGATGAGTCCCGGCGACGAAGCGCCGGAAGGAACGCCCGGCACCGGCCTCGCCATCTGCCCGAGCTGTGGCGGCAGTGGTCGGGTCGACGGCCGCGAATGCGCGGAATGCGAAGGGACGGGAAAGGTCAACGTCGGCATCGGCGGAGCTTGAGGTTCGAGGTCCTCGATCGAATCGCCGACGTAGATCGACATCGGATGGCGACAATGCCGTGTCGGCCACCGGGCCGACGCCAGCGAAGGAGACGCCGTCATGGGCAATCACGTGTACAAGATGGTCGAGCTGACCGGCTCGTCGACGGTCGGCAGCGACGACGCGATTCGCAGTGCCGTGGAGACCGCGGCGAAGACGCTGCGCAAGCTCGACTGGTTCGAGGTGGTCGAGAGTCGCGGCCACATCGTCGACGGCAAGATCGCGCACTGGCAGGTGACGCTGAAGGTCGCGTTCCGGCTCGAGAGTTGAGCCGTCGCTGTGTGGGGCCGGCGTCTGGGCCGGCTCGCCGGTCAGACGCCGCCCAGGATGTGCGTTCGCGACGCGCGGGTCGACTGCGCGACGCGCTCGACCGGGATCTTCGGCGTGCGGTCGGCGCGCAGCAGGCCGTTGGCTTCCTGGAACGTATCGGCGAACTGGGTGTAGCAAAAGCCGCTGAAGAGCGCGGTGTGAACCACCGTCTCGAGCAGCCGCTCGAACTGCTCGGCGAGCTCGTCTTCGTCGGCGGCCGAGCTGTAGCCCCAGCCCGGCTGGGCGTTCGATGCGCTCGCGCGCAGCGAGATGCCGCCGAATTCGGTCAGCATGATCGGCTGGCCGCGGTGCGGATAGCCATCGAGAGTGAGCACCCGACCGCCGGGACGGCGCCGGTCGAACAGCTGCTCGGTCTTGATCTCCGGGCCATAGCGCTGGCGCAGATGCTCGGTGTTGGCGTCGTAGTCGTGGATGCCGATGATGTCGGTGGCGCTGCTTTCCCAGCCGTCGTTGCCGATCACCGGCCGGGTCGCGTCGAGCGTCTTGGTGAGGTGATAGAGCGCCTCGACGGCATGGCGCTGCGCCTGCATCGCGGTCAGCTCGGGCACGCCCCATGATTCGTTGAACGGGATCCAGGCGACGACGCACGGGTGGCTGTAGTCGCGCTCGATCGCCTCGCTCCATTCGCGCACCGTCCGCTTGATCGCGGTGCGCGTGAAGCGGTAGGCCGACGGCATCTCTTCCCAGACCATGAGCCCGAGCCGATCGGCCCAATAGAGGTAGCGCGGATCCTCGATCTTCTGGTGCTTTCGCACGCCGTTGAAGCCCATCGCCTTGGCCAGCTCGACGTCGCGACGCAAGGCCTCGTCGCTCGGCGCCGCGAGCAGCGTGTCGGGCCAGTAGCCCTGATCCAGCACCATGCGCAGCATGTAGGGCCGGCCGTTGAGCATGAAGCGGTCACGCAGGATCGAGACCGAGCGCAGCGCGGTGTAGGAGGTGAACTCGTCGATCACGTGGTCGCCCGAGAAAAGGCGGATCGTCGCGTCGAGCAAGGTCGGCCGCTCGGGACTCCAGAGCAGCTCGTTCCTGAAGTCGTCGATGCCCGGATCGGCGAGGACGATGATCCGGTCGGCCTCGCAGTCGAGCACCTGGTAGCGATCGCGTGCGAGCAGCCGATCGCCGTGGCGCAAGGTCACCTCGACCGCGAGATCCTTGGCCGGGCTGCCGGCGATGCGCGCCTCGAAACGGAGCGCATAGGTCTCGACGTGCGGCGTCCAGCGCACCCGGTCGACATAGGTGCGGCCGACCCGCTGCACCCAGACGGTCTGCCAGATGCCGGTCGTGCGCGGGTACCAGATCGCGTGCGGCTCGCGCTGCCAGTCCTGCTTGCCGCGCGGCTTGGTGAGATCGTGCGGGTCGTCGAACGCCATGACAGTCACGGTCTGCCGTCCCGAGGGCTCGAGCAGGGCGGTGATGTCGGCCGAGAACGGCGTGTGCCCGCCCTCGTGGCTGGCGGCGAAGTGGCCGTTGACCCAGACCTTGGCAGCGTAGTCGACGGCGCCGAAATGAAGCAGGGTGCGGCCGTCATCGGGCTCGATGTCGAACTCGCGCTGGTACCAGCAGCACGGATGAAAATCGGTGTCGCCGATGCCGCTCGCTGCCGACTCGGGCGGAAACGGCACCTCGATCGTCGCCGGCCAGTGTGTGATCTCGTCAGGATGATGAACGCGGCGATCGTCGTCGTAGAGAAAGCTCCACGTGCCGTTCAAGGATGTCCAGCGCGGCCGCTGCAGTTGGGGATGGGGGTGCGCTGGCTCGGAATCGGTCACCGGTCGTTTCTCCTGCGGAACGATCGGAACCATTTTGACGGTGCCGCGCGCGCGCCGACCCGACGCCGACGATGAGCGCGGAATTTTTTCGCGGTCGCGCGGCGCGCGACCGGTCATCCCGCCGACGCGACTTTCGGCAGCCGCCCGGTGTCGTCGGGCTCGCTCGCGCTGGCACGCGCGGCCGGTGTTGCGGCGCCGAAGCCGACCGGATACGCCGGTGCATCGGGTGTCGCGAGGTCCGCGAGCGCGCGCTGAACCGTCGCCGCGGTTTCGTCCCACGAGAAGCGCCAGACGCACGCCTGCATCGCGGCGGCGCGGGCGTTCGCCTCGGCTGCGGACTCGGCGAGCGCCGCTCGGCACGCCGCAATGAACGCCGGAGCGCCGTCGGCGATGGCGACGATGTCGCCAAACATCACCTTGACGTCGTGGATCGGCGTCGCCACCACCGGCTTGCCCGCGGCCATGTACTCGAGCGTCTTGGTCGGACTGATGAACTGGGTCGATTCGTTCAAGGCGAACGGCATCAGGCACACGTCCCACCCCGCCACCAGCTGCGGCAGCAGCGAATACGGCTGCTGGCCGAGCCAATGCAGGTTGGGCCGGCGCGGCAGGGCGGCCGGATCGATCTTGACGACCGGCCCGACCATCACGACCTGCCACGTCGGGTCGGCGTCGGCGACGTTCGCCACCAGCTCGAGATCGAGCCGCTCGTCGATCACGCCGAAGAAGCCCAGGCGCGGCACGGCGATCTGGCCTTGCAGTGCCGCGGCGCGCTCCATGGCCGGGTCGTCAGCCGTCGCGCGCGTGTTCGCGTAGTGGTTGGCGTCGACCGCGCTCGGCAGGCAGAGCACGTTGGCGTTGGCGTTGCGCTTGGCTTCGTAGAGGCGCGGACCCCCGGTCAGCACGAGGTCGGCGGTCTTCAACAGCGCGCTCTCGCGCTGGCGCATCTGGCGCGGTGCATTCTTGAACGCCGACAGCTCGTCCATGCAGTCGTAGACGACCGCTCGCGGCGTCAGGTCGCCGAGCAGCGGCAGCGCCATCGGCGTGTAGAACCAGACCAGGTAATCGTCGATGCGGTGGTCGGTGAGGTAGTCGGCGATCATCGGCTTCAACGCCGAAAGCTGGTCGTCGTGGAAACCGCATGCGTCGACTGGCGTGTGTGCGCGCAGCACCTCGACGCCGGCGCAGGGTGTGCTGCGTTCGAGATACGCAGGCCCGCTCGTGTGCATCGGCTCTTCGATGAAGACGACGTGGTAGTGCCGCGCCAGGCGTGACAGCAGGTGCTGGGGCCGCTGATAGACGAACTCCCAGCGAAGGTGCGAAAAGACGATGAGGTGCGGCATGGCTGACTCCGAGATGGCGATGCGGGGAAGGTTGTCCTGGGCCCGTCGCAATCGTTTTGCGTAGGCGAAGTTGAGGCGGCGCTGCATCGGCAGCGCGTCGGCGGTGGGCTCCAGATCCCACAGGCCGCTGTTGTGCCAGTGCTGCTCGTTGTTCCAGTCGGGGCGATCGATCACCGGGTAGAGACAGGCGCCGAGCACCGGCACCCCGGCGGCACGCGCGCGCACGAGCTCGCCGGCGATGTCGTCCATCCAGCGCGCCCGGCCGCTGCCGACATGACTGGTCTCGGCCACGATCAGCGGCCGGCCGAACCGGCGCCATGCCTCGCGCAGCAGCGAAGTGAACGATACCCGGCGCCGATCCTCGAGATGCCAGTCGAGCCAGGCTCCGCTCTCCATCTCGAATTGGCAGTTGTGGTAGTAATTGACGCCGACCAGATCGAGTGCCTCGTCGCTGCCGCCGAGTTCGGGCAGCAGCTGTCCGGCCAGCATTTCCCACGCTTGCCACTGGTACTCGGCGATCTCGTCAGCGCGCCAGGCGAGATGCGGCGCGTGGCGCGGCGGGGCGATGTGGATCAGCGGCTCGACATGGAGGAAGCGCGCCTGCGGATCCTCGGCGCGGATCGCCTCGACCGCTGCCAGCGCCGCGCGCACCAGGCGCCACTTGGCCTCCCAGCCGATGTCGCGTCGGACGCCGTCGTCGCCCTGGCGTTGCGCCGACTCGTGGCGATACGGATGGACCAGGTTCGTCTCGGAGATCGCCCAGGCGAGAAAGCTGATCTCGTTGATCGGCGTGTAGATCGGCGTCCCGATACCGCTGCCGCGCAGAGCGCGCGCCGCCGCGCCGGCGAAATCGGCACAGCGCTCGGTGAAGTCGTCGCTGAAGATGTCGACGTCGGCCGGATGGCCGTAGTGCATCAGGGTCCACATGATCTGCAGCCCGTGACGACGTGCCGCCTCGGCAAAGCGAAGCGCGCGCCTGAAGTCGAAGCGCTGGGCGCGGTCGGCGCCGCCGACGAGCCCGGAAGGTTCCGCCAGCCGCCAGCCGATGCTTTCGCGAACGGTGCCGAGGCCGAGTGCCGCGACCCGGCGATAGTCGTCGTCGACGAGCGCGAGGTGGCCGTTGGCCCGGACCAGATCGAGCGCGGCGGCGTGAGCGTTGCGGTGGTCGGCGCCCTCGAAGCCGGCCATCCAGAACGAGCGATACGGATTGGGCTCGC
>Ga0070670_100004068_pt1 | contig 12212 bp, 12 predicted proteins | sample KBSS63metaG_FD_64665 | JGI IMG/M metagenome (GOLD analysis project Ga0070670, IMG submission 64665) | Switchgrass rhizosphere microbial communities from Kellogg Biological Station, Michigan, USA - KBS S6-3 metaG | ecosystem: Host-associated > Plants > Roots > Rhizosphere > Soil ... | reverse complement strand
GGCAGTAGTTCAGATTTAGCCCATGCGAATTCTCGGTATCGATCCTGGCAGTGAGACCACCGGGTGGGGCGTAATCGAAGATGCTGGACGCCATTATCGCCTGGTCGAATGTGGCACTGTTTGCGCGCTGAAGGCGCAGAGGTTTCCGGCCCGGCTGCTGCGCATCGCCAACGTGCTCGAAGAAATAATTCAACGCCATAACCCGGATGCGTGTGCGATCGAAGACGGGTTCCTCGCGACAAACGTCAAGGTAACTTTGAAACTCGGACAGGTGCGCGGCGTGGCCATGCTGGTGGCTGAGCGCGCAGCTTTGCAGATTCATGAGTACTCACCCAGACTCGTGAAGCAAACCGTAGTGGGCCACGGCAACGCCGAGAAATTTCAGGTGCAACAGATGGTGAAGACGTTGCTGTCGCTCAGCAGCCTGCCCGAGCCGCACGATGCTGCCGACGCGCTCGCAGTGGCCATCTGTCATTTTCATCACGCGCGATCTGCTGAGCGGCTGATGCAAGCCGCCGCTGTCAATAGATCGATTTCCCGCTAAACCAACCGCAGCTTGAATTCACCCTTCAGCTCGCCAGGAGGCGAGTCGCATGAACATCTCTGCCTTTCGGAAGCTTGTTCCTTCATGTCTGCTGCTTTGTTTGATCCTGATCCCCGTTGGCAGCTTCGCCCGGAGACGACCGCCGGCTGGTGGCCGCTTGGCTGTGGTAGTCGACGAACGGCTCTCAGCCTTGAGAGCGACGCCGGAACTTTCAGGACCACTGCTGAGACGCATGGGTCGCGGAAGTTATGTGGCGATCAAAGGCGAGAAGCGCAGCCGGGACGGCGTAGTTTTCTACAAAGTAAATGTGACCAGCCGAACTGCGGGTTGGATTCAACGCGAAGCTGTAGTTTCCCCATCGCGCGCGGGTGACGACCAACGGCTGCTGCGACTGATCAAAGCCTCGGAAGACTACGACCGCGTGATGCGGGCGCGCATTTTTCTTGACAACTTTTCGTCATCAGAATTACGTCCCGCAGTGTTGTTGATCTACTCGCAGACGGCGGAAGAGATTGCCGGTCGTCTGTCTCGCGAAGCGATGCGCCGGCTTGACGTGAAAGAGATGAGCGCGGGGAGCGCGCCGGTGTTCAGCTATTTCCTGAACTACAACGGTCTGGATCGCTACAACCGGCAGGGCGTCACATTTGTCTTTGACGCACGCGAGAAAGTACTTCGTTACGATGGCGAGGGTTGGCAGGAGTTGATTCATCGCTACCCGCGCAGTCCTGAAGCCGCGGAAGCGCGAAAGAGATTGGCGGGTCGCTCGGCAACGAACAGCCAATAAAGCGCCGCGGATTTACGCGGATAAACGCAGATCAGAATAAAGAGTGATACCGGCTTAATGTCTTTCTGATCCGCGTTCACCCGCGTAAATCCGCGGCTAAGTTCTAAATCTGCAGGCAGTTTTGCGCCTGGGCCTGTGAAAAGCGTAATATTTCTGCTGCCCCGTCTCACGCAATCTCCAGAGTGCCAGGAGGGAACCAATGATCATTTCCGGAAACTCCCGCGTCGGGGCCGGCGTGCGCCGCATTCTGCTGCTCTTAATTGTCGCTGCGATTTGCGCTCTTAGTCCGGCGCCCGGCACTCGGGCTGCTGGTCCTTCCGTAGTTCAGTTTAGCGCTGCCACTTATAACGTTCAGGAAGGCATGACTTTCAGGACCATCACCGTGCTGCGGACGGGCGACGTTTCCGGTCCGGCCACCGTTGACTTCGCGACCAGCGGCGTCACTGCGTCGCAGCGCACCGATTACACCACCGCGGTCGGCACGTTGCGTTTTGGCGCGAACGAATCAAGTCAATCGTTCGACGTGCTGATTAGCGAAGACATCAAGCTTGAAGGAAACGAAACGTTCACGATTACGCTCTCGAATGGCACCGGGCAGGCGTTGCTCGGCAGTCCTTCGACCGCGACTGTTGTCATCACCGACGATGCAATCGAGGCCGGACCAAATCCAATCGACTTCAACGATATTTTTGTCGGCCAGCACTATCACGACTTCCTCGCTCGCCATGCCGACTCGCCCGGCCAGGTTTATTGGCAAAATCAAATCTCGGTTTGCGGCACGAACCAGACTTGCATTGACGAGCGGCGCACGAACGTCTCAGCCTCGTTTTTCCTGTCCATTGAATTTCAACAAACGGGCTACTTCGTCATTCGCGCACACAAGGCGGCGTTCGGCAGCGCGAAGTCATCGCCGCGGTATCTGACGTTTCTGCGCGACCAGCGGCGGATAAGCGAGGACCTGGTCGTTGGCAACACAGGTTGGCAAGCGCTGTTGGAGGCAAACCGACAGGCGTTCCTCGAAGAATTTGTTTCGCGGCCGGAATACATCGCGGTGCTGCCGGTCGGACTCTCGGCGCCCGCTTATGTTGATGAACTCTTTGCTAATTCCGGAGTGACGCCGGCAGTGGCCGAGCGGCAAGCGGCGATAAATGCTTACGGCAGCGGGAACCTTTTCGGCCGCACCGCGGCTTTGAAGAGCGTTATCGAAAGCGATACAGTCTTCAACGCTCAATACAACTCGGCTTTCGTGCTCATGCAATACTTCGGATATCTAAGGCGAGATCCTGACGAAGCGCCGGACAATAATTTTGCCGGTTACGATTTCTGGCTGGGCAAACTCAACGGCGCGAGCGTGGCGGGCGAAAACGTGCGCGACGAAAGCGTGGCGCTGGCCCGGGTGAGGCGCGCCGAGATGGTCAAGTCGTTCCTGGTTTCAACCGAATATCGCGCGCGGTTTGGGTTGTAGGTAGTGTTTTTCGCGAGGTAGGGGCACGGCATGTCGTGCCCCTACGGTGGATTCGCGCCAGTCTTTCCAGTTCCTCTGCAGTGAGAAAGTCCCGTCCTTGTATCAACCCAAAGCAGTTTGCAGAGCCGCAAGTACACGTGAAGGGGACTGCCAAGGCCGACTCAGTGGTGAGGTAGTTGAAATTGATCTCTTCGCCTGGCGCGATTTCTCTGAGGGCGCGGAAGGTGCGGTCGCTCGGGTTTATGTAGCCGTTCGGTTCGCAGCAATGATTCAGATATTGCCAGTTGTAATTGAGATCGGCATTTCTCTTCTTGCGGATGGTGGGGAAACTGAGGTGACAGTTGCGGCTGAGCTCGATCGTATATTTCGTCGGCAACTTTGTGAGGGTGCCGTTGAGGTAAAAGATCACTGACTCCGGTGCGATAGTCTCTTTAGCGAAGACGCCTTTGTAACCGTCCTGCTCTTTCACCTCAATGGCCGACTCTGATGAAAACCTCTCGCCGGCTAAAACAGCATTGCTTCGCATCAGTTTGCTTCCCCTTAGTTGAGTGATTATTTTTTCAACTCACTAACGGGAGCAGAATAAAGTAAAACGATCGTCAGCGGTGAAAAAGTTTTTGGAGTGCGCTGATCTGTTAACCATCGCTAGCGCGCTTCGAAGCTTGAGGTTGTGCTCTAGAACTCTGTGCGTTCTTTTGTGAGCTTTGTGTCTTTGTGGCGAATGGTTCGTCGAGCAAATCCACCACAGAGGCACAGAGAGCACAAAGGCGGCACAGAGAAACCTAAACTCGACCGAGCGAGCCTGAGTTTCGCGTGTGATCATCCCGCGGCTTATGGTCTAATATGGTGACAACGTCACTTGGCACTTGCAACGGAGTACTGGAATGGGCCTAACCCACACGCTAGTCAAATTAAGAAACCTGAGCTCAGCTAATGGGACGTACGAAGCTGATTTTCTAGTACACACCGGGGCTACGGATTCACTCGTGCCGGGTTCAGAACTTCGCAGAATTGGTGTGCAGCCTGTAGGCAGAAGCGCCTATGAGTTGGCTAACGGCGAGAACGTTGAGTACGAATTCGGGTTGGTAGAGATTGGCTTCATGGGCGAGGTAACTGCTGGAAGGGTGATCTTCGGGCCGGACGACGCCTCACCAATCCTGGGCGTGACTGCTCTCGAGTCAGCCGGTATGACTATTGATCCAGCCAGCCGTACTCTGCGGAAGCTACCTGCGATACCACTCAAGTAAACAACTGCAAAGAGCGGGGGCAAGCCCGCGTTCCTCACCCCGAGACTATTGCAGAGACCCTTATCTTGATAGTCTCAGCCCTTTCAAAGACCGATCTTCATCCTTTATCTTTCCCGGCTGTTAATAAATCTTCCTGTCCGTCGTTTGTAAGTGTGGAGACGAAGTTCAGGAGGATCCGAGTGCAGGCAACCGCTAAAACCTTGAGATTAGTTACTGAAAATCCGCCCGGCGAGCTGGAAGTCCTCTTCCGCGAGCACCAGGACCGCGTTTTTCGCACCGCTCATCGCATTACCGGCAGTCCAGCCGACGCGGAAGACGTGTTGCAGACCGTGTTTTTGCGGCTCGTCAAAGGCGGCGAGAGCTACGACCTGTCGGAAAACGCTGAAGCCTACCTCTCGCGGGCGGCAATTAATGCTTCCCTCGACCTTTTGAGAAGCCGCAGCCGCTCGAAGTCAGTCGGCCTCGAAGATGTCGACGGGGAAGCAATTCAAAGCCGGTTTCGCAGCCCCGAGGTTGAACATGCTGATCGCGAGTTACAGACGCTGATTCGGCAGGCTGTCGCCGGCTTAGGCAAGACGGCCGGAGAGATGTTTGTGCTGCGTTATTACGAGGGGTTCGACAATCAGGAAATCGCGAAAATGCTCGATACGTCACAGATGGTGGTAGGCGTCGTGCTGCATCGCGCGCGAACAAGACTACGAAAAGAGATAGGGCACTTTCTGGAGAAACATCATGAAAAGCAATAATGAACTCGACGCAATTCTCGACCAGGCAACTGGCCAAATCCGCAACGAAAAAGTTGATGCGGCGGTAGTCAATGAAGCGGCTGAGCGTGTTTGGGCGCGCCTGGCCGTTGAGACCGGCGCTCAACCTGCGACCATTGCCGCCACCCGGATTGGTGACTGCGCAGATTTTCAGTCGCTCATCCCGGCTTACTTGACGGGCAGTTTGTCTGAAGCTCGTTCCCTTCTGCTCGTCGATCACACACACGAGTGCATCCCTTGCCGCAAGGCGATGAAGGATGCGCGACAACGCAGAATGGCGCCGGTCAAGAAAGCCGCCGTCACGCGACGTTACAGCATTCAGCCGGTCGTCTTGCGCTGGGGCATCGCCGCGGCGCTCGTGATTGGCGTGGGGCTGATTGCCCTCCCGTTCATTCAGCGTTGGGCGCCCCTCGGCGGCGAGCTGGAAGCGACGGTGCAAGCCGCCGAAGGTCAGGTTTATGAAATCGCCGACACGCGCAGCACGCCGGTGACGGCCGGAGAGAAACTCGAAAAAGGCGACCGCCTGCGCACCGCGAAGGATGGTCACGCTTTCGTGCGTCTCGGCGACGGCTCCGTGATCGAAGTGAAAGAGCGTTCGGAGTTTTCGTTAACCAAGAATTCATTGGGCACCACCATCCACTTGAATCGCGGCGCGATCCTGGTGGAGGCAGCCAAACAAGGCAAGCAGCATCTGTTTGTTGATACCGGCGACTCGCACGTGTCCGTCACAGGGACAGTGTTTTCCGTTAACAGCGGCACGAAGGGTTCGCGCGTTTCGGTGATTGAAGGCGAAGTGCACCTCGATCATGCCGGCAGCGAACGCGTGTTGCGCGGCGGCGAGCAAGCTACCACTAACGCCTCAATCGAGAAGATTCCCGTCAAGGATGAAGTCGCCTGGAGCCGGAAGGCTGCCGGCTACGCGGCAAAACTTGCGGCCTTGAGTTCACTGAACAAAGAACTGGGCAAGGTTCCGATGCCGGGCGTTCGTAATTCAACGCACCTGCTCGATTTGATGCCGGAGAACACTATCGTTTACGCCGCGTTGCCGAACCTGACTTCGACGATTGTCGAATCGCACCGCATCATGCAGGAGCGCATCAATCAGAATCCGGCGCTGCGCGAATGGTGGGAAAAGGAAGCGAAGGGCAAGCACGGCCCGAACGCGGATCAGGTTATCTCGAGCATTCGTGAGTTTGGCGACTACCTCGGCGACGAAATCGCGGTGTCGGTTTCGATGGACGAAAAAGGTGAGCCGGTGTCGCCGCTCGTCCTTGCCGAGCTGAAGAACTCCGCCGGCCTCCAGCAGTTTATTGAACAGCAGATCGCGAAGTTTGCGGGTAACGCGAAAGTCGGCAACGCCGGGCGGCCTTCGATTCGCTTCGTGCAGGACCCGTTGACGGCAACGGCAACCGCCGCTGAGCCCGGCAAGAAGAATGAAGAGCTCTTCATCTGGATTCAGGGCAACTTGTTTGCCGCCAGCCCGAAACTAAGCCAGCTTCAGGAACTGGCAGGCGTGGTCAATAAAGGCGCGACCAGCAGCTTTACCGGAACTGCGTTTCACGATCGCGTGGCCCAGGTTTATCAGGAAGGCGCCGGTCTGGTCGTGGCTGCAAATCTCGAACGCGTGATCGAGAAGAAGGCGAAACCCGAACTGACCAAGGACGCAGACGGCGCGCAAAAGGTGAGTGCGCTGAGCCAGCTCGGCATCCTTAACTTGAAATACTTCGTGCTGGATCAAACCAGCATGCAGGGCAAGACGCACACCACCGCGACCGTTTCCTTTAATCAAGCGGAGCGTGGTATTCCGTCCTGGCTAGCCGACCCCGGTCCGATGGGCTCGATGGAATACATTTCGCCGGATGCGAATGTGGCGGCAGGTTTTGTCGTCCGTGACCCGGTCAAGTTAGTCGACGATCTGCTGGGCGTGATTGAAACCGTATCGCCTGACCTGAGGAAGAACCTCGACAAGCAGCAGGCTGAGCGCGGTCTCGACATTCGCAAAGACATCGCGGCCCCACTCGGCGGTGAGTTTGCTTTCGCGATTGATGGTCCAATCCTGCCAACGCCTTCGTGGAAGATGGTGTTTGAGGTCAACGACTCGGCGCATCTACAGCAGACGTTGGAACGCATCGTCGGCGAAATCAATAAAGAGGCGGCGAAGTTTGGCAAGGCCGGACTGGTTTGGGATCGCGGCGAGGTAGACGGTCGCGGTTACTACACGCTGAAGTCAGCCGACTTCGGGCTCGAAGTTAACTACACCTTTGTGAATGGTTACATGGTGATGGGCCCAAGCCGCGCGATGGTCGAGCGTTCAGTGAAGATGCAACAGCAGGGCTACACGCTGCTGCGCTCGTCACGGTTCACCGCCGGCCTGCCGGCTGACGGGAACGCCAACTTTTCGGCGCTCTTCTATCACAACCTGGCGCCACTCGTGCAGCCGTTTGCCGAGCGCATTGCCAGCTCCGCGGGCAGCTTGCCCCAGGAGCAGCAGCAGGCAATCAAGGCGATGGCCGCCGATATGCCGCCGACCCTCGCGTATGCCTACGCTAAGGGCGACAGCATTACCTTCGCGGCGAATACCGAGGGTGGCCCGTTTGGGTTGAGTCCGGCAACTTTGCTGGGCGCGCCAAACTCGCTGGAGATTCAACACATTCTGCAGCAGGGAATGAAGCACTAATTATTTGGAGTGCGCTGACCGAAGAGCGCTTTGGGTCTTGGGCGGCCTGCCGCCCAAGTTCATTTGAAGCAACTCAAGACAGCTGCGACAGGTCGCAGAAACCTAAAGCGCTGACAGGTGGGGCACTCCAAAGATAAAGAAAGGAACTGCATCATGCGAAGCTTTCATACAAACACGTTGACATTGTCGATAGCGCTGCTCGGGTTGGTGATTTTGTTGCCGGCCTGCACCCATCGCAATATCGCCAGCGTCGGCACGCACACGGTCACCGTCTCGCGGCACGGCTTTCAGAAACGGCTTCATGTTGTGGATACCGGAACGGTGCCTACGTTGGAATATGCCGGGCTCAGTACTGACGGCAAAGGCATGAAGGTTTCAATACGTGGTGACCAGATCACGGTGAACGGTACGCCCGGCCAATTGCGTCCCGGAGACAAGGTGCTGATCGCCGATGAGGGCGTCGCGGTGAACTCGATGGACTTCGGCGAGACTGAAAAATATTTGCGCGCGAATAGTTCGGGAAATGCCACGGCGCAAAATCAATAGCGGTTGGACCGTCGGGTCTCGCGCTGAAGGCGCGAAATAAAATAGCCAGGGGCACGACGCCCCTGGTTAGAGTTTAGTTATGAATGTTCGCACCCTGAAGGGGTGCGAAGAATTTTTAAATGACTCGCTCTATTGAGCCCTTTCAGGGCTCGGATTTACGAGGGATTCGATCCAGGGGCGACGCGCTTCGCGCTTGCCCCTGGCTATTTTATTTTGCGCTTTCAGCGCAATAGGAACCATCATGAAACTCATCTGCATCTCACTCGCTTCGTGGTTAATCGGCTTGCTGGCCCTCTCGCTCACGTTCTCTTTCGCCGGCGGCGCGAGCCTGAGCCTCATTGATATTAAAAGCGCCACGCTTACTTCTCTCGTCGTCGCAGCCTTACTGTTCTCGCTCGCCTACGCGCCCTCGCTGTTCTGGTTGCGCAAGCGGCTCGGCGGTTGTCGTCCGGCGGCGTTGTTCCCGGTCGCCTCCGCGGTAGTTTTGAACCTGCCCGTTTTTCTGATCGGAATTTTAGCAATCGGCAGAACTTTAGGACCCGCCGAAGCGTTTGCATTCATCGGTGCATTCGTATTGATGGGCACGACCTTCGGTCTCGCTTTCGTTTGGAATTATCAGAACAGGGATATAAAGTCTGCAAGATGGCGTTAGCTGAAAAGATCCAGGATCAGGCAATCCTCCGCAATCCGGCGAATTTCGCCCCAGTCATCGATCTCAACGGTCTCAGCGTCAAATTTGGCGGCCGTCCGATTCTGCAAAATTTGGAAGGTGAACTGCGCGGGCGCGCCATCGGTCTGCTCGGTCCAAACGGCGCCGGCAAGACAACGCTGATACACACTCTGCTCGGCTTCCATCCTCCTTCATCCGGCACCGCGCACATCTTTGGTCAGGACATCACCACTGACGCCAAGCAGATCAGATCGCTGATCGGCTACATGCCCGAGCGCGATTCCTTTATCGCGAAGATGAGCGCCGTGCATTTCGTGAGATTGATGGCCGAGCTGTCGGGTCTGCCGTCCGAGGCGGCACTCGAACGCGCGCATGAAGCGCTGTTTTATGTCGGTCTGGGCGAAGCTCGCTATCGCAGTCTCGATACTTACTCGCTCGGGATGAAGCAGCTCGCCAAGTTGGCCCAGGCAATCGTTCACGGTCCCCGTTTGATCTTTCTCGACGAGCCAACCAACGGTCTCGATCCCCCCGCGCGACAACGCATGATCCGGCTGGTCCGCGAAATTCGCGATAGCGGCAAGGCGAACATTGTTTTGTCGTCGCACTTGCTGCGCGACGTCGAAGAGTGTTGCGAAGAGATCCTGATACTCAAGGATGGACGCCTCGCCGTTTACTGCAATCTCGAGGAAGAACGGAAATCAAATCGCCGCTTCCTGTTGTTGGAAACGCGCGGTGACCAGGAGCCGTTTGCCGCCGCCATCGGCGCGCTCGGCTGTGAATATGCGTTGACCGGAGATCACCGTGTGAAAGTTGTGCTTCAGGAAGGCGTTGAAGTGCGCGATATCTATCGAATAGCTTCAAAGTTTGACGTGCAGATTAGGAAACTGAGTTACAAGCGCGACTCTTTGGAAGACATCTTCCTGAAAGCGATGGAGAACGGCCATGGCGGTTTATGAGCACACTTACAAGCAGTATCTCGGAAAGCTGACTCCCGAGTGGAGCCGGTTTCTGGTGATTCCCCGCCACGCCTTTCGCGACGTCTTCAGATCAAAACTGTTCACGGCGTTTTTCATCGTCTGTTTCATCCCGGTTTTGATCGAAGCGATTCTTATTTACCTGCATCACAACGTGAACGCGATTGCGATCCTGAAAGTAAACATTCAGGAGCTGATTCCCATCGACGCATTTTTCTTTCAGGCGTTTGTTAACGTGCAGGCTGGTTTCGCGTTTTTTGTAACCTTGCTGGTGGGACCGCCGCTCGTGGCGCGTGACCTGAGAAACAACGCGCTCCCGCTTTATTTGTGCCGCCCTTTTTCGCGCACCGAATACGTGATCGGGAAAATGTCGGTGGTGTTGATTCTGCTTTCGGCGATGACCTGGATTCCACAGTTGTTGTTGTTCCTGTTCCAGTCGTACCTCGAGGGCGCCGGTTGGTTCGTTGACAACCTGTCGATAGCCAGCGCGATCTTTTTCGCGAGCGTCGTCTGGATATTGTTGCTGGCCTTGTTGTCGCAGGCAGTATCGGCCCTGGTGAAATGGCGCGTGATCGCCAGCGGCGCGCTCATCGGAATCTTTTTCATTCCGTCGGTGTTTGGCGAAGTAGTCAACAACCTTTTCTTTACGCGTTGGGGAAACTTAATCAGCCTTGGCGCGCTGATGCGGAATGTGACGTCCGGACTGTTTGGAACTTTCGTTCGCGCTTCCACTCACATCACCGATTGGGACGGGCGAGTGGCGCGCGAAATTGTCGTCAACGAACCACCGTTGTGGGCGTCGTGGTTCGTGCTGTTCGTGGTTTGCGCGATTTGCCTGGCGTTGCTTTCGCGAAAAGTGAAAGCCTACGAGGTGGTCAGATAGAAGAACCGCCAAGACGCCAGGAACGCCAAGGTGAAAACGAGAGGACATTAATCGCCAACAGTAGATATAAGTTTAGTTTTACCCTTTAGCTTTCCTGGCGTCCTTGGCGTCTTGGCGGTTCAGTTTAAAGTAATCATGAAAGACTCTTCAGCAACAATGATTATTTTCGATGATGTCTCGAAGTTTTACGGCGAGATACTCGGAGTCAATCGCGTCAATCTTCACATTGCTCCCGGCATCACCAGTCTGGTTGGACCAAACGGGGCGGGGAAGTCGACGCTGATGAACCTGATGACCGGACTGCTTCGCCCCAGCCGCGGCAAAATCACCGTGCTGGGTATTCCCACCGATCAGCCGGAGCGCCTGTTTCGCAAGCTTGGTTACTGCACGCAGTTTGATTCCTTTCCGCGCGGTCTGACCGGGCGCGAATTCATTCGTTCGTTTTTACTCGTGCATGGTTACGACAGAAAGAAAGCAAATTCACTAACCGAGATTGCGCTCGAACGCGTCAGTTTGCTCGACGCCGCCAACCGGAAGATCGCGGGCTACAGCAAGGGCATGCGCCAGCGCATTCGCCTGGCCCAGGCGATCGCCCATCAGCCGGTCGTCTTGATACTCGATGAGCCGTTGAACGGACTCGATCCCATGGTGCGGGCCGAAACGATCGCCCTTTTCAGAAAGCTGGCGGCTGAGGGTTTGCACCTGATCATCTCCAGCCACATTCTGCATGAAGTTGACGTAATGTCTGACCGCGTAATTCTGCTGAACAATGGTTACGTGGTGGCGGAGGGCAACGTGCACGGTGTGCGCGATGAGATGGAAGAGCATCCGATGCAAATTCTCATTCGCTGCGACAAGCCTTCGCAGCTGGCGGCGCGCGTTTTCGATAAAGACCACGTGGTCGAGGCGCGTTTGCATGACGATCGGCTCGGCCTCTTTGTGCGGACTCGCGACGCTGATCGTTTCTATCTGCTACTCAATCAGGTGGTGGCTGAGGGAGAAGTGAACATTGAGTCGGTCGCGCCGGTTGACGACGATCTAAGCGCTGTCTACCAATATCTGATCGGCTCGGAGGGAGGCGGCTAGTAGTTCAGAGTTCAACCTTTAGGTTGTGTCTTTCGCAAGCAGCAAGCTAAAGCTTGAACTCTGAACTTCAGGCTCGAAATAAACCATGACTAGTTCAACTGTAGACATCGCCCCGACAAAAACCGCCGACAAGCAACCGCTGCCGTGGTCGCTTTGGTTCCGCCAGATTCGCGCCATCTTCCGTCTCGAGATTGAGAAGAACTTTCTTGGCCGCCGTTCAATTCTGCTTTATCTGCTGGCGCTGATTCCCGTGGTTCCGCTGCTGATGTTGGCGCCGTTCACGCCGCCTGGACGCGAATGGCGAGACTTCACGCAGTACAACATGATCTTCGCGATCTACTACGGCGGGCTGATCCTGCGCACGGTCGTTTTCTTTGGCTGCGCCTGGATCTTCATGAACCTTTTCCGCGGCGACATCATCGATCGCAGTTTGCATTTTTACTTTTTGAGTCCGGTGCGGCGTGAGGTTTTGGTTCTCGGTAAATATCTTTCCGGTCTGGCAACATCAATTATTCTTTTTACGGGCACGACCGTCATCTCGATGCTGCTGCTTTACCTGCCGCATTTTCCCT
>Ga0070670_100004066_pt1 | contig 12221 bp, 10 predicted proteins | sample KBSS63metaG_FD_64665 | JGI IMG/M metagenome (GOLD analysis project Ga0070670, IMG submission 64665) | Switchgrass rhizosphere microbial communities from Kellogg Biological Station, Michigan, USA - KBS S6-3 metaG | ecosystem: Host-associated > Plants > Roots > Rhizosphere > Soil ... | reverse complement strand
CAGGATGCGCCGCGCGCGGAAGTTGCGCCATGCGGCGCCGCCGATGCGCACGAAGTCGACCCCCCGATGCATGAAGAATCGGCGATCCTCGACGGCGATGACCGCGTCGATCATGTGTGGCGATACACGATCGATCGGCACGGCGATCCGCTTCTCCACGAAGAACGTGAAGGCCGGCTGGCCGCTGCGGTCGTAAACAATCGTGGCCTGCGGGCGCGGCGCGAGATCGGCGAGCGCCCTGGCACCCTCGAGCTGACCCGCGATTGAATGCGCAAACAGCACTGCGCGGAAGGCCGCCGCCCAGGTGACGGCCGTCACCAGCAGTACCGCGATGACCATTGCGCCTCGTCGCATCACCATTCCCGAGACAGGTTTCAGCAACGCAGGTGCCAGGAAAAGAGGCGGCTAAGCTACTCCAATTGCTCATGATTTGCGGCTGAGGCGGGCCGAGTACGTAAGCGGATTCACACTTCAACCGACGGGCTTCGCCCCTCGCTCATTTCGCTCGCTTGCTATGGTGGCCAAAGACGCGCTGAATGAACTCGGCACGCGCACGGGGATTCTCGAGCTGCTTTTCCTCGACGAAAGGAAGAGATGGCAGGACCTTCATGAGGATCGCAGCGAATAGTCCCGGTCCCTTCGACGCGCTGCGCTCGCTCAGGACAGGCACTTCGAGTCCGCAGCTCGGCGAGCCACTCTTGAGAACGTAGCCGTCGATGCCGGACTGTTGCAGCTCGCGCACGCGACGCTCGGCCCAGTCGTTCATGCGATCGGTGTAATCGATGCGAGTCGTCACCGTCACCATGCGAATGCCCCGGTCGTCGCGCACGAGCTGCAGCGGCTCGCGCGGCGTTCCCATCCCGACTTCGACTTCGGGACACACCGGTACCAACTCGACGTGCGGACCGATGACGTCGATCAGCGTCACACTGCGCTTGTGACCGCCGTCGTAGCGCACCTCTTCGCCGAGAAGACACGCCGAGACGCCAATGCGCGGGCGCGGAATTGCCATAATCGCCAGGATCGCCGAATCGCCGGAATCGTCGTGGAGCGATCGGGATACATCAGCCGCCGAGCTTTTTCTCGAATGTAAACCTGCGTGTGGGGAATAGCACGTAAAGGGTATCAGGTGTCATAACCGCAACGGTGTGGATGGCGAGTAAACCCTAGACCGGCCGCACTCATCTAAGCACTTGTCGATTAACGCCGTCTACACCACACTCGATCGGCTCGAGAACAAGGGCTTTCTGAAATCGTGGGTCGGCAAGCCCACTCCGCAGCGAGGTGGCCGCCGTAGGAAGTTGTATGCGCTACGGATCCAATGCTCAATGGATCCTGAGACGGAGTCTCGAGGATGCCTACGTTGCTTGCCGATCTTCATTATGCGCTCCGGGCCATGTCCCGCGCTCCGTCGTTCGCCGTTGCGGTCGTCAGTGTGCTGGCGCTTGGCAGCGGCGCCAACACCGCAGTCTTCAGCATCGTGAACGCAGTCCTGCTACGCCCCCTGCCCTTCGAGGAGCCGGAACGTCTGGCGCGGATCTTCACCCGGACACCGGACGGTCGACTCTTCGAGCTCTCCCCAGGCAAGTTCTACGGCTGGCAGCGGGATGCGCAGTCGTTCGAAGGCATGGCCATGTATCAATGCTGCGGCTTCAGGGAGCTCGCGCTCACTGGCACGGGTACCGCGCGAGCAGTACGTGCGACAGCCGTGAGCGCGGGCTTTTTCGAGGTCGTCAGAGCCAGACCGGCGCTCGGGCGCGTTTTTCGGCAGGAGGAGGACACGCCAGGCGGCAAGCGCGTAGTCGTCCTGAGCGATCGGTTCTGGAGAACCGAATTCGGCGGACACCCGGACGTGATCGGCCGCACGGTGAAGCTCAACGACGAAGCGTACACCATCGTCGGTGTCATGCCGGCCACTGCCTCGGTCGCGTCATGGACCGGGATGGCGAGCGACGTCTGGGTTCCGCTCGCACTCACCGACGAGCAACGCGCCGCCCGTGGGAATCACAATCGCGACGGCGTCGCGCGTCTAAAGCGAGATGTCGAAGTGGCGCAGGCGCAAGCCGAGATGGACGCGATCTCCGCACGGCTCGCGCGTGAGTTTCCCCAAACGGACGGACGAGGCTGGGGGGCCGTGGTCATCCCGATGCAGGAGGAAACGGTCGGCAATAGCCGTACGATGCTTCTCTTGCTGCTCGGCGCGGTCGGGTTGGTCCTCCTCATCGCCTGCGCCAACGTCGGCAACCTGCTATTCACTCGTGCTCTGAGCCGACGAAAGGAGATCGCGATTCGCTTCGCGCTTGGCGCGGCACGCGGACGCGTGTTTCAGCAGTTGTTGACCGAAGCATTGCTCCTCGCGGCCGCGGGTGGCGCACTCGGACTTCTGCTCGCGTATGGGGCGCTCACGTCAGCTTCGACGCTGCTCGCCGGACAGGTGCCGAGGGCGGAGGAAATCTCGATCGATGGGCGAGTGCTGCTGTTCGCGATCGGGGTGTCGATGCTCACTGGCGTGCTCGCCGGGACACTGCCGGGCGTGCGAGCAAGCCGGTTCGACCTCAACGACACGCTCAAGGAAGGTGGACGCAGCGATGGTGCGATCGGTGTCGGCACCCGCCGCTTGCTCATCGTGTGCGAGGTCGCGCTGTCGTTGGTGTTGTTGATGGGCGCCGGGGTGATGGTCCAGAGCCTGCTGGCCCTTAGGCACGTCGACACCGGCTTCGATCCGAGCAACGTGCTCACGATGCGCGTGCGCCTGGTAGAGGCGCGGTATCCGACGGCGGGGCACCGGTCGGCATTCTTCGAGGCGGCATTGCAGCGCATTCGCGCACTGCCGGGTATCGTGGCGGCGGGAACGATCGACGACCTGCCGTTCGCCGCCGGATCCTCACAGACGCTCGCGCTTGAGGGATACGCGCCTCAGCGCGACCCGGTGGCGGTGCAGGTCCGGCAGATCAGCCCCGGCTACCTGCGCGCCATGGGGATTCCGGTGCTGCGTGGACGCGACGTTCTTGACAGCGATGCGGACGTGCTGCTCGTCAGTCAGGACGCCGCAAAGCTGTATTGGGGAGCCGACGATGCGATTGGACGGCGCGCCAGCTTACCCGCCCTGTCGAAGACGGTGCTTCAGGTGATTGCAATCGTGGGGGATGTCAAGCAGCGGAACCTCATTGAAGGTGCCACGCCCACGGTGTACTTCTACACGCGCTCACCGTACGGCAGGGCGACGTTCGCCATACGGACCTCGGCGCCGCCTGCCACGATCACACGGGCCGCGGTTGCAGCTATCCACGCGACGGACCCGGAGCAGCCGGTCGGAGATATCGAGACGATGGTGCAGGTGCTTGACGGGAAACTGACGCCGCAGCGCTTCAGTGCATTGCTACTCGGAGTCTTTGCTGGGGTTGCGCTGCTGCTCGCGGCAGTCGGAATTTACAGCGTGGTCTCTTACGTCGTACGCGGCCGCGGCCGCGAGATCGGGATCAGAACCGCACTTGGCGCGCGGACAGCCGACGTCGTTCGTCTGGTGCTTGCCGAGGGCATGTCTCCAACACTCGTCGGCATCGCAGCCGGAACGATCGCCGCGCTGGCGTCTACGAGGATCATGGAAACTCTCGTCTTTGGCGTGACCGCATCAGATCCGCTGACGCTGGTTGGCGTCGGCGCAGTGCTGGCCCTTGTTGCCCTGATGGCCAGCCTGGTGCCTGCGTACCGTGCCGTACGGCTCGACCCCGTGAAAGTCCTGCGCGCGGAGTAGGGACCGAGCCGTATCCTTCAGGTCGAAACCCCTCCTGAGTACCTTGTGGAAGGCACGCAGCGAGCAAGGCCTTTCCCAGTGCGGCAACCCGATGAAATCGGTGTCTAAATTTGACAGAGTGTTGAGCAAGACCCGCTGTCTCGTCGTCAACGCCATGGCGCTGGCAATGGGCGTGGGCATCGCTGCTACCTTCGGATGTGGCGCACCATCCGGGCCTCCGGGAGAGCAAACAGGACCATGGCCTTCATCCGCCGCCCTCTCGAAGATGGCGCCCGCCGCCCCTCGGTCGTCGAGTGAACAACACGCATCAGCAGACTGTGTCCGCGATCCCCATACGGCCCTGCATAAAGTTCGCGACCTCAAGCCGGAAGAATCCGACCTGCGCGCCATCCGCACTCATGGCGGCGTGTTGATTTTCGATATCAGAATAGGTGCGTCAGGAAAGGTCGAAGAGATCAGACTTGTGAAACCGGTTGGCCCGGAACCGCCGTGGCCAACTCTCGCCGAACGCTGGCAAAAGGCGATCTCCGATTGGCGCTATGAACCGCCTACACTCAACAATAAGCCGGTCGCCGTGTGCCTGACCGTCAGCATCAACATAGAGGTGCAATAGGGCCGGAGCGAGGACGGCCCTCATGATGTAAAGCTCGTGCTCGAGGACTCCGAGATGCGGTCGCCCCTGCGTGTTCGTCGTTTTCGGCCTTTCGACCGGGGCCGTAATAACGTCCAGAGCCAAAATCAATGTCGGCGATTCCGGCAATTTTGGCAATTCCGGCGATTCCCAGATCTAATGGATTAGATCCAACGGTCGCCAGTAATAACGCGTGATGAACCACGCGAAAACAACGACCCCGACGATGGCCATCAGTCCGAGTAACAAGCCCGCCGCGAGCCCCCAGATTGCGGACCGACCGGTCGCCCACCACATGAAGCGCGTGACGAGCATCACGATGGCCCCCGCCAGGACGACGGCAATGATCACCACCACCACGTGCGCAATTACGGCGATTCCGGCAATTGAGCCGTGAGCATGATTTCGACGAGCCCGTCGGGGGCGACCAGACCGCAGAGGACGTTGGTGCGTGCCGGTGAGTGCGACCCGAAGAACGCGGCGTACTCACGATCGACGTCCGGCAGGAACTTCCGGTCGGTCACGTAAACGATCGCCTCGACGACATCGCCAAGCGATGCGCCGGCGTCGGCCAGCGATCGCGCCAGCTTCGCGAGCGTGGCGCGCGTCTGCGCTGCCACATCGCTCTTATTGCTGTCGTCAAACCCGAGCATGCCGGAGAGGTACACGGTCCGACCGGCAACGACGCCGCTGCTCAGCGGGAGGTTTATCGGAGATCCCGGCAGCACCTGTCGAGCCGATGACGACGCGGTGAAGGTTATTTCGACGGAGTACTGCGGTCCGACAAGATCTGCACGCACGGTCGCTCGCGCCGGCGGCTCTGACGGAAAGCAGGCGCGATACGCCTCGTTCATCGCACCGAACGACGAGACGTCCGGAAGATAGACCCGCGACAACGCGATCTGCGAATGCGACAGGCCGGCCGCGTCGAGCAGCTCGCCCGCGTTGTCGAAGATGACGCGCGTCTCGGTGCCGACATCGCCGCTGATGGCGGAATTGTCGCGCCCGTTCCGCGAGACGAGGCCGGACAGGAACACGGTGGCGCCCGACTTGATCGCGTAGCTGTAAGGACTGGGCGACCGCAGCCAGTGGGCCGGATGAATCACCTCGCGCTCGCCGCCGGCAGTTGCGGCGATGATCGACATCTCGATCAGCGCGCCGCGCGCCACCGGCTCGGTGGCGATAGTGGTGCGCGTGGGATAGTCCTTCGACCAGAACCCGGCATACACGGCGTTCATGGCCTGGAACGCGGCCGCGGATTTCAGGAAGACGGTGACCGAAAGCGCCTGATCGAGTGACGAGCCGGCGCGCTCGAGAGCGCCGCGGGCGCGTTCGAGAACCCCGCGCGTCTGAGTCGAGATATCGCCGCTGAGATCCGGCGCAGGGATGCTGCCGACATGCACGAACATTGGAGCATTCTAGCCGCGGTTCGCGATTCGCGCTGCGCGGCTCGCGCTTCCCCGTTACTGTCCTGGGTCTTTACCCTTGCCCTTGCTCTTGAGATTCCACCACGTGCCCATAGTCTCGCCGATCGAGTCCCACCAGCGCTCGAGCGCTTCGCGATCGCCGGCGAGAATCGCGGCACGCGTGACACCCTGGGGCGGCGGAGACAGCGCGGCGAGGCGCTCGTACACCCTCGCGCGCTCCTGCGGCGTTCCGCGCGCCAGCATGTGCCACAACGTCAGGCCGTCCCGCGGACGAGCCGTGGAGATGACGACGTCGAGCGCGGCGGCGCGCTCGGGAGCGTCGGACGATCCGAAGTCGAGGAGGTTCAGCGCGTCCGTGTAGCCTCCTGGCGCGTCCTCGTAGCGCGGCGTCCCCGGGCCCACACCGGGGCGCGTGGCGCACATGGCGCCCTGCGGAACGAGCGCCTGCCGGCCGTCGCTCTCGAGCGCAACCCATCCCAGGAGCACATGAACGATCCCTGCCCCGAACTCGTCCACTGCCAGCTTGTACTCGCAGCCCAGATCGATTGCGGTTGCCGACGGTGTATTCACGAAGAACAGTTTGGGTGGGGCCCAGATGCGCGCGTGGATCGTTCCGCGCTCGAGCGACATCCGGTGTTTACGCCCCCGCGCTTCGACGAGCTGCACCCGCGTGTTGGGTTCGACGTCGACGGTTCCGATGTTGCCGACGGCGACGCGCGCGCGCGATACGGCGTCCGTGACGAGCCATTCACCGACGCGCAGCCGCACGTCTTCCGTCGGGACGGAAGGCACAGGCGTCACGCCGACCGAAGGCGTGCCTGCCACCGTGTGAACCGACGAGGCGTCCCGCGCCGTCCACATGTACCACGCTGCCGCTCCCATCAGCACGACGGACGCGGCGGCGGCCACCGCAGCGACCTGCCACGTCACGACACGTGCGGTGTGGCCTTGACGCGCGGGCAGTCCGGGTAGCGCGCCCGCGCCCTGATGCCGCAGCTCGCCGAGCAGCGTCTCGAGACGCACGATCTCCGGATCCGGCTCACCGGAGCCGTCCCAGAGGTACTCGTTGTCGTCCCGGTCGTTGGTCGTCATGATCGTTCTGCCGGGGCCGCAGCCCCGTCCACTCCTGGTTCCGCGGGCGGTTGTCCCAGACGTTCCCGCAGAAGTTTCATCCCCCGGTGCAGGTTCACACGCACCGATGCAGCGGTCAGACCGGTCTGCACCGCGATCTCCGGCCCGGTCAGTCCTTCCACGAGGCGCAGCACCAGGGTTTCGCGATACGCCTCCGGAAGCGTCTTGATCGTCTCGAGCACCGCCAGTGCCTCCGTTCGTGCCGCGGTGCCGTCATGGCCGGGCAGCTCGTCGGGCAACTCGACGCAGTCGGCGCTGCGACGATGGAAATCCGTCGCCCGGTTTCGCGCGATCATCGACAGCCATCCGCCGAATGCGGCGGGATCGCGCAGCGCGGCGAGGCGATTCCATGCCGCGAGGAAGACGTCCTGCACCAGGTCGTCGACTTCCGCGCGCGGCGCGCGCGCCAGGAGCAACCCGTGGACGACCCGCGCATATCGTTCGTAAAGCCGCGCGAACGCCCCGGCGTCGCCTTTTTGCGCCGCACGCACCAGCCTGGCATCCTCCAACGCGTGGCCGGCCGGAAACATCGTCAATGCCATGCGCAGCGTAGGCTCGGCAATCTCCACCATATGGGAGGACGCGAAACACCGGTGAACGTTAGCAGGCCCCTTCGCGACCCGGAATTGTGATCGCCGAGACATAGGGCCTCAGCCGGACACGATTTACAATTATTGGACGAAGTCCACCCCCTTTGGAGGAACCGAATGAAACGTCTGCTGATCTGTTGCGCCATCGCCTTTCCGATGGTGGCGCTGACCGCCGGCCCGGCGCTGGCCGAGGTGAAGACCCGCGAGAAGACCCACGTGGCGCTCGGCGGCATGATGGGAAAAATGTTCAATCTTTTCGGGGGAAAATCCGCGAAGGAAGGGGTCGTCTCGACGACCGCCGTGAAGGCCAACCGCAAGGCAACGATGAACGAATCGACGGGTCAGATCGTCGACCTGTCGGAAGAGAAGATATACGACCTCGACATGAAGAAGAAGACCTACGAGGTCACGACGTTCGAAGAGCTCCGCCGGCGCATGCGCGAGGCGCGGGAACGCGCCGAGAAGGAAGCCAAGGAACAGGGAGATCAGGGCAAGGAAGAGAAGCAGACGCAGCAGGAGCCGCAGAAGCAGTACGAGGTCGACTTCGACGTCAAGGAAACCGGTCAGAAGAAGCAGATCGCCGGCTACGATACCCGCGAAGTCATCATGACCATCATCGTCCGCGAGAAAGGCAAGACGCTGGAAGACGCGGGCGGCGTCGTGATGACGGCGGACTCCTGGCTCGGACCGAAGATTGCGGCGATGAATGAAGTGGTCGACTTCGAACTGCGTTACTGGAAGCAGTTGCAGGGGACGGAGTCGATGGGCATGTCAGCCGAGCAGATGGCGACGGTCCTTGCCATGTTCCCCCCCGTCAAGCAGGCGATGGAGCGGCTGCAGAAGGAAGGGCCCAAGCTCGAGGGGACGCCTCTCGCCGTGACGACGAAGGTCGAAGGGGTGAAGTCGAAGGAACAGGCGGCACAGCAGGAAGAGACTCCGAAGTCCGCCGGCGGGCTCGCCGGCCGGTTCATGAAGAAGGTCACGAAGAAGGACGACGGCGAATCAGCCGCTGGCGGCCGCGCGATGATTTTCACGTCCGAGCACGAGGTGCAGGAGCTGCAGACGAGCGTGGCCGCGTCCGATCTCGCGATTCCCGAAGGGTTCAAGGAAAAGAAGTAGCGCTCGATTTCAGGGGACGCGCGGCAGATAGATCACGAAGCGCGTCCCCTGTCCCACCTCGCTGTCCACGTACACGCCGCCGGCGTTCTGCTTCACGATCCCATAGACCGTAGCCAGGCCGAGTCCGGTGCCTTTCCCCTGTTCTTTGGTGGTGAAGAACGGCTCGAACATGTGATCGCGGATATGCGCGGGGACGCCGTCACCGGTGTCGCAGACCGTGATCGTCACATAGGCGCCGGGCCGCAGACCCGGCCGGTTTCGCTGGTCCTCGTGCTCCACCATGATGTTCGCCGTGGCGATCGTCAGCCGCCCGCCTTCGGGCATCGCATCACGCGCATTCGCCACGAGGTTCATCAAGACCTGTTCCATCTGGCCGGGGTCGGCCCGCACGCTCCACAGGTCGGCTCCCGACTCCATTTTCAGGATGACGTCCTCGCCGATCAGGCGCTCGAGCAGCTTGGACAGGCTGTCGATGACCTCGTTGAGATTCAGCACCCTGGGCTGCATCATCTGCTTGCGGCTGAACGCGAGCAGCTGCCGTGTGAGGGATGCGGCCCGCTCGGCGGAGCGGCGAATCTCCATCACGTCTTCACGCCGCGGATCGTCTTCGGTGAACTGCTCGAGCAGCAGGTCGGTATAGCCGAAGATTGCGGTCAGCACGTTGTTGAAATCGTGAGCGACACCGCCGGCGAGACGTCCAACCGCTTCCATCTTGTGCGCCTGCCGCAGCTCCGCTTCCCGCTCGACCATCGCGCGGCGCCAATCCGCGCGTTCCCGCGCGTAGCGCAGCGAACGCGAAAGCAGCTGGACGTCGGTCGAGCTCTTCAGCAGGTAGTCCTGCGCCCCACGGTGCACTGCCTGCACGCCGATTTCATCGTCATCACGCGCGGTGAGGACGACGATCGGGATCCGCTCGCCGACGAGCGCGCACAGCCGGTCCACGGTGTCGATGCCAAGGCTGTCCGGCAAGCCGAGGTCCAGGAGGATGGCGTCGATCTGATTGTTGGTGATTGCCGTGGCCGCGTCCCGCAGCGTCGACACGCGCTCCAGTGCGAGCGGTCCCCCGCGGCCGATCATGGTGGCCAGCATTCCGGCGTATGCGTCGTCATCCTCGATCAACAGCACGCGAAGGGGAGCGTCAGAGGCCGGCATCGTTGGCAGGGCACGCGCATTGTACCTCGTGTGCTGCCGGTAGCTGGAAGCTGGTAGCTGGCGGCTGGTAGCAGGCGGCTGGCAGCTGGCAGCTGTTACTCGTATCTCAGCGCCACCATGGCGTCGACACGAGACGCGCGTCGGGCTGGTAAATATCCGGCAATTGCCGCCACGATCACCATCGTCGTCACCGCGGCGCCAATCGACATCACATCGCTTGGGGCGAGGCCGAACAGCAGCGCTTCGACGAGACGCCGAGCCGACAACGCAGCGCCCAGACCGATCGCGACACCGAAGCCCACCAGCAGCATGGACTCGCGCATGACGAGGCGGACGACGTCTTCGCGTCGTGCGCCGAGTGCCATGCGGATGCCGATCTCGTTCGTCCGGCGCGAAACGCTGTAGGACATCAGCCCGAAGAGACCGACAGCAGCGAGCAGCAGCGCCAGCCCACCGAAGAGCGCGTACGCCTTCGCAAACAGCCGTTCCTGCTGTAATCGATTCTCGATCTGCTCGACCTGCGTCGAAACGTTCGTCACCGGCAGATTGGAATCCAACGTGCGGACGACGTCACGAATCGAGGGCACCAGCGACAAAGGATCTCCGGCCGTCCGGACCTCGAACGCCGCATTGGTCAGCCTACCCTGCCGGTAATCGACATACATCGTCGGCGGCACGGCGTCGCGGAGGCTGTTGTATTTGGCGTCGCGGACGACGCCCACGATCTCGAGCTGATTGCTCTCCTCAACGCTCGTGCCGAACCGTTTGCCGATTGGATCCTCGTTCGGGAAGTACTTCCGGGCGGCGGTCTCGTTGATGACGACGACCTTCGGGGCAGTGTCGCTGTCCTGCTGTGTCAGACCGCGCCCGCGAGCGATCGGCATTTCCATTGTCGAGAAGAAGCCAGGCGAGACGATCACGCGATAAATCTCGTCCACCTCCCGGGGCTGGTAGATCCGGCCGGGCCTGAAGATGGCGGTCGAGCTGGTGCTGCCCGAAAGGAGCGCCGGCTGCGAGAGCGCCGCCGCGCGGACGCCCGGCACTGCGCCCAGACGATCGATCAATTGCCCGTAGAACACACGAGCCTTCGCCGCGTCGTAGCGGTTGAGCTGCGGGTTGATGCGGAACAGAACCAGACTGCGCGGGTTGAACCCGACGTCGACCTGACGCAGGTTGTGCAGCGTTCTGAGGAAGAGCGCCGCCGCGATGAGCAGCACGAGCGAGACGGCCACCTGCACGACGAGCAGCGACTTGCCGAGGACGCTGCGAGAACCCACCACGCTTCGGCCGGTTTCCTTGAGCGACGCGTTCACGTCGACATCCGTGGCGCGAAGCGCCGGCGCAATACCGAACAGAACGCCGGTGAACGCGGTAATTCCGGTCACGAACGCGAGCACGTTGAGATCCAGGACCGCGGCCTGTCCTTGCTGCCCCGGCAGCAGCTGACGGCCCCAGTAGGCGACGAGAATGCCGAGCGCACCTCCGACGGAGGACAGCACGAGACTCTCGGTCAGCATCTGCCGCACCAGACGCCAGCGAGTCGCGCCGAGCGACAGACGCACGGAGATCTCTTTTCGTCGCGCTGTGGCCCGCGACAGGAGCAGATTCGCGACGTTCGCACAGACGATCAGCAGCATCAACGCCACCACGACCGTCAGTAGCGTGACCGCGCGAATCTCGGAGTCGTTGACGTTGTAGATTCCGCGGCTGGCCGAGTCGACGCGAAACGTCGGCACGCTCGAGCGGCGGTCGCGGTTTCCCGAAGCATTTCGCTCTTCCGGCGGCAGTCCCGCCAGGTAGCTGTCAAGCCCGGCTCGCGCGGTGCGCTGGAAGACGACGCCCAGGTTGCCCTCCACGTGCTGCGGCGTCGCACCCGGTTTCAACCGGCCGATCACCTGCAGCCACCAGTAGGTCGGCTGCTCGATGCGGTTGTCGCTGACGTTGATCAACGAATCGAGCGACACCGGCAGCGAGACGTCGGGCGGCTCCGCGACGGTCTGCTGAATCCCCGTGAAGGACGGATCGAGCACGCCGACGATCGTCACCGGGACGTTGTTGACGCGGATGATCTTGTTGACGATTTGCGGATCGCTCGTGAACCGCGTGCGCCAGTATCGAGCGCTGATGACCGCGACCGCGGGCGCATCGGGACGGTCGTCGTCGGGCAGGATCGTGCGGCCACGGATCGCGCGCACGCCGAGCATGCGGTAGTAGTTGCCGGTCGTGGCAAAGCCCGTTGCGTTTTCTGCGACGGCGTCAACGACGACATTCAACCGGCCAATCGGCGCGCACCCGAGCAGCTCGGTCATCGTCTGGTTGTCGGCGACGAATTGCCGGAACATCGGGTAGGAGAACGTCGCCCGCACGTTCTTTCCGGCGGCGTCCTTGCCCGAGAATCCGTAATCGCTCGAATCGCG
>Ga0070670_100004064_pt1 | contig 12227 bp, 7 predicted proteins | sample KBSS63metaG_FD_64665 | JGI IMG/M metagenome (GOLD analysis project Ga0070670, IMG submission 64665) | Switchgrass rhizosphere microbial communities from Kellogg Biological Station, Michigan, USA - KBS S6-3 metaG | ecosystem: Host-associated > Plants > Roots > Rhizosphere > Soil ... | reverse complement strand
GCAGGCCTGAAGGCCTGCAACTACGTACGCATGCGTGGCTGCAGGCCGTCGGGCCTGCCGTGGGTCGCGGCCGCGTGGCTCGTCGCCACGGCGCTGAGTCTCGAGGCCGCCGATCCGTCGGTGTGGAATGGCGTCTACACTCCGGAGCAGGCCAGGCGGGGCGAGACGGCGTACCTGCAGACGTGCGCCAGCTGCCACGGGCCGGCGCTCGACGGCGGCGACATGACGCCGCCGCTCGTGGGCGGCGCGTTCACCTCGAACTGGAACGACCTCACCGTCGGCGACCTCTTCGACCGCATCCGCACCACCATGCCGCTCGACAACCCGGGCCGCCTGTCGCGGCCGCAGACCGCCGACGTGATCGCGTTCGTACTCAAAGCCAACGGCTGGCCGGCTGGCGCCGCGGAACTGGCGCCCGATCCAGCCGCCTTGAAGCAGATCCGCATCGAGGCCACCAGAGTGCAGTAAGCTCCGCCGAAATGGAGCTGCGACACCTTCGCTACGTCGTCACGCTGGCCGAGACGCTACACTTCGGCCGCGCCGCCGAGCGGCTGCATCTCAGCCAACCGCCGCTCAGCCACCAGATCCGGCAGCTCGAAGAAGAACTCCGGATCAAGCTCTTCGATCGGACCAAGCGCACCGTCCAGCTCACCGAGGCGGGCCGCATGTTCGTGCAGGAGGCGCGCGTCATCCTGGCGCAAGCGTCCCATGCCGCCAACCTCGCCTCGCGCGTGACCGAGGGCGAGGTCGGCCAGCTCACGATCGGCGTCGCCGGTCCGGCCGACGCGCCGATCTTCATCCAGATTCTTCGGACGTTTGCCCAGAAGCATCCCAAGGTGCGGATAGTACTCCGCAACATCAGCAGCCTGGATCAGACGCAGGCGATCAAAGAAGGCCGTCTGCACGTCGGGTTCGTGGCGATGCCGGTGGACGACGCCGGCCTGGCCACCGAGACCGTGATGCGGCAGCCGATCCTGATCGCGCTGCCGCCGGATCACCCGCTGGCAAAGCGCGACCGGGTGCCGCTGCAGGCTCTCTCCGGCGAGCCGCAGATCATGTTCGCGCGGAGCAATGCGCCGCGCTTCTTCGACGCCGTGCTGGCCGCCTGCCGCGAGGCCGGCTTCAGCATGAACATCGCCCACGAAGTGGACAACCTCTACACCGCCTACGCGCTGGTTGCGGCCGGGCTCGGGGTCTGCCTGGTGCCCGCGGGCGCACAGGACACCCACTCGACGCCGTCGATGGTGCTGCGCCCGGTGGCCCCGGCACTGCCGGTCGAGATGCACATCGCCCTCGCGTACAAGCCGCAGTCGGAGAGCGAGCTGGTGCCGCTGTTCGTGGAAGTCGTGAAGGACGTGGTGGCGAAAGAGGCCAGACCGAAGCCACTGCGCGTGGCCTCGGTCTGACTCCACCTGCTCCGCCTTAGAAATCGAACTGCGCGCTGATCTTCATGAAGCGCCCGACAGTGATCGACTGCGGGTTGAGGTACGTGCTCGGGTTGACGTAGCTCTGGTTGTAGACGTCCGGCGTGTTCGAGTTGAACAGATTGAACATGTCGAGCGCGACCAGCGTCTTGGTGCGCCCGTAGCGGATGTTCTTGCCGATCCGCATGTCAATCTGCGTGAGGCGATCGCCGTACATCGCACCCGGCTGGACGATGTTGACGAACTCGATCGGGATGCCGCTCGAGAGCGGACGACCGAGATTGGTCTGGAACTGCGGCGCGATGATGGCCGACCCGCCCAGGCTCTGGCTGGTGACGCTCGGGAAATTGTTGCCAGGATAGGGAACGCTGTGGAACGTGCCGCTCAGGAGCACGTCGACCTTCGGCACCAGGTACGAGGCCAGCCCCTTGATGTTGGTCACGAATCCCGACTCGCGATGGCAACTTTCGAGAGGCCACTGGCCGGGGACGCCGTTGCCCCCGAAGAACGGCGAGAACGCGTTCAGCGAACCGCCCCAGCCGTACTGCGAGATGTAGGCGTCGGGATGCGCGGTGACCACGCCGCACTCGTCCTCGGTAGAGTTGCCGGTGCTGGTGCCGCCCTGAATCGTCACGTCGCGCAGGCGCGCCGTCACACTGACGTCCACACCGTTGAAGCGGTTGTAGGAACCGCCGGCGTCATTCGAGAATGTCTGGAAGTAATTGGCAATCCCGAACTTCGCGGGCTTCACGTCGAACAGCGTCAGCGCGTAGCCGCCACCGCCGGGCAGCTTTGGATCCTGCGGCACGGTGTAGGTGAATTTGTCGAAGTCGGCCGGCGTCAGCGCCTGGTTGTAGGTGGTCTGCAGGTTGCCCCAGCTGCGGCGGATGTAATCCACTTCCACCGACACGCGCGGCGCCACCTGCTGGGTGACGCCCGCGGTGATGTCCCAGCTGTACTCACGCTTGTTCCAGCCGCTCGTGGTGTTGGGGTCGACGGTGAGATTCTGGACGGCCGGCTTGCCGAAGTTCAGGTTATCCCACGCACCGCACTCGCCGTTGGCGGCGGGATTGAGCAGGTCGCACTGCGGCACGTAGTCGCCGTTGATTCCGAGCCCGGCCCGATCGTCCCATGGCCGATTCACCGAGGAGACGAAGTTCAACGCGCCCGCCGGGCTGTAGAACAGCCACTCGTTGACGGTGTTGGTCGTCGTCACGTACTTGCCGACGAACACCTTCGCCGCCGTCTTGCCGTTGCCGAACACGTCGTACGACGCGCCGAACCGCGGTTGGATGTCATTCAGGTGTAACGGTCCATCCGCCTCGGGGAACACGACGGCCGTCGGCAGGAACCGGTTCGGCCCCATCTGCTGCTGCCCGAAGTGGTCGCTCAGGTGCTCGTAACGCAAGCCGCCGGTGAGCGAGAGCCGGTTGAACGTCCAGCGGTCCTGCGCGTAGACGGACCAGATGTACTGCTGTTGCGACTGCACTGAAGCCTGATCGCCGTACATCGTGAGCCGGTACGGCACGGTGTTGTTGAAGTTGTACTTCAGCTGGTCGTTGTTGTAGTAGTTCTTGGGGAACGTCGAGTCGTTCTTGAACCAGCGGGCGCCGACCTTCGCCGAGTGCGAGCCGGTGACGTAGGAGATCGCACCCTGACCCACGGTGGTAAAGCCGGTGTGGCCCGTCCAGGTGGCAGACCGGTAGTTCAAGTTCGCAAGCGTCACCGGCCCGTCAGGACCGATGATGGTGAGCGCATCGTCCTGCACGGGAATCGTCGTCGAATCGTACGAGTTCTTCTGCCGCGAGCCCCACCAGAAGTTGGGACCGATCTGGACGTTGGCGTCGAGCAGCAGCTTATTGGTGACTGGCGACGTCCACGAAATCTGGTTCAGGTTGCTGGGATGATTCTCGCCGCGCTGCAGCGCCTCCCGCGTGGCCACCAGACCGGTGAACGTGAGGCCCGAGCTCGACCCGCCAGCGTCGCAGTGCAGGCAGTTGTAGTGGATGTCGGTCCAGCCGACGATCTTGTTGCGCGGTGTGACCTGCCAGGTCAGGCGCACGGAATGGTTCTTCCACACGCCGTCGTCCTCGGACTGGTGGTTGAAGTCCGGCGCGTAGGTCCACTTGCTGTTGTCCCCGGCGTTCAGGTTGTCCCACATGCTGGCCACCGTCTGCCGGTTGTACTGGTAGCGATAGGTGGCAAAGAACCACAGCTTGTCGCGCTTGATCGGGCCGCCGAACGACGGGTTGATGTCCCACAGCTTCTTGGGCTTCAGCGGCGTTCCCAGTCCTTTCGCGCGCTGCTCGTCGGAGAGGTTGTCGCTGACGAACGCGCCTCCCGACCCGTTGATGAAGAAGCTTCCTGCGAACGTGTTGCCGCCCTGCTTGCCGATGATGTTCAGCTGCGGCCCGCCGGTGGTCGCCTCGCCGAGGCCACCGCTGAGGGAGAAGACGACTTCCTGGGCCGTGCCCACCTCGGGCGCATACCCGGAGACGCCCATGCCCTGATAGCCGCCGCTCATGCCGTCGACCAGGACCTGACCTTCGTTGCGGCGCCCGCCATGAATCTGGAAGACGCTGAAGACGTTTCCTTGCGAGCCGCCGACGTCGTTGCCCTGCACGTTGAGCGCCGGGACGAGCTGGGTCAGCGACGAGTAGAGGCGCGACGTGGGAATCTCAGCCACGGTCTTGCCGTCGATGGTCTGCTCGGTGCGCGCACTCGTGGTGTCGACGAGCGGCGCCTCACCGCTGACGGTGACCGTCTCAGCCACGCCGCCGACCCTGAGTTCGCCGTTGACCGTGGCGATGAAGCTGCCGGCGAGCTCGATGCCGTCGCGCTTGACCGTGCTGAACCCGGGCAGGGTGAACGTAACCGAATACGTGCCCGGCCGCAGATCCTGAATCGAATACTGGCCGACGCCGTTGGTGACAACGGTCCGGACCTTCTCGATGAGGGCCGGGCTCGAGGCTTCAACCGTGACGCCGGGCAACACCGCGCCCGAGGCGTCTCGTGCAATGCCGACAATAGAGGCCTGCGCGAACGCAGCAGACGGCACCAAGGCAAGGCCGATGACGACGAGGATCCCCTTGAACAATCGATACATGCAGCTCCTCCGGACTCCGGTGGTATCAAAATCGTGACGATTCATGGAAATACCTATTTCGTTGCGATTAATACTTTTACGGTATGAGGGAGTCACCTGAGCTCCCGCCCGGGACCAGGATTCACTCGGGGACGACCTGACCGAACAGCGGTTCGCCGCCCCGCGCAGCGTAGTAGGCGAACGCCACGAGCCCGAGCACCAGCGCGAGCGTCGAGACGGTGGGAGTGGACCACCAGACCGACAGGTCTGTCGTGAGCGGCACGTCGGACATGATGTTGTCCACGAACAGGAGCGCCGCGGCGGCAATCAGCCCGTAGCGGTGGATGACCACGGTGATCAGCGTCGTAAACGCCACCGCGTTGAACCGCTCCACCCAGTTGCCGGTCAGGATCTGCCCGGAGTTCAGCGCGAGGAGGAGCACGATCACGCCCGCGGCGAGCGCCACGCGCGGCCGCCGCACCAGCAGGCGGAGCACCAGGAAGATCATGGCGATGACGAGCGCGCTCTGGAGGCCGCCGGTGACATAGTTGAGCCACTGTGACACCAGACCCGGCGTGGTCGTCGTCACCCACAAGGCGTTCCCGAACGGGAACTGCGGCAGCTTCCACCCGAGGTTGAGGGCCAGCATCTTCGGCACCTCGACCACGAAGAGCGACAGCGCCCCGAACGTCATCCCCAGCAGCAGTTCACGGCCGACGCGCGGGTCACGCAGCCGGCCGGACCAGAGACGCGTCCATCCCAGCAGCGCGTCGGGCCAGAAGCGGCGGCCGAACGGCTCGACGGCCAGGTAGTAGACCCAGCAGGTGCCGCCGTTGAAGGACGCCAGCGCCAGCGCCGCAGCGATCTGCCCGAGCTCGTCACCCGGTTCGGCGGCATGTGTTGCGGCGCCCAGGCGCCCTGCCAGCGACGCGATGAACATGAAGATCCCGAACCGCGCAGCGCCGCGGCTGTCGGCGCGGCGCTGCCGCAGGTTACGCCTCGCGAGTGCCACGCCGCCGGCGAGCAGCGAGACCCAGAGCCCGATGCTCATCGCCGCCGCGGCCTTTTGCGCCACGGTCTTCGGCTCCGCCTGGAGACGCCGCGGTTCGGTCCAGGGCCAGACGATCTGGAACCAGCTGATTCGGCCCTGATAGGCCGCCGCTTCGATCCGGACCTTTTGATTCGCCCGCCCCGGCATGAGCCCTTCCCAGGCGACGGTCGTATCCGAGAAATCGCGCGGAATCCATTGCGGCGTCGCGGCGGTGAAGGTCCGCTGATCGAGACCGGCGGCCTCGAAGACGGTATCCCACGACGGCGTCACTGCCGCCACCGCCGCCGACGCGGCCTTCTCCGGCGGCACGGCGCGCAGTTCGGTGAGGTTGCCGTTGCCGTCGAGTTTGACCCGCAGCATCCCGGGTAGCGACATCGGCGGATCGTCGAGCTCGACGCGGCCCCTGAACATGTCGACGGCAACGAGCTCCGTCGGACTGCTGCGATACCAAAAGGCCACCGGCGACGGACGTGCGGTGCGAACGCCGCTCCACCAGTCGTTCGGGCCGCTGCGCTCCGCCCACCGGAGGTAGTCGCGATCGATGCCGAAGCCGAGCGCCCGGTCGGCGATCGCCTCGGTGTATCCCAGCTTGCGCAGCAGCTGCTCGGCGCGGTCCGCGAGGACGTCACGCGCCAGCGGCATGGAAGCCACGTTGGCGACGGAGCCGCGCGTCAACAAGCCGAGGGATCCGAGTACGAGCGCCACGCATGCGGCGGCCACCATCAGGGCGCGGCGCACCGGCATCGCCTCGCTCTCGCCCGCCGCGAGAAGCAGCTCCGGCGACGGCGTCTCGCCCGCGGCCAGCGCGGCCGCCAGCGGATCCGCGCCCGGGAGCGAGGCCGCCACGGTGAGCGCCGAGGCGGGCCGCCGGTCGGGGTCCTTCTCCAGGCAGCGAAGAATCACCCGCTCGATCGCCGGGTCGAGATCGCGGACGATCGCCGAGGGCGTGGTCGCCATCGGCGTCTCGTGCAGCTGGCGCAGCTCGGCGAGCGTCTTGCCGTCGAACACGCGCTTGCCGGTGAACACCTCGAAGAGGATCAGCCCCAGCGCAAAGAGGTCGCTCTTGATCGAGGCCGGCTTCCCCGCCAGCAGTTCCGGCGCCATGTACTGCGGTGTGCCGGCGATCTCTGCCCCGACGTCGGCCACCGCGGTGGCAATCCCGAAGTCGGTGATGCGCACGTCGCCGCTGCCGTCCAGCATCACGTTGGCGGGTTTCAAGTCGCGATGCAGGACGCCCCGCTCGTGCGCCGCGGCGACCCCGGCGCACAGCTGCCGCGCAATCTGCACCGCCTTGTCGGGCGGCATCCGCCCAAAGCGGCGCAACGACGCGGAGAGGTCCTCGCCGTCGACGTATTCCATGGTGAGAAAGCGCCGCCCGTCGGCGTCGCCGAGGTCGTAGAGGCGGCAGACGTTCTTGTGCGATACCTGGCGCGCCACGCGCAGCTCGTTGTGGAACTGCGCGAGCCGCGCGTCGCTTGCCGCCACGCCGTCGGGCAGGAACTTGAGCGCCACCGGCTGGTCGAGCGTGAGGTCGTCGGCGCGGTACACCTCGCCCATCCCGCCGCGGCCGAGCAGCGACACCAGCCGGTAGCGGCCGCCGATGATGGCGCCGGGCGCGAAGCGCGCCGTGGCGGGCGTCGGCGTCGGGGTGGCGGCCGCCAGCGTCGGCGCGCTCGTCAGCGGATCGAACGTGCGGTCGGGATCGATGGTGCGCGCGTCATCCGGACTCATGGCTGCCGAATCGGTGTCTTCAGGCGGCGCCGATGTTACCTTAGAGGCCACGGATGGCGTCCAGGCTCAAGGGGCGCCTCAGGAGTGTTTATGTCTTGGATCAGACCGGCCATGCGGAGCGTGCTGCTCGGCGCCGCGGCAGCGACGGTCTTCGTTACCACCACGGCGACGCAGTCGATTCTCGGTCCGCCCAGCGAGGCCAACCACTTCATCGAGACGCCGAAGGGCTGGGTGCACCCGAAGACGTCCTGGGGAGAGCCCGACATCCAGGCCACGCTGAACATGATGCAGGCCGCCGGCGTGCCGCTCGAGCGCTGCGCCAACAGCTATCGCTTCGGCGGTCCGCCTTGCGACATGAACAAGGCATGGTGGACCGAGGAGGAGCACAAGCAGCGGCTCGCAGCCGCGGCCGGCCGCGGCGACCTCGGCCGCGAACTGATCGCCAAGGGTGAATTCGGCCGGGCGCTGCTGACGGGCGTCACCGATCCCGCCACGCCGCAGCGGCAGACCAGCCTGATCGTCGATCCGCCGAACGGGCTGCTGCCGGCGCTGACCCCCGAGGCGAAACGGCGCGCGCTCCAGATGGGCAGCTCCTGGTCGCTGCCCGGCGAGGACACCGTCTACGACGGGCCGCTCGACTTCGACTTCTGGGACAACTGCCGCTCGCGCGGCATGCCCTCGTCGATGATGCCCTATCGCTACAACGGCGGGTTCAAGATCCACCAGGCGCCCGGCGTGGTGGTGTTCGACCTCGAGATGATCCACGACGACCGCGTCATCTTCACCGACGGACGGCCGCCGCTGCCGGCGGCGCACAAGCAGTACATGGGCGAGTCGCGCGGACACTGGGAAGGCAACACGTTGGTGGTGGAGACGACGAACTACAAGGAAGGGCCGCCGCTGATCAACCTCGCGGTGGTGGGTTCGCCCGCCGGCAACCGCTTCCCCGTCAGCGACAAGCTCAAGACCACCGAGCGGCTCACGCGCTTGAACGACGACATGTTCCTGTACGAGATCAGGACCGAGGACCCGGTGATCCTGACGCGCCCGTTCACGGTGCGCTATCCGATGCGCAACGATCCTTCCTACGAGTGGTGGGAGTACGCGTGCCACGAGGGGAATACGATTGTGCAGAACTACAGCACGACCAACAAGCATGAGCGCGAGCACCCGCCAGCCGAGCCGCCGGCGCAGTCGGCGCAGGTAACGCCAGACGTGGCCAACGCGCTGGCAGGCCGCTGGACGGGCCAGCCCAAGCTCGCGACGCTCGACTACAACATCGTCCTGGAGTTCACGAAGAACGCCGACGGCACGGTACAGGGCAAGCTGGTTGGCACCGACCTCAAGACATTCGGCGGCAAAGTGACGCCCACCATCAACAAGGCGCTGCGCGACTTCACGATGAAGGACCGGCGTTTGAACTTCGAGTTCCCCAATACGCAGCCGTGGACGTTTGCCGGCGAGCTGTCGGCTGACGGCAAGGCCATTACCGGCACGGTAAACAGCGCGCAAGGCGGCATGCCGATCACGTTCAAAAAGGGATGAGGCGGGTCTAAAGACCCGCAACCACCGACGCTACCGCCCGGGCGGCGGGGTTTCGGCCCCGCCGCGCCCCGGACCACCCGCGCGCGGCGGCCCGAAGTTCGTGGTGACGGGCTCGCCTCGCAATTCCTGAAACGCCACGTTCACGTTGATCACGGCGCGTGACAGCGGTGTGCCGCCGTACTCCAGGTCCGTCAGGAGCGCGTCCTTCGTGAACACCGGAAACTTCGCCTTCAGGCTGGCGGCAATCGCCTCGGGCGTCTGCTTGCCGAGCCCGGCCTTCGCCGCGTCGAGAAGCGCGCGATTGAATCGCGTGTAGTCGCGGAAGCCCGCCCAGGTGTTGACGTCGCCGTGCCCCTCGATCACCGTGTCCACGTTCTTGATCCCCTTCACCGCCTTCTCGAGCGTGTCGGGGAGCGCGATGACGCTGCCGCCGGTGGCCGGATCGATGAGCGGCGCCATCTTCCACGCCATCACGTCGCCGACGCACACGGTTTTGAGCGCCTTGAACACGACGAAGGCGTCGCCGTTGGTGTGGGCGGCGCCGAACCAATAGAGATCGATCTGGTCGTTCCCGGTGCCGAGCGTCAGCTTGTCGGTGAAGGTCTTGTCGGGCTTCATCGCCGGCTTCGACTGCGGATTGGCCTCGACCCACTTTTTGGTGTTCTCGTGCGTCACCACTTCGATGGTGGGTCGCGCGGCCTTGAAGTAGTCGTTGCTGCCGTTGTGATCGGGGTGAGTGTGGGTGTTGATGATCATCGACACCGGCTTGTCGGTGACCGTCTTCACCTGATTCATGATTGCGTCGCCGTTGTTGGCGAGCTTGGTGTCCACCAGGACGACGCCCCCGCCGCTCACGAACACCGTGGTGTTGCCGCCCGCGCCATGAATCACGTAAAGGTTGTCCTTGACGTGCATGATGGCGCCGGTGGGCGGAATCCGCGGCCCGCGCTGCGCGGTGATGCCGGCCGCACCAAGCCCCACCAGCACGATTGACGTCAGCACTGCCGCTCGGCTCATCAGCATCCTCCGGCACGGATTTTACCCGTCTGCACTATGCTCCGCCATGCGGGGGCTTATCCATGTCAGTCTACGAGGCCATACCATGTCCAGATCGATCAAACACCTGCTCCTCAGCGCGCTCCTCGTGAGCGCCGGGCTCATTGGCGCCGTCACACTCACCGCCCAGGGCGCGAGCCAGATCGCGCGCGGTGCCGAGATTGCCCCCGTGCCTCTCGATATGAAGGGGCTCAACCCCGCGCTCGTGCGCGAAGGCAGCTACATCGTCAATGCGCAGGGTGGCTGCAACGACTGCCATACGGCGCCGTCATACGCCGCCGGAGGCAACCCGTTCTTGGGCCAGCCGGAACAGATCAATGCGCCGTGCTATCTCGCGGGCGGCGTGCCATTCGGACCGTTCGTATCGCGCAATCTCACGCTCTCCGCTCGCATCCGCACGCTCGAGCAGTTCACGGATATCCTGCGGCACGGCACCGATTACCGGCAGCCGGCCGATGGGACGCCGATCCTGCAGGTGATGCCGTGGCCGGTCTACGGGAAGATGTCGGATCGTGAGATCGCGGCAATCTACGAATACTTGAACGCCATTCCCCTCATCAACCCGCGCCCGGCGGCCTGCACGGTGTCCTAAAACAAGAGGGGCCGCCTTACGGCGGCCCCTCTCATTTCCCCATCGGGCCGGCTGAAGCCGGCCCCCGCGAAGAACGGCTGGCTACTTGCCCGCCTTCAGGACGTCCGCTTTGGTCTGCGGCGCGGCCTCGCGGTGCACCGACAGGTACTTGTCGAAGTCGAGATTCAGTTTCTCGAGCGCCGCCTGCAGCGCCTTGACGTGATCGTTGGGCTGCTGACCCGGGGCCGGCAGCGTGTAGTCGGCCTGGAACAGGATCTTCTCCTTCGGGATGAAGGCAATGGTGAGGCCGTTCGAGTGCGGCGACGGATACACGTGATAGAACTCCACGCGTCGCGTGCCGTCCGAGAAGACCTTCTTCTCGGCAATCGTCTCGATCTTCAGCTTCTTCGGGCTCTTGGCCAGCGTGTCGTTCAGCAGCGTGCGCGGCGTGTTGAACGCGCGCTCGAAGAACACCTTGTTGTTCTGCTGCGTGACCAGTGTGGCCCCCTCGGCCACGAGCGCCGGCAAACCACCCGTGTGGTCCGAGTGCGGGTGCGAGTTCCAGACGTAGCGGATCGGCTTGTTCGGGAAGAGCTTCTTGGTCTCGGCGATGTAGGCCACGCCGCGGGCTTCGGGCTGCCCTGCCTCGAGCATCATCACGTAGTCCTTGAATTCGACCACGATCGAGTCGTAGCTGCCCGCGCCGGTGGTCAGCCGGTAAAGGCCGTCGCCGAGCTTCTCGGCCGTCACCATGAGCGCGGGCGGACCACCCGGGGCGCCGCCGGGAGGCGGACCGCCGCCGCGGCCGGCCGGCGGCGCCGGCGCCGGCGCGAGCGACGCCAGATTGGCCGGGTTGATTGCCGCGGCGGTGACATCGACGTCGAAGAACGGCCAGCCGCCGCGCGTCTGCACGATCTTCGACGGCACCATCGCGCCGCCCATGTCCTTCCATCCGCTGTAGGTGGCGACCACGTGCATGTCGCCCATCACGTTGTCGCCCACCCACGTCTCTACCCGCTCGATCAGGTTCTGACCGTTGACGTAGCCGTTGATGGTGTAGGCCTTGCCCGACGGCGCCTTCACGGCGGGGCTCCAGCTCACGACGGTGTATTTGCCGTCCCGCTTCGCGGTGGCGTTGTTCTCGGCGGCCCCTTTCAGGAACCCCCACGGCGTGAGATACAGGTCGATCGACCCCAGCCAGGGCTGCGACACGTTCGCCTGCTGCGGCGTGACCTGCGCGAAGAAGGTGCCGGGCGCCGTCGTCGTCGACCCGCCAGGACCGATGTTGTTGGTGGCGCCGGTCTGACGCGTCGCCGGCGCGGTCAGGTCGATCACGCGGACGTAGTTCATGATCGGCCGCATCGGGTCGTGTGGACCCTGGCAGGTCATCTGCGTCGCACTGGCGCCGCACTGCTGGAAGGCCACGTCCTTGGCCGATCCCGAATAGGTGACGGATTTCGGATCACCCAGCGCCTTCTGCGCGTTGGCGATGACCGTCTTTGCATCCTGCGCCAGCGCGGTCCCGGTCAGGGACGCGAGGCAGATTCCGACGAGCGCCAGTTTCTTCAACACCGCTCCTCCTGTGAACAAAACGGCCCTTAGCTTACTCAAGGACGCTGGCCCGGGCACCAGGGAAAAGGCACTTCACCGAATTTGACGACAATCTGCCACAATGCGCGACCGGAGAGACGCCATGAAGAGCCGTTGGGAAGAGTGGGCAATATGGGCGGGTCGCCTCGTGTCGTGCGCCCCGGTCTTCATCGT
>Ga0070670_100004061_pt1 | contig 12228 bp, 8 predicted proteins | sample KBSS63metaG_FD_64665 | JGI IMG/M metagenome (GOLD analysis project Ga0070670, IMG submission 64665) | Switchgrass rhizosphere microbial communities from Kellogg Biological Station, Michigan, USA - KBS S6-3 metaG | ecosystem: Host-associated > Plants > Roots > Rhizosphere > Soil ... | reverse complement strand
CTTGCTCGGCTCGCGATCGTCGTAGCCCTCGCCCTGATGGCGGCTACGATTCTCGGCCCAGCCCGCCACTATCTAAGGACCGATCTCGCTGCCGTCGAGTTGCCGGCCCTCTTCATCCTGTTGAGCGAGGTCGTGCTCAGGCAACGGGACGCCCAGTCGTTGGCGAGCGATCCATTGGATACCGCCGGTCTATTCCGAGTTGGCTGCCTCGGCTTGGCAGCCATCCTGGGCACCCTGGCTCTGACGTCACCAGCCAGGGAGAGGGAAGGGCGGCGGATAACCACGAGGCCGTTCCGTTTGTACTGCCTGTATGTGGCCGTGGTCTTTATCGGCGCGCCTCTGTCGATCAACCTGCCATTGACAGCCTTCCGGGGGGTGGAACTGTTGATCGGGCTGCTCGTGGTGATGGGCGCCTACCGTCGTGCCGGTCAGGAGGCAGGCATGCGCCTGCTCTCGCTCTTCTATTGGTACGAGGTGGCATCCGCCGTCGCGATCTGGCTTGGGGCTTTGTTGGTGCCGGGGAACGCGCTCATCCATATCGACAGTCCGTTTCCGATCCAGCTCCATGGCGTCTTCCCCTTGGTCTCGGCCAACGGCACGGGCATGGTTGGGGCCACGATCGGTCTGTGGTCTCTCGCGATGCTCCTCTCCCCCCAGGACCGAGGGGCGGCCAAGCGGGGCACGCTCGTCTTCCTGACCGCGATGGGGTTCGCCACCCTGGCGCTGGCGCAGTACCGGACGGGCTACATCGCGACGGCCGCGGGACTGTTCGTCCTTCTGGCGCTGCGAGCGAAGGCCGCCGCATTCTGGGTCCTCATGGTCGGAGTCCTCGTGGCCGTCCTGTGGAGCGGGGCGATAGCCGAGATAGCCTCACCGATCTGGCAACGAGGTGAGAATGCGGAGGTCCTCAGCAATCTGTCGGGGAGGATCGACTACTGGCAGAGCGCGCTACCCGTATGGGAAGAGTCGCCACTGTTCGGCCGCGGGCTGCTCACGGCTTCTAGGTTCGAGGTGTTGGCGGAATTGGGAGCCACGTACACTTCGACCATCCATGGGACGTGGGTCGAGGCTCTGGTGGGTACCGGGCTCATCGGACTCAGTCTCCTCGCCGCATCGTTCCTCCTCACGCTATTCCGAGCGATCAAGGAGGCCCTGCGACCGAGCGGCCTCATCGTTCCGCTGCTTCTCTTGACCATCTTCGCGGTGCGGAGTATCACCGGAGCGTCCTTCGAGATCGGCGGCAGCGGGTCACTCGTGTTGATCACCATCGCGCTGCTCTTCAGTGATCCACCCCCGGCGCGGCGACATCGCATATCTGCGGCCGGCCACCTGACCCGCTAGCTCCAGGCATGCGGATCATCATCGTCCACTCCCGATACCTCTCCGAGGCTGCTTCAGGCGAGAACGTTGTTGTGGAAGACGAAGCTCAGCTGCTGACCCGCGGAGGCCATCAAGTCGAGGTTTGGCAACCAAGGCCAACCCGCGTGAGAGGCCTCGGGCTGGTGAAGACAGGCATGGACGCCACCTGGTCTCGGGATGCCGTCGCGCGGGTCCGCCGGATGATCCGCCGAACGCGAGCGGAGGTCGTCCACTTCCATAACCTGTTCCCTACGCTTTCTCCCGCAGTTCTGAGGGCCACGACGGAAGAGGGCGCCGCGGCCGTCATGACGCTGCACAACTACCGTTTGATGTGCTTGCCTTCAACGTTCTTGCGAGACGGCCGGATCTGTGAAGACTGTGCCGGGCATGCGCCCTGGCCCGGGGTGGTGCACCGCTGCTATCGCAACTCCTTCCCAGGAAGCGCGGCCATGGCGGCCTCCTTGACCCTTCACCGAAAGCTCCGGACATTCGATCGTGTTGCTCTGTACCTGGCCGTGAGTGAGTTCGTCCGCGCGAAGTACATCCAGACGGGTTTCGCACCCGAACGCATCCGGGTGAAGTCGAACTTCGCCTGGCCGACCGTGAGGCGAGAAGGCCCGGGCGACCATTTCGTCTATCTCGGGCGCATCGCAACGGAAAAAGGCGTTTCGACGCTAATCAGCGCATGGAAGCGTGTGACCGCGCGGCTCGTGATCGTTGGCGATGGGCCCGAAGCGAGCCAGCTTCGCGGCGTCGCCCCTGGGACCGTCGAATTCCGCGGCTTGGTCCCTCATGCCGAGGTGGCCGACATCTTGCGACGAGCGAGGGCGCTCCTCGTGCCGTCTCTTTGGTATGAGGCTCAGCCGCGCGTCATCCTAGAGGCGTATGCGGCCGGTGTACCAGTTATCGCTAGCCGCATTGGCGGACTTTCCGATCTCGTTAAAGATGGCGAGTCCGGCTTGTTGGTAACCCCAGGGGATCTCGGCGCGTGGGCCGAGGCGATCGGGCGACTACTCGACGAGTCGGAGGCCGAGCGTATGGGGGAAGGAGCGTATCGGCTGTGGAGGGACCGATACAGTCCAGAGCGCGGACTGCATGACCTCAACGACGCCTATCGTTTCGCCCGGTCTCGCGGGTAGGGTCCGGAAGCTGCCTCATCGACGGCCGAGCTTCCTCAGCCTGCTTGCATATAGCTCGCCCGCGACATCCCAGACAGAGCCTGCCGGGAAAAGCCCTCTGATCCGATCGGCCGCCGCGTGTCCATAGCTTTCGGCGGTCGCCGGGTCGGTGAGACCCATCATCGCGTCCACGAGATCCTTGAGACCATCGACCAGAAAGCCCGCACCACCCACGAGCCACTCGAGTGGGGGGACTTTTGATGCGACGATCGCTCGTCCAGACCACATCGCTTCCTCAACCGCCAGCGGCATCCCTTCGAATCGAGTGAGCAACGCAAACGCCCATGCGTCTTCGAGCAGATCGACGATATCCGCACGCTCACCCAGAAACTCGACGGGAGCCCCTATCTCCTCAGCCTGCGCTCGTAGTTCCGGCTCGAGGTCTCCCCCGCCGGCGATCACCCCACGTACAGGCTTGACCGTTCCAACCTGTGCGAGAGCGCGTATGAACAGGTCTGGCCGCTTCTGCTCCTCGAGCCGACCCAGCCACAGGAACGTGGGCTTGCTATCCGCGGCCGGGAACGGAAGGCGGCGCATCGATTGCAGCTTTGGGCTCACATCTGGTTGAAAGAGCCATCTGTCGCCGAGTCCGGGACTCGCCGAAACGGCTCCGGATGCGAGCCGAGGCAGCAGGCTCAGAACGATCCTCCTCAGCTTGTTGTACAGGGGCGGATCGCTCGGAATCGGCCCGATGCCATGAAGGTGAACGATAGGACGGCGTCCTGCCAACGAAGCGACCAACGAACTCCGGATGCCGTGACAATGCACGACGTCTGGCTTGTAGCTGCGGTAGAGCCGCCTGACGTTCCGGACGGCAACCAGCGCCTCAGGCACCGTTCTGAGGGAGATCGGCAAACGGATGTCGGTGACGCGAACGGGCAATTCGACGCTGCGCTCATCCAGTCGCCCACTCACGTGGACATCCCATCCCCGCTCTCCGAACCATTGCACCTGGCTGAGTACTACTCCTCCCAATCCCGCGGCCAGTGAGTCGGCAACGATGAGGAGTCGGGGGGTCCGGGGAGCCTTTGTCATCGAGTCCGTCACTCGAGGTATCCCAAACCCCTCAGGTGATCCTCGATGTCCGATTCCTGCTTGAGTGTGAGCGATTCACCCTTCCTCAACTCGGTCACCGGCGTGCGCCGCCAATGATCCACTCCGACACACCGAAGGATCCGATGAGGAAGCTCCCAGATCGTCTCAGAAATTGGTCCCTCGTCCCCTCGAGTCACGATGATGCCTTCGGGTCGATGTTCCCCCGTCCTGCGACCGCTCGGCTGAACGGCGTTCGGACCTTCGCCGGAGAGTGCCACCCCATCGCCGGGGTCGAAGTACAGATCGGGTAGTCCGGGCTCGACTGGAGGACCACCCATGACATCCTCAGCTGCTTGCACCATCGAGAAGCCCCGGTCTCCGGTAGGAATGCGCCACTCCCGCAATCCCTGGATCAGCTCCCCGAGCAGGGAGTCGACTTTCGAAGTTGGGACGATCCCCTGTGGGTCGCGACCTCGAACGTTCAGTCGGATCCCATGGCACGGAGCTGAGGGACTGTACGCCTCCGTCCGGCTCCAATCGATCGTGCCTTCCACACCGAGGCTGCCTTTGGCGCGACCTCCGAGTCGCGTTCGACTGAGTCCCTTGCGGAGAGGATGCGTCATGCGCCGCAACTGATTTCGTCCCGCCCGGAACGCGAGTACACCCAACTCCTCGAGGATCCGGTTCGGCACCACATTCTGCCAAACGGGGCGGAAACCGTGATCCGATGCCAGGATCACTGTCTCGGGTGAGGCCTTGTCGATGAGCCGTCCCAACGAAGTATCGAGTTCTCGGTAGACGCCGTACAGCGCCTGGGTCAATGGGGACTCAGGATCAGTTTGCCGGCTCGCTGCAGGGTGCCTGGGATCGAGCAGTTGCATCGCTGCGTGTTGAAGACGGTCGGGGGCCATGAAAGCCACCAGCGCAACATCCCATCTTTCCCGGTCGATCAATCGCTCCGCGATCATTGTCTGCTGCCTCGTCATCAGGGCGGCTTCCTGGAAGAGGTCAGCGAGATCACCCCCCTCTGCCCACTCCAGCCCGTTCACCGGGAAACCGCCCCACGCAGCTAGCTCGTCCTGCAACTCCGGAGGATGAGTGAAGGCGACGCCGGGCGGAAGGAACACGCCGGAAACGAGCGCCCCGTTCATCGGAAAGGGGGGGAACGTCATCGGCACGTTGATCGAGAGCACTCGCTTCTCCGCCTCGGAGATCGCCTCGATGAGCGAGGGGTGTCGGATCGAGTTGGAATCGTGGGGCACATCTGGGATGTATCTACCGGGCCGGCAGCGGCGGAAGTCGATGATCCCATGATCGGCGGAAGGAAGGCCTGATAGGAACGAGGTCCATGCTGCGATCGAATGGGCGGGGAACGTGGAGCGAAGGACCCCGGATGAACCTTCCCGGCGCAGCGACTGAAGATGGGGCATGAGATCCTGGCTCGTCAGCCGGTCGAGAATCGACCAGTCGGCACCGTCCCAGCCGATGAAAAGAGTTCGACTGCTCACGCGATCCTCCGGCGATCATTGGAATCGTTCGAACCTCGATAGGCTACGTCTACGTTTAACAGAAGACGTATCTTCCTGACTCACCTCCCAACTGTAGCGGCTCCACGGTGCCGAGGCCGTGGGCTCAGAGTCGGCCGTCGGACGTCATCTGCTTGAAGAGATGACCGTGGCGTTCGACGACAAGGCGATGGCTGTATGGTTGACGCACCATCGATCGTCCGCTTGGATGCCGGGCCATGCGAGAGAGCGATCTCGATTCCCATCTCTTGATCCATATCGGCTATCCAAAGACCGCGACAACTTGGCTTCAGAAACGAGTTTTTCCGCTCGACGTCGAAGGCTGGTTCAGGCCGATCGGGACCCGGCAATCCATCCTCTCGAACTTCGTGACATTGAACGGCTTCCGCTTCGACCCGTGCCTCGCGAGGGCGGCCTTCGCGGATGACCTCACAGCTGCTGTTTCGACGAAACGGATCCCAGTCATTTCACACGAGCGTCTCGCCGGCACTCCTCATTCCGGGGGCTACGATGCTCAACCGATTGCGGATCGGCTCGCCCGAACGTTCCCGAGGGCCCGCGTGCTCATCGTCATCCGGGAACAGGAGCAGATGCTGCTGTCAAGTTGGCAGCAGTACGTTCGTGAAGGCGGCGCGTGTTCTCTGCGGAAGTATCTCGATCCTCCGAGGGACGGGAGGGTGCCCTTGTTCCGATACGAGCAGTTCGAATACGACGCACTCATCAACTTCTACCATGGGCTCTTCACCCCGGAGCGCGTATGCGTGCTCCCTCTCGAGCAGCTCGCACGAAGCCCTGAGACGTTCACCGCGAGGCTTACTGAGTTCGCGAGCGTGGATGCCACCGCGGACATCGATCATTCCAGGATCTACACAGGTCTGTCTGGTTTCTCGTTGGCGATCCTTCGTCGCCTCAACTATCTCATCGGTAGGGATTCGGTTAATCCATCAGCGCCGCTGGGGGGCCATGGGCGTATGGGAGACTTCCTCGCGCGACTCGACCGAGCCACCAGGGTTTCGGAGCTTGCAACGGAGCTTGCGACCTCGCGCGTGCGGCTCGTCGTCGCTGATCGATACCGGCTTAGCAATGTCGCAACGTCGGAGCTTACAGGGCTGGATCTCGCGAGCCTCGGGTACCGGTGCTGAGCCGTCTCGACTCCCCCAGTCGCCCAGCCAATAGGATGCCGGCTCGAGCTGCCGGTCAAGGAAGGCCACGGGGAAGGAGAGCAAGGCGCACATCTTGGAACGGTTGTCCGACGATCTCCGAGCATTGATCCCCGAGCGGATCAAGGGCCCTCTCAAGACTGCGATCTTCACCTATCGGAGGATGAGCAGCAGCGTGCGCCCCCTGCCTGATTTCCTGGTGATCGGCGCCGCCCGCTCGGGAACGACCTCTCTTTATCGGTACCTCGAAAGTCACCCTGCCATCGCAACCGCCTCCATGAAGGAGATCCACTACTTCTCGATCGACCACTGGAGAGGCGTCGAATGGTACAGGGCACACTTCCCGACCGCGATGACCAGGAGGATCATGACCTGGCGGGGCGACGCACGGTGCCAGACAGGAGAAGCAACCCCTTACTACCTGTTTCACCCTCTAGCACCCGAACGTATCGCGGAAGCTCTTCCCGACATCAAGCTGGTGATCTTGCTCAGGAACCCTATCGATCGCGCGTTCTCACACTACCTTCACGAGGTCGCGCTCGGGATCGAAGAGCTTCCGTTCGAACGGGCAATCGACGAAGAACCGCGCCGGCTCGAGGGGGAGGTCGAGAAGATCCGATCAGATCCCAGGTATCCAGGGTTCAACTACCAGCACTTCTCTTACCTGTCGAGAGGCATCTATTCCGATCAGCTCGCTCGCTGGTTCTCCCTGTTCCAGAGAGAGCGATTCCTGATCCTGGAGAGCGAACGGTTCTGGGCAGAGCCCCAAGCGAGCCACGTCGCCGTTCTGAGGTTCCTGGGTCTGCCTCCGATCCCCCTGACGGCATATCCGCAGCACAACAAGAGCGAGCCGTCGAGGATGGCCAGCCGCACCAAGGAGAGTCTTGTCGACTACTTCGCTCCGCACAATGAGCGCCTCTACAACCTTCTAGGTAGCAACTTTGGATGGGAACCCCCGTAGGTTCGCGTCGACGCTCGGATCGGATCCTACGTCTCTGTCCCCGGTCGAGCGCTGCGTCGGACGCCGTTGAGCGCCGTGTCGGAAAGCGCGACTTGGGTCGATACGCGGCGCGCCGTTATGAGTCGATCACCTCTTAAGTTGACCGTGTTCGTTACGTGGGTCATGGCCCCCACTCAAGCGGTCATGGGCTCGATTCGTTCATCGCGTCATCACCGATCGACGCTGCGCCGGTCGGAGTGCGTCTCGGCTCACGGATCGCTGCGACGGCGACGGTCAGAGCCAGGATCAGGGTCGCAACCGCCGAAGCCCATGTCGCTCCGATCAAGCCGTATTCGATTGCCCCAAACGCGGTGATCGCGACCCCTATCGTCACCACGATGATTCGGCTCAACAGGAGAAACCGTCCACGCCGCTGAACGGTGATGAGGAGACCGAGGCCGATCCCCGTTGCGGCGAAGACCTGGCTCAACGCAACCGGCAGCAAGAGGTCTCGATACTGATCGAAGGACTGTCCGAATAAGAGGGGTAGAAGACGCCAGCCTCCGAGCAAGAGAAACCCGAAGTACACGAGGGCCGCCGCAACGGCGATCCCGGAGATCGCCATAGCCATGTTCCGTGCCTCGCGAAACCCCCTCTTGTAGGCTCTGGCGACCGCGGGGAGGCCGGGCAGGTTGAGGGCCGGACCGATCGCGGTGAGCGGAGCGAAGAGCGATTCCACTGACCGAAGGCCGCCCACGGCGCCAGCTCCCAAGATCCCGGCGACCACGAACCTTCCAACGGTCCCGCCTAGGTTCACGATGATGGCCGCAGAGGCGTTCCACCTGGCGAACGGCCAACCCTCCCTGTGCCACCAGGCGAACGCCGCACCCAAAGGGGAAGGCAATGCTCGCACCTGAAAGAACCCGATCAGCGCCCCGGCCAAGGCGCCGAGGCCCCATACGCTGATCACCGCCCACTCCGTCTCGAAGGTCAGGGCGAGAGGAACGGCGGCCGCCATGCAAGCGAACCAGATCCCATCGTTGGCCGCGGCGGCAGCTCCCCGCCCCTCACGGAAGAGGAGATTCCTCCAGAAGTCCTGAAGCAGCAGAACGACGAGCCACGGCGCAATCAAGAAGAGAACCGTTCTGCCGAAACCGGATAGCACCAGCCCTAGCAGCAGGACGACGACGGTGGCTGTGGCTCCGAACATAACCGACAACGTCAGCCCGACGCGAGCCGTCCATGCGCGGTCCGTGGGATCGAGGGCCGACGTGAACGCCAAGAGGATAGATGTGAGCAGTGAGCGCTGCAAGACCAGCGCGACCGTGTAGATGGAAAAAGCGAGTGCAACAGCTCCAAGCCCTGTCGGACCGAGTAGGCGCCCTGCCAGCACCGAAAGCGCGAAGTTTGTAGCAGATGAGAAACCCTGATCGACGAAGCTCCAGGCGAATCCACGCCGATCCCCTTCCCGTAAGGGGGGTGGAAGACGGAATCGCATCAGCCTTCGTTCCTTGATCGCGTCACCTCACGCTCCATATCCCCCGGTAGGCCGCAAGCGGGCCCGATTCACTTTCCCATGTGTCGTCCACGCTGACCCTCGACCTCGACTCCGCTTGCATAACTCAGGCGGGCCGCGCCATAGCCGACAGATCATGAGCAAGGCCGGGAGATCTGGGCGGATCGTGGCGATCTCCGTCTCGATAGGATGGCATCCTGGATGGTTCGCAGATGGAGGACTTGCTGGCGATGCTGACTAACCCGGATCGATCCCTTCGATAACGCGGACGGCCGCGTCACGGCCTGTGAAGAGGTGACAGCCTGAGGTCTCGCTCAATGAAGCCCAGCCTGGATGATGGTCCCGTGATCCGGCGGCGACATCGGCGTGGCTCAGACCGCCAGCCAGCTCCGCGGGCGAGTCAGATCGCAGGCTCGATCATCGTGGTTGGCTTCATCATCGCCGGGCCGTATCTTGGAGAACGTACGCCGATCATTCATGGTCCCGTTCACCACTCCTCGATCAGGAACCAGTCCGTAGCTAAGCCTTGTGAAGGCCTCGATGTGCCGACTGGCGTCAACCTGAGTGAGATCATGGAGTCGCATCCATCTGGCACGACTTACTGCCTAGCCGCGGGAACGTTCGAACTGACATCGACGATAGATGTGGAGGACGGCGATCGCGTGCTCGGGGCTGGACGAGACGCAACCTTCATCGATGGCTCGTCGATCCCAGCGACCAATGGGCGCATGTTCATGGTTCAAGGCCGCACCACCTTCGCCGATCTGGACATCTCGGGTGCGCGCACGCCATCCGACAGTTCCACGACCTGCATCAATGCGAGCGGCGAACCTGGCCCGACTTCGTGCGGAAAGGCGTTCGTCAACAATGGGGAGCTACTCTCGCTTCGGTCCGTGGATTGCCACGACAACGGGGCCAACTGCGTCGCAGGTTCCAGCAGCCTCGTCATGGACGACGTGGATTGCTGGAACAACGGCGGCACCTACTCGATGACGCCGGGGATGGCCTTTTCGGCTTGCGTCAAGATCGCTGGGGCGTACACACAAGGCGACGGCAACTTCACTCTGACGAATTCCTACATCCACGATCAGCCGGGAAACGGAATCTGGTGCGACTTCTGCAAGTACGGGTCGTGGCACATCGAAGACAACCGATTCGTCAATAATGGAAACCACGCGATCCAGTGGGAGATGTCCGGCGGGTGGACCGAGGACGACCGCGCGCTCGTTCAGAACAACGTCTTCCACGACAATGGCTGGCAGACGGGCAAGACGGGTCCAGGCGGCATCATCGTCAGCACCGCGAACGACATCCTGATCGAAGACAACACGTTCGACGGCCAGGCCGACCTTGGTGCCTATGCCGTGTACATCTTGTTCTCGGCGAACCGAGATCCACCCCAACCCGATTCGTTGGGCGTCGTGGTCAGGAACAACAGCCTGAACGGTGATGCGATCCTGGGATGCGGACGTCTGTCGCTCGCGAGGTTTCTCTACTCGGAGCGCGCGCTCCTGAGCGTCGGCCTGCTGGTCCTTCTGACCGTTGCGGTCATGGTTGGCGTGCTGTTTCGTCGGCGGCTGGGGACGCGGCTTGGCGTCCTGCTCGGTCTCGGTGCCGCAGTCTGCGGCGTGCTCGTGATCGGCCTTGCCCAGCTTCTCCCAGACGGAGCGACCTGCATCAACAACGTGTGACGGGCACGATCCTACGATTGATCTACGCGCAGTCCTAACAACCACCGAAGGATCACAGCCGTTCGGAGGTTCGTCCCTTTCGCGCAGATATGGAATGATTTGGCGCGGCCTGGGTTGCCGCCATCATCGATCCTCGTCGTCCTTCCCGGCCACGGGCCGGCCCCCCAGCAGTGGTTGGATGATGGACGAGATGGATGCCGCTCGGCGCTCGATCCAGTACGCATCAGAGACATCGCCGGTGCTCGTCGACATGGTCCGAGCTCGCTCTAGCGCAGCTGACAATCGGGACGTCACCACGGCGCGTCCGCCATGGACAGGGACGGTGACCGCGAGGCCATTCGCGAGCAGCGGCGGACCGCCTTTGTCGAGACAGACCACGGGTAGCGCTGCAGCGACCGCCTCGGCGACGACCCAGCCGGCCTCATCGTGCAGGCTTGGGAAGAGGAATACACCCGCTTCCGTCCGCATGGCGCCCAGCAACTCGCCCCGCGCGACGTGGCCTCGGAACTCAACCCGATCACCGACGCCCGCTCGACGAACGATCCCGCGAAGCCGGTGCTCGTCTGGCCCTTCACCGTAGATGATCAGGCGCCAATCTCGCGTCTTTGAGACCGCCGCGATGGCCAGATCCGCCCCTTTCCAGGGGATCAGGCGGCCCGCGAAAAGCGCCGTGCGGGGACGATCATCGCCGGGTCGGCCGCTATCCGAATGTGTCGAGAACACCACGTTCGGAATGACCCTTGCCTTGCTGCGATGCTGCCTCGGGAGCCAAGCTACCGTGTCCGGGTTCTGAGCGAGGATCACGATTGCCCGTCTCCATGAGAGTCGGGCGAGCGGGTTGAGATACCGGCCGACAGCTCGACTAGCCGCCCGAAGGATCTCCGATGCCACGGATCGAGCGCCAGTCGGCCAGACCAAGGACCAAGGGGGTGCGACACCACCCCCGACTGGACCGAACACGAAGGGTGAACCCACCAGTGCTCCCGACGAGCCGAGCCAGGCATTCGCCAGCGTCAGATGCCAGGTGACGTCGAAACGCATCGAGCGATGGAGCCGACGTCCGACACGAAGGGCCGCCAGCAGCCACAGGAGGTAGTACAACCTGAGACCCCGCGGTCCGCGCTTCCAGAACCGCGCCCAGCCGGGGAGGTCGACGTAGACGGGATGGAGCCGGTCGCGTTCGGGCAGATCGCCGAAGGCCGCCTCGATCCGTTCCCTGTTGTTCGTTCGAGTGATGACCCACGTCTCACCATGGCGGGCAAGCATCCGGGCCCACATCCAACCGGCTCCCGGTTCGGAGCCCTCTTCGGGCTCGCATGCATAGGCGAACGCAAGTAGTCTCACCGCTTCTCCAAGCCTCGGCTGTTCAGGATGACGGAGCTGATGCCTTGCTTGCTCATCCCTGCTCACATCGCCATCAGACCGGCAAAGCCGCAGGCATCCCTGCACGGATGACCGGACGGGTGTCGGCGTGAGATGGACTGAGCTTCTCACTTCGTGCTGCGCCTGGGACGCGATCGACAGGGCTGGCCACTCCCATCCGCGACTCATCCAAAGGACCCTCGGGCTCCCGCTCAGCACCTACTCCTAAGCACCGCCATCTATACTTCCCGCCACGGTGGCCGATGAAAGGATGGGGTCCATCCGGCTCGGTCACGCTGCGCGATGTGAACTCAACGAGGCTCTGGACGGAGGCCATCCGACATGAGGGTCCTGGTCACCGGCCACGACGGCTACATCGGTCGAGTGCTCGTTCCGCTGTTCCAGCGGGCGGGCCACGACGTCGTCGGGCTCGACAGCTTCCTGTTCGAGGGATGCGCGCT